>ERZ857998.814-NODE-814-length-41127-cov-352.300448_pt1 | contig 41127 bp, 43 predicted proteins | sample MGYA00519954_ERZ857998 | MGnify/ENA primary metagenome ERZ857998 (study PRJEB31778, sample SAMEA3449424) | human gut metagenome | biome: human gut; feature: human-associated habitat; material: faeces | place: United Kingdom | collected 2010/2012 ...
GTTTTAAGTCGTGGATTCAACTAAAATTTTAGGCAAAATCACAACTTTTTTAAGAACTTTACAAAAAACACTTGTAAAAACTTAGAAAGTCATATTATTGTGTCTTTAACAATATAATCTGCTATTAATAAACTAAATAGACTAAATACACAATTTCTTATGTACTTAGTCCGTTCTATTAATTTTCTAAATTGTAATCTAAAAAAATAGGGCTCCATCATTTAGACAGTGCCCTTGCAAAAATGTATTACCATTTTTTCCTTGCATAGATAATATAACATATTTTTTTATCTATGTCAAACTATTTAATCAATGTTTACATTATTTTTACTTATAATAACATTTTATTATTTTGTCAAAATATTCATATATTGATTTTAATAGTTCATTATTAGTATAATACTCACTATGGTAATTTATTCTTCCATAAAATAAATCTTTAATATCATTTGTAACATTTTCTTTTACTCCATTACTTGTTACTATTTTATTAAACATATAAAGCGTGTATGTTATCTGCCTTATTCGTGAATTTTTCAATTTATTAGTTCTCATTTCTTTTTTGATACCACAAAAGTTTAAGTAATTAACCACTTTATAATCAGGTGAATATTGATTATCTTTCTTATCAAGTTCACATAACACGCAAGAATTATGTGCAACTGCATTTCTTAGTTTTACTATTTCCCTTAGAATAAATACATTTTTACTTTCTTCTGCTAACTTGTATTCTTTAGAGAAAAACTCATAAAAGTTTACTAGTTCTCCAAATGTGATAACTTCAAGAAATTCCCATATAGGTATATTTTCCAATTTCTTATCTTTATCAATATCATATTTAGAAAATATTTTTTGATAATAATCGCTTCCTACTTTTTTAAATATACTATTATGTACTTTTTTGGGAAATTTATCGTCGTTAAAATCTTTTTCTAAATACATATTTACTATTCTATATCCATCTTCTTCATTTATATCTTCTATTAAATTTAATATTCTAATTTTTAAATAATGTTCAATATCTATTATCATTTTAAATAAAACTAATCTTACCCTGTGATCAATAATCGCTAAATCTTTAAGATATGCGAAATCTAAATCAACATATTTATCTACAAACTCTCCATTAATTAAATATCTTTCAAAATTATGTTTATAAGATGTTAAATTATAATAGTTATTGTTGTCTTTTAAATATTTTTCTGCTTCTTGTTCAGATATCAGTTCAAACTTAATATTTTTATTTTTTAGATACGGAACCATCTCTGTTATTTTTAACATGGACTTTAATGTTTCTATATTATTACCATTAATCATGTTAATTCACCTTTTTTTTATTTACTATTATAACATATCAATTTTAATTAATTAAGACTTTTTATAAAAAAAATAACATAGATTAATCTACATTATTTACTTTTATAGTACTTACATATTTAATATTCTAGCATAAAATAGTAACTTCTATGATTGATTTTAGTTTGACTTTTCTAATTCTTCTATAAACTTATCTTTTAATTCGGGATATATATTATAAAAGTTATTTATATTAAATCCTTTCTTATACCATCTTAATACTTTAGGAATTAAATCACTATTATCTATTGGAACATAATCAGGTCTGTTAGGATATAAATATAACTTCATTAACCCTTCTTTATCTAGTTTAATTAATTCGTCATAGACATTTTCTATGTATTCAGAAGATATTACTTTTTCATCTGCACTGCTTACTACTTCTGCGGACCATCAAGTTTGGTTTTCTTTAAAGTTGGATGCATCTAGTTTATAAATATATCCAGAACAATTAAATATCTTTTTAAACATACCAGGCTTTCTTTCTACTAGTTCTACTGGATAATTTTTTCCATCTCCAGATAACGAATAAAATAAGTCACTACCTTGTTTAGATAGGAAAATCGTTGCTATTCCCTTTGAATGACAAGCATATACCCATTCCTTCATATGAGTACTTTTGTGTTTTTTAATTACTTCTAAGTTAGGAATACTACTTTCATGATGTAGATAATTCATATTTATCTTTTATTTTTTCTTCCTATTCTATTTATCTCTTTAATTTTTTTGAAATAATTAATTGCTTCTTCCATTTGTTCATCATATTCATTTATAATATCTTCTTTTGTTAAATATACATATTTATCTGGATGCAATAATACTGGCTCAAGTAATTCTTTTTTATTATTGAAATAGGTATTAAATTCATCTTTTTCATAACCAGCAAGTGATAATTCTTTATCATAATACCAGTATGTGGAGCTACTAGTTACTCTTAGATTTAATTTATCTATATCTAAATTACTAGGACAATTCCCGAAACAATTTAAACTTGTTCCTATATCTGTTCCTATTATATAGGCTCCTATTTTCTTTAGTTCTACTAATGCCATACGACCACTAGAAAAAACATATTCATTTACTAATGCTACAATGTTTTTATCTTTAAGAAAATTTATTAATGGCTTTATTACTGATGAACTACCACCACCATTATATCTTAAGTCAATTATATAATTTTTTATATTGCTTTCTTCTTTTAATTTTGAAACTAGTTGTTCCATTTTATCTTTATCTCTACAAGAGTTATAGTGGATAATACAGCAATCATTAATAACTTCTGTAGAGTAATTTTCTGGAAATTGTACACTATAAAACTCTGGTAAATTATTTATATCAAAAGTAATATCTTCCTTTTCATTATTATCATTTAAAATAGTATAGATAAACTTTTCAGTATTATTTTCAATACTTGGTAATGATTTTAAAACATTCACATCAGATAAAAATGACTGAATCATTACTGATAAATGTTCTTTTGTTGAATAACAAATAATCTCTTCTAATTCATATAATATTTTTTGTATATCTATATTATTTATTTTTAATAACTTACAACCTATTAATTTTTTATAAATTGGTGTGATTTTTGTAATATAAAGACTATTTTCTTCTACTGTAAAATCTATTGGTATATATACATTATCTTTGAAACTTACTTTAGTATGCGAATCATATCTACCTAACATAAATTTTATTAATAATGAAGTTATATAATAAAGATCAAATTCATCATATTCATTCTCACTTAATAGTTCATTTATCTTTTCTTTTAATTCTTCCTTGGTATGAAAAAAATATAATCCAGGATGACCATTAAACTTTGAATCTCCATTTTCAATAAAATCAAATATTTTTATTAGATAGTCCTCTGCTTCTTTTTTATTTAGTTTAAACATTATTGCCTCCTAATTTAAAAACTATCAATGTTTTTTATAAATTCATTTAAAGATTTATACCATTTATACATTCCTAGTTTTTTGTTTTGGTATTTAATTAAATCATCTTCAGTATAGTTTTCATTTATTTTCTTCCATCTATTTATTACTCTTTTGTAACATTCATCCACTGATGTTCTTAATATTATTATTTTTCCCTTTAGCATTGTTAGTTCTTCAGTTCTTAAATTTCTAAACTGTGCCGAATCTATAACTAGTGTTTTATCAGTGCCTTTATAATAATTTAATATATCGTTATAAATAGCACTAAATTCATTACATATATCTGGAACGTTATCATTATATTTTTTCTTTAAATACTCTCTAAATTCAATACAATTTTTATTACTTGTATTTGTATCTCTAGTTATTTCATCTGTATCTATCACTATGTAATTGTCATTATTTAAATATTCTTTTGTATATGTAGATTTACCACTACCGGATTCTCCTGTTATATTTATTATTTTATCATTTGATATTGTTTTTTCATAGATACTTCTATTAAGATGAAGTGTTATTAATCTTTTATCTTTAATTTCATATAGTGCTTCTTTTATATAGTTTACTAATTCATTTGAAGAACATCTATCTCCTTTGCCAATAAAATCATTCCATTCTTCTAGTACTTCATTAATATTATCTTCATTCACTTTATCCCTAAGTATAGCAAGTGCTGTTTTTTCATAGCCCATTATTGTTACTGCTCCTAGTGCTTTATAGTATGATTTTTTAGGTATATTAGAAATATTATAGAAGTGTAATGCTAATTCATCATCAACTTTTCTTGGATTTTTAATTATTATTTTATTAGTTCTATATATTGTTGTTGCACCTTCTATTTTTATATTTTCGGCATCTTTTGGCACTTCAACATCGTATATAGTATCTCCACGATGTAACCATCTTAATATACATTCTTCATTACAATAATTGAAGCCTCCAAAGTCCTTTCCACTTTCAGCATTTGGATTCCAATTATTACTTATATTTACATTACCAATTTTATATTTAAAATCTCTTTTGGCTCCGGACGATGTTCCAAACATTACTTTCACAAACTTACTCATTTAATATCAGGCTCCTTTTAAATCATATTATTTTTAAATTTCTATCTTATATTTTTTCAAAATAATAAACATTTTCTGGTAACTGTAATTTTTCAAAAATTCTTGTCTTTATTAGTTTACCACCCATATGTTTATAGAAATCATTACTTGGATTGCCGACTAAGCACCCGATTATCATTTTATCGTAACCCATTCTTTTTAATTCTTCTACTCCTGCTTCAAATAGTTTTTTTCCAAAACCTTTACCTTTATATTTACCTAAAATATAAATTGCATGTAATTCACCACAATTATCATAATTTGTATCGTCAGTATCTCCAACATTGACAAACCCAACAATGTTATTATCAACTTCGAGAACTAATTGATGATTATCTTCTTCATTTAATTTGTTATATATCTCTTTTGCTCTTTGCTCTTCAGTTTCGTATAATTTATTTAAAAAATCATCATCTACTATTCCTTTATAAGTTTCATTCCAAACCACTGTAGCGACATGAACTACATGAATACAATCTTCCCTAGTTTTTCTTCTTATTAAATAATTCATATTATTATTTCTCATTTCAATTGTTTATTTTTAATTTATGTCTAGTTCTTTATCAATGGTCAATTGGCCTATATTTATAAATTCTTTCATAACTTGATTAATACCAGTTTCACTTTTATACCAATCTTTTTTACTAATATTTCTATTATCTACTACTCCATAGAAATCACATTTTTCTATAGGAAAATTATATTTTTTAGCATTCATATACCATCTTCTAGCTACGAAGTCTTTGGCTACTCTAAGTATTCTATTATATTTTGTAATATCTACTAGTTTATCAATATTTCTTAATATCTCTGGATTACTAATATATTTATCACTAATAATTATTTTATTTGTTAATCCTTCTTTTTTTAAGTAATCTATTAATATGCTAGCATTTCTTTTTTCATTATTACCATGGCCTTCACATATTATAAATGTAGTATTATTATCTATTATATTTTTATCTAACATTAATTTCATATCTTTAGCTAATTGTTCTTCGGCCCAATCAGCATTTATGATTAGTAAATCATAATGAGAAAGTTCTTCAAAATCTTTACCTAAAAATATAAAATCAGTAATATCTTTTATTGTATTTGGTTTCATATAATTATTCTCCTTTTTAACTATTTTGATTAAGTTTATATATAAAAATACTTTTATCTTCCTTTCCTACTATGACCTAAATCTGCTTGTTCTGTTGCTTTTTCTTTTTCTTCTTCTAACATTCTTATAGCCTCAGTAAATATTCTATCGATATTATTATTATCTGTTCTAACTATATTAAGTGATGCTTGTCTTGAAAACATCTCCCACATATATTTTATGACTTTATTTCTGTCTTCTCCATATATTCCGGCAAATTTAAAATCTTCCTCATCTAAATTATCTGCTACTGCTTTTTGGAAAATTAATTCTAATTTATTGGTAATTTCTTTTTGTTGTTGTGATTGATTTGTGGTTTGTTTTTGCTGTGTCTGATAAGTCGTTTGTTGAGGCGGGCTTGACTGAGTAAATGTTTGTTTATGAGTCGTAAGAACTCCATTTTCAACATTATATATTCCTTGTTTTAAATTGTCACAATCAATAAAGATTGTTTGTTGCTGAGATTTGCATTTAATTTGAATCCTATTCTGCGTTATATTTATACTTGGCTCTTCACCACGTCTGATATTAAACTCAAATTCTTTTGGTCCACGTTTAATTTTAATCTTTAGTATGCTATTTTTTTCTTCTTCAAATCTTTTTCCGTCATATTTACTATTTCCTCGAATATTAGAACCTGCTCTTGCTTCCATAGGTAAATCAATAACGCCATTATAGGTACTTGGTATTTCTAATGTATGAAGATTATTAGTTCCACGAAAAACATTTTTTTCCGAAGTTTCAACTCCTTCGTTGAATACTATTTTTTCTAAATTCTTACATTGATTAAATGCTCCTTGTGGAATTACTTTAATTGTGCCAGGAATATTAACTGATAATAAATTAGTATCGTGTGAAGCAAAAAGTTGTTCTATTTCAGTAACACCACTTGGTAAATTTAAATGTTGAACTACTGGATAATTGTTTCTTCCAATTTTTTTAATAGTTGTAGGCAATGTTATATTGACTGCATTTTTATTTGCATCAAATGTGCATTTAACTTCTTCTACTCCTTCTTGTAATTTTATTTCTTTTAAATTTTCAAAATTGATAAACTGAACATTAAATTTTTTAAATGTACCAGGAACAATGATTTGTTGCGGTTTTGAAACACGCATTTCTGATATTGCCGTTTCTTTCAAACCTGTTGTTCCATTAGGAAGAACATATGATGAACCTAATTGTATTTTTGGAACATGATATATTATATGGCTATTCATTCCAATAACATACCCATTTTCTTCATAAGTTTTTTCAGTAATTTTATTTTCTATATTACGATTAAATAATCCCATTGTATCACTCCATTTCAATATATTTTTATTATTTTCTTATTACTTTACCATCTAAGTTACATATATAGCAATCAGGAAAGTAGTTTTTTAATTTTTCTAACATTTCATTATCTTTTTCATACTTTCTACCTACCAGTAAGCCTTCAATAAAGCAAGATGGAATACCAAATATTATCGCACTTTCTCTATTGGTAGTAAAGTCATTTCTATCTGCATATATAAAGTCTTTAATAAATGTTTTAGAAATAAAATGCTTTAGTACTGCCTTATCGAAAGAAAGATTAAAAATATCATTTTGTACAATGCTTCTACCGTATTCATCATCTAAGTTCATTATAAATCCTAACTGAATATTATCTCTTGCTAAACTAGGAAGAAACCTTATTTCTTTTGTTTCTTCACATCTCCACATCCAATAATCTTTATTTCTTAGTTCTTCTATTTTTTCTTCTAACTTTTTATATGGAACAAGACAAGTATATTTCTTATAGTTTTCACTTTTTATTGTATATAAAAATGTTGCTCCGCTATATAAATTGATATAATCTTTTAATAATATATCTTTTTGAATATTCCAATCAGGTACTGTTAGAGGTGTTTTCTTTTTTAAGTTAAAATCGCCTAAAAAATCTGGTGATATAAAGCCATTTTCAGATATAAACTTTAATTTGTCATCATTAAGGTCACTTAGAGCACCTTCTCCTCTCATAAATTGATGTTTCTTAAGTTTTACCATATCACCTACTTCATAATTATGTTTTGTAAGTTTGTACCCTTTTTGTGCATCATAATAATTATTTATTTGGTTTTCAAATAGTATTCTTGAAATACTGCTAAACTTAAATATTTTTTTTAATTTACTCGTATATTCTTCTTTGGTCATTTTTATTATCTCCTGACTTAGTAATTTCTTTTATTATATAATTAACACAATCATTAAAAATTATATCTAATTCTTCCTTTGTAAAAAGACAATATTTATGCTTAAATTTTCTTTCAAATAAATTTAATTTATTAAAATTTGAAAATTCATTTTGCAGATAATTAAACCTATGATTTACAAGTTCTTTATTTAAGAATTTTGGTATTAGTTTATCAATGTTTGACATTACTATATTTATATCTTTGGGTATATCTACTAGACCATCTTGATATAAATATTTACCATATAATTCAAAATCTTTATGTTTATATTTTTTCTTCTGCTTCTTTTTATCTTCAATATCAATGTATTTTATTTTGTTATTTTTAAATTTTATTCCTATTATGTTGTTATTTATATCTTGTACCCAACACTTGGTATATACAACATTATTAAAATAAGTATCTGTTAATAAATGGGAATAATATCCTAATATTAAATCATTATTAAGCTCATTTTTATATGTATTTAAAAATTTGTTTATATTTATCATATTTTCTTTAGGGCAAGATGGAAAAGGAATATTATCATAAAAATGTGCTGTATAACGATTAATAATAGTACCTTTATCTACATCTGGTATTAAATTACCATAGTAAAATAAATCTTTATTTAAATTTAATTTTTTATTAACCTCTTTTGCTACTGCTAAATGTACTGACCAACTAGGCATTATATCACCTTCATCTGTTATGTTATTTTTTTAATAGGTATTAATATTCTTAATACTTATTAAGTTATAGTCATTATCAAATTCTAGTTTGAATGTTTCACAATAATTTAGATAACCATTGAATATATTTTTACCATTGAAATTATATTGTAATTTTTCTTCAACTAGTTCTATATCACACCATTCTTTTAATAGAAAACTTATAGCAGTTCCATGTGATACAATAACTATCTTTTTTTCTTGATTTTCATTTAATATTTGCATAATTGCAGATTTCATTCTTTTTCTTACTTCTCTTTGACTTTCTCCACCTACAATTTTGTAATCTTCATCTAAGAATTGTTTTCGCTCAAAATTATTTGGAAGCTCGTCCCATGTATTAATACCAAACTTTCTTTCTCCTAAATCATCGATAATATTTATTTCTATATTATTTTTCTCTGCAACATATTTTGCTGTTGATATGGCTCTAATATAGTTTGATGAGTACACACAATCTATGTTATTAAATATTCTATTAGAAAAATGTTTTTCTGCTAATGCCTCCCCTTCTGATGAAAGAATTTTCTTTTCATTTTGAATTTGGAGACTATCTTTTGTATAATTATTATTTACTTTTAATGGTTTAGAATGTCTTACTAAATAAACTATCGTCACTAAAAATCACCTTTTTTATATGTTAATTATATCATTATTATTTATAATTTAATAGTTTTTATAAAAAACTTTACACTTTATTAAGTAATTATATGTAATATAAGTAATTGATAATAACTTATTATATCTCTATTACTTTATATATAATACAACACAAATATTTTTAATTTAGAGACTATATAATAGGCTCTAAATTACCTCTTAAGACCTAGGCTTAAGAGGATAAAGAAAAAAAGAGAATCTTCTAATCTCTTTGTTCATATTTAATTAATTTTATTGTCTTACATTTTTTATTGTTTTCTGTTTTTGCTTCCAGTGTTTGACTGCTAGATTGAGTTTCTTTTAAAATATCAAGTATTATTTTTTTTATATTGTTATAATTTAATCTATCATTAAAGCTTAATTTAGATGCATCTAACAAAAAACGTGCCTCTTCCATTATTCCTTGATAATGTTCTTCTGATATACTATCATACTTTAATAAAGTCTTTTCTATTCCTAGATTAGTTGCTACTAAATATAGTAGTGTTGTTTCATTTAATGAATAATAGTCAACTGCTTCATATTCCATATATTCATGTACTTTATTTAATATTTCATTACATTTTGTTCTTTCTTTTATTTCAATATACTTATTCCAATTATTCTTTATTTCATTTAATTGTTTTGAAATATCTTCAAGTAAATAGATATGACTACTTAAATATGATGATAACATTTCATCATAGACTGCTATAAAATCTAATATATATTTTTTGATTCCTATTTTCTCTATTTTTTCAAATGTATTAAATCTTTGATGAAGATAATCTTCAAGTACAATGTCATATTCTTCAAAAATATCTTCAATTATTTCTTTAGCATAATAATCTAGTATAATCTGACTACTATTAAAACTATCATAAATGATTAGAAAGCCCATTCCTAAATTGTCTGCTACTTCTGTATTCATTTTTAATTTTCCTAATTCTATTTGTAATCTTTTTGACTTATGATTAACCTCTAAAAGAAATTTGTATTTTTTGTAGTTTTTACTATTTTTGTCTTTTATTAGATTACACATAATTATTAATAATTCTATATAATTTTGTTCATTATCTTGATTTTCTATATAAGTGTCTGCTGCTACAGTAATTAAATTCTCATCTTCTTTAAACTTATTAATTATAAACTTAACAAATCTATAATCTGTTTTTACATTATCTTCAGTAAAATTATAAAAGTTTTTGTCATTTGATACATTTATTACATCTATCATAAAGTTAGTGTTGGACTCTAGCTCTTCTAATGTAAAATTTGTTATATCTTCACCATTTATGTAGTTATATACTGTTTCTATATTATATTTTTTCATTTTATTTTCCTCCTAATATCTTACTTTTTTCCTTGCCGCTATTCTTCTTAGTTTGCTTAATGTTTTAATTTCTTTTTGTCTTGCCCTTTCTCTTGTTATATCCATTAACTGTGCTGTCTCCCTTAAATTATGACGATCATATTCACCAATGCCAAACCTTCGCTTTATTAATTCTAATTCATCTTCATTCAAACCATCTAATAATGAATTTAGTGTTTGTGAATTATAATCTTCATCTATTATAGTTGTTTCCATATCTATTGATAAAACTTCTTCTAATGTTTGAATTGAATCTGTTAGTCCCCTATCAATTAATAAATATTTTAACTTGTCTATCTTTGTTTTTGATAACTTACTACTATCTACTTCTGTTAGTGTATTAGTGATTGCTTCTAATAATGTATATATACTATATAAGCAATAGTAGCCTGAAAAATATTTAAAAAAGTCTTCATTTTTATTTAGTTCTTTTTTTATAAAGTCTAGGTATTTATTATAGGTTACCTCTGGAGTTATTTCCTTTAACTTGATGTAGTTTATTAATATTTCAGCAAAATTTGTTGTATTTAAAACGACCATTTTTTCAAAAGAATACTTTGCTATTGGTAATTTATCTAATAGTTTCGTATAAAATAGACTATTATAGTTAAATATATTTGAATATTTATCTATTGATAAAAGTATTTCGGCATCTATTAATTCTATCCATATCTCATAAATTGTACTTATCACATCATTCATATTGTATGATATTGTATTTGTAAAATAAACCTTATTTTTATTTATAAAATTTAATGGTACATATAATGTTTCTTCAATTAGCTTTTTTCTTTTTATTTCTTTTTCTTTAATATTTGATTCTTTTTTCATCTCAATGAATAATTCTTGAGCTTCTTTTAACTTTAGTTTACCTAGTGCTTTTACTTTTTCATTCCACATGTTTAATATTTTTATGTTTTCTTTCATTCTAATCCCCTTCTTTACTTTTTTATCTTGTTAATATTTTTCTTTTGATATATCTCCTACTATTTAATGAGCAAAAGTATTTATCTCCTAATGTATCTTGAGTTAATTCTGTATCAGTATCCATTTTATCTGCTAATTTAGATAGAAGTTCTATTTTTGATTTTCTATCTCTATCATAAATGTTTCCATACATTCCTATACTTATATCATACATACCTGAATTATGTATTTTATGCCAAGATGATACATCTTGATATGAATATGGATTATGAGTAATAAATAAATTTGTTTCCGCTAATGATATTGTTCTTGGAGTTGCTATTAAAACGTTTCTATCAGTTATTATTAATTTTGATGATAATATACCTAATGTTATTCCATAAGGTGATACTATTTCCATATCTTTACTACTTATGCTATCATATTTTCCTTTTCCTACTTCAGTTCCATCATATAATGATACATTAAGATATGAAAGATAATCTTTATACATTTTTGATGTCTGTCTATTTTGGACTATCCAGTTTATAAAATCTTCATTATCTTTCATTTTGGCAAAATTAATATTCTTTATTCCTCTAGCATTACAGTACTGATAATATAATGCCTTTAAATATTCTTCTAGCATATACCTTTTCCCCTTTCTATGGCTTTTTCACAAAAAGCACTAGTATTGTAACATAATTTATGATATAATTAATATACATATTATTTATATGTTGTATAACTTTTGGTTATATTTTAGATGGAGGTTATTTATGAATATTAACTTTGAATTATATAAAGTCTTTTATTATGTTGCTAAAAATAGTAGCATAAGTAGAGCCGCTAACGAGATGATGATAAGTCAACCTGCTATCAGTAAATCTATTAAAACTTTAGAGGAGCAAGTTGGTACTTCACTATTTATTAGAAAGAGAGATGGAGTTATTTTATCAGAAGCAGGGGAAACTATTTATGATAAAATTAAAGATGCTGTTGAACTTATAGTTTCTGCGGAAAACGATTTAGATGCTTTAACTAATATGGATACTGGTGTTATTAATATTGGGGCTAGTAGAACTATTCTTCATGAATTTTTAATGCCGTATATTAAAGATTTTCATAAAAAATATCCTAAAGTTAATATTAGAATATTTACTGATAAAACTGATTTACTTCTTAAGAAGGCTAAAATGGGACTAATTGATGTTATTTTTACTAATATGCCATATAATATTTCAAATAATTTTGATAGCTTTAAATTAATGGATTTGCATGATTGTTTTGCCGCTAGTCAAACATTTAAGTATTTGAAAGATAGAACTATCACTAAGAATGACTTAGAGAAACTCCCTTTACTAGTTTTAACTAAAGGTGCTTCTACTAGAATTAAACTTGATGAATACTGTACTGACAATAATATTGTTATTAATCCAGAGATGGAGTTTGGTAGTAATACTTTAATTAAAGATTTTACACTAGCAGGCTTTGGTATTGGTATGCTTACTGAAGAACATATTAAAGATGAACTTGAAGATGGCACCTTATTTAAACTTAATATTGAATTACCACTCAAGGAAAAATATTTAGGTATGATTTATGACTACAGCAGCATCGGTTATATTAGTAAGAATTTTATTAAATATATAAAAGAGGCGATAACTAAATAATTTATCGTCTCTTTTGATTGCTTGGGTTTATTAATTCTTCTAAATTTGTTTTTAATATTTGTTCAATTTCCTGCTGGATGCTAAATTCTAATTTTATTGCTTCTTCGGATACTTTAGCAGGTAGTCCTAAACTTGAAGATGTGGTTAGATGAACTAAAGCTTGCTCTTCAGGGGTAAATTGTCTATCTTCGTTTTCATTCATTATTCTCTTAACTACTTGACAGCCATCATTATCTCCAAAGATTTTTCTATATTTTTGTAATGTCAATAATTTTTCATTATCTTTTCCTACTTTTATATTTTCGGCTTTTCCTGTTATTAACGTATCTGGAACATACATTCCTGTCTTATCATCTAGTAGAAAGCCACTGAAAATAAAATCTTTAGATTGTTTTTTTGTTAGAATCAAATCATTTAATATACCAGTTATTGTTAGTTTCTTATTTATAAAATCTTGACCATATCTAGTTGCTGCTATTGTAGCATATTCTTCATTTGGTTTTTCTAAGTAGTGACCTTCTTTTAGTTTTACTAAACAGAAACATGTTTTAAAATAGTCTCCTCGCATAAATGAACTTGTTTTTAGTATTATTTTTTCCCAAGGTAACATTTGATATACTTTACCATTTTCTTCTATTAATCCACCATCTGCTATTATATATTTTTGATTTTTTATCAATGCTAATAATACTTTATCTGCTCCTGCTGATTCACTTAAACCTAGAACTTTTCTTACTTTTTCTGATAAATATTCGGCTCTTGGTATTCCTAATATATGAGGTATTCTTTTTGTATCTAAAACATATTTAAATGGGAATATAGTACCATCTGCTAGTTCTACATCATTTTCTATTGCCTTGTTATTACTATCTAAATAATATTTTTGATATGTGTCATAGCATAGATTTAAATTATCAAAAAGATTACCTATTAATTCTTTCATTATCTCATCTCTGCTTCTAGTTTCTAAAGCAGCAGAATATCCAGGATAACTTTTAAGAAAAATTTTGTTTTTTTCTAATCTGTTTTCTTCACTTCTTGGTTCTGGTATCTTTCCTCCGATAGTAAACACTTGTTTTTGTTCTTTTATTTTCTGATTTTTTTCTTCCTCAGTCATATCTGGAGTTATTTTTATTCTGGGCATTTCTTTAAAATGGTATGTGCCTTTTTCTTTAGACTGTGCTAAAATGGCGTTCCTATTACTTGCTTCTTCTTTTATTATATTTGAACCTTTAGCAGCTTCAATTAAGTTTATTAGTGAGATATCATCAAAAGTAAATCTCTTACTGAATGCCATTGCCTTTCCTTCTATATCACTCATAATTTTATTTTGTAATTCTATTGGATAATTATTTAATTTGCAATATCTTTCAAAAACTAATTTTATTTTATCTATATCTTCAGAGGCCAATGTCATTTCTATGTTCTTACCAAAATATTTTAAACATATATTGTTTATTATTATAGAACTTATTTGATTATAACTATCTACAATGTAATTTTCTATAACTTTTATTGCAAACATTATGTTTACATCACCAGTATAAATAATCTTATATTCATCTAATTTTGTCATAACTTCATTAAAATTATAAATTATTTCATTTTCTATTTTTTTTGCATCCAATAATGACATGCCAAATATGTCTTTTAATATTCCTTCAATGTTATTGCTATTCATATTACCTCCTCTATCATTAATTTAAGTATATCATAATTTTAATAATTTATATGTTATATTTAATTATTTATACATTATTTTGACATTTTATATGTAATTAGTTATGGCCTATATATAATACAACACAAATATTTTTAATTTAGAGACTATATAATAGGCTCTAAATTACCTCTTAAGACCTAGGCTTAAGAGGATAAAGAAAAAAATAACATAGACTACATTAATCTACATTATTTATTTTTTATCTTTTAAATCTTTCTAAACTTATCTCTTTATTCCTACTATTTTGCTATTATCTTCTTGATTTTTCATCTGTAATATTTTATTCATACTCAAAGTAATATCGTCATATGTAATACTTTCTAAATTCATATTTTCAAATATACTTTTATCTAGGCCTGCTACTCTTAAGGTTACAAATTTAGTTTTAAAGTCATCTATGTCTGGTATTATTATTTGAATTTCTTGTATAAATATTTTTGATTCTTCACTATCTTTATTTTTATGTTGGATATAGGCCGAGCATAACTCTAAAACAGTGTCATATATTTCTGCTGGTGATTTTCCATTTAATGAAAAGTTTTTTTCTATATAGTCTCTTACTCTGCTTACTTTTTCATTATTTATAAAATTATCATTTTCATTAGCAACTTTAGCAGAATACTCAAATGCCTTATAGGACTCTAGTTCTTCTGAGCTGAAATTTTCACTACCAGAATTTACAACGGCTTTTGCCAAGCTTGGACTTCCTTTAAAATATAAATTATCCTGCGTTAAATTACTATTATCTTTCCAATAATTACTGATATTTAAACCTTTCTCTTTTATATACTTTGTAATAATTTCAATAAGTATATGTTCTGAATCCTTATTATCTCTACTACTTACTACATTAAAATAGTTATTAAAATCGTAGCCAAATATTTCTATACATTTTTGTTTAAACTTATCTTGACTACCCGCTATATATTCTGCAATTAATTGTTTATCTAAGTTGTTTTGTTTTAGAATGTATAATAATGCTCTTACTTGTGATTCGTACTTTTGATAATTAACTGAATTTAACATCTCAAATGGCTCTATATTATTCTTATCGTTTGAAATTAATCTAGCATTATTTATACATATTTCAGCAAATATACTTGCAAATGATTCTTCAAACATTTCACCATATGTACTATTTAGTGCTTTTATTTTATGGGCATATTCATGAATAATTGTTCCTAATACTTTATTTAGTTCTATTTCATTATTTATATTTATTTTTTCAATATCAGAAGTATTGATTATAATTTTATCTTCTTGGGCAATTCCACCAATAGTTGCATTTCTATCAATTTCATTATACTTACTATTCAAATCTTCCAAAACAACAGGGCAGTTTTTAAATAGGTTTTCTATATTTGATAATTGCTCTGAACTTACATAATCTTTTAAAAATAGTATGATGTATGTCTTAGCAAGTTTTGTTATTATACTTAGTTTTTCTTCATTTTTCATATCATAATTACCTCTATCATTAACTTAAGTATATCATAATTTTAATAATTTATATGTTATATTTGATTATTTTTACAGTATTTTGACATTTTATATGTAATTAGTTATGGCTTATATATAATACAGCACAAATATTTTTAAAGAAAAAAATAACATAGACTATATTAATCTACATTATTTACTTTTATAGTACTTACATACTTTATATTTAATACTTTATCATATAGTAATTGCTTATTTTTTAATATTTTTATAAAACTATATATATAGAAAATTATGAATATTAAAAATGTATTTAATCCTATTATTACTGATAAATAGTTAGGTATATTTTTAGCCAATAACATTTCTAAATGTACCACTAATGAAAATATTCCATAGTAATATAAATAGATAAAGATATTTCTTAAAGTTAATCTAAGTAATCTAATACCAGTTACTTCCAATGATACATTTATTATTCTTCCAAAGATAGTTTGGTTATGATTAAAATATGGAATAATAATAAAGTAAAGAACCGCTAGTGAAAGATTTATATATTTATTATTTATTAAAAATGATACTAGCATTATTATTAGTAGATAGATAAAGATATCTCCTAGAAAGAGTGTTATTCTTCTTAAGGAAGATACTTTTTGTCCTTCTTTTAATGATTTGGTATCGATGTCTTCTCTTGTTGGTAAATGTTTTTGGATAGGACTTATTATTAAATATCCCAGAAGACCTCCTAGTGTGTTTATTAATAAGTCATCCACATCAAAATTACGATATGCTCTAGGATAGATATAATATAGTCCTGTTAACTGAGTTAATTCAAAGAATAGTGATATTAAGAGGCTTATAATTATTGTTTTCTTTAATGAGCATTTATAGTAGTATCTTAGATAGACTCCTAATGGCATAAACATTATTATATTAAAGATAACAGTATATATACTAGGTATAGTTATTATTTTTAGAATGTTTATTTGTTTTAATTCTATTAGGTCCTCTACTATATCTTTTATGAATGTTAATGGAATTAACTGAGGATTAATCACTTTCATTTTGATTACTTCTTCCTTAGTTGGAAGAGGTAATATTACTAAAAAGTAGATTGTTATTAGATATAAGATAAAGGAATATATTATTAAAGTTCTTAATTTGTTTACTGATCCATAATGATGATATTCATATATTATATATGGTAATGTTATTAATAAGGCTAAAAAAGGAAAGATTATTAAAGCTGCTTTTATTGGTACTAAATAGCTCATCTTATCTCTCCTTTATTATGGTTTTACTACAGTAGTATGTTACTAAGAAATATCCTCCATAGATTACTACTAGAAATACTGCTGTTAATATTATTGATGATAATAATGATTCTGTTCCCATTGTTTTTAAGATATAATTAGCAAATTCTATTCCAAATATTGAGTGAATTATAGCTAGTAATAATGGGAATAGGAAGAATACTGCTATCTGATTAAATAAGGCTTTGTTAATCATTTTATCATCGGTTCCTATTTTTCTTAACATATTAAATCTTTCTTTATTATCAGTACTTTCTGATAATTCTTTTAAGGCTAAGATAGCTGCACTTGATATTAAGAAAATTATTCCTAGATATAGTCCTACAAATGTTACCATGGCTCCTAGTCCTATGGATGATGCATAGATATCTATTTTAGTATTATATGATAATAAGGTATCTTTGTTAAAATGGTTATTTATTATAGTACTAACTATATCTTCAACATTTTCTTTTTCTTCTTTAGTGTCTGCTTGATAGTTAGCTGCTAAAATATTTTTATATGGATGAATACCTTCTAAGGCATTATCTGGTAATATTATTACTCCTGTATTAGTAGCACTTCCACTTAGTTCGATAAAACCATCTTGACATTCTTGATATTTTGGATAGTAGTCTTTACCATTTATAGTTAGTTTGGTATTATTTTTTAGGGATATATTTCTAATATCCGCCATCATCTTATAATTGGCTATAATTACATATTCATTATCTTTAAGAGTTAATTCTTTTTTGTTATATAGTTTTGCTAGACGATTGTAGTCACTTAATTTTATTAGTGTTTCTTTATCTTGATATGCTAGTAATGGATAATCTTTTCTTATTTGTTCTATTTGATCTCCAAAAGAATCTTTTAGGGTTATTTCTTCTAATCTATATATATTTATGTCTACTACTTCTTTTAGATACTTGTATACATCTAATCTTTGTAAGGTATCTTTGACAGTGGTGTTATAATCCTCTATTATGTCTTTTGAAAAGTTTTCTTGTTCTTCTTTAGATAATGATTCTTGTAGCTTTGAGAACTGAATATCAACGGGTGCTAAATCTTTTAGATTACTTGATAGGGAGTTCTTTAATGATAATGCTGAGGAAAAGATACATATGGTAAAGAATAACATTAGGCATATTATTGTCATTAAAAAGACAGTTGTATTTATTTTACTACTTATTTGACGAATGGTAAAACTATTTAGTCCTTTGTAGTAGTATTTTTTTAGATGCATTACTATCTTTAGGATTAGGCCTGATAGTGACCAAAATATTAGGAATGTTGATATGCATCCTATAGCTATGGGCAACAATATTCCATTTATAGTATTCATAAGTGGTGAAGTACTAAAACCATCTGTTACTAGATAGTAAGCATATGATAGTGCTATGACTGCGATTATGAATACTATAGTGCAAATGATAGGATTTTTTAATTTTACTTTTTCGGATTTTTTATTACCATGTAATAGATCTATTAGTTTACATTTGTTTACAATTATGGTGTTAAATATCATTACTATTAGATACATTATACTAAAGTATAATAATGTTTTTAGGGCTGCTGAAGATGAAAATGTAAACTGAAATTTTGTTAAGTCGACTTCAAACATATTGGCTACTAAGATACTCATTAGTTGTGATAAAACTATTCCTAGGGCTAGGCCAACTCCTAAAGAGATAACTCCTATTATAAGAGTTTCAAAGAAAAGTATTAGAGATATTTTTCTTTTTGACATTCCTAAGGTTAAGTAGATTCCAAATTCTTTGTTTCTTCTTTTTATGAGAAAACGGCTGGCATAGATGATTAGAAATCCTAGAATGAATGAAACAAAGACACTTACTCCTCCTAGAATGGTGGTCATTAGTCTTATTATTTCACTTGTTGATGATGATACATTTAGCATTACTGTTTGACTATCTATAGCATTGAAAACATAGAAAATAGCTACTCCTAGTACTAAAGTAAAGAAATAGATAGCATAATCTTTGATACTTTTGGTTATGTTTTTTATAGACAATTTAAAGAGCATCATTTATGTCTCCTCCTAGTAAGGTTACGACATCTATTATTTTATCAAAGAATTCTTTTCTGGTATCATTTCCTTTACGGATTTCGTTATATATTTTACCATCTTTTATGAAGATTATTCTAGTAGCGTAACTTGCGGCATAAGCGTCATGAGTTACCATTAGAATAGTGGCTCCTAAAGCATTATTTAAGTATGTTAGTTTTTCTAGGAGCATTTTTGATGACTTAGAGTCTAGGGCTCCGGTTGGCTCGTCTGCGAGTACTAAGCATGGATTTGTTATTATTGCACGGGCTGCTGCTACTCTTTGTTTTTGTCCTCCACTCATTTGGTAAGGATATTTTTTTAATACTGATTCGATATCTAGTTCTCTTGCTACTTTCTTTATTCTTTTATCTATTTCTTTGGGGCTTACATTTTGAATTGATAAGGCTAGTGCTATATTTTCATAGGCTGTTAAGGTATCTAATAAATTGAAGTCTTGAAAGATGAAACCTAAGTCTTCTCTTCTAAACTTGTTTAAATCATTTCCTTTTAGTTTTGTTATGTCAGTTTCTCCTACAAAAATATGTCCGGCGGTTACTTTATCAATTGTGGATATGCAGTTTAGTAATGTTGTTTTACCTGAACCTGAAGAACCCATGATAGCGACAAACTCTCCTTTTTCTACTTCAAATGATATGTTATCTATGGCTTTAGTTAAACTTGATTTACTTCCATAGTATTTTTCAATATTTTCTATTTTTAGTATATTTTCCATATTATTTTCCTTCCTTTCGTAATTAATAATACTAGATAATAGGAGATTTGTCGTAAGTTTAATATTACAGTATATTACTTTTTTGTAAGGTTAGTCTTCTGGGTGATAAAGTTTATTTTTACCAAAGGTTATTTTGACAATGGTATATTCTTTTTCTTCAGATTCTATCTCTATTTTATGACCTAGTTTGGTACATAATTTTTTGGCTATGTATAGACCCATGCCTGTTGATTTGATTTTATCTCTGCCATTAGTACCGGTAAAGGATTTTTTGAAAACATTTGGGATATCACTTTTTGGTATGCCAATACCGTTATCTTTGATAAATAAGGTTATTTGGTTACTATCTTCAGTAGCATTTATTTGGATATAGGAGTTTGGAATATCTTTTTTGTATTTGATACTGTTATTGATAATTTGATTTAAAATGAATTCTAACCATTTGGTATCGGTATAGACTTCGGTATTTTTTATATCGACGATTAGGTCAATCTTATTTTCTAAGAGGTCATCTTTATTTTTAAGGGCTACTGATGAGATTATTTTTTCTAGTTTTACTTTTTTGAAGATAAAGTCTTCACTGGTATAGTTACTTCTTACATAATAGAGGATTTGGTCGATGTAGTTATCTAGTCTTTTTATTTCTTCAATGTATTCTTTTGGTACTTGGTTTTTATGATTATGGGTCATAAGGATTAGACTTGATATTGGTATTTTTACTTCGTGTATCCACATCTCAATATAATCTTTGAAGTCTTTGGTGCTATTTATGTAACTACTGACATTTTCAATCATTGATTTGTTGATGTCGCACATGATGTTATATATTAGTTCTTCTTCGTAAGTATTTGGTTTTGGTATGGTTTCTAGGACTAGGTATTTTTTATCTAGATTTTTGGTATTGGTTATGAGGGTGGTATAGAAGGTTCTTTTTTGGAAATATGATATTAAAAGGGCTATGATTAGTGTTAATAGTAGTAATATTATGGTTACTATTATTAGTTCATTTGATACTTTAAAGGCTATGTCTAATAGGGTTATTAGAATTATTGATATGATAGTGATAATGATTATGCTTATTTTATCTTTTAGATAGTTTGTTAATTTCATAATAGTATATATCCTTGCCCTTTTCTTGTTTCTATGGCATTTGGATAACCAAAGCCCTCTAGTTTACTTCTTAATCTACTTATATTTACGGTTAGAGCATTATCATTTATGTATTCTTCATTATTCCAAAGAATGGTCATTAATTCATCTCTTGATACAATTCTATTTTGGTTATTTAATAGGTGCTGAAAGATTAGCATTTCGTTTTTGGTTAGTTCTAATTCTTTGTTACTACCGGATAAGGTACCTCGTGATGGTGAGACTTCTAAATCTTTATATTTCAGTACTTCAGTACTATTATCTAATCTTTTAAAGATATTTTGTATTCTTAGTAATAGAATGGTTGGGCTATAGGGCTTGGTTATGTAATCGTCTGCTCCATAAGAGATGGATAATATTTCATCGGTTTCACTTGCTCTTGAGGTTACCATTATTACGGGAATATTTGATTCTTTCCTTATTTCTTTAAGTAACTGCTCACCATTTTGATATGGGATATTTATATCTAAAAGAATTAGATCTATATTACTTTTTAATATTTCTTCTTTAGCATTTGAGAAGTCTTTTAGTATTAATGCTTCATAGCCAGCATTTACTAGTAGTTCATATAATTCTTTAGATATTATAATATCATCTTCAATTATCATTATCTTTTTCATATATTATATTTCCTTCTTTCTATAGTTCTATTATATCATTGTTTTACTATGTTTTATATTACAAGTTTGTAAGGTAGGAAAAAAAGACTTAGAACATCATTGTGATGTGGGTAAGTCTTTTTGATATTTCGTAAATAGCTGCTCTCTTCAGGGGGTGACTTTAGATAGGTTTCACCATTTTTAGAAATCATCGATTTTCCTTGATTTTAAAGGGTTTCATAGAAAAACAAAAAAATGGCTTTTAACCATTTTTTGATAACTTTTTCGCCTAAATTTTCGCCTAAATTTTATTGATTATTTTCTTTATTTTCAAAGCTTTTAACTAATAATAATATATCACAAATATTATGATTTGTCATCAGTTTGATTTAATTTATTTATAGTATCTACTACTTCATCCATTTTATTGTCAAAGATGTGTGAATATGTATTTAATGTTTCATCAATCTTTGCATGACCTAAATACTTAGCTACGATGGTTACATTAGCTCCACTATTAATTAACAGAGAAGCACAACTATGTCTAAAGTCATGAATTCTAATTTGCTTAACTCCTGCTTTTTCTGCATTTTCATTTTTCTTTGTCCTTAAAGTTTGTGGATGAATAGGATTAACATCTCCAAATACAAACCATTTTTCATTAAACCCATAATACTTTTTACATTCTTTCTTATAAAGTAATAAATCATTATATAACTTATTAGATAATGGTATTGTTCTATTACTAGTTCTTGTTTTAGGAGTAGTTAAAAGCCAATATCCACCTTCACCTTTTACATTAACTACATTTTGCATTACTGTTAGTGTCTTTCTATTAAAGTCTATATTCTTCCACATTAGCCCTCTAAGTTCACCTCTTCGTAAACCACAATAATATAATGTTTCAAATAGACAAATCCACTTTAAATCATTTTCTACACTTATAAACTTTTGAAATTCATCCCAAGTATAAAATTCCATTTCTTTTGGTATTTCATTAGGATTATCAAAATTAGTCATTTTATTATACATAGAGATAAAGTTAAAATCATGCCATTTAGTACCATAATTTAAAGCACTTTTTAAGTATTTAAATAAATCATTTTTGGTTCTGGTTGCTAGATTAGTTTTATTCATTTCATCTTTCCACTTTTCAATATGATTAATATTTAAATCACTTAATTTAATATTTCTAAGAGAGTCAAAATGCTTTACTTTTTTTCCATAATTAGTCAAAGTTGTTGCCTTGACTTTATCTTTTTGATAATTATAATGCTCTTCAAATAATCCTCCTAAAGTCATTTCAGATGGATTATGTTTTTTATCCATTTCATTTAAGAACTCTCTCTCAGCATTTATTGCTTCTTTCTTTGTTAAATATTTCTTAGATTTATAAGTTTTATTGTTATATCTGGTTTCATATATCCACTTACGACCATCTTTAGTCCATTCTTTTTCTCTTACTTGTCTTATTGCCATAACATCAGCTCATTCTACTAGCCATAGCATAGATATAATCTTCACTTAGTCCTAAATATTCCAAAAGAAGCTTTGTTGGAACTTTTTTTCTACAAGATGATGGTAGTCTTTTACCACTAGCAACTATCATCTCTTCAATTTCTATTCTTATTCTTGTTGCACTGTATTTACCACATTGTGCAATTTTACATATACCATCGACATCAATCCACGGTTTTTCTATTATCTTAGACATTTCCTTATAATCCATATAATGTCATCTCCTTTATATAATATTTTGAGTTAGTTTGTGATGATGGATTATTATAAATTATACTTAATCAAAAGTACATATCATTATCTATTGTAATTTTAATTGTTGATACAATAATTCACCAAAAACACCTCTATACCAAGTACCTAACATATTGTTAACTTTAACTAAATAACATTTTTTCAATTCATCTATCATACAATCTAAATGTTCCTTTTCCTCTGATTTATTAGAGATAAGATACATGTTGTTAATATTACTTATAAATCTATTTAAACTATCAATAATAATAGCAGTTATATTATCTAAGTTTGTTACTAATTTATCTAAACCGCCACCAGCTCCAATAATAGTTAATAAGTCTTTATCTGTTATTTGCTTTCTAATAACATCATGTATTACATCTAAATATTCTAGTCTATTGGTTTTATCAATAGCATTGTTAATAGTTCTACAATATATATTTTTTACAACTTCCACATCTTTTTTATATAGTTCTGTAGACTTTTTATCTAAATAATATTTTGTATTAGATAAATAATAATCAATAAACTCTATGTTTAAATCAACCCATATTTTTGCTCTATTAATAAGTGCATCAAAGTTAGGAAAATATTTATTCATATATTCTTCCTTACTCTCATCATCTAAATTCCAATAAAAAGTTCCTTTATGAGATGATATTTCACCTTGTATATTACTTACTATAGACTTTAACATTAATATTTTTTCTTTCATTTTTAATTCTCACTTTCTTAAAATAATTCACACTAGCAAAAAAATCTCTTTATTCTGACTTTAAATGATTATTATCGATTGAAGAACAAACCTTTTCAAAATAATCATGTGAATTATTAAGTCCGATACTACTGTGCCACATAACTATATCAGGATACCAACCTGTATCAATATAATCCCTATACATGCAAATACGTTCCTTATCTTTTTTTGATAGATTTTCTTTTTCGTCTTCAATTTTAGAAGCTAATTCTTTTAACTTGCTACTTATTCCATCAAGATTTTTCTCGAATTCAGTTATAGTGTTTTCCAAAGCATTAATACAATTCTTAATTGCACTTGATTTAATATATTCAACATTCATGTTTTCATCTATATGTTCAATAATAGATAAATTATAATCACCATAGTTATTGTTTTTCTTTTTCATTTTTATTTCCTCCATTTATACATTAAATTAAGTATTGTTGTAAGAGTTAAAGACTACCTAGTTAAAGCCTTATCTTTAACCCTAACATTTAATACTTACATTTTTATTAATTAAATATAGATAGATATATAAGGTTTTAAGATTGGTAGGTTTGATGCTAACTCATAAAGGTTGGTTGGTATATATTTATACTTATTTATAAGAAGATTAGTTACTTCTAATAAGGTATATGTATATATATCAATTAACCAAGGAAGATTAGTATTAAATCCATAGTAATTGTAATAACCTCTTAATTTATCATTTATTTTATTACAAAGACTTTTTATATCATCATCTTTATTATCGTATATACACTTTCTTATATCTTCATATTTTCTTTGGATGTTTTTATCATTAGTTTTTACACCTAGTTTAATAATATTGTTTTTATTATCTTTATAGTTATATACATTTAATCCAAGATAATTAAAAGTCATAGGAGTAACTTCTTTAACATTAAATTTAAAGATTTTTGTTTTATCTATATGGAGAGATAGATTGAAGATTTTTAATCTTTTATTTACTTCATTATATACATATATACTATCATCGTAATATTCAAATAACATTATAAAGTCATCAGCATATCTAACTAAATAACAATGTCCTTTGGTTTGTTTCTTAATATATGTTTCAAACCATAGGTCTAATACGTAATGTAGGTATATATTTGCTAATATAGGAGATATAAGTCCACCTTGTGGAGTTCCTTTATCACTAGGTATTATTTCTTTCTTATCTATTACACCAGCTTTAAGAAATCTTCTTATATATTCAATAAAGTGAGAGTCTTTAATAACTATTTGTATTAATGATATTAATACTTCTTGATTTAGATTATCAAAGAAACTCATTATATCAGTATCTATAATATAATTAATCTTCTTATTATTTATAATACTATTTATATCTAATAAGGCGAGATGACAATTTCTATTAGGTCTAAATCCGTAAGAACAATTTAGGAATACTTTTTCGTATATATTATTGAGTATTTCTACAATTAGTCCTTGTACTATTTTATCTTCATAACTTGGTACACCTAAATATCTAACTTTATTATTATCTTTTGGTATAGATACTCTTCTTACAGGATTAGGATAGTACTTAAATTTCTTCATTTTAGTAATTAGTTTATTTAAGTTTTCTTCTAGGTTAGAGTTGTATTCTTCTTTACTTACTTTATCAACTCCTAAGGCTTTATTACCATCTAATCTTTTATTAATTTCTTTTAAGTTATTTATGGTAAAGTAGTTCATTAAACCTTGTACTTGTCCATACAAATTCATCTCTTTTTCAATTTTGGAATAATCTATCATTTTAATCACCTCCTTGTGTGATATTATGACAGTCATTCTTTTTCTTTAGCTTTCGTATACTCTGGTAACTCTACTAGAGTATACTTAAGTAAAACCACTCCAATACATTTTTCATGCTCCTTTCATATTAGGTGTTACCTTTATATATAAGACAATCGCATTTTTTAATTTTTCGTTGATTGTCTTTTTTAATCGTTTCCTTTATATATAAATTGGTCACACTTTTTAAAAAATGGTTGTTTACCAACTTTTAGGTCTTACCTTTATATATAAACCAATTACATTTTTTAAAATTTGATTGAGTACTAATTTCTAAGGACTTACCTTTATATATAAAAAGAGCACAAAAAAATAATACTTTCAGTATTATTCTTTAGAGTTAAGTTTTAATATTCTATCTAATTTAGGACGACTCCAGTTCATTAACCTAGCAAATTCTGTTTTATTTATTTTTTTATTCTTATATAAATCCAAATTTTTATAAAATGATAAAGGTATGTCATCTTTAGTAAGTTGTGGTCTTCCGGATTTCTTTTTACTATTCTTTATTCCACTTATAATTCTTTCTCTTGTAACCTCAACTTCTAGACTATTAAATGACATTATTATATTGAGAAAAAAAGTTGTAAATGGGTCTAATTTTTCTTTTGAGAAATCTACTACAATATTATTCATTAGTAGCTCTAACCTTAGCTTTTTATTTTTTAGTTTTTGTAATGTATCAAAGAAATCTTTAAATGACCTTGATAATCTACTCAATTCGCAACAAACAATAGTGTCTCCATAATTACATTTATCAAGTAATTCCATTAGTTTAGGTTTCTTTTCTTTTGTACCACTAATAAACTCATATACAATATTTTCTTCCGATACTCCAACTTTCATTAACTCATTTATTTGTCTTGTTATATCTTGATTATTCTCATTAGTTGAACATCTACAATAACCATATCTAATACTATTACTATCTCCCATAGTTTCCTCCTTATATGTAACAAAAAACATACATTTACTTATTATTACAAAAAGGTGTCATTTCGTACACCTTTTTTAATCACTTTTATTAAGTTTTTAATGTAACACTAATCAAATGTTTTTTGTACACTCAATTGATTTATTAAAAATGATAAGTTGTGTCCATCACAAACCATCACAAACCATCACAAACCATCACCGATAGTGTCATCATTACCTATCATTACCATCACTATTCGTCATTGTCCGTTAATATAGTTCTTCCTGTACTTTCTCCACTTTCCTCACTTCCATTTAGACAAAAAAAGATAGTAGGTCATACTATCTATCAGTTAATATCGTTAAATCGGCGATTTCTTTTAATTCATTATAACGGTCGTTATTCATTAGCTCTTTATTAGTAGAACAACAAGATATTATTATTAGTGTCTTATTCTCGTTTTTAACTAATTCTTTTAATTCTAATAACTCATCTTTGTTTATTTCTAATAATTCCAAATAATCAACCAGTATTACATTATAATCATTTATACATTTCTTTATAAAATCAATACTATCTACTTCACTAAAGATTTTTATACTATCATTTACTTTAATATGACTATTATTTTCCAAGTTAATATAGCAAGCTTTTTTATCTGTGCTATTTAATAAACTTACTCCTAAACTTGATTTATAATTACCAGCTTTTCCATAAATAAATATTAAATTATTCTTTTCTAACATATTATCATTCCTTTCATTATTTATATATATATTTGTTTTAAATAAATTCTTTAATTTTTTCATAACTTCTAGATATTACAACATTAAAAGTCTTATCTTTATTTTCTTTATATACTTCAGTAATAGCACTAATAGTCTTTTCTAATACTTCCGTATCTTCAGTTACTATCACAAAAGTAATTTCTTTCTCATCTTTTATTTCATCATAAGGAATAATCCCGTTTTTAATTTCTATTTTTTTCACTAACTATCCTCTTTCTTTGTGCAATAATCAAATATTATTTGCCAATTATTTTCATATTTTTTTATAAGATTATCATCTAATACTATTTCTCTCATGGTTTTATCCTCTTCATTATAACCATGTTTTTTGCAAAATTCCTTATGATGTTTTTCTTTTAATTTGACTGCTTCCTTACTTTTAAGAATATAATATTTAGGTTCATCCTCTTTCAAACTAACCAACACATAAAATAGTTTATCTTCATTATAGTTATTTGTATTGACTCTCCATCTATTTCTATTACTACTTGTTTTAACTTGTATTAAGACATCGTCATGCGTTTCGTTGTTAATTGCTATTATATCATAATCTTTGCAATTATTACCAACAACAGAAGTTGTAAAATTTATTCTCTCTAATTCAGCTGCAACATAATGTTCTCCTACATTTCCAGTAGTAGTTTTACTTATTCTAATATCATTCATTATAAAATACCTCCTAGTCACACTTTGACATAATTATAGTATAGCACAAATCTTCATTTTCTCAAAGTGCACCCTTGTTCTTTTCTCCTAGTCTGACTTCTATAATTTTATATAGAGGTGGTATTATGGCAAATAAAACTGAAGCAACTGAAATTCGTGAAATATTCAGCCAAAACTTAAAATACTATAGAGTGAATTCGAACATATCTCAAGAAAAACTTGGAGAGATGACTGATTTGAGCGATAAATATATATCTGACTTAGAAAGAAATCTATATGACCCATCATTACAAACTATAGACTCACTTGCAAAAGCATTAAATATTGAAACTTATTTATTACTTAAATATGACGAAACTCACAAAGATGTTCCTAATAGAATATAAAAACTCAAGAATTTAAATCTTGAGTTTTTAATTATCTTGAGAAGTATCAAAGTCTTTTATTTTTTCAATTAACAAATCTCTATCTTTTATTTTGTTAAAATATGATTCAATTAAATATTTAGTATCAATAAGAATAACTTGTATCTTTAAATACTTTTCACTAATAGAAGTAATATTTTTCCAATTACATGTCGCGTATCCTATATTCTCAATTTTTCCATTTATATTTAAATTATTATCTTTACAATTGTATGGAATTATAAAAGCATTATATATATCTTTTATTTTTTCTTTGTTTCGATAATTCTTTAACACAAAATCACCATAAGTAATCTGTTTTTGTATTGAGTCTGTGTTAGGAAGAATATCTTTTAAATTACTTCTACTTTTGGCAACAGTTCCTGCTTTATAGTATTTTGAATCTAAAATGTAAAAATTATTCTCTTCATCTCTAAATATAGTGTCAGGCCTTAATTTTGATGCATCGAAATCATCAGTTCCTTTTATATGATAAGTTGCATCTGGGTAATAATCTTTCTTGTTTTCTGTTCCAAATAAATCATTAACCATATATTCCCAAACATATTCATAATGTCTTATTCCATAATTCTTTATATTGTTATTACCATTTGATTCAATTTCAGACTGAATAATTCTTTTCATGTGATATAAAAGTAATTTTTTCCTATCATCAAATGATTTTAGCATTTCATCATTAATTATATTTATATAATTAGTTAGATTTGGTTTCTTTACGTTGCCAACTTTTGATATTTTATTATAAATAAACCACAAAGTTTCAGTACTCTTATCTACACAAAATGCGTGTATCTCTGATATAATATTTTTAATATTATTATTTTTCTCAATAATAGGATTTAGATAGACTAATGATTTTTTGTTAACTAAAAATTTAGTTTTAAAAGTTCTTTTCCAGTTTATTTTTCCTTTAGTTTCTTGTGAATATACTTTCTCATTATCAATATATATTCCGTTATCAAGATAATCATTAATTACCCATTGGAATGAATCAATCGGTAAACCATTAGCCCCTTCTTTAAAGTCTCCACTGTCCTCATAATCTATTTTTTTATCATGAGATAATTTGATTGTTTTAAAGAGCAGTTTAATAGCTTCTATTTTTTCTTTATTATCTTCTGGTATTCTATAACCTAAAGGAAATATTATTTGTATGTCTTTTTTATCATATTTAACACCAACAAAATTATCATTAGTATCTTCCACATTGATACATATTTCTGATAATTGTTTTGCCATATTATTCCCTACCAACATTTATATCTAATACATTTTCATTATTTAAAAAATCGGTTACAACATCATCAAATGTTTTATAATCTTTTTTAAACATTGATTTTTTATCTAATTTTGCAACATCTTCCCAAATATATGATAATACTTTTTCAGCAAAAATTCTTGCTGCTTCTTTTGAATCATTTGTTTTTATTAATTCATTCATGTTGTTCCACTCTTGCCCTGATATAAAGTATGCACCTAATTGCTTATCTTCGCCATTAATACCCAAATCAGTTTCATTGTCAGTTATTAAATGATTTATTTCATTTACAAAATCTTTCCATTTCATACCTAACATTGGTATTTCTTGATTTGCATATTTAGATTTTTCTATATCATTAGTTATATGTCTCATTTTCCATCTTCTTTTGAAAGCAGTATCTAAAGTAAAGACATTTTGGTCACTAGTATTCATAGTCCCAATCAAAATTAAATTAGAAGGAATTACTATTTTTTCAAAATTATAAGCTTTATTTATACAGTGTTTTTCTAAATACTTAGAAATTGTATAATTCTTTATATTATATTCACTAATTCCATTATCTTTTCTATCTAATAATTGAAACAAATCACCAAATATAGCTGCTGCATTACCTCGATTTATTTCTTCTATTATTAAACAAACATAATTTGAAGGATTATCTATTGCCATCACTAATGCATCCGTAAAAGGTCCACCTTGAATATCATATAATACGCTATTCTTGTCGTTTTCATCAATTTTAGGAATTATTTGCCCTATAAAATCACTGTTAGTATAATCAGGATAAAAAGTCGTTCTAACAATCATATTTTCATTATTAGTTAATTTTAAAGCTTCTTGATTTGCTATAAAGCTTTTACCACAACCAGGTATACCATAATAGATGATATTGAATGCTCCTTCTTTTCTTGTAATACTTGAAAAGTCAAAATTATCTATTGTTGTTTTCTTATTATATGAAACAAAATCTTTTAATGAAATACCTTTATTAAGCTCTGCTAAGTATGATTCACCAATTCCAGAAATATCTACTATTTTATTTCTGTTTAGATTTTTACTGATAATATAATCACCATATTGAATTCCAAATAGCATTATTCCGGCTATTTTATTCCATTTGTTTGATTCATAATACTCTTTTAGTATTTTTCCTAAAACCTCTTCTGATAAAAATTTTTCCTCATCATTAAAATTTGTAAAATGATTTTCAACAAAAGTTATTAAATCTTCTCTCGAAAGCTTTGAAGAGCCTAATTGAGGAACTGTAAATCCAAATTTTTCATTTAAATATTTATAAGATAATTCTTCACTATTAGTATTACCTACAATTTTAACTTTTATAAAATAATCAGAAGTAGATTCACTACTCTCTCCAACATTTTCATAATATTTTTCATGTTCTAATACTGATTTAGAAACATTTATATCATTAACAATAGCTTTCATTTTTATTTTAGAATATTCTTTGCCATTATCACTAGAAAAATATAAATAAATAATATCTCCAATATTGTATTTTTTCTCTAGTCCTTCTTCCCAATACATATATCCATACTTATCAAAATATTTCTTATGAACTGTTGAGTAATCTTTTATAGATACTACGTAGTAATTAACATCTAATTTTTCATTTTCTGGTTGAGAAATTAAATATGCAATATATTTTTCATCATTATTTTCTAAATCTTTTTTTGCATTTATATATCCATCTGTTCCTAAATACTTCTTATTACACTTTGACAATAACTCATCTATATTTTGCTTGATATTGAGTATTAAATTATTATTTTCGCCTTTGAAATAAGATGTTCCTTTTAGTATATTATATAACGCATTAACCGCCTCATTGCTATTGTCATCTGAAAGCCCCAAAGCTTTTAAAAAATCAGATTTATTTATGGAAACGCCATTATTTTCCTTTATATATTTTAATATTTGATATAGTGGATGTATAATTTTTCCATTTACTGGTTGAATATAATTTAACATTACTACATCGAAATAATCAGTTATTGTAATTTGGTTTCTTGCCACTTTAAGTGCTAGGTCATTTAAATCAAGTTTTGAATTCTTCCATATTCCCATTTCTAATCCTAAAGTATATTGACTAGAAAATTGACTATCAGTTCCTTCATAGCTTCCGACACCATTATCATATCCTCTTACATTATCTCTAAATAGACCATAGGCATGTTCTAACCTTTTATAGATATCAGATTTTACAGCCTCATCCCCACTGTTATTTTTTTTAGCATAGTACGTTGCCATTATGAAAGCTAAAACACTTTCTTTTTTTTGAGTTCTTACTAACGCATCAAAATATAATGTGCTATGCTCTTTTGGAAAACTTGCCATTTAATCACTCCTCCTTCATAAAATCATAAATAGCATTTGCAATTGCACTTGCAAATTTTACAGGTACTGCATTACCTATCATTTTATATGCATCGCCTTGCGAACCAACAAAATTAAAATCATCATCAAAAGTTTGTAATCTAGCTGCTTCTCTAACAGTTATAGACCTTGCTTGCGATGAATCATAATGAATAAATCTCAAGCCATCTTTATGTAAATGAGCTAATATTGTTGTACTAGGTTCATCTTTCCTTAACACATGATATTTATGTACATTTGTGCTACTTCCTGTAACTTTATTATATAAATCTTTTAGCACATTTGAATCAGTATACTTATTACTGCCAGATTCTAAGTCTTCTGCCAACATTTTAAAGATTTTTACATCTCTTAATCCATGATACCTTGGTATATGCCATGTGATATTACAATCCTCAACAATATGAGAAGGTCTAGTATCTTTAAATGTTGGCGTACACTTTGGTAAATCTCCAATAGCTTCTTCAACTGTAACTTTTCTTTTTGATTTATACTTAGGTAGTATTTTTGTATAAAATTTTAATAACTCTTTCTGAATATCTTTATTTTTAAAATATTTCTTATTTACTCCTATCAATATTACTCTTTTTCTAGTTTGTGGTACATTGAAATCACTTGCATCTAAAACTGCATATTTTTTTATATCATCGATAATTTCATATCCTTTTGATTCAATATCTCTCTTTATTAAATCTATTATAGGCGTTCCATCAGGCATTGCTGATAACATACCTGGAACATTTTCAAATACAAATAGCTTTGGCTGAATTCTACTTACTATTTCCAAATAGTATTCAAATAAATAATTTCTATAATCCTCTTTCATGTTTTTTTTGTCCCTTACACGCCCTGCAACTGAATAAGCCTGACATGGAGGTCCACCAATTATAAAGTCTACTTTTTTATTTTTTATTAACTTTTCTAATCCATCATGTTTGCCATATTTTATATCATCAAATCCATTAAAAAGCTCATCTACACGCTGAATGTCAAACCTAATAACAGAATCTTTAGCATCAGCTATATTCCATTTATCTTCTAATCGCTTAACAAGTGTTTCTGCAGGTCTTTTCTCCCATTCAACTGAAGCTACAGGATAATATTTGCCAGTTTGCAAAAATCCATCTAAAAGTCCTCCGCAACCAGAAAAAAGGTCAATAATATTATATTTACTCATTATCCAACACTTCTTTCACTTGTTCAGCAACCGCCTTCCCTAATAGAGGAGGAACTGCATTCCCAACTTGTTTGTATTGTTGCTGTTTACTTCCATAGAATATAAAATCGTCTGGAAAAGATTGTAATCTTGCATTTTCTCTAACTGATGGAATTCTATTATACTTATAATGGAAATGTGTCCTATGACCTGTATCAATCGTTAAAGAAGGCTTTTTACTGTTATATCTTGTTAACGATTCGTGATATTTAAATTTTTTCGACTCTTCAGGTGGTAAATCTTTATAATTTCCTCCATCAGGTATTTTTGATATGTTTTCAATTGTTTTCTGTGCATGCTTAGTAGGAAAATGATTTTTTACTTCTTTCGAATTTTTTCGCATTGACTTTTGATATTCACTCTTCGGTTCAGTCATATATTTTCTAATTGTATCTAAAGAATAGTCTTCATCGTTTTCTAAACTAGGTAAATCACTTATAGCTTCTTCACAAGTAACATATTCATCAGGGCTAAATTTAGGTTGTGGATAGTTAAAATCACTTAATTCATTTTTTACACCAACAAATACTACTCTTTTTCTTATTTGAGGTACTCCATAATTAGGAGCATACAAAACTTCCGCTTTCATTTTATATCCTAATTTGGTAAAATCATTAATTATCCTTTTAGCAACTTTTCCGTCATATAGTTTTAACATACCAGGAACATTTTCTAAGACAACAACTTTAGGATTTAACACCTTGGCAGTTTTTACCATTGCAGAATATAATATATTTCTTTCATCATTTTCTTCTCTTTTACCTGCGAGAGAAAATCCTTGACATGGAGGTCCACCAACTAATACATCTAAGTTTATTTTATTTTTATCCAAATAGTCTTTTATTTTAAGTATGTTATTGTGGTCAAACAAATCTAATTTCATAGCTTTTGCATTTCCATGATTTGCTTCAAAAGTTTTTAAAGCAGGCTCGTCAAAATCTACACCAGCTACAACATTAAACCCAGCATCTAAAAATCCTCTTGATAATCCACCAGCGCCACAAAACAAATCTAATACACTATATTTTTTACTCATTATCGCTCACCACTCTATCTGGATAAAAACTAACTATATCTCCTATATCACACTTTAATACTTCACATATTCTATATAGTACATGTAGCTCTACAGCTTCATTTTTACTCATTTTAGCCATAGTACTGCTACTTATTTTAGTCTTTTCACATAAAATTGTTTTATTAATATTTTTATCTATTAAAAGATGCCATAATTTATCATAATATACCATTTTATCACCATACCCTACTTTATAAGTATATCACAAATCTTTGAATTCTCAAATAATATATTTAAAATTTCAAATATTTTTTTTTGCAGAAGCAAAAAAAGAATCACGAATGATTCTTTTAAAATTACTTTATACCTTTAAATAAATCTGTTATTTCAATATTTAAAGCATAACATATAATACAGAGTTCTTTTATTGTTATCCTTTTTGCTTTACCATTTAAAATATTAACTAGTCTTTTAGGAGTTATATCTGGATTAACCCTAGCACAAAGAAATTCTTGCGCAGTTATTCCTGGATTTACCTTTTTAAATTCTTCATCATTATTCATTTTATCTACGTATTTTAATATTTCTATGGTTACTTTATCATAAATATTCATTATTCATCAGCCTTTTTACTTGATAAGAAAGTGACTCTTTCAGCAACTAATAACATCTTTCTAATATCATTAGATATCTCACTTTTTATATTTCCTTTAACTCCAATTATATCACCTTTTTTACAATACTCTATCGTTGTTTTAGCAAGAGTACCATCAATAGCTACATCAACAAAATCTGTATCATATTCTCCATCTTCATTTTTATAATGTCTTGGTATTGCTATTGTAATAACATTACTTTCTTTTTCTAAATCTTTAACTATTCTTCCAACTATTATAAATTGGTTCAACATACTACATCTCCATTTCTATAATTCATTAAAAAAACTATGCCCAAAAGTCTCACGACAATCTGGACATAGTATATTCGGGTCGATACTATCAGTATCATTTTCTTTACAATAAGGACATTTATTTGGTTTCAATATCTCATTTATTAAATTCCTTTGCCTATTAGTAATATCAAATATAGATTTTAATAATTCAACACTAGTAAATTCTATATTTTTTATTTTACTTTCAGACTCTTTTAATTCCTTTTGTAACTCTTTAAAATCTTTCATCTACCTACACCTCCTAGTTTAACCTATATTAAACTGTTTTTTAAAATTCGTACATAACCTAATTAAAATATTAATTTAAATTAAATCTGGAGTTAGTTTGTTCTTTTTAATATATTTATATTATTTTTCTATTTTCGTTTAAATTTGAATATTCAGAATGTTTCTGGGCATATCTTTATAACATTCCTGCTTCTTTTAGCCATTCCTCTATTCTTTCATTCATACCTAAATTACTTATACAAGAAGTTTTAAAATATGATAACAAATTATTGATAGGTTGTTTATTCTCATCTAAATAATTATTCTTTATTATTCTAGTAGCAACATAAGCTACTACTTTCATTATTTCATCATATGTATATTTACCTTCATTTAAAAGATTAGTTAAGAAATTATCATAGCCAAAGAGATTAATATCATTTAGTTTAATAAAATTCCAATCAATTAAATATTCAGTTAAAAAGCATAAGTTTAGTTTATTTTTATCTATATTTATCTTATTTTTATTTATAGTATTTATTTCGTTATCATTTACCACCAGTGGTGGATTTGTTGGTGGTGGAGAATTAGTTTTATTATCGTTTATAACACTTTGATTAGCGTCGTCCACTATATAAAAATTATATAGTGGATTAAGTTTATTACTTTCAAAGAATATATAGTTAAAGAAAAAATGCCCTTTTTCATCTCTTAACTTAGTTATTTCTAAATAACCGTTCTCTTTTAAATTATCAAGCATTGCTTTAATAGCTCTGTAATTTGCTTTTTGATGTGTAAGATTAATTAAACCTTTCATTGTTATATTAAAGTCTGATGGTAATGATAGTATTATAGTTAATAATCCTATACTATCTACTCTAAGATTTTTATTCTTTAAATAATCATTATTAACAATTGTATAGTTTTTATCTTTTACTACTCTAAATATATTAGCCATACTATCAACCTTACCTTATAATATACGATTAAATATTATAACTTGTTTTTTCAAATAGAGTAACCAGTTTAATAAGTATTGATATAACTTTTGATTGTAAGTCTGTAAGCAAAATAAAAAGAAGTTCCCACATTTAATCTAGTATATTCCAGATTAACGAAAACTTCTTTCTTAATAAAATATATTACATTTATTAAAAGTGTCACAAATTATAAATAAATACTATTTATTCTGTTAAATTCACTAAAAATCTTTCCGATTGAATAACATAGTCATCCTTTATTACATAACAATCAATATAATGATGCCCTGGAAAAGATATATTTTCATATCTTGTATTTCCATTTATATCAATATAGTTAAAATCATTAGCAGTATTAGAATAAACTATATTTCCACGTAATGAATTATTCTCTACAGCCTTTTTTCCATTATTTCTAATTTTCCATAATATTGTATACTGTCCTGAAATCATCGGATGAGCTGTAAATATTAGTCGCTCATCTTTATACCTAGAAACACTTAAAGGCATATTAGATTCATAATTTCTAATAGTTCTACCATCAGTACTTCCTTCTTTAGATGATAATTGGCATTTAATCAAATTATTAGTGTTATTATCTCTTAAAATATCAAAATAGGTATTTATATATTCTTCATTATCCTCACATTGTATTATTTTTAATTCAAAATCATCAGAAAAATATTCATCACCAAAGAAATAATTCCAAGCTTCGTATATTTCTTCGCTTGTACTATTAATTGTTAAATTGTTAACTTTTGTAATTCTATTTTCTAACCTATTTTGTAAATTCTCTAATTTTTGCACATCTTTTTGTTTTACAATTAGATTCTTACTTAAATCAACAGGATTATATACACTCTTCTTATCATATCTTAATCTTTTAACAATACTATTTACAATATTCTTTAATAAAACATCGTATGATAATGATAAGTCTTCTTTTTTTATAGCTTCATCTACTAAAACACTTATTATTAAACCACCTGGCATTATCCAATCACTATCTTGCTTACAAAAAAACTTTAAGAACTTAGTCATCATTTGCAATCTATTATTATACTTTTGATTTTGATTATTAAACCACCAAGAAATAGCCTTAGGATTTCTTTCATCCCAACTTGTTGTTCCACAATGATAATATTTTTTATCTTTCTTACCATAAAGTGCAAAATCCAAATGATAACCTTCTTCATATTCAATTGTAATACTATTACCATTTGGGTCTGGGTTGTTTTTCATGTTATAACATTTCTTCTTCAAAGATTCCGATATTATTTTTTTAGCACTCAATGTACCATCTGGTAAAGCAGATTTATCCATAATAACACCTATATCAATATCATAGTTCTTTTCATCTGCTGATACTGCAGTACCCATAGCAATGCTACCTTGAAGTACAAACTCATCTATTTTGTATTCCGTAGAATTTTCTATGTTATACTCTTCTAATCCCTCTTTTAATCTTCTAATATTTAAATCTTTCTTCTCTTTAAGTTCTTCGACTTTTTCTAAAGGTAGAATTACATTGTTTATATAAAATGTATTTAACATTTGTGAAAAATCAATTTTTTTCAAATCTTCTAATTTTATTGCCATTTTATACCTCCTTTAAGTCAATATATTTTTCTTTATTTTTTCCATTTAGAGCTATTCCCCACTCATAAGGAACGCAAGAATCATTTTGATAATGACAAATAATAACTTCTTTTGCCATCCTATCGTTTAGTTGTTTACCAATTTCGAATGGTAAGGGTGATTGAGTTGCAAAGACTATATAAATTCTTTTTATTTCTTTTAAAGCACTAATTTCATTTATTTGTTCAATTATTTTATTACAATAATTAAACAGTTGCTTCTTCGAATAAATTGAGTTTTGATGTGGATTTGAAATGTAATTATTATAGTGTAAACAATCTCCAAATTGTGCTATTTGATGCTTTTTAATATTTGCAGTGGTGCTAACCGATATCAACGCATATTCATTAGAACTATCTTTATTTGTAATTTCCAGTTTTAATCTAGGAAAAAATATTGAGTTATTTAGTTTTTTTACATTCGAACTTTTATTTAAATATTCATAATAATTATTTATTTTTATTTTAGAAAAGTGTCTCCCAATAATTGAAACTAATGGTATAGGAGCTATTGCAGTGTAAGATAAGCCAGAAGCTAAATATTTGTAAACACAATTATCAGAATCATTAAGTACTTTTTTCAAATACTTATTTTTGTCTTTATCTTTTACATTAAACCAATTTCTTACATCAATTGTCTCAACGTTCTTATTATTTCTTTCCCAATATTCATTATTGCCGAATCCAACTATGTTAATTATTCTATCTCTATCATTATATTTAATATAAGTAATTAAACAAATAATAAATAATAAAAAGCCCAAACCACTACAATAAATAGGATTTATTTCAACTGTATCTAAATCAAATAATTTCTCTACTATTGAAATTATTAATTCTTTCACATCTGGAATTAAAACAGACATCATTGATAATCCAATAGTCATCCCTGATTTTAGTAATTTTTGCATAAAATTCCTCCTAACAAAAAAGATACTATAATAATAGTATCAATCGCTATTGTAAGTATAGCATAATTTAGCCTAAAAGTCATCGATTTCATCTAAATTTTACCAAGATTTTTTATATATTATTATTTATAATACTAATTAACCAAATATTATTAATTATCCTTCCATACGACATAATTACATTGTGGATATTTACTGCATCCTACTTTACTGCCATTATCAATTAATGCAATCATACTACCGCACTTAGGACATGTTATCGGAACTTTTGTTTTATAATTGTTATTACTTACATTATTATTAAATTCTTTATAATAATTGTCATCGTTCTTATACCAAGTTAATAACCAAACCGGCTTATTCCACCCAAATATTTCAAATTCACTTGAACTAGCTTTTCGATATTCATCACTACATAGTCTTCCATAACACTTTTTTGTAGCAATTAAGTGTTTCATATTATATTGACTCAACTGAACTGTTTTTCCATTTTCTGTATTAACAAATCTTGCTACATTAAAACTACTTATTTTTTCAGAAAACTCTAGAAGAGTCTTTGTATAACTTGGCAATGGTTTTAATTGATATTTCTTTCTTTGATTATTTATTTCTAAGTCTAAAAATATTATTCTGCCATCTCTATCATATTTTATGTCATATATTTCAGATATATTTTCTTTAATTACATCCTTGAATCTATATCTACATCTCATACAACTAGTATCAAGATAACCACATTCATGACATTCTTTATGGTTATATAATTCATTTTTTGTCATAGGACAATAACCATAGAACCCATAAAAAGCATCTATTTCATAATTATAAATTTCATCAGATAATTTATGAATATTAACATTATGCTTATATGCATATTTCTTTTTATTTTGCAATTTTAAATTATAATAAGTATCAATTATCTCTATATCACTATAAAAGTCATCTGAAATAAATGTACTTAATCCATCAAATTGATTATCGCTTATTTTAATAATGTTACCTTCAATATCAAGTTGTTGAAAATCTTTTATATCTTTATAATTTGGTTGCCTATACCAAATTCCTTCTTTCATTTGTAAAAAAACATCTAAGTTTGAATCATTGCAATCTAATTTTTTTAAAAATCTAATTGGATTCTTCCACGAGATAAGTCTCTCATCATTATTCGAATCGTTTAAATATTCAATATCTCTATCTATAACGTCAAAAATCCATATTACTTTATGTCCAAGACTCTTATAAAAATCATTTCTATCATTAAATTCAGCTTCAGTTATAGGACTATGTTGAAACTCAATTACAGTATTATTAATAAATACATCAGCTCTATGAGTTGTAAATGGTAAAATAAAATGTAGGAAATCGGTAAAAATAAATGTCGGTTTTC
>ERZ857998.817-NODE-817-length-41053-cov-20.138397_pt1 | contig 41053 bp, 37 predicted proteins | sample MGYA00519954_ERZ857998 | MGnify/ENA primary metagenome ERZ857998 (study PRJEB31778, sample SAMEA3449424) | human gut metagenome | biome: human gut; feature: human-associated habitat; material: faeces | place: United Kingdom | collected 2010/2012 ...
CTGAGTCACCGAATTTATTGTCCAAAAGCATCTCGTGAGTGGCTTCTACTGCTTGCTCAACTGTTTCAGCAACGACGACACCTTTCCCAAGGGCCAAGCCGTCTGCCTTGACGACGATTGGAGCGCCTTTTTCCTCGATGTAGGCCTTGGCTTCCTCGAAATCTGAAAATGTGCCATAGGCTGCTGTTGGAACATCATATTTGACCATGATTTCCTTAGCAAAATCCTTAGACCACTCAAGTTCAGCCGCAGCCTTGGTCGGACCAAAGGCTTTGAGTCCTGCCGCATTGAAATCATCCACGATACCAGCCGCAAGGGCATCGTCTGGACCGATAAAGGTCCAAGCAATATCGTTCGCTTTTGCGAAGTCAATAAGCTTAGAATGTTCGGAAATTCCGATATTGATCAAATCAAGACCGTCCAATGTCATCCCGTCATTACCAGGAGCCACGAAAACTTGCTCAACGTCCTTAGACTCCAATAATTTCTTGGCAATCGCATGTTCACGACCGCCAGAACCAACAACCAAAAGTTTCATTTGAAAGATACCTCAATATCAAATAAGACTAGGGGCAAATGCCCGTTAACGACAATTATTCGGAAAAATTAGCAATTTTCACGAATTATACATAACCATTATAACATATTTGTTCGGAGATATGGGTGTGTAGCCAAATTTGAACATAAAAAAGGCGACCACTTGGACCGCCTCTTAGGAGATTATGAAAATGAAAAAAGTTATTGCGTTGCTGTTGGCCTGCTGCCTGGCCTTCAGTCTTGTCGCCTGCGGCGGCAGCTCCGGAAATGACGCCGCATCTGACGGTGCCGCATCCGGCGGCAGCGACACCATTACCCTTGGCCTGATCGGCCCGCTGACCGGCAGCCTGGCTGTTTACGGTACCCACAATGAAAACGGCGCCAAGCTGGCCATTGAGGAGATCAACGCCGCCGGCGGTGTGATGCTCAGTGACGGCGCACACCAGCTGGCGCTGGAGGTCAAGGATGACCAGGGCGACTCCACCGAGTGCGTCAACGCCATGAACGCGCTGATCTCCGACGGCATCCAGCTGGTGGTAGGCTCCGCCACCTCCGGCTGCACCTCCGCCATCACCGCCATCGCCAATTCCGAGGGCGTGGTCCTGATCACCCCCACCGGTACGGCGGACTCCCTGACGACCACCATGGACTATGTGTTCCGTACCTGCTTCCGTGATTCCTTCCAGGGTGAGCTGGCCGCCCAGTACGCGCTGGACGAGGGCTATACCAAGGTCGGCGTGGTCTACTGCTCCGCCGATACCTACTCCGCCGGTCTGCGTGACGCCTTTATCGCGGCCTGCCAGAGCAAGGGTTTGGAGGTAGTGGCTGAGGAGTCCGTGGCCACCATGACCGAGGTGGACTACAGCAACCAGTTCAACAAGATGGTCTCCGCCGGTGCCGAGCTGGTATTTACCCCGTTCTACTATGACGTGATGGGCCCCTATCTGGTGCCCCAGGCCCGCAGCGCAGGCTTTACCGGCATCCTGCTGGGTGCCGACGGTGTGGACAGCACCGAGACCACCATTCCCGCCGGTGCGGATCTGTCCGTCTACAACAATGTGTATTTCGTGAACCACTACTCCACGGAGCTGGCCACCAGCGATGTCTCCAAGAACTTCGTTGCCGCCTACGAGGCCAAGTACGGCGAGACCCCCAACAACTTTGACGCGTTGGCTTACGACGCCGTGTATGTCTACAAGGCCGCCATGGAGGCCTGCGGCGCTTCTGACGCTGCCAGCGTGCAGGCTGCTCTGGCCGATACCAGCGTTGCCTATGACAGCACCTGCGGTACCTTCTCCTTCGATGAGACCGGTACGCCCATCAAGGGCGGCGTTCTGATGGGCTACACCTACACGGACGGCGATGCCGCCGTGACCAAGATCACTGTCAAGGATCTGAGCCTGAACTGACCGTATCAAACGCGGACAACGCGCCATAGGGGAGGGAGGCGCCTGCGCCTCCCTCCTGATTTTCAAGGTACCCGCACTGTATCTCACCCTGTCGGTTTACCGGCGAAGCAAGGTGTGCCTATTTCTGATCTGCTTCCGAGAGGGGGAACTTTTTCCATGATCACATTCATTCAATTCCTGATAACCGGGCTGCGTCTGGGAAGCGTGTACGCCCTGATCGCCCTGGGCTATACCATGGTCTACGGCATCATCAAGCTCATCAACTTCGCCCATGGCGACTTCATCATGGTGGGCGGCTATTCCCTGTTCTTCACCATTCCCGTGCTGATGGCAGCGGGGATCCCCGGATGGCTGGCCGTGGTGCCCGCCATCATCATCTGCGCCTGCGTGGGTATGCTGGTGGAGCTGCTGGCCTACCGGCCCGTCCGTAAGACCGGCAACAACCTGACCTGCCTCATCACCGCCATCGCCATGAGCTTTGTGCTGGAGAATCTGGCCCAGGCCATTCCAGCCATCGGCCCGGATCCCAAGGTGCCCTATACCCTGTTCGCCAAGACCTTCACCATCGGCGGCGTGTCCGTCAGCCATGCTACCATCATCACCGTGGCGGTGTCTGCCGTTATCATGGTGGCTCTGTACCTGTTTACCCAGAAGGCCAAGGTGGGCTGCGCCATGCGGTGCGTGGCCGAGGATAAGGAGGCCGCCACACTGATGGGCATCAACGTGAACCACACCATCCTGACCACCTTCGGCATCGGCGCGGGCCTTGCCGCCGTGGCGGCCCTGATGTACATCGCCCAGTACCCCAAGGTGTACACCACCATGGGTGCGACGCTGGGCATCTACGCCTTTGTGGCGGCGGTGCTGGGCGGCATCGGCTCCCTGCCCGGCGCCATGCTGGGCGGCCTGCTGATCGGCATTGTCCAGTCCGGCGCCAATACCTATATCAATTCCTCCATGTCGGACACCTTTGTGTATCTGATCCTCATTGTGGTGCTGATGATCCGGCCCGCCGGTATTCTGGGAAAGAATGTGGGTGAAAAAGTATGAAAAACACGAAACTGCGTTATCTGATAAACTTTATCGCGCTGGTGATCCTGTTTGCCGCCGTGACCCTGATGGGCCAGCTGGGCGGCGGCACCATGAAGCTGAAGATCACCCCGTCCATCTGGCAGTGCAGCTACCTGATCATCATGGCGGCGTCGCTGAATCTGGTGCTGGGCTTTCTGGGGCAGCTGTCCCTGGGGCATTGCGGCTTCATGGCCGTCGGCGCCTATACGGCGGCGCTGATCTCCCTGGCGTTCCAGCGTGCGGGCATCTATGCGGAGAAATCCGGCCCCATCTTTCTGCTGGTGCTGCTGCTGAGCGTGCTGGCCGCTGGGGCGGCCGCCGCTCTGCTGGGCCTGCTGGTGGGTATTCCGGCCCTGCGGCTGAAGGGCGACTATCTGGCCATCATCACCCTGGGCTTCGGCATGATCATCGTCAACCTGATCAACAACCTGCCCTTCTGCGGGCAGCAGGGTCTTGCCCAGGGCTCCGCCTCCTCGTCGCTGTATGCCACCGGCCTGGGCTTTTCCAACGATGAGAAGATGCGGTATCTGTGGGTGGCGGCGCTGGCCATCATCCTCTGCATGACCTGCATGTTCATGTTCGTCCGCTCCAAGTACGGCCGCAGCATCCGGGCCATCCGGGACAACGAGATCGCCGCCGCCGCTTCCGGCATCAATGTCAGCTACTACAAGATGCTGACCTTTACCATCTCCGCGTTCTTCGCCGGGATCACCGGTGCCCTGTACGCCTGCTGCAACGCGGCTCTTTCCACCACGTCCTTTGCCTTCACCAACGGCTCCATCCTGAACTCCGTGTTCATCGTGGTCATGGTGGTGGTGGGCGGCATGGGCTCTCTCACTGGCTCTGTCATCGCCGCCGTGGTGCTGTTTCTGCTGAACTATACCATCAAAAACGGCGCGTGGGTGTCCGCGCTGCCTGCTCTGCTGCAGAATGTGTTCACCTATCCCATGCTGGTGTACTCCATCGCGCTGGTCATCGTGATCATGTTCCGTCCCCGCGGCATCATGGGCAGCAAGGAATTCGCCCTGTGCGATATTCCCCGGTGGCCCGCAAAGCTCCGGGCGTGGCGCACTGCCCGCTCCGAGGGCAGATCCGTACAGAAGGAGGCCAGGCATCATGTCTGAAACAACAAAAACGCCGGTGCTGGAGACCAAGCATCTGGGCATCTCCTTCGGCGGCCTGCACGCCGTGCAGGATTTTAATCTCTCCATCTATCCCGGTGAGCTGGTGGGCCTCATCGGCCCCAACGGTGCGGGCAAGACCACCGTTTTCAACCTGCTCACCGGCGTGTACGTCCCCACAGAGGGCACCGTCCTGCTGGACGGCGTTCCCCTGAACGGGAAAAAGGTCCACCAGTTCGTGGAGGCCGGTATCGCCAGGACCTTTCAGAACATCCGTCTGTTTACGGACATGACGGTGATCGAAAACGTGAAGGTGGCCTGCACCAAGGATCTGCACTATAACCTGCTGGACGCCACGTTCCGCACACCGAAATTCTGGAAGGCGGAGCGTGAGGCCACGGAAAAGGCCCTGGAGCTGCTGGAGATCTGCGGACTGCGGGACAAGGCGGACGTCGCCGCCGCCAGCCTGCCCTACGGCCAGCAGCGCAAGCTGGAGATCGCCCGCGCCCTGGCCACCAACATGAAGGTTTTGCTGCTGGATGAGCCTGCCGCCGGTATGAACCCCACGGAAACGGCGGAGCTTCTGTCCTGCATCAACACCATCCGGGGCCGGTTCGGCGTCGCGATTTTGCTGATCGAGCACGATATGTCGCTGGTGATGAACGTATGCCAGCGGATCCAGGTCATCGACTACGGCCAGACCATCGCGTCCGGCCTGCCCCAGGAGATCGCCGCCAACCCCCGGGTCATCACGGCCTATCTGGGCGAATAAGGGAGGGAACACATATGCTGGAAATCAAAGATCTGCATGTATTTTACGGCGCGATCCACGCCCTCAAGGGTATCTCCCTGACGGTGGGCGACGGCGAGCTGGTGTCCCTCATCGGCGCCAACGGTGCAGGCAAGACCACCACGCTGCACGCCATCTCCGGACTGCTGCGCGCCGCCTCCGGCTCCATCACGCTGGACGGCACGGATCTCCAGTCCGTCCCCGCCAACTCCATCATCCGGCTGGGCCTGGCCCATGTGCCGGAGGGCCGCCATGTGTTCGCCCAGATGACCGTGGAGGAAAACCTGAAAATGGGCGCCTATTCCATTTCGGACACCAAGCGTGTGGCGGAGAACATGGAACGGGTCTACGGCCACTTCCCCCGGCTGAAGGAGCGCCGCCGCCAACTGGCGGGCACCCTCTCCGGCGGCGAGCAGCAGATGCTGGCCACGGGCCGTGCGCTGATGACCAATCCCCGCATCGTTCTGATGGATGAGCCCTCCATGGGCCTGAGCCCCCTGCTGGTAAAGGAGATCTTCGCCATCATTGAGGAGCTGCATAAAAGCGGCATCACCATTTTGCTGGTGGAGCAGAACGCCAAGATGACGCTGGCCGTCAGCGACCGGGCCTATGTGCTGGAGACCGGCACCATCTCCATGGAGGGCGCGGCGTCGGAGCTGGCGGAGGACGACCGGGTCCGCAAAGCCTATCTGGGCGCGTAAGGGAGGAACATATATGGATCATTTTGTCATTACAGTCGCCCGTGAGACCGGCAGCGGCGGCCACGACATTACCCGCAAGCTGTCCGAAAAGCTGAATATCCCCTACTATGACCGCGATCTGCTGCGCAAGGCCTCGGAGGTCAGCGGTATCCACGAGCGTCTTTTCGGCGCGGCGGACGAACGCATCGGCTGGAAGGAGATGCTCTCCGCCGCGGAAAAGGTCTATACCGGCGAGATCCTGCCGCCGGACAGCAACGATTTCATCTCCACCCGGAACCTGTTCAGCTTTCAGGCGAAGATCATCAAGGAGCTGGCCGCCACGGAGGACTGCATCATTCTGGGCCGGTGCGCCAACTATCTTCTGATGGATCAGCCCAATGTCAGACTGCTGCGGCTGTTTGTCCACGCGCCGCTGGAGGCCCGCCTGGCCCGTGTGGCGTCCTATTCCCTGGCCTGGAGCGGCCGCGAGGTGGCGAAGTACGTCCGCACTGAGGATAAGCGCCGCGCCGCCTACTACCGCTACTATACCGGCGAGGAATGGCGGGACGCCGCAGGGTACGACCTGTCGCTGGACTCCGAGCAGTTGGGCGAGGACGGCTGCGTGGAGCTTATCCAGAAGCTCCTGCCGCTGTTTACCTGATGCAGGCTGCCGCGCACCCTGCGTGACGCTTCACCGGCCGGTGCTCTGACGCCGCAAAAATGCAGCAATGTGCAAAAAAAGACTGACACGCAAGCGTGTCAGTCTTTTTTACGTCTATCTCCCCCGATGCGGCCTCCGGTACAGGAAAGCAGAGGGGAAAGCAAGCCGAAAGAGCGCCTGCTCCTTCGCTACTTCATGGTCCGGCTGTTCTGCAGCACCATGGTGCTGTACAGAAACAGCACATCCTCGCTGCCGTCGAAGCTCAAAAACCGCCCCACCATCTGGCTGGAGAGATACCGGATATCCACCGCGTAGATGGTGCGGTAGCTCTCCGCCAGCAGCGGGATCAGGCTGCTGCCGAAGGAGTCCCGGAACACCACAAGGGTCTTGTCGGAGGCGGACAGGGGGCTGTCGATGCGCAGAAGCGACCGGCTGCCCTGCAGATAGAGGTCATAAGGCGTGTCCGTCTCCACGGCGGACAGGTCGTACAGCGGCTCCTGGGCGTCCGTCTCATAGTCATAGACGGTGCAGGCGTCCAGCACCTCGCCGGTGAGATACCGCAGGGTATCTGCCACCAGCGGCTCTCCCGCCTTCTCTGCGTAAGCGCCGTAGAAGGGCACGTCGATGGCGTTCTCCTGAAAATCACCCGCCAGCGGTACATCCATGGCCTGGGCCAGCGTCTGCGCCGTGGCGACTAGGCACTCCTGCCGCCAATGGGGATCGGTGCGGTAGTAGTCCTCCAGCGTCAGTCCCGGCGCGATGTCCACATACTGCACGAAGTCCAACTGCGCCAGCAGGGTGTCCGCCGTCTCCTGGGCGGAGGCGGGGGTGTAGCCCTCCGGCGGCGCGGTAAAGCTGCCCTTATCGGGGACGACGGACAGATAGATGTGTCCGTCATTGCCGGTCAGGTAGCTGTCATAGAGCTGCTGGAACTTCAAAGCGGCGTAGTCCAGGGACTTCTGATCATATCCCGCCTCGGTGGTGACGGCGTAGCCCTGGTACACATACACGTCAGGAAGCGCCGCACTCGGCGCTTCCTGTGTGGGGATCCATTTCGCCGCGCCGAACACGACGGCGCAGGCCAGCAGCACAAAGACTACCCCTTTTACAATGGCGTTTCTCACGCCTGGACGGCCTCGTCGTAGGCCAGCGCCATACCGAAGATGCCGCTGAGACGGCCGGCAAAGGCGTCCACCAGATCCTCGGCGCCGAAGGCCACGGCCACATACTCGCCGCGGACGGCTACCACCACCTTATCGGGGAAGCCGCACATCCAGCGGTTGGCCTGGACGGCGTCACGCAGCTCCGTGGCCAGCGCCTGGGCGTCGCCGGTGGCGTGATAGGCCGCGGCGGTGAAGGTGTTGGCGTTCAGCATGTGGATCAGGGACGCGGCCTCATCCACCTCCGCCGTCTCCGGCAGCACCAGATGGTACTCCGCCAGGGAGCGGTCGCTCAGGTCGAAGACGCCGGGGGCGCCGTCCACCATCTGCTCCGCGTCGGGGCCGCCGCCCACCACGGAGAACTTCTCGTCGTCGCTGTAGTCGTTCCACACGGTCTCCAGCAGGCTCAGAGCGCTGGTGATCTCAGCGGCCTGATCGCCGGACGGCTCGTCGGTCTTGGTGTCGTTACCGCTGCAGGCCACAAGGGACAGGGCCATCACAGCGGCCAGCAGCAGGGCAAAAAGCTTTTTCATGAAACATATCCTCCTTGGTCTCCGCAATTCATGCGGGTCTGCCTCTTTAGACGTGCGTTTTCACCATTTTGTTCCCGGAAAGTTGTGGAAAACGCACTGAAAATTATAACCAGGTTTGGTCAAATCCATAAGGCAGCAGTTCCTTCAGGGCGAACTTCTTCGCGTCGCCCGCCTTGTTGATGCAGATGACCTCCATCTGCGGGGCGAACTCCATCATCACCTGGCGGCAGGTGCCGCAGGGCACGCAGTAGTCGTCGCTGCGGCCGGCGATGGCGATGCGGACGAAGTCCCGGTGCCCCTCGCTGACGGCCTTGAAGATGGCGGTGCGCTCGGCGCAGATGGTGGCGCCGTAGGCGGCGTTTTCGATGTTGCAGCCGGTATAGACCGTGCCGTCGCTGCACTCCAGTGCCGCGCCTACGGGGAAGTGGGAATAGGGGATATACGCCATATCCAGCATGTCGATGGCCTTTTGGCAAAGCTCTTTCTCTGTCATGATCGTCTCTCCTTTTTTAACTCAATTTTGCCTGGCCGGTATAGAGCTGATAGTACCGGCCCTTCTCGTCCAGAAGCTGGGCGTGGTCGCCCCGCTCGATGATCTGTCCGTTCTCCAGTACGAGGATGGCCTGGGCGTTGCGGACGGTGGACAGGCGGTGGGCGATGACGAACACCGTCCGGCCCTCCATCAGGGAATCCATGCCCCGCTCGATCAGCGTCTCGGTGCGGGTGTCGATGGAGCTGGTGGCCTCGTCCAGGATCAGCACCGGGGGATCGGACACGGCGGCCCGGGCGATGGCCAGCAGCTGGCGTTCACCCTGGCTCAGGCCCGCGCCGTCGCCGGTGATGACGGTGTCGTAGCCCTGGGGCAGGTGGCGGATGAAGCCGTCGGCGTTGGCCAGTCTGGCGGCGGCGCGGATCTCCTCGTCGGTGGCGTCCAGCTTGCCGTAGCGGATGTTGTCGGCGATGGTGCCGGTAAACAGGTGGGTATCCTGCAGCACCATGCCCAGGGAGCGGCGGAGGGAATCCTTGGCGATGTCCTTCACGTCGATGCCGTCGTAGGTGATGGTGCCCTCCTGGATGTCGTAAAACCGGTTGATGAGGTTGGTGATGGTGGTCTTGCCCGCGCCGGTGGAGCCCACGAAGGCGATCTTCTGGCCGGGCTTGGCGAACAGGGACACATCGTGCAGCACCGTCTTTTCCCCGTCGTAGGAGAAGGTCACATGGTCGAACCGCACGTCGCCCTTCAGCTCCACCAGCGTGCCGTCGGGCTTCTTCCAGGCCCAGCGGCCGGTGCGCTGAGCGGTCTCGGTCAGGGTGTCACCGTCCTTTTCCACCCGGACGATGACGGTCTTGCCCTCGTCGGTCTCCGGCTGGGCATCCATGACGGCGAAGATGCGCTCCGCGCCTGCCGCCGCGGCCAGCAGCGTGTTCACCTGCTGGCTGATCTGGCCGATAGGCTGGCTCACCTGCTTGACGTACAGCAGGTACGCGCCCAGGGAGCCCACGTCGAACATGCCGCCGATGGCCAGCAGTCCGCCCACGCAGCAGGTGACGGCGTAGTTGATCTTGCTGAGGTTGCCCATGGCGGGCATCATCATACCGGCATAGGCCTGGGCCGCCGTGGCGGCCTGGCGGTACTCGTCGTTGAGACCGGTGAACCGGTCGATGGCCTGCTTCTCGTGGTTGAAGACCTTGATGACCTTCTGGCCCTCGATCATCTCCTCAATATAGCCGTTCACCGCGCCCAGGGCCGCCTGCTGCCGCTGGAAGTTCACCCGGCTGCGGCCGCCGATGACCTTCACCACGCCGCCCATCAGGGCCAGGAAGCCGAAGGTGATCAGCGTCAGCCACGGGTTCAGCACGATCATCATCAGCACCGTACCCAGAAACGTCAGCACATTGGAGATGATGCTGGCGAAGCTGCTGTTCAGCATCTCCGACACAGTGTCGATATCGTTGGTAAAGCGGCTCATCAGGTCGCCGGACTGGTGTTGGTCATAGTAGCTGACGGGCAGCTGCTGCAAGCGGTCGAACAGGTCCTGCCGGATGGCGGCCACGGTCCGCTGGGCCACATGCACCATGATGCGGGCGTAGGCGTAGGAGCATCCGGCGCTGAGGGCGAACAGGCCGCCCATCAGCACCAGCATTTTCAGCAGGCCGGGGAAATCGCCGGGCAGGATATAGTCGTTCAGCAGCGGCTTGAGCATATAGCTGGAGGCCACGCTGGCGGCGGAGCTGACGATCAGGCAGACGGCCACCAGCACCAGCGACGCCTTGTATCTGCCCACATAGGCCATCAGCTTCCGGAAGGTGCCCTTCATGTCCTTGGGCCGCTGGAAGCCGTGTCCGTTGGGGCCGTGACCGTGGCCGCCGCCCCGGGGTGCTCTCGTTTTGTTGTCAGCCATCAATGCTCACTCCTTCCTGCTGGGATTCATAGACCTCGCGGTAGATATCGCAGCTTTCCATCAACTGAGCGTGGGTGCCCTGGCCCACGATGCGGCCGTCGTCCAGCACCAGGATCATGTCCGCGTCCATCACGGAGGTGACGCGCTGGGCGATGATCAGCTTGGTGGTGCCGGGCAGGGCCTCCTTCAGGGCGGCGCGGATCTTCGCGTCGGTGGCGGTATCCACGGCGGAGGTGCTGTCGTCCATGATCAGCACCCTGGGCCGCCGCAGGATGGCCCGTGCGATGCACAGGCGCTGCTTCTGGCCGCCGGACACGTTGGTGCCGCCCTGCTCGATATGGGTGTCGTAGCCGTCGGGCATTTTCTCGATAAACTCGTCGGCGCAGGCCATGCGGCAGGCGTCGGCGATCTCCTGGTCGGTGGCGTCGGCCCGGCCCCACCGCAGGTTCTCCCGGATGGTACCGGAGAACAGGGTGTTCTTCTGCAGCACCATGGCGCAGCCGTCGCGCAGTGCCTCCATGGTGTAGTCCTTTACGTTGTGGCCGCCCACATAGACGGCGCCCTCGTTGACCTCGTACAGACGGGGGATCATGCTGACCAGCGTGGACTTGGCGCTGCCGGTGCCGCCCAGGATGCCCACTGTCATGCCGCTTTCGATGTGCAGGTCGATGTCGTTCAGGTTCCATGCCTCCGCCGTGGGATGGTACTTGAAGAAGACATGCTCAAAGCGGATGTCGCCGTTTTCCACGGTCAGGCTGCTGTCGGCCCGGTCGTCGGTGATCTCCGGCTGCTCCTCCAGCACCTCCTTGATACGCTTGCCGCAGGCGATGGCACGGGTCAGGATCATCAGCACCATGGACACCATCATCAGGGACATCAGGATCTCGCTGGAATAGGTGAAGAAGGCCATCAGGTCGCCGGACAGGAGGGTGCCCTCCGCCACGTCGTGGCCGCCCAGCCACATGACCGACACGATGGTGCCGCCCATCAGCAGGATCATGATGGGCATGAACATCACCACAAAGCCGAAGGCACGCTCGGCGGTGTCCCGCAGCTTGTCGTTGCGCTGGCGGAACTTCTCGGTCTCCTCGTCCTCCCGGACAAAGGACTTCACCACCCGCACAGCGTTGAGGTTCTCCTGCACCACCAGGTTCACGTCGTCGGTGGCGCTTTGCAGCGCGGTGAAGAAGGGCCCCACATAGCGGATGACGATCACCACCGTGATCACCAGCAGGGGCACCACCACCAGGAACACCTGGCTCAGGTCAAGGCTGATCTCCACGGCCTTGATGATGGCGGTGATCAGCATCACCGGGGCGCGGATGCACATGCGCATGCCCATAAACAGCGTCATCTGCACCGACGACACGTCGTTGGTCAGGCGGGTGATGAGGCTGGCTGTGGAAAAATGCTCGATATTGGCGAAGGAGAAGCGCTGTACCTGCTCATACTCCGCCTGGCGCACCTGTGCGCCAAAGCCCATGGACGCCTTGGCGGCGAACACCGCCGCGCCTACGCCGCCCAGCAGTGCCAGCAGCGCCAGCACCAGCATCTTCAGGCCCATCATCATGATATAGCGCCGGTCGCCGCTGGCAATGCCCACATCCACGATGTCGCTCATGACCTGGGGCAGCTCCAGCTCCAGCACCGCCTCGGCGATGGAGCAGGCTACGCCCAGCAGGATCCATTGGCGATAGCCCTTGGTAAAGGGGAAAAAGGTTTTCATTCTGTGTCCTCCTGAGTTTCGCTGAGATTGTCTGCGACCCGCAGCAGCAGCCGCCGCAGCGTATCCTTTTCCTCCTCGGAAAGCCCCTGCCCCGCCTGCGTGTTTACCTGATCGGCGATGGAGCAGAACTGGGCGTAGAACTGCCACCCGCTGTCGGTCAGCGCGAGGATACGGCACCGGCCGTCGCTTTCGCTGGTCTGGCGGCGCACCAGGCCCTTTTCCACCAGCCGTCCCACGATGCCGCTGGCGGTGGAGGGCTTCACCATCAGATGCTCCTCCAGCATCCGCTGGTTCACCTCGCCCTCGGCCTCCTGCAAAAAGGTCAGTGTCCGGCACTGCATGGGGGATACGTCGTACTGCCGCAGCATCCGGGTCATCAGCCGGTGCATCTGGTGGTCGCAATAGCCCATCAGCATGCCGATCTGCGTAGCATCGTGAATATCCCGGCATCCCATGGCGATCCCTCCTTTACGAATATGATTTTAAATATTTAGCATGCTAAAAATTAGCACGCTAAATACTACCACAACCATTTTTAATCGTCAAGAGGAAGTATCCCAAGGCCCTGTGAACAATTTGTGAATTCTTTGTCATACTCATTGACTTCCGCCCCTTGCCGTTGTATAGTAGCATCAGACAAAGAAAGTATCGTTTTTCACATTGTTATTCTCTCTCTCCTTTCATAAAAAAGCAGAGGCTGCTTGCGGCCTCTGCTTTTTTGCGTCATTCTGCCTTTTCGATCCCGAAAGCGCCGTGCAGCACCAGATACGTCTGGGGCGCGTCCCGCATCAGGCTCCACATGCCCACCCCCTGTAATCTGTTGTCCGCCGCCAGGCGGAATTTGGCCAGGCTGGAGCGGGCGTCCTCAAACCACACCTCGTGGACGGTGCCGTTCTCCGCTGTGTACCGGAACCATGGGGCCTGGGCCGTTTCGTCGTACTGGATCTCCGCGCCGTACCGCCGTGCCAGGGCCAGCGCCTGCTGGGGCGACAGGGAGGGCGCCCGGGTGATGCCCTGCCGGAAGGGCAGCGGCCAGTCGTAGCCATAGGTGGGCATCCCCAGGAAGATCTTCTCCGGCGGGATCTCCGTCAGGGCGTAGTCCAGCACCCGCCGCACCTGGGGCAGGGGCGCCACCGCCATAGGCGGCCCGGCGGTATAGCCCCACTCATAGGTCATCAGCAGCACGCTGTCAGCCGCCCGGCCCAGCGCGGCGTAGTCGTGGCCCTCATAGAGCAGGCCCTTCTGCCCGGCACCGGATTTTGGGGCCAGTGCCACCGTCACCGGCCAGCCCAGGGGATCCAGCCGCTGCCGCAGGGCTTCGATGAAGGCGGCATAGGCCGCCGCCTGACGGCCCTCCAGATACTCGAAATCCACGTCCAGCCCCCGGTAGCCCTTGGCGGTCATGTTGGCCACAATGGCGTCGATCAGCCGGGCCTGCGTCGCTTCGTTTTCCAGCAGCGCGCCGCCCAGGCGGCTGTCGAAGCTGCCCGCCTCCGTTAGGGTGGACAGGTGCATCCACGGCTGGGCCCGGTATTCCGCCGCCGCGGCCACCAGCCACGCGTCATCGGGGATCACCAGGCCGCCCTCCGCCGTGATACCGTAGGTAAAGGGCGTCAGATATGTCATGTAGGGCAGCACCGCGTGCAGCAGCGTCCGGGGAATGAAGGGATAGGCGTAGCCGTTGACCGCCAGCGTGCCGGATCGCTCCCCCTTCAGGGCGATGATCAGCTCCTCGTCCGGCAGGACGCTGGGCTGTCCGCCCAGGAAGTAGTTGTTCTGATACAGGGACAGCACCGTCACGCCCTCCCGGCGGGCGATGCCCGCCAGCGTTTCGCCGGGCCGCACCACATGCACCTGCTCCGGCTCATAGATCACCAGCGTCTGGCCCACCGCCAGCGCGCCGCCCACCGGCACCTGATTCAGCCGCCCCAGCAGCGTCACGCTGACGCCGTACTGCCGCGCGACGCCGTACAGCGTTTCTCTCGCCCGCACCACATGGATCTGCATACATATCACCTCATGCCAGCATATGCCGCTTCTGCCGCGGGCAGAACGGCAAAGGGGCGGAGGCATCCGCTGTCCCCCACCCCTTTTTCCTTATGACCAGCAGCTGTTTTCGCCGTCCAGCAAAAAGCCGTCCGTGTCATGGACGAAGCCGTTTTCCAGCATCTGCCGCCAGGTGGCGGTGCCGCTGGCACCCCGGTTCCCGGTCATGGTGTCATACACCGTGGGCGGAAACTGCTGGGCGTCCCGCTGCAGCTCCTCGCCCGCGCCGCCGAAGGTGCTGCCGTGGTTGTCGTTGAAGGCCTTGTCGTTGCCGTTGTCACGGTACCGGGCGCCGCCGCTGCGGCTGGTGCCGTTATCCGCCGCGCCGTTGCTGTCGGTGACACCGTCGTCCACCGTGCCGCCGTTATTGTTGGCGGTGCCGTTGTTGGTGGTGTTGTTGCTGTCGCTGCCGGGGCGGTTGGTGTTTGCCTTGTTTTCGCCGCAGCCCGCCAGGGCCAGCGCCAGCAGCATCGCCATCAGCAGGGCCGTCGCTTTTTTTGCCATGCTCCCATCCTCCTTTTTTCATCAAGCTTTCGGCACACGCTTGCGTCATTGTGCCGTGTCTACCATCGAATGACAAGGGCAAACACGCCTGACAGCGTGTCTTTTCGGTGCTTTTTGCCCTTTTCGCCTTAGCGGGCGCCAGCCCGCCTGCGTCTCAAAAACCAAAAACCACTCGAAAATCCATCGCTGGCAGGTGCCTTGCAGTATGGGCGCATTTCTGGCCGTCAAAACCGTGTCTGCCCTTGTCATTCGATGGTAGTATGGTCGCTTTTCGGCGAAACTACTGCCTGCAACTTCTCCCAGCGTTGCATTTTTCCGCAAGCTGTGGTAAAATAATATTCCACATCATTTGAAACAAATACAATTCGTAATATCAAACATATTTACAACGCTTTGTTATCGCTTGGAGGTGCGTTATGCAAAAACTGGAAAAGCAGTTTCACATCCGCTGTGTAGAGGGCGACGTGGGCCGCTATGTGATCCTGCCCGGCGATCCCGGCCGGTGCGAGAAGATCGCCGCGCTGTTTGACGATGCCCATTTTGTGTCCCAGAACCGGGAATATACCATCTATACCGGCACGCTGCTGGGGGAGAAGGTCTCCGTGTGCTCCACCGGCATCGGCGGCCCGTCGGCCTCCATCGCCATGGAGGAGCTGCACAACATCGGCGCGGATACCTTCATCCGCGTGGGCACCTGCGGCGGTATCGACCTGGATGTCCGCAGCGGCGATGTGGTCATCGCCACCGGCGCCATCCGGTTCGAGCATACCAGCCAGGAGTACGCCCCCATCGAGTTCCCCGCCGTGGCGGACTTCCAGGTGACCACCGCCCTGGTGCAGGCGGCGCAGGCCCTGGGCAAGCGCACCCAGGTAGGCGTGGTGCAGTGCAAGGACTCCTTCTACGGCCAGCATTCCCCGGCGCGGATGCCCGTATCCTATGAGCTGCTGAACAAGTGGGAGGCGTGGAAGCGCTTGGGCGTCAAGGCCAGCGAGATGGAGAGCGCCGCCCTGTTCGTGGTGGCCAGCGCGCTGGGCTGCCGCTGCGGCAGCTGCTTCCATGTGATCTGGAACCAGGAGCGGGAGGCCGCGGGCCTGGATCAGGACATGAACGAGGACACCACCTCCGCCGTGACTGTGGGCGTCGAGGCGCTGAAGCTGCTGATCCGGCAGGATCGCGCCAGCGGCAAGTAATCAACCAAAAGGAGACATACATATGATCTGGTCTATTATCGTGGGCGGCGTCATCGGCTGGCTGGCCGGCAAGCTGATGGGCAGCAAGGGCGGCGTCCTGCGCAACATCATTCTGGGCATTGTGGGCAGCGGCGTAGGCAACTGGCTGGCGGGCGCCATCGGTCTGGTGGCCCGCAACTCACTGGGCTCCTTCCTCATCGGCGTGGGCGGCGCCTGCGTGGTGATCCTGATCTGCCGGTGGTTGTTCAAATAACCGGGTAAAATGATGAAAAAGCAGCCTCTGTCGTGGGACAGGGGCTGCTTTTTTCAACAAAATTTGATTTTCCTCTTACATTTTTCTTCAAAATATGCTATACTATTATCAATAAATGTAAGACGCATGAGGTGCATGGCCGTCGGGCCGTGCTTTTTTCAGTGTTTTGTCTGGCGAATGGATCATACGGAGAGAGGAGCAGCCATGTTTGCAGCAGGAGATCTGGTCATTTACGGCGGCGAGGGCGTCTGCCGGGTAGACAGCGTGGGCACGCCCGACACCTCGGGCTATGACAAGACGAAGGCGTATTACACCCTGTCGCCCATGTACCGCACCGGCCAGGTGATGACCCCGGTGGATACCCGTGTGCTGATGCGGCCCATCATGACGGCATCAGAGGTGACGGATTTCCTGGCCAGTCTGCCGGCGCTTCCGGCGGAGGAGCCGGAGAGCATGAGCCAGCGGGCCATCAAGGATCACTATCACGCGGTGGTGACCTCCTACGACTGCCGCCGCATGGCCGCCATGATCAAGTATACCTGCCGCCGCCGCCGCGACGCCCTGCGCCGGGGCCGCAAGGTCAGCCAACTGGACGAGCGGTATCTCCGCCGGGCGGAGGATCAGCTCTACGGTGAGCTGGCCGTCGTGCTGGGCATCGACCGCCAGGAGGTCTGCCAATACATTCAGCGCGATTACCCCAACTGGCCGGAGGAATAATAAAAAAGCGGGATGCGCAGCATCCCGCTTTTTCAGTGAAAAGAGAAGAGTGAAGAGAGAAAAGCTGTGGTGTGCCGCCGTTGGCGGCACAGTTTATTCCGTCTCCACCCGGCCGTCGCCGTAGACCAGCAGTTCCCGAGGTGGGGTGTGGCTGGAAAACCGCTGGGCTGTCAGCGTGCAGGCATAGGCGCCGGCGTTGCGCACCTCGATCAGGTCGCCGATGTCCAGCGCCGGGCCGGTGAAGTCCTCCGCCAGCACATCGGCGGCGCAGCACAGGTTGCCCACCAGATCCACCGTCTCCGTGCGGCTCCCGTCGCCGTGGGCGATGATGGGGAACGCCCATTCCGACGTAAACAGCGGCTCATAGGGCGCGGGTGCCTTGCCGCCCAGCTCATGGCGCAGCATGGCCGCCAGGGCGGGCTTCTGCAGGCCGTTCATGCAGTTCTCCGCGATGACGTAGGTCCTGCCCCGGGAGACCTTCTTGTCCACCACCCGCAGCCAGTAGGTGCCCGCCTGCGCCGTAGGGAAGCGGCCCGTCTCGATCATCAGCCGGGCCCGCAGCGTGGCGTCGTTGTCGGCGGCGATGGCGTCGGTGTATGTCCGCAGCCGCGCCAGCGCCATGGGCTGCTCGAAGGCCTCGTCATAGGCCACACCCACGCCGCTGCCGAAGTTGACATACCGCAGCTCACCGTCCAGGGCATCCCGCACCCGCTTGGCCAGGGCCCAGCTGTCCCGATAGCAGCCGCCCAGCACGTCGGCGTCCAGATTCTGGGACTTCAGGTGAACGTGGATGCCCTCCACCGTCACCGGCAGGGTATCCAGCAGCGCCTTCAGTTGCGGCAGATCCTCCTCGTTGATGCCGAACTTGCTGGGACCGCCCACGGTGCCGCCCATGCCGAAGCCGGGGTTCATCCGCACGCCGATGGCCCGGCGCTGTCCCTTCGCCTTGCACAGTGCGCCGATGCGGGCCACCTCAACCAGGGAGTCGGCGATGATCTCGCCCTCGTCCCAGGCGGCTTCCAGCGCCGCGTCGGACTTTCCGGCGGCGGAGAAGAAGATGTCCGCCTTTGCCATGCCGCACCTCCGGCTCAGCAGCACCTCCGGCGCGGAGGCGGCGTCAGCGCCCAGGCCGAGACCGGCCAGCGCCCGCACCACCGGCGGGAAGGGATTGGCCTTGATGGAGTACAGCAGGTCATATCGGGGGAAGGCCTGGCGCAGCGTCTCCACCTGCCGCCGCATCACATCGTATTCATAGAGGTAACAAGGCGCGTACTCCCGCGCCAGCGTCAGGATGTGGTCGTTCATGATGATGCTCCTCTCTTAATTCTGCTTGCGGCGGTACAACAGGATCCCGCCTGTGATAAAGGAACCGACCGTAAAGCTGGTCAGCATATAAGCCCGGAAATAGAACCCCTCATTCCCGCCGTAGGGGGGATTCCACGCAATGAGCCAGGACACCAGAGCAGCCGCGGCGGCAATGGCGGTCAGTACCCATCCCAGCGGCAGCTTCCGCAGCAGGAGGCGCAGCAGTCCGCCCACGACCAGTGGCATAAGAAACAAAAACGCATAAATGCCGATCACAGACCAATTCATAATGTGTCTCCCTTCTGAATATTCGGTTTTGTAAAAAAGCGGAGCACATATTCTGTCGCTCCGCTTTTTGGTACGGGTATGGGGACTCGAACCCCAACGCATCGCTGCACGAGAACCTAAATCTCGCATGTCTACCAATTTCATCATACCCGCATATTCTTCCTCTACTATACCATATCCCGCGACGGGAAACAAGAGAAAGTTACGCGGCATCCGATATTGGCAGGCCCGCCGTTACAGCGTCCCGATCTCCGCCGCCGCGTCCACGATGGTCGCCGCACCGGCCTCCGCCAGCGCCTCGCGGCCCCGAAAGCCCCAACTGACGGCGATAAGGGGAAGCCCCGCGTTCCGGGCAGTCTGCACATCCACCTCGCTGTCGCCCACATACACGGCGGTGTCCTTCTCCGCGCCCAGCGCGGTCAGAGCATGGAACACCATGTCCGGCGCGGGCTTGCGGGGCGTGGCCGGACTTTCGCCGAAGGTAGGCACGCCGGGGAAGAATTTCTCCGCCAGCTCACAGGCCGCGCCGTGGGGCTTGTTGGACACGATGGCCACCCGGCAGCCCTGCCGCGTCAGCCGCTCCAGCAGCTCCGGCACGCCGGGATAGGGCCGGGTCAGCACGCAGGTGTGGGCCTGATACCACGCCTTATAGTCCCGCATGATGGCGTCGAAATCCGGCGTATCCTCCCCCTCCGGCAGCAAGGCGGCGATCAGCTTCACCGCGCCGTTGCCAAGACCCTGCCGCACCTCCTCGCGGGTGCGCCGGGGATAGCCGTACTGTGCCATCGTGTGGTTGACGGCGGAGGTCAGATCGTCCAGCGTATCCAGCAGCGTGCCGTCCATGTCAAACAGATAAGTCTTATATGTCATCGGTCAATACCTCCCGTGTCAGCTTTTGCCCGATGATATCACAAGCGGCGGCAGATTGCAAGTAAAAAACCGGCCCGCATCGCAAAGACGCGGGCCGGTTTGAAAGGATGGGGTCAGGAAGCGTCAGTTACGCTTTCTTGCCGCCTTTGAAGAAGGCACCGATGACCTCGATGACCAGGAACACGATCAGGTAATAGACCACGTTCATCTTGTGGGAGTAGATGGCGGCGAACACCATGAACAGGGAGCACAGGATGGCCAGAATGGGCATCACCTTACCCTGGAAGCCGGGCAGATCCTTGCGCTTCAGCAGGGCGATGTAGATGGGGATATAGATGGCGTACAGGGTGATGATGGGCAGCTCGGAGGAGTCGAACTTGAAGGGGCCGAAGCCTTCCATGATGGCGCCGCCATAGAAGTACAGCAGCCACAGGGAGCTGACCAGCAGACCGAACACGGCGGAGTTACTGGCCATGTTGGTGGTGGGGTCGACGTTTTTGAACATCTTCAGCTTGGGGCTGTCGCTCTCGACGGCCAGGTCGAACATGCCGCGGGTGACCGCCATGGTCAGGCCGTTGCAGGTGCCCCAGCAGGAGATGACGACGAACACGAAGATGGCAGCGCCGCCGATCTGACCGAAGATATTCTGGAAGGCGATCTTGGCACCGGCCTCGCCGCCGGCCATCATGACCTCGGACTCCACGGCGCCGGCCAGACCGACGTAGTAGATGACGTACACGATGGCAACGATCAGAGTGCCGATCAGCAGAGCGCGGGGCATATTCTTCTTGGAATCCTTCAGCTCGGTGCCGATGGAGGTAGCGCAGATCCAGCCCTCAAAGGCGAAGGCCAGGGATACGATGGCGCCGAACAGGCCCTCGGTAAAGGGCATCTCGGTGACGACGTTGGAGAAGTTGAACTCGGTCATGCCGTTGGCCAGGCCCACGATGGTGCCCACGACGGCCATCAGCAGCAGGGGGATCAGCTTGATGATGGTGGTGGCGATGGCGAACTTACCGGCCAGCTTGGGCGCCAGAGCGTTCATAGTATAGGTGACGATCATGAACACACCGGCCAGCATCATGGTGCGGCCGCCGACCACGGCGTCGTCCCAGCCCATCAGCACGCCGAAATAGCGGGCGGGCAGCCAGCTCAGCACAGACACCAGGGAGGGGTAGTAAATGACAGCCATGAACCAGCCAACATAGTAGCTGTAGGTCTTGCCGCAGGAGGCGGCAGCATAGCCCACCAGGCCCTCGACGCCCTCGTGGCTCTGGGCCACAACGCCGAAAGTGCAGGCGCTGATGATCATGACAACGCCCATGATGATGAAGGCCAGGATACCGACAGTCAGATTACCGCCGGTCTTGGTCAGGACGGCTTCGGCCTTGAAGAAAACGCCGGAACCGATGACGGTGCCCACCACCAATGCGATGGCTACGGGCAGAGTATACCGTTTTTCCATAGTGATTACTTTCCTTTCTCACTTTCCTAAACATGGTGGACAGTTTGACATACTTTTAACGATCCACATTTGTGAGTATACTATGACTTTTGGGCGGTTGCAACCCCTAATTTCCCCCGCGGCAGAGAAATTCACCGAATGATTTTGTGTATTTTTCACAGATGACCCCAACGGGAAATTGTCACAAAAACGGTCATGTGGAGAAACCTTTTGACTAAAAACGACAGTGATTGTGAAAAAATCGCCAAACCAAACGGCGGAAAGTTTCTCAAAAAGAAAATCCCGGAGCGCCGATGATCGGCGTTCCGGGATCGGTCTCTCGCGATACAATTTAAGTGTGCATCCGGCTGTTCTGCCAGTTTTCCAGCACCACGCACACCACGATGATGGCCGCACCGGTCAGGCCCACGGCCGTCAGCCGCTCCCGCAGAAGAAGGTACGAGCACGCTGCCGTCAGGATGGGCTGGGTGCATTGCAGCAGCGACACGGTGTAGGAGGACAGCCGGGTCAGCGCCATATTGCAGCTGGCGTAGGCGGCCGCCATGGCGAGACTGCAGGGCAGCCACGCCTTCAGCGGCGCGGCCCGCAGCGTCCGCACGGTGCGCCGTCCGAACAGCAGCAGCATCAGCGCGGCGGCGCCGGAGAACCGGATGCCCAGGCACCACAGCACCGTGATGCTCTGGAAGCCGATCTTGGAAAGGGGGTTGCCGAAGCCGTACAGCACGCTTTACAGCAGGATCAGCAGCGCGTAGGGCAGCGTGCCGCCCCGCCCCTTCTCACACATTGAAGCGGAAGTAGATCATGTCGCCGTCCTTTACCACATACTCCTTGCCCTCGGAGCGCAGCAGGCCCTTCTCCTTGGCGGCGGCCACGCTGCCGCCGCAGGCCATCATCTCGTCGAAGTTGATGGTCTCGGCCCGGATGAAGCCCCGCTCAATGTCGCTGTGGATCTTACCGGCGGCCTGGGGTGCCTTGGTGCCCTTCTTGATGGTCCAGGCGCGGCACTCGTCCTTGCCGTAGGTCAGGAAGGAGATCAGGCCCAGCAGGTCATAGCTGCACTGAATCAGCCGGTCAAGGCCGGATTTCTCGATGCCCAGATCCTCCAGGAACATGGCTCGCTCCTCGGGATCGTCCAGCTCGGCGATGTCCTGCTCCAGCCTGGCGCAGATGGGCAGCACCTGCGCGCCCTCCTTGGCGGCCAGATCCCGGACAAGGCCGAAATACTTGTTGTCCTCATAGTGGGCGAAGCCGTCCTCGTCCATGTTGGCGGCGTAGATGATGGGCTTCAGGCTCAACAGGTCGGCGGTCTCGAGGATGGCTCGGTCGTCGCCGCAGTCGAAGGTGCGGGCGGACTTTCCGGCGTCCAGATGCTCCGCCAGAGCCTTGAATACCTCCGCCTCGTGGAGGAACTTCTTGTCGCCCTTGGCGGCCTTGGTGGCCTTCTCCACCCGGCGGTTCACCATCTCCAGGTCGGCCATGATCAGCTCCAGGTCGATGGTCTCGATGTCGCCCAGGGGGTCGACGGGCACATTCTGGCTGGCGTCGGCCACCACATGCATGATGTTCTCGTCGTCAAAGCAGCGCACCACATGGACGATGGCGTCGGTGCGGCGGATGTTCTCCAGGAACTTGTTGCCCAGACCCGCGCCCTGGCTGGCGCCCTTCACCAGACCGGCGATGTCCACGAACTCGATGACGGCGGGCGTTTTCTTGTCCGGCTCATACATCTCCGCCAGCTTGTCCAGCCGCGGATCCGGCACGGCCACCACGCCTACGTTGGGCTCAATGGTGCAGAAGGGATAGTTGGCGCTCTCCGCCCCGGCGTTGGTAATGGCATTGAACAAAGTGCTCTTGCCCACATTGGGCAGACCCACGATACCTAGTTTCATCTTTTCTCACAACTCCTTTATTTTCAAGGGTTTCCAGTCTTTTGAATGGGCGCTCCGCACCATTTCCGCACCATTTTGTCCAAACTCAACCAGCTTTCCCTTTTGCCTCGAAAAGCTGGACTGCGTTCAGCATAAAATCTTCCGTGACGTGTACGTAGCGATCCATGGTGGTTTTAATACTCGCGTGACCAAGCAGTTTTTGAAGAGTCTTTGGCGGCATGCCATATTCGATAGCACGGGTTGCATAAGTATGCCTAAGTGCGTGCATACAAAAGCGCTTGATTCCCGCTTTATCGCAGAGCTTGTAAAGGTGGGTATCATAGCTGCTGTTTTTGGCCGGTTCCCCGGTGCGCCAGTTGACAAAGACCAAATCGTGCATGAACATGGTGTTCTTTTCACCTGTCCGCCGATCCACATACTCAAGACAGCTTGACATGATTTCGGCTTCTTTCCGGTCATTGCGCTCGTTATAGCATTCTAGCAATACCTCATATGCCTTAGCCATGAGAGGGATCGTCCTATAGCTCTTCTTGCTTTTAGGCGGTCCTGCTCGCCAACAATGCTTAGAGTGTCGATACTCCAATGCTTTGCTGATGGTAAGAGTCTTTTTCTCCCAGTCTATAGAATCCCAAGTTAATCCAACCAACTCGGAAGTTCTTAGGCCAGTTTCCAGCAATAACAGATACTGTCTGTAATTATGTGATTGACGAGCAACTTCCATAAACTTTTCCTGCTCGTCAACTGTCAAGAATTTAATGTCATCAACAGCGCGGACAGGCTTTGTAAACCTTACTCCATCCATGGGATGCTTTATAAGGATATCGTTCATGACAGCAGCCCGAAACATTGTTCCCATTGCGATGTATGTCTGCCGAATTGTTGAACCAGCATATTTGGACTCCATCCTATTCAGGATAGCCTTGCAGTGCATGGGCTTTACATCACATATGCGCATCGATCCGATTACCGCACGAACATTGATCCGGTATCTTTCCTCATAATTACGTCTGGTGTTGGGGGCCAAGTCGCAGATAAGATTGTCCATCCAATAAGTGAACCACTCTTCAACGGTCATCTCCGGATCTGCCGTTATCAGGTTGTGCCGATCATTGTACTTTGCATCAGCCAACCAGTTTCTAGCCTCGACCAGTGTGTCAAAATGCTTTTCAAGACGCCTTCCCTGCTTGTTATTATATCTTGCTGAGTATTTACCATCCTTTCTTTGGCAGATACCTTTCCCGCATTCTCTGCCTTTTAAGCTTTTTCCCATTGTCGAATTCCTCCTCAAGCAACTTACTCAAGAGAAAGAACCCTGTGCGGCAGTGTTTGAATTATAGCATAGCATCTCGCTATTTTCAATCTCTCGTCACAATTTTGGTGCGCACACAGAGTAATTTCATCAAAGCAGCACCTTGCTGGAAATATACTCTTCAAAAGCTTTGCGTTTTACAAGTTTGCGCGTTCCAACATAAAGAACAAATGGACAATTTGGCTGCCTGAGCATAGACTCTATTTTGTTGATACCAATGTTGCTATACTCGGCAGCTTCACGAATCGTTAAGACCACTTTCAAGTGTATTGGGACTTTCTCTATTATGCGTGTATCATATCCTTGGGATGTTTTTTCGGACATATTGTGTTCCTCCTGCTGTTTTGTAGCGGCGCCAAAAGAAGGCAACACATCTCGCTTTTCCATTTTGCGCCACCTACCGGCCCATTTCCTGCGCTCTCTTCGACCGCGTATTTGCAGGCTGCTGCTGTGCAGCACTTATGCAGTGGGTGCGCTCCCTTGTGTTCTCGCACACTATCCGCCGCTCCTGTATAACCTCCGGTGGGGCTGTTCAGTTTTCAAGGTACATGTAATTGAACCAGCCATCTTTTGACTGACTTGTCCTTACACTAAATAAAAAGAAAACAGGAGGCGTTAATTTAACATTCGGAGGAAAAATTTTTCAAATTCTCTATATGGGCGATATTATTTCTTGACTACTACAACATATTGTGGTACTATCACCATGTAATTGTTTTTTGTGCACCGCCTATACAGGCATTTTCAGAGCATTTCTGAATCGCACACGTTGTTAAGTTTGTATTTGAAGTCAGCAATACCACTCTGCCATAGAGCAGTGGTTTGCTGGCTCTTTTTTTATTATTGGGGATCATGTTCCCACTGCGAGAATGACACCGGCCTTGCCATTGGCAGGCGCAAGTATCCAAAGAGGATCGGGATGTCATTCTCGCTTTTTTTATTTGTCCAAATGCCGAAAGGCTTTGGAATATATTTGAAAGGTGGCATCCACATGAGCAGAAAGAACAACCACAGCACACGCCGGTATCGGTATCGCGGAGGAGACCGGCGCAGGCAGAAACTCAGGAAAACGGAGCAGAAGGCAGCAAAATACCGCCGCTGCTATACCCGCATTGTACCCCATCAGATGGGACAGCGGAGGGCATAGCCATGGCAGTCGCAAGCGAGCCTTACGCACCGTCAGTCCTGGTCAGCACGGAGGGCCTTCCGGAAAAAGAATGGCTGGAGTATCGGCGCAGAGGGATCGGCGGCAGCGACGCGGCCGCCATATTGGGGATCTCCCCGTTTGCTACGGCACGGGATCTCTACTATGACAAGCTGAAGATCGTGCCGTTTGACGACTCGGAGAGCAACTGGGTAGCCAAGAAAATGGGGCATCTGCTGGAAGACCTGGTAGCAGAGATATTCCATGTGAAAACGGGGTATCGCATCTATCAGATCAAGAAGATGTTTTATCATCCGGTGCATACGTTTATGCTGGCGGATATTGACTACTTTGTAGAGCTTCCCGGAGGGCGAACTGCTATTCTGGAGATCAAAACGACCAATTACAACGCAAAGGATCACTGGTGGTCTGAGGGTGGACAGGAGATCGTTCCCCTGAACTATGAGGCCCAGGGGCGGCATTACATGGCCGTGATGAATGTTGACGAGGTCTTCTACTGCTGCCTGTACGGCAACAATGAAGATGAAGTCATCATCCGGCATATCGACCGTGACCGGGACTATGAGGAGGAGTTGATCGCGCTGGAGCGGGATTTCTGGGAGAACCATATTCTCACCGGTACGCCGCCTCCCTACACAGAGGACGGTAACCTGATCCTCAACAGTGTCAGGCGTCATTTCGGGCCTGCTGACCCATCGGCGCCGGAGCTGATACTGGAGGGGAATATGGCATTGCTTGTCCTCCGGTATCTGGAGCTTCAGGCCCAGCGCAACGTGGAAAAAAGAAACTATGAGTGCATCGAAGCAGAAATGCGGCGGCTGCAAGGCCGTATCGTCGCAGAAATGGGACGGAGCTGCATGGCTGTCTGCCAGGGACGTGAAGCGGCTTACAGCATCAGCTATAAGCCTGTGCGTAAATCCGGTATTAGTAAGGAAAACCTGCAGCGTTTGCAGGCGCAGCATCCGGACATCTACGAGCAGTACGTCACTGTTTCGGAAAGCCGGCGCTTCTATGTGAAAAAACAACGAGAGGAGGCTGCATGAGTTGGCTTATACAGGCGTCTATGAACGGACGATCTTCTATAACCCTGTCAACAAGTACAGCGTGATCAGCGTAAAGACCTCAGACCGTTCTATCCCAGAAAAGGCCCGCAGCGCATACCGGCATCGGGACAACATGATCCATTTTGCCGCCGTAGGCTATGAGCTGCCGCGCACCGATCAGGTCAGCATGATACTGGACGGTGAGTGGAAAGAGGGCAAGAACGGCGTCCAACTGCATGTAACACAATGTGAGGAGGTCGTACCCCAGACCCGTGAAGGGATCAAAGGGTATCTGTCCTCGCGGCTCATCAAGGGCATCGGCGGCAGAACCGCCGAACTGATCGTAGACCGGTTTGGCGCGGACACATTGAATGTACTGGAAAATGAACCGGAGCGGCTGCTGGAGATACGAGGCGTCAGCGAGACGAGGCTGAAGGAGATCATTGCTTCCTACAACGAGAGTCGCGCCCTGCGTGACCTGATGCTGCTGTTGGCACCCTTCCAGATCACGCCTACCGCTGCCACGAAGATCTATGACCATTTTGGCGCACGCAGCGTGGATATCCTGCGGGATAACCCCTTTGAGCTCTGCCAGATATCCGGTTTCGGCTTCAAGCGTGTGGACGCGATCATGCGGAAGAACAACTGGCCCCTCAATTCACCCATGCGCATCCGCGGTGCGGTATTTGCAGCGTTGGAGAGCGCAAAGGGTGATGGCGGCCATCTGTATCTGGAGGCGGAACAGCTTCACAAAGAAGCTATGTTGCTTCTGAACAGTATGATCCCCGTACCGCAGATGCGGGTAAAGTCGGATGATCTGGATGCTGTGATCGATGATATGCTGCTGCAAGGCAAGATCATCAACAGCAACGGCAACTATTATCTGGTCAAGACCTTCGCGCAGGAGGATGAAACGGCCCGCAGTATCGCAAGGCTGCTCTGCCGTCCGGTGGAACGGGTGGATGTGCAGGACTTGCTGACAAGGGTGCGGCGTCAGTTAGGCGTTGAACTCTCACTGCGGCAGACAGAAGCTGTTCACATGGTATTCCGCAGCGACCTGTCCATCATTACCGGCTCACCCGGTACTGGTAAGACGACCGTCCTGAAAGCGGTCATTGAGGTATTCAAGCTGCTGAAGCCATCGGAGAAGATCCTGCTGGCAGCGCCTACCGGCCGGGCAAGCCGCCGTATGGCGGAGAGTACCGGCGTAAACAACGCCAGCACGCTGCACAGCCTTCTGGGACTGTTTGGCGAAGATGACGGCTTCCGGAAAGGTGAAGAAGATATGCTGGACGCAGGCCTTATCATCGTGGATGAATCGTCCATGATGGATATGTGGCTGGCGCGAAAGTTCTTTTCCCGCATCGGGCCTGACACAAAGGTACTGCTGGTAGGCGACGCAGACCAGCTGCAAAGTGTCGGAGCAGGTAATGTATTCCGTGAGCTGATCAACTGCGGACTAATCCCCGTGACGGTGCTCAATGAGATCTTCCGCCAAAAAAAGGATAGTCTTATCGCCTATAACGCCCAGAAGATCAACAACAATGACACCAGCTTTTTCTATGGCAATGATTTTACTGTCTGCAAATGCGCCAATCAGGAGGAAGCCGCCGAGCATATACGGAATATCTATCTGGCACAGGTGAAGCAATACGGCGTAGACCGTGTGCAGATCCTCTCGCCCTTCCGTTCCACCGGCGCGGCCTCTGCCGATCAGCTCAACGAAGCGATCCGCGAACTGGTGAACCCACAGACGGAGGACGCCGACCTTAAGGTGGACAACCACTATTTTCGCATAGGCGATAAAGTCATGCAGAACAGGAACAGTGGCAAGGCATCCAACGGCGATATTGGCTTTATCCGCGGTTTCCGTCACGATGAGCGGGACGGTATGCGTATAGCGATCCAGTTCTCGCCCACGAGAGTCGTGGAGTATTCTATGGAAGAAATGGGCCATGTCGAGCTTGCCTATGCCACCACCGTCCATAAGGCGCAGGGCAGCGAGTTCGATGTGGTGATATTCCCGCTGCTGAGAAGTCATGCCCGGATGCTGACGCGGAGCCTTGTCTATACGGCCATTACCCGTGCCAAGGCCAAGGTCATTCTGGTGGGGCAGATCGGTATGCTCTATATGGCTGTCCACAAGGATGATACCGGGAAGCGCAATACGCAGCTGGGACGTAGGATCACGCTCTATGTCAATACGTTCAAAGTGCAGAAACGCAGTGCCTGAGCACAACTGTAAATATTTTATGAAAATGAGGCAAGGGTGTTAAATTCGCACCTTGTCTCTTGTTTTTATTTAGAAAGGAGCCTTTGAAATGAATGCACCCGAATCCACTCTGTTCAATGCTGTCCCCGTTGTCTCTGAGTTGAACCGCGTCGCCGGCTTCGATCCGCTGAAGTTCTTGAAAAAGACTGCCCGCGGACATGAGCTGGAGCTGCGGTACAAAAAGCTCTGGTTCCGGCTGAAGTACCCCGCCGGGCGCACACGGCTGACGCCGCTGCGCATCACGGATCAGTTGGCGATCATCGAGGCGAGGGTGTTCTTCGACAAGGATGATGCCGACCCCGCCAGCAGCTACATTGCCACCACGACGCAGGAAAACGCGCCTGCCGGTCTGTATATTCAGGCCGCAGAGCATGACGCGCTGGACATGGCGCTGACCAACGCCGGTTTCGGCATCCAGTTCGCACCGATGCCCAAGGCGGATACGCCTTACGCAGAGCCGGACGCGCCTGTTATGGAGGCTGTATCCGCTCCAGCGCCCCAAGCGGCAGCGGAGCAGGTCAAAACGGGATCTGCTGAGGTACAGGCTGACGTTGAGCCTGTGGCGGTGCAGCAGCCTGAACTGGAAGTGGTTCACCACGAAGAAGCCGTACCTGACACGACGCCGGTGGAAGTTTCTGCGGAACAGCCTGCGGAGGCTGTTGCGGAGCCTGCGGTAGAAACGGAACTGCCCTTCATATATGACGAGCCGAATGTCGCCAGCTATACCAAGGACATGGACGTGGACACCATCTGCACTCTGATGACCGAAGCAGAAGCCGAGGAGATCATCGTGCCCATCGGCACATGCAGCGGGCAGACGCTCAAGCAGGTCGCCGAGCGGCGCCCTGCCAGCCTCAAGTGGTATGTGAAGGGTTATTCCGGTGATGATAATATTCTGCGGGCCGGCGCCAAGCTGATGCTGGACAAGCTCCAGCGTCTGGCAAATGCCAGCTAAAGGGTGATTTGCACAAGATGATGGTAAGGAGGTGGCGCGGTGGCGCAGCCACAGGAGTTCCCGTTCGGTATCATGGATGTGGCTGAGCTGCTGCATCTACATATCAGGCGCAGACAGGCGGACAGCGTATATGCCGACTGCCCGATCTGCGGTGATAAGCGGGGCAAAATGAACATCAACTTCGCCAAGAACCTCTGGCGCTGCAACTACTGCAATGAGGGCGGCGGTATGCTGGCTCTCTACGGGAAGGTATACGGGATCAGCAATTCCGAAGCCTACCGCGAGATCTGTGACACGCTGCAAAACGGCCTTACCGCACCGGAGTACACCGTAAAGGAATTGCCGGAAAAGGCGGCTGTCGAGCAGTCCGCTCTCGCCTCACCGCAGGAGATCCATCAGACGTTTTCCATGCTGCTGGAGCTGCTGACGCTCTCTCCGCAGCACCGCAAGCATCTTCAGGAGGTGCGCGGGCTGACCGATGAACAGATAGAACGGCTGGGGTACAAAAGTACCCCGCCTTTCTACCTGTGCCGGTCACTGACGGAGAAGCTGCGCAGCCGAGGCTGCAAGGTGGAGGGCGTGCCCGGCTTTTATGTGGGCAAGGATGATAAATGGACGGTCAACTTCAATTCCATCACGGCGGGGATCATCATTCCCGCCAGAGGAATCGACGGGATGATACGCGGCGCACAGATCCGTTTGGACACCCCTATCCGAGATCAGGAGAGCGACCCCGACAAGAGCGGGACAAAGTACCTGTGGCTATCCTCTTCTTCCAAGAAGCGAGGGGTATCCTCCGGCAGTCCTGTCCATTTCGTGGGCGATCCCTTTGCGCGGGTTGTCTATGTGACGGAAGGGCTGTTGAAAGCGGATGTGGCCCACTACTTGATGGATCGCTCCTTTGCGGCCACGGCAGGCGCCAACAACGTCAATAAGCTGGATATGCTGTTTGCGCTGCTGGCTGCCAACGGCACAGAGGTCATCATCGAGGCTGAGGATATGGACAAATACCATAACGCCGCTGTCAGCAAGGGCGCGTCGAAAATCTATCTCATGGCGCGCAGTCATGGGTTGGAGTGCCGCCGTCTGACGTGGGATCCGAACTATAAAGGCATTGACGACTGGCAGCTTGCCATGCGGCAGAAAAAAGAGCGAAGAGATGTTTCCCAAATGGATTTCAGGACGCGGTTTGTCTGCGGGCTCTGTTCCTTTGACGCCATCAGCGAGGAGATCGCCGCATGGCATGACCGGGACACAGACAGCAGCACACTCCACGATTACCTGGGCCTGAGTGAGCAGGAGTATGCCCGCTTTTTGCGGGATGGCGACGTGGCGCTGGAGCAGTATCTTCTATCGCAGCGAACGCAGCAGCGTTTTCGTATCTACCAGCCTGATGTATCTGAGGGCAAGGCTGTGGATTTCGCCTTTGGCGGGATCAAGGCTTTGCAGAAGGCCGGCTATGAGCTGCCGCCCGCCTCAGAGTACGCGCTGGTCTACGATGGGATACTGATGTGTGAAGCGCAGCAAAGCGACGCCATACGCCTGAAGCTGGTCGCGGCGCGATACAGCGGTGAACTGCCTGCGGACTATCATGGGCGCAGTGTTTCACCCTCCACGGTGATCGAATTTTACGATGAAAACGGACGCAGATACTTTTACTGTGATGGGAATGATAAATTCCTACCGGTAAAGTTCTCGACAAAGCTGGCAAAAGATAAACGGGAACGGCACTGAGCTGTTCCACCATAAACAAAAGGCATTGGGCAGGTGTATCTATCACCCGCCCAATGCCTTTCATCTTGAAATGGAGGAACTTTATGGGAGTATATTCAGAAATGGCCGCAGACTTGCGGGATGACGTGCAGGAGCGCACCACAGCGGTGCAGGATGCCGCCGAGCTGGCTGCCAGGCGGGCAGACGAGCGGCAGCAGGCTGAGGAGGAGCAGGCAAAGGCGTTGCTTTCTCAGATGCAGCAAAATGCGGATGCCGCCCCTGCCACCCCTGCCGTCCCTGATCCGGAAGCCGGGAAAAAAGAGAAAGAGGATCGTAAGCGACAGGAGCATGAGCAGGCTGAAGCCAAGCGGAAAGCCGAGTGGGAAGCCAAGCAGCGAGCCAAGGAGGAAGCCGAACAGGCCGCGTGGGAAAACGCGGTGGCGATGAGCGATGATGAAGTGATGGCCGCCTCCATGAAGCGTGTGGGCGATGATTCCGAGCGACTGACCCGCCGCAACATGAAACAGTGCGTCACCGAGTATATCCAGACGCTTTGCCTTGAGGATGTGTCTTTTGCCCGGAATGTCATGCACCCCCGTAAGAATATGGTCAACTGCTTCCGTTATATCAACCGTAAGGCGCTTGAGTTTGCTAAGCAGGAGATGGAGGACAATGACGTCAAGCCCTCTGCTGAAGGTTATGGCACCGATGTACCGGACGGGCTCTGCTATCAGTGGGCGGAAGAGTATTTCAAGGATCTGAACGCAAAGGAGGATCGTGGACAAGAAGAAAAGTTTGTTCCCAGACCGTATTACGGCGGCAGGAGCAGCACGACGAAAAAGGCAGAGAAGCAAAAAGCGGAGAAGCCCGCCGCCAAGAAAAAGGAGAAGGCTGCCAATATAGCAAAGGAAAATGAGCCGCTGGACGACCAACTCTCCTTCGATAGTCTGGGGGTGAGCGCATGACGCGGAAGATAGACAAACGCGCCTGCCGCAAGTTTGCCATGCCGGATCTGGAATTCAATCTGAATGAAGGTGTACTTCATGTGGAGAGCTGCCCCTATATTATCCGCACGGCGGTGCGCAACATCTCCGGGCAGCGTATTTTGGTGCTCTATATCTATCAAAGGGAGAGCATTCTGGCGGGCAGCATCAAACCCCGTTGGGTCATGTTCCAGAGCCGGGATGATTTCGCTACTCTTTCGCTCAGGGAAAACGCCAGTGCAACGTGGCAATGCTCAACATTGGATTCCTTGGATCGAATAGGGGGTTTTGACAGTAAGTGTGCTTTCTACCGACAGCAGGATGAAGCTCGTGTAGCCCATTTTTGCAAATGTGAGCATAGTGCCATTTCAGCACTAAATCGCATGCAATGGCCGATTTCCGGACGCAAGGCAATGGAGCGCACACGGAAGAAGCAGCGTGTGATCGTAGAGCGGATGAAATATGTGCCAGCGCTGCCCCGCGACCTGAAAGGTTTCATCCACCGCGAAGTCATGCCACAGTATATCTTCTATGATTACCGGAGGAAAGGGCCGGAACATGCTTTCTGTACCGCTTGCCGGCACGAGGTCAGTATCGCAGCAGCCAAGCACAATACTTCCGGCACCTGCCCTCGCTGCAAAAAGCAGATCACGTTCAAGAGCAGAGGAAAGAGCACCCGACTCTTTGACCGAGCAACGGTTCAAGTGCTGCAAAAGACTGAAAGCGGTGAAATGTTGTTGCGGATCATAAAAGTGTACCGTGCGTTTACTGGAGAGAATACCCCAGCATATTATTCCGTATACGAAAATGCACGCTATTTCATCCTGCCTCGTTCAGATGGTCAATGTAGTACTTCGCCCTATTATCTTGCATCTGCCGGCAAGGACGATCTGACGCCGTGGAAGTGTGGGTATCGCCCCCGTTTTCTCTCTTGGTATGAGAGCTTTGAAGCGAGTGCGGAAGGAAAACTATATCCCAATAACCTTGCGGAGTTCCTGTGGGATACCCCATGGAAGTATTCACAATTAGAGACATATGCTCGCACCGTCACTTCTATGGAAGCAATCACTTATCTAAACGCATTTGCGCGTTGGCCGATGATCGAGTATTTGGTCAAGCTAAAGCTTTTCAGATTGGTTAGAGACGTCGTATACAGCACTTCACGTTATACAATGTCCAAGACGATAAATTGTGAAGGAAGAAATCTGCAGAATGTTCTGGGATTTGACCGTTCCTGGATACCCTTGCTGCAAGAAGCTAACCCCGGTATTGCACAGTTTCGCATAATCCGTGCATTCATTGATGCTGGAAAGAAACTGGATGCTTCTATGATGAAATGGTGTGCAGACAATGCCGTACAGGATGCTTCGGTTCTGATAGAATTGCTTTCCTATACAAGCATGCACAAACTGTGCCGCTATGCGGATGCACAATACAAGGGATACCGTAAAGCAACCAAGGTTTGGTATTGCGATGTAGAACGCAGCATGACAAACCTTCTTACGGATTACTGTGACTATCTCCGTATGTGCAAGGAACTGCAATATGACGTGAAAAATAGCTTCGTACTATTTCCGCATAAGCTGAAGGATGCCCACGATAGTGCTGCAAAGACACTGAGGGACAAACACACGGCGGAGCAGGAAAAAGCTATTGTGGACAGCTTCGAGGAATGGCAGAAGCGGTATCAGTATCAGGGAAAAGAGCTCATGATGATCCCTCCGCATTCCGCGAAAGAGATTGTGGACGAAGGATCGGCGCTCCATCACTGCGTGGGACACTATGTTAAAAATGTTGCCGAAAAAAAGAGCGTCATTCTCTTTGTGAGGAGTGTAGACGAGCCGGGCAAATCGCTTTGCACCGTAGAGGTAAGGGATGGTCAGGTTACGCAGGCACGGGGCTTTGATAATGCGGAGCCTCCGGCGCAGATCACGGCATTTATTGAACAATGGAAACAGCGGGTGCTGTATGCCGCCGATAAGGCCGCAGCATAAAACCGCAGTAGATCAATGGAGAGGCAGGGCGTATTTCGCCCTGCCTCTTTCCATAACTCAGGAAAGGTGTGAATGAAATGAAAGAGCTTTCAGAGCTGAAAAATGAGTTTTATGAAGTCATGTATAAATATGAAAAGAGCTTTTCGGAAAAGGGCGTTATGGCTGATCTGACAGCCTGGCAGACAGCAAAAACAGACCTGATTTCACTGCTGCGGCATCACCCCGACTGGAACGAGACGGAGCAGGCCATCATCTTCGACTGCAATCAGGCGCTCTCTATTCAGCCGGATACGGTAGATGAAACGGCTTTCACGCTGCTGGACATTGCTTCCGAGATGCTAAGTGGTGAGCAACTGGAGGATTTCCGCACAGCGCTGCACGCCGCCGTGTCAGGCTATAGCCGCACTGTGTCAGAAGAGAATCTGGAGATCCTGCGCCAGCGCGGCGGAATACGCTGCGCCAAAGAGCAGAAGGCCAGCCGCATCATCGGAAAGCTCTGCAAGAAGTACGGTGTCGATAGGCATGATCGGTACAACGCTGTCTTTGCACAGCTGGCCGACGCTCTGAATCCGCTGATCATGCAGGAGACCGGCGTACTCTCTGTGCATCCCTGCGACTTCCTGGAAATGTCCAGCAAATCCAACACGTGGATGTCCTGCCATCGGCTTAACGGCGGAGGATATCAGGCGGGGTGCCTTTCCTACATGAACGATAGCGTCAGCATGGTGTTCTATGCGGTAGATGCCGATGTGCATGGTGAGTACCGTAAGGCCATACGCAGATACCGTCAGATGTTTTTCTATAAGGACGGTACACTGTATCAGTCCCGGCTCTATCCTGCCGATACGGGAAACGCTCTGGAAGTGTCCAAGCTGTTCCGGCATCTGGTGCAGAAGGCCATTTCCCGCTGCCTGACGGAGCCGAATCTCTGGTATCTGAAAACAAAGCGTTCAGATTTAGATGCCCATTACTCGACTTGCCGGGGCAGCTTGCATTATCCGGATTATGATTTTCACGGGAACCTCTCTATCCTGCAAGGGCACAAGAAAGATACCGTTCTGCCTATCGGAGCTGCGGCCCTGTGTGTCTGCTGCGGCAATGAGCTATGGAGCAATGGTGACATACAGTGTTCTTGCAAGGACGTAGTTGTCTGCCGGAAATGCGGACAGACAGTAGCGCGTGGTCAAGGAATATATCTTGAAGATGGTTTTTACTGCAAGACCTGCCTGCATATTTGTGAAGCCTGTGGCCGGCCCACTTTAGGCACTATGTACCCCGCTTATGACCGACGCGGTTCTTTGCTGCAGATTTGCCATGACTGCTACCAGCAGCTGACTGCCAGTTGTTCGTCATGCAGTATGGCAGCAGCCTGCCGCACAATGGGCTTTACGATTTGCAAAAAAGCCACCATACCGGTGGCAGCTTGAGGAGGAATATGATGAGCGTTTATGAAGCTGTAGGAATGGATACGGCCTACTTTGAAAGTATCTTGAAAATGACACAGGGTGAGCTGAAGGAATATCTTGCGCAGCAGCTGCGTGAGTACGGCTATGAGCCTGTCTGTAAAAACGGATTCCTCTATGCGGAAGGTACTATACCAGTGCTGCTGGTTGCCCATCTAGATACTGTTCATACCCATCGGCCGGATATCATCTGCCGCTCTGAGGATGGCCGCTATCTGATGTCGCCTTACGGGATCGGCGGCGATGACCGGGCCGGTGTGTATATGATCTTGTTGCTGATGCGCAAGTGTCGGTGCCATATCCTTTTTTGTGAAGAGGAAGAGGTCGGCGGTGTGGGCGCGAGGAAATTCGCCAAGAGCAAGCTGCGGCCGGAGGTCAACTATATCGTTGAGCTGGATCGACGCGGCACAAATGACGCTGTGTTCTACAACTGCGATAACCCCGACTTTACGGAGTTTGTTTGCAGCTTCGGCTTTGAAGAGAACTATGGATCGTTCAGTGACATCTCTGTGGTTGCACCGCATTTGGATACTGCGGCTGTGAATATCAGCGCAGGCTATTTCAATGAGCACCGCCTCCATGAGATGATCGACACCTATGCCATGTGCAAAAACGTCCTCAGACTTACGGCGATGCTCCAGCAGCAAACCGGCCATTTCCCGTATCAGGAACGCATACACAGACGCGGCTCCATGTACGGTGCGCAAACCAGTCTCTTTGCGCCGATGATAGACAGGCAGCCGCAGAAGTGCGCGTGTAAGCTGCTGATGCCCTTGCCGGAAGAAACACGGCTCTATATGGGACAGCACCAGATCAGCTATGCACCGGAGTACATGATGGATCTTTCCGGAAACCTCTATATGTATCTGGAGTGCTTGAAGGCTGCAGTGGAAGCGGAGGGCGTGTTTGCCTGTAATGATGAAGGTCAGCCGCCTGTGTTCTCAGCGGTCCGCGAGGGGACAAGGTTTTTGCAGGTGTATACCTATGAGGAAGCTGTCGAGATGCTTGAAGATGCGCAGGTAAACAGTTAAATTGAGAAGCCCGGCTCGCCTTTCTGGTGAACTGGGCTTCTACCCATTACACAATTGTGTCCTAAAATGTAATATTTTGTCGAGTTCATTCAATATAAGTGAAAAGACTAAAGGAGGATATGTTCATGAAACTTGAACGAGGATTACAATCAACGCATAATTTGAAAAAGAGCACTTATAGAATGCTTCGTAAGCTTCATTGTTTTGAATCTCGTGGAGCGATGAGAGATAGCCAAAGAATAGGACGCGATTACTGCATCTTGATCTTCTTAAAGCATATGTCCGATACGTTACGGTGGCTGTATAAGGACTCGGGTTATACTGCTGTAGCAATCTTTGACCTTTGTGAGCAGATTGATAGTCTCATACTATCAATTCGGAAGCGGAATCGTGTAAGTCGCGCAATGTTGGTTGCCTGTCTGAAGAAACACACCTGTGTCTTCAATCTATTAGAGGCAAATCATATAATGATCGAGTCAGCAAATAAGCAAGCTCAAGAAGAGTGGACAATGAAGTGCATCCCGGCATATATCTGCCAGTTCAAGAATGATGTTTAATACATGCCACATTGGAGGGAAGTAAATGTCGATTTCAATTGAACAAGCAAAAGATGAATTGACGCAGCTACTCGCGAAAAACAAACTATGCATTTTTGCGGGATCTGGGATTTCTGTACCTGCCCCGTCCAATTTACCCACATGGGATCAGTTTGTCGATAAGTATATCGAGATATGCGGAGAAGTTAACAAAGTTGTCGATTCGACAATGAAGTTTGAGGATATATTGGCTGATGCACCGAGTTATAAAACAAAAAGTGCAGTAAATACGTTGACTGTTCTAAAAGATAAAATAAGACTTTGTAAGAAACACGGCATGAGCACATCAATATATGATGACATGATGAATGAGTTGTTCTCCGGGCGAGAGCCAAATGACTATCATGAAACCATTGTCAACACAGATTACAAGTACATTTTAACAACGAACTACGATACATTGCTGGATAAAGCGGCAATGCGGCAAAAACATTATGATCTAGTTAGAAGGATCTATTCATATAAAGATTTGCAGAAAATTTCAGAGGCAGTATATACGGGAGAACCAGCAATTATTCATGTCCATGGAATTGCAACAGAGGTAGTGTTAGAAGATTTTGTCTTAACTGCGGATGACTACAAAAAGATTCGTGACAAAAACAAGGGCCTACGGACACTGCTTAATATTCTTTTTATGAATTATTCAATGCTAATGGTGGGTTATGGTGCAAGTGACCCACATCTAGAAGATGTAATCGAAGATATAAATCTAAGTTTTGGCTGGTTTGGGTCTGAAGACGTACTTGACCTGCCTATGTATTACTTAGTTATTAAGAAAGATAAGGTGTCGCCCATTTTTGATCAGCTAAAAAACAGAAATAGAACACGAATAATTGCTGTTAATTCTCATCAAGAAGCTCTTGATTTGCTAAAATTCCTACAAGTGAGGTTTCCAAGAGCATCCGGATAAACAGCTTTGCCATATAAATACTTTTTTAGAATTCTTGTAACATTTATACAATGAATCCGCAAGATAAAGTACAAGAGCTTTGGCTGACAAGTTAAGGAGAAAAACACGAAGAAAAGAATCTGCGCTTTTACGCTGGTCTTCGTCATGATTTTGGCGATGATGGCATCCGCAAGTGCGGCGGTTAAGAAACCTGACTCTGCAAACGGCGGCGGTGGCACTGGCCCCATGTTTACTTATCATATTACCGGCGATGGCGTCTATTTCAGGAAAGGTCCCGGTACGAGTTATGAGGCAATCAGTCAAATTTTCAGGGGTGATTATTGTGATCGCCTGGACGTTGACGGCGATTGGTCTCACTTCCGCGTGACCAGTGGTGCTAACTTTGGTAAGACCGGCTATGCACCTAGCAAGTATGTTGCCCCTAGCTATTAGTTGAAAGCGAGGATCTAAAATGATGCTGCATATGAAGAGCTTCGGTTTAATAATCTCGAATAACGTCCCCGTATGATGCAACTTGTTTTTTTGCAAGAAAATTTAAACCATTTTTCTGCTAAAATGTCAGTAGATTTTTGATATAAAAATAGTATATCATCATATAGCGTCTGATAAATATTAGATTTTATTACAAAGGAGCTATGCAGTGGCGGATTTAATTGATATAATAATTAAATTTTTTACCAAGTTATATGACTGGATAATGAAATTTGTTAAGAGGCAGGAAATCGTGGAAGACTTTCAGAAACAATTCCATGACAAGAAGATACTGCTAGAAAAAAATACACTTCCCTCATGGATAAACGTAAAGAATACGGTAGACAACCCACTATCTGCACTTTTTGTTTTACCGCCAATTGATAATACTGGCAGAGTAAAGGATAAAAAAGACTTATTTAATCTGCTAACCAAAAACTGCTTGGTGCTTGGAGATGCAGGAATAGGAAAATCAACATTATTAAGATATATTTTTGCGCACAACAGTGATTCCAATACCCTTGTTGCATATTACACCGCTGAAGAGTGGAATTCACAGAAGGAAGATGCAAAAACGTATTTAAAACTTACCAAAACTAAGACCGTGCTAATTATCGATGGCTTGGACGAAGCCTTTCATATGAATCCTGGAGGGTGCAAAGCTTTACTTCGAGAATTATCAGAATTATCTAGAAAACATAAAAATGTTAAAATTTGGATTGGATGCCGTAAGGCATTTTTTGAAAAGCTTAGAAGCAACTGTGTTGCTTTCGAATATGAAAAAGTACAACTCAAAGCATGGAAAGAGAAGCAAGCGAAATCTTTCATAAAAAATTATCAACAAATTACCGGCGAGAGGAGACTTAAACCCAAAATTGAAAATCTATTGAGATTCCCATCGCTGATAGATAGTTTTCAAAATAATCCATTTCGGCTCGAACTTCTAGTTTTTCTTGCAAGCAGGAAAAATGCGACCGCAGGAAAAATAGAGAATAGCTATGATTTATATTATCAATTTCTTCTGGGCTGGATTAAAAATGAGCAGAAACGCAAAACAAGCACAATGGATCAGAGCTTAGTGTTAGGACATTTGCTTAGTGCGGCGAAATGTATCTATTCAGATGGAAAATGTGTAATAGATAAGACAGTAATGGAAGATTCTGCGATAAGTGGCTTACTACGAATGCCAGAAGAAAGGCTTGATGGCTCTTTTTGTGTTAGGGAATTTTACCATAGGAGCATAATCGAATTTTTAGTTGCTTACGAATTAGTGGAAGCATTTACAGAAAAAAAACCTGATTTTTATAAATTAAAGTCAATTTTATCTCAGAATTTAAAAGATGATATTACAAATTTTGTAAATGCCAAACTCCAGTCATTATCCGGCAATGAAAAAGAGCTTATTAAAGAACGGCTTAAAAGGCTTTATAGCGAGACCTTAGAAAACGAGGTAAGCATACAAGAGAAGATTATATATCATATAACAAGGTTAGGTGTAGATGCTTCTGACTTTTTGCGTGAAATAGTAAATACTAACCCTCAGAACTACATACTACGTCTTACACTTGCGTACGGATGTGCCTTGTGTCAAGATGGAGATCTTCGAAGGTATGCACTGAATTATGCAGAATCGCTGGCAAATAATAGCCAAGATGCAATTACGAACCGCGCATGGACGGTAGTATACTTTGGCGATGTGGACGCAGATCCTTATACATATAAGGATAATAAAGACGACAACTGGGTACAAAAGGGGACGGGATGGGAGAGAGCTCGAGCTGCAAGACTTAAACGTTTTTCGGCCCGCGGAAATCGAGACAAAGATTATCGATTTAGACTGTTTGATATTCCCCTCTTTCGTACTTTCCTGGAAACCCGGAATTGGGCGGATATTTCAGAGAATGAGTATACCATAATTAGCAATGTTGAGTTCCCACCAGAGTATTTTGGTTCAGAAGAACGTGAGTTTTTATCCCGTGAAAAAGAAAAACTGTTGAGAGGCTATAGGGCCGCTTTAGATGAGCGGGAAAACAATCAGTTACAGAAGTCACCCAAGGATAAAGCAAAATAGAACAACGTAAAGGACTCGCTGGACATAAGAGTATGCCGCGAGTCCTTTGCTCTTTTTATGACATTGGATAGCTTACAGTAAAAAAAACAAGACTCTATAGATTAGGGTACTGTTGCAGTAATGGGTCCCGTCAAGATTTATGCGCAAAATTGTTTGCAGGCTCCGGCTGAGTGAAGTCAGCCGGCAATAGAGGAGTCGTCCATGACCGCCTCCAAATGCTTCATGTTCATGTATTTTTTGCAGCCCCACTGGGTGCCCGCCACATGGCGGAGCCGGGCACAGACCAGCATCAGGGCAGAGTTGCCATCGGGGAATGTCCCCACCACCCGCGTCCGTCGGCGGATCTCCCGGTTCAGCCGCTCAATCACGTTGTTGGTGCGGATGCGCGTCCAGTGCTCGCTGGGAAAATCGCAGTAGGTCAGCGTCTCCTCAATGCCGTCCTCGACCTTCTTGGCGGCCT
>ERZ857998.821-NODE-821-length-40768-cov-9.231155_pt1 | contig 40768 bp, 32 predicted proteins | sample MGYA00519954_ERZ857998 | MGnify/ENA primary metagenome ERZ857998 (study PRJEB31778, sample SAMEA3449424) | human gut metagenome | biome: human gut; feature: human-associated habitat; material: faeces | place: United Kingdom | collected 2010/2012 ...
TCTGCGTATACCGCTTCGAGACCATCCCCTTGCCCGTCAGGTGCAGCGCGTTCGTGTCCAGTCCGCCGCGGGTCTCCCCTGCGGCGTTTTCCACGTTCACCGCTCCGTCTGTGCCTGTTGTTGCCGTGCCGGTCCATGTGCCGGAGATGTCTGCGGAGATGTCGCCGTTCGAGAGGAGGTTGACATGATCGACGAGGGAGATCGTTTCCGCCGTGTCCCCGATCTGCACCGTTACGGACGAGGTATCCCCCGTCCGGTACGCGCTCTGGAGGCGGGAGCTCGAAAGCAGCTGGTTGGCGCGGTTCGAGGCACTCTCGTCCTGCGCGTACCGCCCATACAGCGCCTGTCCCGCGCTGTTGTACACCGCCGTCGTGTTGCCGAAGTTGTTGAACTGGTAGATGACGTACCGCCCGAGGTTGTCCGTCACCTTCGTCGTGTTGTCGCCGTAGGCGAATGTCAGGGATGTTACGGAAGTATTGCGCGAGTTGTACGAAAGCGCCGTCGTGCGCGCGGGGCTGGCGGACGAGCACGAGACGGAGAGCGTATCGCGGCTGCCGTCCGCGTTCTCGATGTCTGAGGCGGAGGTCATGATGTGCGCGCCGTCCCAAGCGTACGTTACGCTCTCCCCGTCATGATAGGTAACGGAAGCGAGGTCGCCCGCCGCGGTATACGCATACGTCACCGTCTCGATGGCGTCCGAACCCGCGCCGGTATAGGTGAGCTGCGTGAGGCGGCCGTCCGAATAGGCGAAGGCATAGTGCCGCCCCGCGCCGTCCGTGAGGGCCGTAACGCGGCTGCCGTCCGACGTGATGCTTATGGCGTTCCCGTAGGCGTCCTTTACGGCGGCGAGCTGTCCCGCGGACGAGAACTCCATGGTGTTGCTCTTCTTGTCCGTGATGGTGTATCCGCTGTCGGAGACCGTCAGGGTATACCCGTACCCCAGCTCGTCCTTCCATACGCCGTTCGCGGAGACAAAGTACTTCTCCGTGCCGTCCCCGTCCGTCCAGCGATAATAGCTCGTGCCGGAGACGGTGCATGCCTCGATGCTCTGCGCGTAGTTGCTGCGCCAGCCGTAGCCGTATCCAATATCATTTGCTCTGGCGGCGAGACTGTAGCAGAAGCCCGGCGCGGCGCTCATCCGGCTGCCGCCGTAGCCCATGTCCGTGCGGCTGAGAAGGTAGTTGCCCGAGAAGTCCTGCACATACGCCGTGCCCGCACGGCCGAGGCTCTGGGATGTGTAATCCCAGCACTCTTCAAGACCGCTCGTGTTGATGTAGAAGATCTCCAGCTTGGGATAGCGGTTGTTCCCGCTGTTTTCCTTTGCGTAGTAGTAATACCAGCAGTAGGTGCTCTCGTCCATGGACTTTATCATAAGTCCGTTGTTGAGCTCTCCGGCGTACCACCCGCGCGCCGCGCGGGTGATGTCGAAGATGTTATAGCCCATGCGCCGGCTGTTGTTGAGCTTGAAGTCGAGCGCCGTCTCGTCGCAGGCGGGCTGGCCGTTCCAGTAGATTCCGTTATAATCAACCCACTCCGGAGCCGTGACCTGATATATACTGCTTTCGACCGTACCGGAGACCTTGGAGCTGAACTCGCAGTAATAGTGCAGTTTGGCGCTCACGATGACGTCCGAGCTGCCGATGGAGGGAAGGTCGTTGATGCGGATGTACGCACGGCAAACGCCGCTCGTTCCGGCGTTCCCCACGATGAGATTGATCGTGGAGGGGTAGGCACGGCCGGGCGAGTTATCCTTGACATAGCAGTCCTCGAAGCTGGAGGTGCTGAGCATGGTATAGATCGTGGGGTCGAGCGTCACGGGCCAGCTGCGCGCAGAGTCGGAAAGCCAGTCATGGTCCGGGCGGCAGACCATGGCATATTCGCCGGTGTTGAGCGTATACAGCTCGACCGCGACATTGCCGATGAGCCCGTCCGCGTCGTAGAGGTACGAAGGCGGGATATAGAAGATGATCTCGCCGTTCTCGTCCGTGAAGTCGATGCTGCCGTCCTCGTGGAGCTTGGGCGTGAGTCCCGGCGCCGCGATGGTGGAGGAGTACACTTCCGACGTAGAAGCCAAACTTTGGAGGATATAGCTTTCTTTGAGAGAGTTGCTCTGGAGGTCGTAACGGATGTCCGCGCCGCCGTATACGCCCGCATAGGTGACGCTGCTTTCGGTATGCACGGCGGTCATGCGAGCATTCGCGCCCACGGGCGTTTCCGGCGCGGACGATACCGCGGACGACGACGACGCGCCGTCCGGACGGAAGTACAGGGTATATCCGCGGTGCGTCACGGCGATGCGGTTCGTATCCGTGAGCGACGTGGGGAACGTCACGGAGAGCGCTCCCGCGGCGTTGCGCAGCGCCGGTTCGGTGATATCCAGCGTTTCGCTGTAGTCCAGCGCTGCGTCCATGGAAGCCGTTCCGGCAGCGTCCGTAATGCCGCCGCCCTGCTCCTCGCTCACGACCGCGCCGGTCGGCACGCCCGCGTGCGCGGCCACGGTATACGAGGCCGTGGTCTCGTTCAGGCGGTTGTCGATGTCCTGCCACGCGCCGTTCTCCTCGTAATGCACGGCGCTGGGGTACACGACCGCCATTTTGGCCCCGTTTTCCAGCGTATACTGTTTCGTGAACTCCTCGCGCAGGGAGGTATCTTCCCCGAGCACGGCGATCTCGTCCGCCGCCACGGCGTCCGACATATCCACCGGCTGGAAGCTTTCGTTCGTATAGGAGGCATCCCCATCCGCCGCCAATGCCGTTACCGGCAAAAGCTGGAACAGGAAAACCACCGAAAGAAACAGGCACAGGGCTTTTTTCAGACGAGACATGGTTTGTCCCCCTTGATACAAAAATGACACAATGTCGCAGATCGATAAAATTGCATAATTTCATCAGGTTTACGGACTTCGTGTCTGGGAAAATTATATATACTCAGAAAGGAAAATGCAAGAAAAAGTTATCTAATCGTGCATAAGCGCCGACGAAAAAAGGAACGCCTTTTGCTTTCGCAAAAGGCGTTCCTTTTTGGCGGAGAAGCCGGGATTTGAACCCGGGCTCGGCTCATCACCGACTACTCCCTTAGCAGGGGAGCCCCTTCGGCCACTTGGGTACTTCTCCAAACCGCTCGAGTATCATATCACAGGGTATGCGGCCTTGTCAATGCAAAAAATCAGTCCAGCACGGATTTTACGGCGGAAAGCACGTCCGCGGCGACCTCCTCGGGCGTGCGGGCAGCGTTCACGATGCAGATCCTGTCCCGATGCTCCAGCCGCCGGAAGATCTCATAATACCGCCGGCGCACGGCGAGCAGGGAATTTTCGTTCTCGTAGATCTCGCGGTAAGACCGCCCCTGCTCCATGCGGCGCAGGCACTCCTCGTCGTCCAAATCAAGAAACACGCAGAGGTCGGGCTTTCGGATCTCCGGGCAGTCGATATTGATACGGAACACCCATTCCGGGTCGGTCACGGTACCCTGGTAGGCGAGCGAGGAATAGTAATACCGGTCGCAGAGGACAACGCGCCCCTCCGAGAGGAGCTTTCCGATGCCGTTGATGGGATTTACGTTGTGCGCCACGCGGTCGGCCATGAAGAGCGCCGCGATCTCCGCGCCGGTGCGCGGCGTGAAGCCGGAGAGCGCGTCGCGCGCGAGCCCGCCGGTCGTGCTCGCCGTCGGCTCCGCGGTCTCCGCCACGGCATAGCCGAGCGCGCGCAGGTTTTGGGCAAGCGCCGTCAACTGCGTGGTTTTTCCCGAGCCGTCCAGCCCTTCGATGACGATAAATTTTCCGTTCATGGCAGTTCCTCCCGCCGCGAGGCGCGATTTGTTCGCAGATATTATAGCAAAACTCTTTTCTCGCGGCAAGAAAAATGATATAATATATTTTGTATTATTGTCTTTATGGAGCGAATGCATGACAGAAACCGCTTTTTTACAATACACCGGGTATGTGCTCGCGTTTTTCGCTGTTTGGATTGTGGCACGCTGCGCGCGCTCGATGCTGAGCGAAAGGTATGTGCCGGAGGTATGGGGCTATCTGGAGCTGCCGGACGGCACATCGCGCGCGATCGAACACTGGGAGTGCATTCTCGGCCGGGCGAAGGCCTCGGACATCGTGCTCACCGGCGAGGGGATCGAGCGCAGCCACGCCGCCATCCAACGCTCCGGCGCGGGCGAGTGGACGCTCTCCGCGCTCGACGGCGGCAGGGGCGTCTGGCTGAACGGCAAGGCCGTCACGGGCGACGCACCGCTCCGCGGCGGCGATACGCTCAAGCTTGGCGAAATGGAGCTGCACTTTCTCGCGCTGGACGACGCGCAGCGCGCCACATTGCAGCGCAAGCGCCCCCTGACCGGGCACAAGGTGCAGCCGGCGGTGACGCTTCTTCTGCTCGTATGCTTCCAGCTCGTGCTGCTCTTCCAGTTTTTCTTCACGACGGACGGCGCGGCGCTCGCCTACATCGTGCTCTCGTTCGGACTGCTCATTGCCATGGAATGGTTCTGCTATTTTGTGATGCGCAGCATTTCCGTGCGCGGGTTTGAACCGGAGACGCTTGCGTTTTTCCTCACGAGCGTCGGCTTTTCCGTCGCCGGGTCCTCCGCTCCGGATGGCATGGGGCGGCACTGTCTCCTGTTTCTCGCGGCGCTCGCGCTTTTCTTTGCGCTCGGCGTGTGGCTGCGCGATCTGCACCGGGTGCGCGCGATGCGCTGGCCGATGGCGTTTGCCGCGCTCGGCTTTCTCGCGCTCAATCTGCTGCTGAGCGAAACGATCTGGGGCGCAAAAAACTGGCTGAGCATTGCCGGGCAGACGCTCCAGCCCTCGGAATTTGTCAAGATCGCTTACGTCTACGCGGGCGCGGCGACGCTCGACCGTCTGTTCCGGCGGCGCAACCTTATCCTGTTTATCGCCTTCTCCGCCGTGTGCGTGGGCGCGCTGGCGCTCATGGGCGACTTCGGCACGGCGCTCGTTTTCTTCGTGTGCTTTCTCGTTATATCCTTCATGCGCTCCGGGAGCTTTGCCACGCTCTTTCTCGCCATCGGCGGCGCGGCGCTCGCGGTGATGCTCGTTCTGACCGTGAAGCCGTATGTGGCGCAGCGGTTCGCCACCTGGGGCCATGCGTGGGAGGATCCTCTCAACACCGGCTTTCAGCAGGTGCGCACCATGTCCGCGACGGCCGCAGGCGGTCTCTTTGGCCGCGGCGCGGGAGCGGGCTGGCTCAAAAACATATTCGCCGCGAACACCGACATGGTGTTCGGCGTCGTGTGCGAAGAGCTGGGGCTCATCGTCGCGCTGTGCTGCGTGCTCTCGCTGCTGCTGCTCGCGGTGTTCTCCGTGCGCAGCGCAGCGGCGGGGCGCTCTTCCTATTACGTCATCGCCTCCTGCGCCACGGTCACGATCTTCATGGCGCAGCTCGCGCTCAATGTGTTCGGCTCGCTCGATCTGCTGCCGTTCACGGGCGTGACGTTCCCGTTCGTATCGAAGGGCGGGTCGAGCCTCATCTCCTGCTGGGGCATGCTCGCGTATATCAAGGCCGGAGACACGCGCTCCGGCGGCAGCTTTGCGCTGCGCACGAGCTTTGAGAACGCCCGCCGCGGCAAAAAGAAAAAGGAGGCGGTGAAATGAAACGCATTGAACACCGCTCCGCCATCGCGCTGCTGCTTGCGGCGGCGCTGGCGCTCGGCATGGGTTTTTTTGTCGTCCGGCTGGCTCTCTGCGGCGGCGACTGGGCATCCTACAGCGCCAACCAGCACATTTACCAAAACGGCGTGCTCAAAAGCAGCACATTGACCGACCGCAACGGCGTCATTCTCGCGCAGACCGAAAACGGCGCGTGGCGCTACGCGGACGATCCTGCCGTGCGGCTCTCCTCCGTCCACGCCGTCGGCGATTACCGCGGATACATCAGCGGCGCGATCTCCGCGTTTGCCGATGAGTTGGCGGGCTACTCGTTTGTTTACGGCACGCCCGGCGGCGGCACAGAAGTCGCGCTCTCGCTCGACACACGGCTGCAGACCGCCGCGTGGGACGCGCTCGCGGGACGCCGCGGCGCGGTGCTCGTGATGAACTACGAGACCGGCGAGATTTTAACGATGGTCTCCTCCCCTTCCTACGATCCGAACGGCGAGGCCGACACGAGCATCGACGGTCTTTTCATCAACCGCTGCACGCTCGGCACGTTCACGCCGGGCTCGGTATTCAAGCTCGTGGCGCTCATCGCCGCGGCGGAGAACCTCCCCGATCTCACCGAACAGACGTTCACCTGCAATCAGTATCTCGATCTCCCCGGCGGGACGGTCGTATGTACGGGCTGGCACGGCCCGCAGACGATCGAGCAGGCGCTCGCAAATTCCTGCAACTGCGCGTTTGGGGAGCTTTCGCTTGAGCTTGGCAGCGAGACGATCGTGAAAACAGCGCAGCGGCTCGGCGTAGCCGGGTCTCTCACGCTCGACGGCGCGGCCACGGCCTCCGGCAAGATTGAGACCGCCGAAGCGGGCAGCAGCGACGAGGCGTGGCTCGGCATCGGGCAGTACACCGATCTTGTGACGCCGTATTCGATGCTGCGGCTGTGCGCCGCCATTGCAAACGGCGGCACCGCCGTTACGCCGACGCTCGCCTATGGCGGCGTGGGCGGCGGCGCGGTGCTCATGGACACGGAGACGGCGGAGTATGCCGGCGAGTGCATGAGCTACGACGTGGCCTACGGCTATGGCCGCGACCGGTTTCCGGGGCTGGATCTCTGTGCCAAGAGCGGCACGGCGGAGGTTGGCGACGGCACGACGCACGCCTGGTTCGTCGGGTATCTGCGCACCGGCGCGCCGGTGGCGTTTGCGGTGATGCTCGAGCACGGCGGCGGCGGACTGCTGCAGGCCGGGGGCGTCGCCAATTCCGTATTACAGACTGTAATGGAGTATTATTCCGATGATTGATATTTCCGTCCGGGACCTCACGAAGGCGTTTGAGGTCAACAACAACATTCTCGACGGGCTGACGTTTCAGGTACAGCACGGCGAGCGCGTCGGCATTCTCGGCCGCAACGGTACGGGGAAAACGACGCTTTTCCGCTTGATGGTCGGCGAACTCACCGAGGACAAGGGCGAGATCGACATTGCCCGCGGCAAGCGGCTGGGGCTTGTTTCGCAGATCCCGCACTACCCGGCGGGCTACACCGTGGAGGACGTGCTTGCCACAGCGGAAGAGCGGCTCAACGCGATGCAGGCGCGGATGCGAAAGCTTGAAGAGCTCATGGCGGTATCAAGCAACCGCGCGCTGCTCTCGGAATACGACGAGCTTCTCTCGCGCTTTGAAATGCTCGGCGGGTACGACGCCGAGGTGCGCCGCAGCAAGGTCGCCAACGGTCTTGACATCCCTCCCGCCATGCGCGGGCAGCTTTTCGACTCGCTCTCCGGCGGCGAGAAAACGCGCGTCAACTTAGCGCGCCTCATTCTGGAGGACACCGACATTCTCCTGCTCGACGAGCCGACGAACCATCTCGACATGCACGCGACCGAGTGGCTGGAGGACTATCTGCTCCACTTCAAGGGGACGGTGCTCGCCATATCGCACGACCGCTGGTTTCTCGACAAGGTCGCGCAGCGGATCATTGAGATCGTCAACGGCAAGGCGGAGTTTTATAACGGCAACTATACGTTCTATGCCGAGGAAAAGCAGCGCCGGTACGAGGAGCTGCGCAGGCAATATGAGAAAAACCAGAAGGAGATCGCCCATCTGCAGAAGGCGGCGGATGATCTGCATCTGTGGGCGTTCATGGGCGCGGACAAGCTGCACAAGCGCGCGTTCTCCATGGAAAAGCGCATCGCGCGGCTCCAGACCGCCGAAAGGCCGCGCGAGGACAAAAAGCTCTCCGTCCGCTTCCGGCAGAAGGAATTTTTCGGCGACGAGGTGCTTGTGCTCGAGGACGTGGCGAAGTCCTACGGCGAGAAGAAGCTCTTCTCCGGCATCGACGAGCTCATAGAGCCGGGCGAGCGCATCGCGCTCATCGGTGACAACGGCACGGGCAAGTCCACGCTGCTCCGCTGCATCACCGGTGAGGAAACGCCGGACCGCGGCTGGATCCATCTCGGCCCCGCGGTAAAGAGCGCGTACCTGCCGCAGCTCGTGCGGTTTGACGATCCCTCGCGCAACATGGTGGACACGATGCTCTGGGAGGCGAAGTGTGATCCGCAGACGGCGCGAAACCGTCTCGCGGCGTTCGGCTTCCGGGGCGAGGATGTGTTCAAGACCGTTTCGGTGCTCTCCGGCGGCGAGCAGAGCCGTCTGCGGCTCTGCATTCTCATGCGGGACGACATCAACTTTCTCATGCTCGACGAGCCGACGAACCATCTCGATCTTCTCTCGCGCGAGTGGATGGAGGACGCGCTCATGGACTACAGCGAGGCGCTGCTCTTCGTGAGCCACGACCGCTGGTTCATCGAGAAGTTTGCCACGCGCATCTGGTGTCTGCACGACGGGAAGATCGAGGACTACCGCGGCGGCTTTGCCGAATGGCGCGAATATAAGGCGCGGCAGGAAGCGCTCCAGCCGCCGGCAAAGGCCGCAAAGAGCGCCGCGCGCGAGGAGAAGCCGAAGAAAAAGACCGAGCCGAACCGCGACCGCCGCCGCCAGAAGATCGAGCGCGACATTGAGCGCGCCGAGGCGTCGCTGCGCGATATCGAGGCCGAAATGGAGAAAAACGCCTCCGATTACCAGAAGCTGCTCGAGCTCGGCGCGCAGAAAGACGCCGCGGAGGAATCGCTCGAAGCGCTTTACGCCGAGTGGGAAACGCTCGCGGAATAATCTACGAAGGGAGAGAAGAACGTGCCGGAGCTTTCTACGGATGTCCGTTACATAAAAGGCGTCGGCGAGCAGAGAGCAAAGGCTCTCGCGCGTCTCGGCGTGCACACGCTCGGCGATCTTCTCAACTATTTCCCGCGCGCCTATGAGGACCGCACCGCCGTGCGGCCCATCGCCGAGCTTGCCGTGGACGAAACGGCGTGCGTGCGCGCCATGGTCGCAGCGGAGCCGCGCCTCACGCGCGTCCGGCGCGGGCTCGATCTCGTGAAGCTGCGCATCGTGGACGAGAGCGGCAGCGCGGATGTGACATTCTTCAACCAGAGCTATGTCCGCGACCAGCTTGTTCCGGGCGAAAGCTATGTCTTTTACGGCAAAGCGGGCGGGAATCTGCTGCGCAAGACGTTCACAAACCCCGTTTTTGAGCGCGAGGACCGCGCGGGCACCGTCACGGGGCGGATACTGCCGCTCTACCGGCTGACGCACGGGATATCGAATAAGCTCGTCGTGAGCGCCGTGGAGTGCGCGCTCGATGCCTGCGGCGATATGCTGCCGGAGCTTCTGCCCGCGGAGATCACCGAACAGTATGCATTGCCGAAGGTCGGCTTTGCGAACCGGAACGTGCATTTTCCTCCGGATTGGGAAACGCTCGCTCTGGCGCGGCGGCGGCTGACATTTGAAGAATTTTTCGTTCTCTCCTGCGCCACGCAGCGGCTGCGCGCGCAGCGCGAGAGTGTGCCCGGCGAGCGTATCCCGACGCCGGACGTTAAAGAGTTTTATGCCGCTCTCCCCTTTTCGCCGACGAGAGCGCAGCGGCGCGCCGCGGACGAGGCGCTGCGCGATATGGCGTCCGGCAAGCGGATGTCGCGCCTTTTGCAGGGCGATGTCGGCAGCGGCAAAACGCTTGTCGCGGCGGCGCTTTTGTGGGCGGCACAGCGGGCCGGATACCAGAGCGCTTTTATGGCGCCGACGGAGATTCTGGCGCAGCAGCATGTAAAAACCCTGCAGGGCTTTCTCGCGCCGTTCGGCATCCGCGTATGCCTTCTGACCGGCTCGATGAAGGCAAAGGAAAAAAGCGCGGTCAAAACCGCGCTGGAGGAGGGCGTGTGCGATGTCGCCGTCGGCACGCACGCCCTGCTCACGGAGGACGTGCGCTTTCACAATCTCGGTCTTGCCGTCACGGACGAGCAGCACCGCTTCGGCGTGGAGCAGCGCGGCGCGCTCGGCGAAAAGGGCGCGCAGCCGCACATTCTCGTCATGTCTGCCACGCCCATCCCGCGCACACTCGCGCTGATGATCTACGGCGATCTCGACGTTTCCGTGCTCGACGAGCTGCCACCGGGACGCCAAACGGTGGACACCTTCGCCGTAACGGAAAGCTACCGCGCCCGCCTGAACGGGTTTATCCGCAAGCAGGTCAAAGAGGGCCATCAGGTGTTCGTTGTCTGTCCGAAGGTAGAGGACGGCGAGGAGGGCGAGAGCAAGCTCAAGTCGGCCTCGGAGCATGCCGAGGAGCTGCAAAAGCTCTTTCCCGATCTTACCGTCGCGTGTGTCCACGGGCGGATGAAGCCGAAGGAAAAGGAAGCGGTCATGGCCGCCTTTGCCGCCGGAGAGACGGACATTCTTGTTTCCACGACGGTCGTGGAGGTCGGCGTAGACGTGCCGAACGCTACGCTCATGGTCGTGGAAAACGCCGAGCGGTTCGGGCTATCGCAGCTCCACCAGCTGCGCGGACGCGTCGGGCGCGGCAAGGTGAAGAGCTACTGCGTGCTCGTGTCCGATACGCCGACGGAAGAATCCAGAGAGCGGCTGCGTGTACTCACGCGCACGAACAACGGCTTTGAGATCGCGCAGGCCGATCTGGAGCTGCGCGGCCCCGGTGACTTTTTCGGCTCGCGCCAGCACGGTCTGCCGGAAATGCACGTCAAGGACCTTCTCGGCAGCATGGACATGCTGCACGAGGCGCAGTCCGCCGCCGAAGCGCTCTGCCGGAAAAATCCGGCGCTTGCGGGCGAGGAGCTTGCACCGCTCCGAAACCGCATTGCCGAGCTTTTCACCGCCAACGAAGGAACATGGAATTAACCCCCGTATTAAATATAAATAAACAGAAGGAGGAATCCCCATGTACTGCCGATTCTGCGGAAAACAGATCCCCGACAACGCGAAATTCTGTCCCGAATGCGGCGCCGATCTTGCCCCCGCTCCCTCCGCCGCGCCGCCGGAAGGCACTCCGTCCTTCCCTGCCGCGCCGGTGGTTCCTGTTGAACCGGCCATGCCGCCGCAGGGCACGCCCGATCCCGCCGCCGCGTTCGGCGTCATCGCAGCACCCCGGCGCGGCATGAAGTGGTTCAAGTTCATCATCTATTTTCAGCTTTGGGCCGGCATGCTCGTCAATCTGGTAACGGCCGGAAAGTACTTCACCGGCGCGTATTATGAGGGGAACGCCGAAATGGTCTACCGTGTCTTCCCCGCGCTGCAGCCGCTGGATATCGTCATGGGTGTTGTCTGTCTTGCGCTCGCCGTGTATGCGGTGGTCGTGCAGAGAGCGCTGGCAAAGTTCCGCGCCAAGGGCCCGATGATGTATTATCTGATGTACATCGTCAATACCGCAGTAACGGTGCTCTATCTGCTCATCGGAAGCATCATTATCGGCCAGTCGGTCTTTACCGCCGAAGTCGCCGGGAGCATCATCGGTTCGCTCGTCATGCTCTTTGTCAATATTCCGTATTTCAACAACCGCAAACACCTTTTTGTGAATCCGTGACCGCCTTTCCGCGGGAGGTTTTTCCGCCATGACCAGATTTGTTTCCGCGCTGCGCCGCGCGCCGCATCTTCGCATCACCGGCGAGCGCCAACGGCTTCTTGCTTCCTTTGCCACCGTTTTTCTCTTCGGCCTGCTTGCGCACGGCTATGCGTTCACCAACTTTACCGTCAGCCACGACTCGCTCAACGAGATGTTCCTTTCCGGTGATATCCGCTATGCCGCCGGTTCGGTGGCGGACTGGAAAATATCGCTCGGCCGGTTTCTCTATCCGGCGTACCGCGCCGTGTTCAGCGGCGGCGCCGGAACGCCGTGGCTCTCCGGCGTTCTCTCGCTCGTGTGGGTATCGCTTGCGGTGTATCTCGTTTCGCGGCTGTTCTCCGTGGACAACGCGCTGCTCCTTGCCGTGATCGGCGCTCTTTTCGTGACCAACATGTCATATTCGGCGCTGGCGGCAACGTACATCTACGATCTGGACGGCGATATGCTCGCCATGCTGCTCGCCGTGTGCGCGGCGTATCTCCTTCTCCGCGGTACGCTCCGGCGCAGGGCGCTCGCCGTTATCCCCATTGTCGGCTCGCTCGCGCTCTATCAGGCGATGATCTCGGTCACGGTCTCGCTTGTCATGATCGCCTGTATTCTGCGGCTTCTGGAGAGCGAGAGCGCGAAAGCGGTATTTTTCGACGGGCTCAAAGCCGTCGGCATCCTTTTTATCGGCGGGGCCGCGTACTATATTCTCGTCCGCGCCGTGTGCAGCGCATCGGGCGTCACGCTCGACGGCGGGTACAACAGCCTTTTGAGTCTCGGCCGGATGACGCCCGCCCTTCTGCCAGAAGCCGTCCGATCGACCTATGACACATGGGCACGCAGCACCGTGCGGCAGCCGGTCTTCGTTCCTCTGCCGGTCACGCGCGCGGGGCATCTCCTGCTCGCCGTTCTCACGCTGGCGGCGGCAGCACGCTTTCTCCTCCGGAAACGGCTTCCCGCGGCCAATCTTCTCCTTGCGCTCGTTCTTGCCGCGCTTTTGCCGATGGGCATGAATCTTTCCAACTTTCTCGGCTACGCCGGGATGGAGGCGCACGATCTGATGAAGTACGCCTTCTGTCTGGTGTATGTCTTCGATATCCTGCTGCTGCGGCAGTGCCTGCAAATTTTGCCGGAAAGCCGGGTATTCTCCGGCTGCGCCGCGATCTCTCTTGCGCTGATCGCCGCGCTCGTCTGGGGAAATGTCCAGACGGCAAACGCGCTCTATCTCAAAAAAGACCTTGAGCGGCAGGCCACGCTTTCCCGCATGACGGAGCTCTGCCTCCGTCTGGACCAGACCGAGGGGTATGTCCCCGGAGAAACGCCGGTCGTGTTTATCGGTCTGCCGTCCTTCGATACGCCCGAAGCGCTCGGCAGCGTATCGCAGATCACCGGCGCGTGGGTGAAAAGCACGGTGGGCGGCGGGTATTACGCCGCGTATTTTTCGTACATTCTGCAGACCCCGATCCGCATCGGCAGCGAATCGGAGCTCCCCGAGGGAGCGCAGACGGATGCAATGCCGCCGTTTCCCGCGGAGGGCAGCATTTGCCGGGCGGGCGATATGCTCATCGTCCGGATGGGATAAAAAAAGCACAGCGGCCGGCATCAACACGTCGGCCGCTGTGCTTTATTATCTTTACATCCATGCGCTGTGGGATACGAGATAGAGGTAGGCGTCCACCAGCTCGTCCACGCTCGCTGCGCGGGGGCTTTCCAGCCAGTGCTTCACCGTGGACACGAGGCAGATGGCGCTGAAGCGCGCCACCGTTTTTTCCGAGAGCAGTCCCGCATACCCCGCGGCGGGCGTGAGCGCGGCGTTTTCCAAAAGCAGATGCTGCACCGCGTCGGTGAACGAATCCTCAAAGCCGTTCTGCCCTGTGACGGTGAATGCCTTGCGGTAAAAGGCGGCATCCTCCACGAGCCCGGCAAAGATCGTGCGCAGCGCGACGACCCCGTCGCCGCGGCGCAGCGGCTCGCCCGCCGGGGCGATCACGTCCGTTTCCACGATCCACGCGAGCAGGTCGTACTTGTCCTGAAAGTGGTTATAAAACGACGGGCGGCGGATCCCGGCCTCGTTCGTTATCATCATAATGGAGATCTTTTCAAAGGGATATCGCAGCATCAGCGCCTTGAAGCCGTCGGCGATCAGGCGCTTTGTCATATCCTTGCGGCTGTCCATATGCGTCTCCTTTTCACACAAACAAGCGGATCAGAACATCCACGCCGGTCACAAGAAACAGCGCTCCGCCGATCCAGTACGCGGTGTTTTTCTGGGAATACCCGAAATGATACCCCACCGACACGCCGCCGAGCGCGCACAACGCCGTCACGCCGAAGAGCGTGGCGAGACAGGAGAGCCAGTACGCGTCGAGAAAGCGGGAACTGACGCCCGCGAGCAGCGAATCAAGGCTCGTGAGGACGGCGGTGCCGACAACTTTTTTGTAAGTGATCTCGGAGCGGTGCTCGAATACGGTCTTTTTCCGGACGGCCTTGACGATCAGACACACGCCGAGCACAAAGAAAATGAGCGCGCCGAGAATATGCCACAACCCCTGCGCCACGGTATAGTACGATGCGAAGCGCGGCAGCATGCCGAGCAGCCGGCCGATCTCCATCGCCGCGACCTGTGCCGCGCAGAAGATCAGGCAGTACAAGGCGATGCGGCGGCGGCGAAGCTCGCCGAGCACCGCGCCCTGACACACGGCGGCGCCGAACACGTCCAGCGATATACCCAGACAGAAAACCAGAATTTCCCAATATCTCATAAACGATCACCTCTGTTTTTGCTTACTTCCCCATTATACCGAAAATCCCGCCGGAGGGAAGAAACAAAAATCAGAAAATGTCAAACGCGCCGGAAATGAATGCCCCGGCGCGTTCGGTTTATCTAAACGAGAGGATTTAGGCGTTGGCCGTCTCGCGGCGGGACGTTGCGGCGCGCAGCACAAAGAGCGTGGCGACCGTGAGCGCGACGCCGATGGCAAGGCAGATATACACGTTCTGCACGAATCCGGCGATGACGTAGCTCACGAACGAGATCGCGGCGACGGTGAGAACGTAGGGGATCTGCGTGGAAACATGGTTGAGATGGTCGCACTGCGCACCGGCGGAGGCCATGATCGTCGTATCGGAGATCGGCGAGCAGTGGTCGCCCATGACGGCGCCCGCAAGGCACGCGGAAACGCCGATGATGAGGAGCTGGCTGTCCGCGGGGAATACGTCCGTCACGATCGGGATCAGGATGCCGAACGTACCCCAGCTCGTGCCGGTGGAGAACGCAAGGCCGCAGCCGACAAGGAATATGATCGCCGGGAGCAGGTTATAAAGGCTCCGGGACGCGCCCTGCATCACGCCGAACACGTATTCCGCCGCGCCGAGCATGCCGGTCATGTTCTTGAGCGTTACGGCGAACGTGAGGATGAGCAGCGCCGGAACCATGGCGATGAAGCCCTTGGTGGTGCATTCCATGGCTTCCTTGAAGCTCAAAAGACCGCGGCAGATGTAGTAGATCACGGTGAACACGAGCGCGATGAGCGTGCCCCAGGGCAGTCCGACGGAGGCGTCCGTTCCGGCGAAGGCCGCGGCAAACGATGTGCCGGAGAAGAATCCGCCGACATACAGCATGCCGGTGACGCAGCAGGCAATGAGCACGAGCACCGGAAGTACAAGATCGACGACCCGTCCCTTCGGCGAAGTGACGATATCCGCCTCATCGCTGCGCCGCTCGCCGGAGGTGAAGAGATCGCCGTTGAGCCGCGCGTTCATTTCGTGCAGCTTCATCGGGCCATAGTCAAACTGCATGAGCGAGAGGCCGACAACGAAAACAAGCGTAAAGAGGCTGTAGTAGTTCCAGGGAATGGCACGGACGAACAGCTCCGTGCCGGACATGACGCTCTCGTCCACGATGCCGGAGACCGCCGCCGCCCACGAGGAGATCGGCGCGATCATGCATACGGGCGCGGCGGTCGCGTCGATGAGATAGGCGAGCTTGGCGCGGGAGATGCGGTGGCCGTCCGTCACGGGACGCATGACGCTGCCGACGGTAAGGCAGTTAAAATAGTCGTCCACGAAGATCAGCACGCCGAGAAGGACCGTAGCGAGCATCGCGCCGGCGCGGGTGTGCACGTGCTTTTCCGCCCAGCGCCCGAACGCCGCCGAGCCGCCCGTGCGGTTCATAAGCGCAACGAGAATGCCGAGCAGGATGAGGAACAGGAAAATGCCGACGTTCCAGGCGTCCGCCACGCCGGCGATGAAGCCGTCGTTGATGATAACGTCCAGCGTTTTTACCGGCGCGAACCCGGCGACGAGCGCCGCGCCCACGACGATGCCGAGGAAGAGCGAGGAATAGACCTCCTTGGTGATCAGCGCCAGAGCGATGGCGACGACCGGCGGCAGCAGCGCCCAGATGGTAGCGTAAAACATGAGAAAAACCTCCCTCGCATGCAAAAAGCCGTGATTCCCGGTGGAAGGATCACGGCTGTGCATACAAAATCAGTAATAAAAAACTAAATTCGCAGCAATGACAGCTCTCCACCGAAGTGACAGTCCGCGGAATGTTCTTCCGCGCCCCAGGCATCCACCGCCAGACAGCGGTGAGACCCTTCGGCGATCGCCCCTTTCCGCTCCCCGGTGTCTGCCGGATGACAAGAGCGTACTGATGTTGATCGCGCCTCTACCATTGAGTTTCTGCTAAAAAGTATACCGCGCCAAAGGAAAAAGTCAAGCATAAACATCCATTCGCGCGAAAAAACTTACACCGGGGATATTTCTCCCCCCTGCTCGGCCTCCCGCCGCCGGATGTCGCGCGAGACGCGCACGGCGATCGGCACGGCGAGCAGCATCACGAGCATGTCCGCCGCGCCCTGCACCGAAGCGATGCCCCACACGCCCCAGAGCCGGACCATAAGAGGCAGTATCGGGAAAAAGCAGATGCCCTGCCGCGCCAGCCCCAGCAGGAGCGACGGCAGCGCCCGCCCGATGCCGGAGCAGAGCATATTCACGATGATGCCGAAGCCGTGGAACGGCATGGCGAGGCACTGGATGCGCAGAGAGAACACGCCGATGCGCACAAGCTCGGCATCGTCCTCCGTAAAAAGCAGCAGGATGGGCCGGGCGAAGATCCCGACAACGAGCGCCACAGCGGAAATGCCGGCGACACATGCGATCATGGAAAACCGGAACGATTCCCGCACGCGGTCAAACCGCTTCGCGCCCCACGAGAAACCCGCCACGGGCTGAAAGCCCTGGCCGAAGCCGAGACAGGCACTCGTCATAAACATGGTGATGCGGTTCGCCACATTGATCGCCGCGAGCGCGCTCGTGCCGTAGCCCACGGCAATGCGGTTGAGCAGTATCCCGGCGAGCGTGCCGAGACCGTTGCGGAAAAAGCTCGCGCTGCCCATGGCGCAGACCTCTTTGGCGTCGCTCCAGCGCGGGCGGAACTGCCGGAAGCGGATCGTGAGCAGCGTCTTTTTGCGGAAATACGGCGTCATAAGGATGCACCAGCTGACGAGCTTGGATATGGCCGTTGCAGCGCTCGCGCCCGCGACGCCCCAGCCGAACGTGAAGATGAAGAGCGGATCAAGCCCCACATTGAGCACCGCGCCCGCCACCATGCCGATCATGGAGAAAACGGCGCTGCCCTCGGCGCGCAGACATTGGTTGAGCACAAAGCTTGTCGCCATAAATGGCGCGGCAAGCAGGATATACCGGCAGTACTGCTCCGAATACGGCAGGATCTCCTCGTTCGCGCCGAGCAGGAGCAGAATCTTATTCTGATACGTAAAGCCGAGGATCAGCACAAGCGTCCCAAGCGCGAGCGCGAGGAAGAAGCAGGTGGAGAGCACCTCGCGGGCGCGCTCGTCCTGCTTCGCGCCGAGCAGACGCGACGTAAGGCTCGCCGCGCCCACGGCGAGGAGCGAGCCCGCCATCATAATGATGAGATCGATCGAGCCGTTCACACCGACCGCGCCCGTGGCGTCCGTGCCGAGCTGACTTACGAAGAGCGTGTCGGCAAGGTTATAGGCGCTCGTGACGAGCATTCCCGCGATGGACGGCAGCGCCATTTTCGGCACGAGCCGGGGAATGGGCGTATTGAGCATAAAATCCCGTTTTTCGTTCGGATCGCGGAACTGGGGCATGGGCGGTATGCGTCCTTTCTCTCTTTTGTGTTCCGGCACAGGCCGGGGAAGCGGTCAGTACGAATACTTTCCGCCGCCGATGAATTCACGCAGCAGCGAGTCCTTTGCAAGAAGCTCCGGCGAGACGTCCTCAAAGCGCTCAAACGCCGGGAGGATGCTCTGCAGCTCGCTGTAGCGCGGCGTGTCGGAGGGCATGGCATTGAAAAGGCCGGTGGCGGTGTTGTTGAGCACCGGCACCTCGTAGGCGAACGACGAGTCGAACTGGAGATTCGCCTTGTCCTTGAAGGGCGAGATATACAGCTTCTCGCCGCGGCGGATGTTGGCCCAGTGCGCAAGCGTCTCCTGCGCGGCGGTGCCGCGGAAAAGATAGTCGCGCACGGTGCGGCGCATAAGGCGCATCCATGTGCCCTTGAATACGACCGCGCCGTCATCGTCCAAAATGTTGCTGCGCGCGCTGATATAGAGCTTGAACGCCTCGGGGTGGACGAGCGTGATCGAGTCGTTGAGCGCGTGGATGCCCTCGAACACGGCGACCTCGTTTTTCTTCAGACGCAGCGAGGCGCTCGGCTCCAGATCGCGGCACTGGTGCACAAAGTCGTAGCGCGGCACAAGGATGCGCCCGCCTTCGGAAAGGACGGAGAAGTGCTCGTTCAAAAGCTCCATATCCATGCACAGGGGCGATTCGAGATCGTACTTCCCTTCGGGCGTGCGCGGCGTCGTCTCCGGGGAGACGCTCTTGAAATAGTTGTCCATCGAGATGCTGTGCGTGCGCACACCGCGCCGCTCGAGCACCTCGCAGATCTTCAGCGCGGTCGTCGTCTTGCCGCTGCCGGAGGGCCCGGAGAGCAGAACGATCGGGCTTTTTTCCATGTTCTCCATGATGCGGTCGGCGGCGAGCTCCAGCCGGTCGGCGTAAATGCTGTCGCACTCGGCGATGAACCCGGCGGCGTCGGCGCGGCACCGGGCATTGATCTCGGAAAGATAGTAGGCCATTTTCAGTTTGTCCCTTTCGGTTCGGAATTATAAAAGCGGACGATCTCGTCCTTTTCGGCGCACGTGTGCGCGATGCGGTCCATGTATTCGCGCGGATACTTCGGCGCCATGAGACGCTTTACGACGCCGCCGGGCGCCGTGAGCTTCGTAGAGCCGCCCGCGCCCACGGCGAGAATGCCGCAGAGCTCCTCCATAATGCATATGTTGTAAAGATTTTCGTATCCCGGCTTCGTCCAGCCGACATTTTCAAAGCTGCCGGACATGAACTTCTGCCGGTAGAGATAGTATGGCGCGTACCCCGCCGCTTCGAGCTTTTCGCGCGCGTCGCCGAGCATTTTGCCGACCGCCTTTCCGTCCGGCAGCGCCGTGCCCTCGGTGAGAAAGCGCGAGCCTTTTTTGAGCGCGAGCGTGTGCACCGTGATATTCTCCGCGCCCAGCGCGATCACCTCGCGCACCGTGTCGGAAAAGCTCTCCGGCGTATCGCCGGGGAGACCCGCGATGAGATCCATGTTGAAGGCGAGCTGCGGGAACTTTTTCACCATCGCCACCGCCTCACGCACTTCGGCGGCGGTGTGGTGACGCCCGATCTCCTCGAGCACCGCGTCCGACATCGTCTGCGGGTTGACGCTCACGCGGTTTACGCCGTGCGAAACGAGCACCGCGAGCTTTTCCTCCGTCACGGTGTCGGGCCGTCCGGCCTCCACGGTGAACTCCCGGCAGGCGGAAAGATCAAAGCACGCCTTCGTGTCCGTAAGCAGCCGGTCGAGCTCCGGCGCCGAGAGCGTCGTGGGCGTGCCGCCGCCGATGTATACCGCAACGATGCGCCGCCCGGCAGCCTTCACCGCCGCGGCAGTCGAGCGCATCTCCTGCCCGAGCGCGTTGAGATAATCCGGGATGCTCTTCAAAAGCTTCGGCGCGTCCACGCTCACAAAGCTGCAATAGGCGCAGCGCGTCGGGCAGAACGGGATGCCGATGTACAGGCACACGTCCTGCGGCGCGAGCGCCGCTTTGGCGCGTGCCGCGGCGCGCTCGGCGGCGAGAGCGAGAGACGCACGCTCTTTCGACACACCGAACGTTTCGGTCAGCATCCGCACGGCAGCGGTCTCGGTCAGGCCGTCCTTCTGCATGAGCCCCGCGAGGAACTTTGCCGGACGCACACCGGTAAGGCAGCCCCACTCCGGCTTCGGCACACCGACATCCAGCGCGGCGCGGTAGAAAGCGAGCTTTAAGATGCGCTGCTCGATGCGGGCTCTCTCCTCCCCGGCGCGGATGCCGTCGGTGCGGGCGCGGACATGCTTTTGCACGGTGCGCCGGTCGTACCGGAGCCGGCACACAGCCGTTGTGTACGTCTTGCCGTGCTTCAGCTCCAGCTCGACAGCATTCTCCTCCCGGAGACCGGGATCGGCGCTCGGGTACACCGGCCGCTCTTCGGGGAAGAGCATGAGCAGCATCTGCTCGGCGGCGTAACGATAATCATTGTTTCGTAAAAAAATATACATAGCCCTTATATTATAGAGAATTTCCGGAAAAACGCAAGCCGCAGACGGAAAAAGCGGGCCCTTTTTCTATCTTTTGTCTATGGCGGCGCTCCGCGGTTCATGGTAAAGTATACCCTAAGGGAAAGGTTTCGTGTTTGCATTTTGTTAACATCTCGCCTATGATGCAATCAGACAGTCGGTAAGCGTTGATCAACGGGAACCCGGGCCCGCGTCTTTCAGCGCTGAAAGACAGCTGAACGAAACGAAAGGGGTTACCTTCGCAATGGAAGAAAAAAAGAATGTTACTGTAGAGACCACCGCGGACGAATACAGTAAGACTGCCGTTCCTTCGACCGCTCGCAAATCCTTCCTTTCCGTGCTCATCATTTCCCTCGGCTATGTGTTCGTCGTTACGAGCATGCAGGCTGGCAGCGTCATCGGCGTCAGCCTCTCCTTCAACAGCATGGTCTGGGCCGTTCTGGTATCCAGCGCCATCCTCACCGTTCTGAGCTGCATCATGGGCGTCATCGCCGCTAAGAGCGGCCTGAGCTTCGGTCTCATGGCCCGCTACAGCTTCGGCCAGGTCGGCACATGGGTGCCGGTGCTGATCGTGGCTATCACCACCATCGGCTGGTTCTCCATCGACGCTTACCTCATCGGCGACTCCGCGCACCGTCTCTTCTCCTGGATGCCCACGATCCTCATCTGCATCCTCGCCGGTATCGGCATGACCATCACCGCCTCCAAGGGCACCAAGTGGATGAACATGCTCTCCAACATCGCCGTGCCCATCGTCCTGATCTTCGGCTTCATCTCCATCATCCGCGCGTTCAACGACGTCGGCGGCGTTGCCGGCATCAATGCTCTTGTCAAGGAAGACTCCATCACCTTCGCGAAGGCCGTTGCTCTGGGCGTCGGCTCCTACGTTGTCGGCTCCGTTATGTTCACGCCCGACATCATGCGCTTTGCCAAGAACGCAAAGACCTCCATCATTGTTATGATCATCACGATCATGGTCGGTAACTCCTTCATGGTGTTCTTCGGCGCCATCGGCTCCGTTGTTTACGGCGATCCCGACATCATGGGTGTTCTCGCGCTGCAGGGTCTTCTGGCCCCGGCGTTCATCGTCATGGTCCTCAACATCTGGTCCACCGCTCAGGGCTGCGTCTACTCCGGCTCCATGAGCCTCAGCTCCGTCATCAAGGTTCCCCGCAACAAGCTGACCCTCGTGTTCGGTCTTGTCGGCACCATCCTCGGCTGCGTTGGTTTCTACAACCTGTTCGGCAGCTACATCAACTTCCTCTCCAGCACCGTGCCTCCCATCGTCGGCATCGTGTTCGCGGACTTCCTCACCAAGTACAACCACGGCTACACCGATCTGGATTCCCTGCCCCGCGCTGATGTCGGCGGCTTCGTGTCCTGGATCGTCGGCGTTGCGGTCACCTTCATCCCCGTTCTCCTGCCCTCCATCAACTGCGTCGTCGTGGCTTTCCTCGTGAAGGTCATCTTCAACAAGGTCGGCAAGAAGCAGTAAATCCATCGGCCCCACGGCGGGCCGTGCTTCCCGCGGGAGCATCCTTCGGGATGCTCCCGTTTGAAATATCCCACCGGCACGGAAAGGAGCGCGCTGCATGATAACGATAAAAAAAGCAGCTTCCCTCACAGGACTGAGCGTGAAAGCTATCCGGCACTACGAAAGCCGCGGCCTTCTGCCGAAGCCGGAGCGCACCGATGCCGGATACCGGATGTATTCGGAATCGGACATCGCGCGTCTGCAGCAGATCCGTTATTTCCGCGAAATGAAATTCCCCCTGACGGAAATCGCCGCGCTGCTCGACGCGCCCACCGAAGAAGTGCAGAAAGCCATGATCCGCCAGCAGGCGGAGGTGGACCGCACACTGGAAGAGTATAAGCGCGCGCAGATGCTCTTGCAGTCTCTCCTGCCGGAGGATATCGATGCCGCGGCGCTTTCCGCCGCGCCGGATGTGTGCCGTCCGGCCATCGTCGCGATCGATCTTCAGAACGACATTCTCGAAGGCGGCACGCTTGCCTGCGGGCGCATCCATCACATTCTTCCGCAGCTCAAAAAGCTCTTTGCCCGCGCGCGGCAGATGGGCGTTCCGGTCATTTACGTCTGCGACCGGCATTATATGAACGATCCGGAGCTGCAGCTCTGGAACAATCATATGATGGCCGGCTCCTATGGCGTGCAGATCATCGACGAAGTAAAGCCCGATCCGGCCGACATCGTTGTCTACAAAAACCGGTTCAACGGCTTCGTCAACACGACGCTCGAAAAAAAGCTCCGCCAGATGCAGATCAACACTGTCATCATGACGGGCTGGCGCTCGGACGTGTGCGTGGCGCAGACGGCGATCGAAGCGTTTTACCGCGGCTTCCGCGTCGCTGTTGCGGACGACGGCGTAGACTCCACCACCGAGGCGGAGCACCGGCAGGGAATGCAGCTTCTCGCGATCAACTACAACTTTGACTTTTACCCGTGCGAAACGATCCTCGAAAACCTGCTGCAGCAGGAGTGAACGCACGTCCTTATTTGATTTAAGTAAACCCATACAAAATGGAGGAAAAATACTATGGCCAGATATTGGGAGTGGGACGCTCCTTTCACGATCCACCCGGAAGAGACCGCCCTGCTGATCATTGATATGCAGACCGGCTTCACGCAGCCCGACGGTCCGCTCTACACGCCGCAGTCCGCCGAGCAGCTGCCCACCATCGCCGATCTCAAAAAGTTCTGCAACGAAAAGGGCATCCCCGTGTTTATGTCCATCTTCGCGCAGGATGTGGATTTCCACAACGATCATTACTGGTTCCGCAATAAGCAGCGCGGCCTTCTCACCGAGGACGGCGACGTCAAGTTCAAGCCCGGCTCTCCGGAGTGCCAGATCGATCCGGCGCTTGCGCCCGTCGAAGGCGACACCGTATTTCCGAAGTACACCTACTCCTGCTTCTCCCACACGGAGCTCGAAACGTGGCTGAAGAAAAAGCGCATCCGCACGCTTATCATCTGCGGCACGGTGACGAACTGGTGCGTGGACAGCACGATCCGCGAGGCCTATCATAAGGACTACAACGTTGTCGCTGTGGCCGACGGCATCAGCTCCTACGACCACTGCGGCCGCACGGCGAACGACTGGAACACCGCCATGTTTGATCTCTGGGCGGAAATGTTCGGCCGCGTGATGACCGCCGAGCAGGTCAAATCCGAGATCGAAGCCGCCTCGGGCAAGTGACCCATACATTTTAAATACCTACCCTCTCTCATTCTCTCTTTTTGCCCCGCCGGAAACGGCGGGGTTTTTATATTGCTTGCAATTTGGAGCGAAACAGGGTACTATCTTTCCGAATAGAGATCACATCGGAGGAAATAACATGAAACTCACTCTCTGCGCGCCGTGTCTGTTCGGGCTGGAAGGTCCGCTCGGCAACGAGCTGCGCCATATGGATATGGAAAATGTTGCGCCGGAAAACGGGCGCGTATACTTCACCGGCGACGAGAGCGCCGTCGCGCGCGCGAACATCCGCTCGCGCTTTGCCGAGCGCGTTCTGATCGTCCTCGGCCGGTTCCCGGCGCGCACCTTCGACGAGCTCTTCGAGGGCGTGCGCGCGCTGCCGTGGGAGGCTTTCATCCCCGCGGACGGCGCGTTCCCCGTCAAGGGCTGGGCGCTCGAGAGCGCGCTCCACTCCGTGCCGGACTGCCAGAAAATCGTGAAAAAGGCCGTTGTCGAACGGCTCAAGAGCGTGTACGGTCTCTCTTGGTTCTCCGAAGAGGGCGAGAGCTTCCCCATCCAGTTCGCCATTATGAAGGACGAGGCCGCGCTCTATATCGATACGAGCGGCACGGGACTCCATAAGCGCGGCTACCGCCCGGCGCAGGTCGCGGCTCCGCTGCGCGAAACGCTCGCCGCCGCCATCGTGGACATTGCGCGCTACCGCGGCCGCGGCGATTTCTGCGACCCCTTCTGCGGCAGCGGCACGATCGCCATTGAAGCCGCGCTCGCGGCGCTCAACCGCGCGCCGGGGCTGAACCGCGAGTTTGCCGCCGAAACGTGGCGCTGCCTGCCGCGCGGCATATGGCAGGCGGAGCGGAATCTTGCCCGCAGCCGCGAATATACCGGCGACTATCACCTCTTCGCCTCCGACATTGACCCGCGCGCCGTCGCTCTCGCGCGCGAGAACGCACGCCGCGCCGGGGTGGAAAAGTACATTGACTTCTCCGTGGCCGACGCAAGAGATTTCTCCCGCAAAACGGAGAACGGCACGCTCTGCACCAACCCGCCCTACGGCGAGCGCCTGCTCGAAAAGGAGGCGGCGGTCGAGCTCATGCGCGCATTCGGCAAAACGATGCGCGAAACGGAAAACTGGAAGACGTACGTGATCTCCTCGCTTGAGAATTTTGAAAATGTCTACGGCAAGCGCGCCGACAAGCGGCGGAGACTTTATAACGGCATGATCCCCTGCCAGCTTTATATGTACCTCTAATATACCGTTTCCCGCAATATGTGAATTATTTTTTAAAACAGCACATTCCCTCTTGCATTTGCAGAGGGCGTGTGCTATTTTATAGGCATGGGTTAGCACTCGGAGTCATTGAGTGCTAAATCAACAAAATAAAAATTAAAATGATCATAGGAGGCAGAAACCATGAATCTCAAACCGTTGGCGGATCGCGTTGTCCTCAAGCGGACGGAAGCCGAGGAAAAGACCAAGGGCGGCATCATCCTCACGAGCGCGGCGCAGGAGAAGCCGGAAGTTTACGAAGTCATCGTCGTCGGCCCCGGCGGAATGGTGGACGGCAACGAAGTGAAGATGGAAGTCAAGGCGGGCGACAAGGTCATCGCCGGCAAGTACAGCGGGACCAGCGTCAAGCTCGACGGCGAGGAATACACCATCGTCCGTCAGAGCGACATTCTGGCGATCGTAGAGTAATTTCAGGAGGACGAATATATTATGGCTAAGAATCTGGTTTATGGCGCGGAAGCCCGCAAGGCTCTGCAGACCGGCGTTGACAAGCTCGCCGACACCGTGAAGATCACGCTCGGACCCAAGGGCCGCAACGTTGTTCTCGATAAGAAATTCGGCACCCCGCTCATCACGAACGACGGCGTGACCATCGCCAAGGAGATCGAGCTCGCCGATCCCGCCGAGAACATGGGCGCGCAGCTCATCCGCGAAGTCGCCACCAAGACGAACGACGTCGCCGGCGACGGCACCACGAGCGCGACCGTTCTCGCCCAGGCCATCATCCGCGAGGGTCTGAAGAACCTCGCCGCCGGCGCCAACCCGATGGTCCTCCGCCGCGGCATCGCCAAGGCGACCGAGGCCGCCGTCAGCGAGATCAAGACCGCGTCCCAGCCCGTGAGCGGCACGAAGGACATCGCCCGCGTCGGCACCATTTCCTCCGGCGACGAGCAGATCGGCACCCTGATCGCCGAGGCTATGGAGAAGGTCGGTCAGAACGGCGTCATCACCGTGGAAGAGTCCAAGACCGCGCAGACCTATTCCGAGGTCGTCGAGGGCATGCAGTTTGACCGCGGCTATGTTTCCCCCTACATGGTCACCGATTCCGAGAAGATGGAAGCCGTCATCGATGACGCCTACATCCTCATCACCGATAAGAAGATCTCCAACATTCAGGAGATCCTGCCCCTGCTCGAGCAGATCGTGAAGGCCGGCAAGAAGCTCGTCATCATTGCCGACGAGGTCGAGGGCGAAGCGCTCGCCACCATCCTTCTCAACAAGCTGCGCGGCACCTTCACCTGCGTGTGCGTCAAGGCCCCGGCCTTCGGCGACCGCCGCAAGGAGACCATGCAGGATATCGCCGTTCTGACCGGCGGCCAGGTCGTCTCCGGCGACTACGGCATGGAGCTCAAGGACGCCACGTTCGATATGCTCGGCCGTGCGCGCCAGGTCAAGGTCTCCAAGGAGAACACCATCATCGTCGGCGGCGCCGGCACGAAGGAAGCCATCGCCGACCGCGTGGCGCAGATCAAGAACCAGTACGAAGTTTCCACCTCCGACTACGACCGTGAGAAGCTCATGGAGCGTCTGGCCCGTCTGAGCGGCGGCGTTGCCGTCATCAAGGTCGGCGCGGCTACCGAGGCCGAAATGAAGGAGAAGAAGCTCCGCGTCGAAGACGCTCTCAACGCGACGAAGGCCGCCGTTGAGGAAGGCATCGTCGCCGGCGGCGGCACGGCTTACGTGCAGGCCGGCATCGCTGCCGAGAAGGTCGTCACCGAGCTCGAGGGCGACGAGAAAACGGGCGCTGCCATCGTTGCGAAGGCTCTGCAGGCTCCGCTGATGCAGATCGCCGCGAACGCCGGTCTCGAGGGCGCCGTGATCCTCAATCAGGTCCGCGGCTCCGAGATCCCTGGCTACGGCTTCGACGCCGCGAAGGAAGAGTACTGCGATATGATCGCCGCCGGTATCGTCGATCCGACCAAGGTCTGCCGCAGCGCGCTGGAGAACGCCGCCTCCGTCGCCTCCACCGTCCTCACCACCGAGGCGATGGTCGTGAGCATCCCCGAACCCCCCGCGCCGGCTCCCGCCGCGCCGGACATGGGCGGCATGTACTAAATCATCCCCGCATATCCGTATAAAACGCACAAGCCCTCCGGCATCCGAAACGGATGCCGGAGGGCTTTTCTTTTTTTCAGGCTTCGTCCGCTTTTTCGTATGCGGCGATGGCTTTCAGGAACGCTTCGCCGTAGCGCGCGGCTTTTATCTCGCCGACGCCGGAGACCTCCAGAAAATCCTCCATCGTGTGCGGAGCTTTCACCGCCATGTCCGCGAGCGTCGCGTTGGAGAATACAACATAGGCAGGCACGCCCTCCGCCGCGGCGAGGCGCGTGCGCTCCGCCTTGAGCGCCGCGAAGAGACCGTCCGTTCCGGTCGTCGGGGCGGATGACGCCGCGCTCTTCCGGCGGCGTTTTTTCTCTCCGCTCTGCGCCGCCGGCTCAAGGTGTACCGGCATGGCGACCTTCTCGCCGCCGAACAGCACGCCGTTGGCGGCCGCCGTCGGTTCCAGCGTGAAGTGCTGCGCGTTCGTGCGCAGATACCCCGCTTCTTCCAGCCGGTCCAGCATGGCGAGCACCTTTTCCGCGGAGAGCTTCCGCATCAGGCCATACGTTGAGAGCCTGTCCAGCCCGAGCTGCAGAAGACGCCGGTCGCGGCTGCCGCGCAGCGTCTGGACGATCAGCGTTTTTCCGACATAGTATCCGAGCGTTTCGCGCACGCGCACAACGCACGAGAGGATCATCTGCGCCGGTATCGTGATGTCCTCAAGCCGGTACGTTCTCCGGCAGTTTCCGCAGTTTCCGCATTCCTCGGCGTGCGGCTGCCCGAAATAGTCGAGAATGTACCCTCGCAGGCAGCGCGTCGTTTTGCAGTAGCCGGTCATGATCTTCAGCCGCTCATAGTCGCGGCGGCGCAACTCTTCCCGCTCTGCGTCGCCAGGCTCCTCCCCGCCGCTCTGGATGAGGAATTTCGCCGTCTCCACATCGCCCGCGGAGTAGAGCAAAATGCAGTCTGCAGCCTCGCCGTCGCGTCCGGCACGCCCCGCCTCCTGATAATACGCTTCGAGGCTTTTCGGCATATTGTAGTGGATCACGAAATTCACATTGGATTTATCGATGCCCATGCCGAAGGCATTCGTCGCAACGATCACGTTTTTCCGATCGAACTGAAAATCGTCCTGGCTTGCGCGGCGCTCGCCGTCCTCCATTCCGGCGTGATAACAGACCGCGGCGACGCCGCGGCTGCACAGCGTCCGGCAAACGCGCTCGGCGGCGGCGCGCGTGGCGCAGTAAACGATACCTGTCTTGTCCCGCCACGTCCGCAGAAGATCGAGCAGCGCAGACATTTTGTTTTTCGGGCGCTGCACGTCAAAGAAGAGGTTCGGGCGGTCGAAACCCGTGACACAGCGGACGGGGTCATGCAGTTCAAGCAGACGGACAATGTCCTGCTGCACCTCCGCCGTGGCGGTCGCGGTGAGCGCCGTCACCGGCGGGCGCTGCGGCAGCGAGGCAACAAAGTCCGGTATGCTCCGGTAGCTTGGACGGAAGTCCTGCCCCCATTGGGAGATGCAGTGCGCCTCGTCCACGGCCACAAGCGAGACCGTCACCGCCTGCATGAGTGCGGCGAAGCCCTCCGTTTCCAGCCGTTCCGGCGCGACATACAGCAGCTTGTATGCTCCCTCCCTCGCGCGGCGGTACACAAGACGCAGCTGCTCGGCGGTGAGCGAGCTGTTGATGTACGCGGCGCTGATCCCCGCGTTTTTGAGCGCCGCCACCTGATCCTTCATCAGGGAGATCAGCGGCGATATGACGATCGTAATGCCGCCGAGAAGCAGCGCGGGGATCTGGTAGCACAGGGATTTCCCGCCGCCGGTCGGCATGATGCCGAGCGCGTCCCGGCCGGACAAAACGGCGTCGACGAGCTCCTCCTGCCCCTGCCGGAAACGGCTGTGGCCGAAGCAGTGCTTCAGCACCTCGTATTTATCCATCGTCCGTTCCTCCCGCTCAAAGTTCTGCCACAATTATACGTCCTGCCCGGAGATTTTCCAATGTCTTTTTGCCGAATACCGTGTGCGGTCTTTTTCCGCCGGAAAAGGCTTTTTTCCTTTGTCCGAATATGGTATAATCGGTCGAAAAGGTTTGATCCAGTTCGATAAAGAAAGGAAAGAGACATATGGCGTACTATCGTCTGCCGGAAAAGGAGCTTCGCGCTTACTGCGAAGCCGTTATGGGCAAATACGGATTCAACGAAAAACAGAGCCGTGATATTGCCGACATTCTGCTCACCGCCGATCTGCAGGGACTGGAATCCCACGGCGTGCAGCGTCTGATCCGCTACCACCGCGGTGTGAAAAGCGGCGTGATCCGCCCGGACGCCGTGCCGGAGGTCGTGCATGAAACGCCGCTCTCCGTCGTGCTCGACGCGCACAGCGCCATGGGCCAGATCGCCGCCGTGGACGCGATGGAGCGCGCCATTGCCAAGGCGAAGCAGTACGGCTTCGGCGCGGCGGTCGTGCGCAACTCCAACCACTTCGGTGTCGGCGGCTATTATGCCATGATGGCCGAGCGCGAGGACATGCTCGGCATGTGCTTTACGAATACGCAGGCCATCTGCGTGCCGACGTTCGGCCGCGAGGTCATGCTCGGCACAAACCCCATCGCCTTTGCCATGCCCGCCGATCCCATCCCCATGCTGTACGACGTGGCGACCACGGTCGTGCCGCGCGGCAAGCTGGAGGTCTATGCCAAGCAGGGCAAGCCCATGCCGCTCGGCTGGGCCGTCGATGAAAACGGTAAGGACACCTCCGACGCCAAGCGCGTCATCGACAACATCAACTCCAAGGCGGGCGGCGGCATTCTCCCGCTCGGCGGCTCTAGCCCCGCGACCGGCTCGCACAAGGGCTACGGTCTCGCGCTGATCGTAGAAATCCTTTCCTCGATCATCGCCGGCGGCGCTACGTCCAACCATGTGAGCAAGAACGGCCTCGGCGACACGTCGCAGAGCTTCTTTGCGCTCGACTACGGCATGTTCGGCGACAAGGCCGCGATGCGCGAGAGCCTTTCGACGCTTCTGCAGGAGCTGCGCGACAGCGCCAAGGCCGAGGGCCGCACCCGCATTTACACCTCCGGCGAGATGGAGGTCGATTCCCGCAATGAAAAGCTCAAAAACGGCATCCCCGTCAACGACTCCACGCTCGCGGAGCTTCGCACCGTCGGCGGCGAGCTCGGACTCGACTTTGACGCCATGGTGAGCGTCAAGGCTGCCGAGTGAACGTAAAAAAGCGCCGTGATATGCGGCTGTGTGAGTTTGACTATTCCCTGCCCGGCGCTTATTTTCTGACGGTATGCACCAAAAGCCGGCGGCAAATCCTTTCAACCATCCACGAAGGATGTACAATTCTTTCAGCTGTCGGCCGCATTTGTGAAACGCAGCTTTTGCTTCTGGAGGAACGTTATCCCGTAAGAATTGAACGTCATGTGATCATGCCGAATCACGTTCATATGCTGCTCTCTCTTTATCGGGCGGAGCAGAGCCCCGCCCCTACAATATCTGATATCCTAAGTGTATTTTCATAGGCAAATCATTGAGACATCAAAACTGATCAATAAGGCCGTGTTTTGCGATATACCTCTACCGCGTCACATAAATTTCCTTCGCCCCGATATATTCATCTACCGCTCGCCAGCGAACTTTTGATGCGCATATTGTCGTTCCCGTATAACTTTCTATATCCTTTTCCGATAACCCACCGCAATCGCACCAATAAATGCAGTCTTCCTTCAAAATCATAGTTGCATCAAGGATTTCACAGGTGTAGTTTTCATCACTTGGAAATAGTTTTAAGTACTTCAGCCCCACAAACTGCATTTCAACTACAGATGGATTTTCAAACTGTCGTTGAATGATTGCGCTCAATATTCTCTTGTCATTAACAGGAATCATACTTAATTTTTCATCTACATATGCGCCGCTGATGTACTTTATTTCTTTCAAACAACTGTCGTGGAAATAACACATAACATCCAAAAAGCTGTTTAATTCCTTTTCGGTTGTAATTTCATTCCACATATTTTTCTCCTTTAGTTTCGTTTCTTCGTTCTCTATTTCCGGAACCGACGCAGATAATATGCTTGTTCTGCACCATTTCCCCGCCGAACGCCTCCCCGCGCGGCGGAAACGGTTCCCGGCATCTCGGAGCCGTTATGCAGCCGCTCCTCTGATAAAAAAGACACGACGCCCGGGAGAATGAAGGTCTGTGCGAACATTCCGGTTGGAGGTCGTGTCTAAAAATAATTATACGGATCGATCCGAAAAAAGCAAGAAAAATCGACCGAACGGGGCGCACGGCTATGCGCAGAAGCGGTGCTTGCCGATCTGCACGATCAGCGGGCGCGACCAGATCCATTTACTCGTCGCCGTGACGGGATTGAAGTAGTAGATCGCGCCGCCGGTCGGGTCGTAGCCGTTCATGGCGTCGCGCGCGGCGGCGTAGGCGCTCTGCGCGACCGGCTCGTCGAACTGCCCGTCGTCGAGACAGGAGAACGCCCCGCGCTGATAGATGACGCCGGAGAGCGTGTTCGGAAACGACGGATGCGCGATGCGGTTCATCACGACCGCGCCCACGGCGACCTGCCCCTCGTAGCTCTCGCCGCGCGCCTCGGCGGAGATGAGCCGCGCGAGCAGCGCCACGTCGCCGGAGGTGTTCTGCTCGATGAGCCCCGCAGACGAGATGCCGAGCGCCGCGAGCGTCTCCGCGCCCGCCTTGCCGTCGGCGGCGAGACCGTTTTTCTGCTGGAAGAGCAGCACCGCCTCCTCCGTGCGGCTGCCGTAAACGCCGTCCACGTCGGCGCTGTAGTAGCCCCAGTCCTTGAGCTTCTGCTGAATTTCGGAAACGACGCTGCCGGTAGAGCCGCGCTTGTACGACGCCGCGTCCGCCCTCTGCGCGAGCGTGATGACCGCTATATTCACCGCGAACAGCACCGCGATCGCAATGCAGGCGCGTTTTATTCCATATTTTGTCATAAAAAACCCTCCAAACCGTTTTTCATAGTTTGGAGGGGTGCAATTTGTTTTATGATGTCAAATTTTAGTTTTTCTTTGCGCGGACTTCCTCGTTCACGCGCGCGATGAAGTCGTCGAGAGCCATGACGCCCTCGTCACCGCCGCGGCTGCGCACCGCGACCGTGCCGCTCTCGGCTTCCTTGTCGCCGAGAATGAGCAGGTACGGGATCTTCTGGCTGCGGCCTTCGGCGATCTTCTTGCCGATCTTCTCGTTGCGAAGGTCCTTCTCCACGCGCAACCCGGCAGCGTCAAGCGCGGCGGCGACCTTTTCGGCGGCCTCGTTCGCGCGGTCGGTGATCGTGAGAACGCGCACCTGCACGGGCGCGAGCCACACCGGGAACGCGCCGGCGTAGTGCTCGGTGATGATGCCGATGAAGCGCTCGATGGAGCCGAGAACGACGCGGTGGATCATGACCGGGCGGTGCTTCTCGCCGTCCGCGCCGGTATACTCCAGCTCAAAGCGCTCGGGAAGCTGCATGTCGAGCTGGATCGTGCCGCACTGCCAGGTACGGCCAAGACTGTCGGCCAGATGGAAATCGAGCTTCGGGCCGTAGAACGCGCCGTCGCCCTCGTTGATGACGTAGCTCTTGCCCATCTCGGTCACGGCGGCCTTGAGCGTTTCGGTGGCGAAATCCCAGTCCTTCACATCGCCCATGTGATCCTCGGGCATCGTGGAGACCTCGATCTCGTAGCGCAGGCCGAACACGGAGTAGACCTCGTCGAACAGGCGGACGACATTCTTGATCTCGTCCTTCATCTGCTCCCAGGTCATGAAGATGTGCGCGTCGTCCTGCGTGAAGCAGCGGACGCGGAAGAGGCCGTGCAGCGCGCCGGAGAGCTCGTGGCGGTGGACAAGGCCCAGCTCGCCCACGCGCAGCGGCAGATCGCGGTAGGAGTGCGGCTCGGACTTGTATACGAGCATGCCGCCCGGGCAGTTCATCGGCTTGATGGCGTAGTCCTCGCCGTCGATGACGGTGGTGTACATGTTCTGCTTATAGTGCTCCCAGTGGCCGGAACGCTCCCACAGCGCGCGGTTGAGGATCATCGGCGTGGAGATCTCCACATAGCCGTAGCGCTTGTGTACCTGACGCCAGTAGTCAATGAGCGTGTTGCGCAGCACCATGCCCTTCGGCAGGAAGAACGGGAAGCCGGGGCCTTCGTCCATGAGCGTGAAGAGACCGAGCTCCTTGCCGAGCTTGCGGTGGTCGCGCTTCTTGGCTTCCTCGATGCGGGCGAGGTACTCGTCGAGCATGTCCTTACTCGGGAAGCTCACGGCATAGAAGCGCTGGAGCATTTTGCGCTTGGAATCGCCGCGCCAGTAGGCGCCCGTGACGTTCGTGATCTTGATGCCGTTGCCCTTGATACGGCCGGTGGAATCGAGATGCGGACCGGCGCACAGGTCGGTGAACTCGCCCTGGCGGTAGAAGGAAATGACGGCGTCCTCCGGCAGATCGTTGATCAGCTCGACCTTGTAAGGCTGCTCGGCCTTTTCCATGAGCGCAACGGCCTCGGCGCGGGGCAGCTCAAAGCGCTCGAGCTTCAGCTTTTCCTTGCAGATCTTGCGCATTTCCTTCTCGATGGCTTCAAAGTCGTCGGGAGAGAAGGTGTGCTCGCTGTCGATGTCGTAATAGAAGCCCTCTTCGATCGCGGGGCCGATGGCGAGCTTCGTGCCCGGGTACAGGCGGCAGATCGCCTGCGCCATGACGTGCGAGCAGGTATGATGGTACGTTTTGCGGTATTCGGGATTTTCCCAGCTGTAAGCGTTCTCTTCCATGATGTTTCCTCCGATGTATATTACTCTTTTGCAAACAAAAAAAGCACGCCCGCGCCAAAAACGGCACAGGGGTGCTTTGAAAACACGGTTCCACCCTGTTATTTCACTCATTGACCCATAACGCGGTCAAACGGGCGGGCATTTCCTCCCACCGGCTCCGGGACGGTCGATACCGGGCTCGTCCGCAGGACGCTTTCACCAAAGCGCGTCCCTCTCTGCGCCGACTTCTCCGGGCGTTTCCCTTCAACGCCTATGTCGGGACTATACACCCAAAAAATGCGGGTGTCAAGCCCCCTGCGCCGCACGCTGCAAAAGCGCCGCCAGCGCGAGCAGCACGGGCTGATGTACAAGATAGATAAGGAGCGAGCGGCGGCTCAGCCACGCAAGAGCGCGCGGCGCGCTTGCGTACTTCTTCTCCGGCGGCATATCGCCGAGCCTCTCCCCCGCCGCAGCCGCGGCGAAAAAGAGCGCGCCCCACGGCAGCAGCGGATAATAATCCGCCGAGGCGAATGCCGCCGTGCGCAGCCCGAGCGGAAAAAGGAACGGCACACCCACCCGCACACGGATGGGCAGCATGAACGTCAGCGCAAAAATGAGCAGCGCCGCGCCGCAGGCATAGATTTCCGGGAGAGCCTCCCAGCGTTTGCGCGCCGCTGCATACAGCAGCATGCACACGCCGAGCAAATGCAGTATGCCCCAGTATACGGGAGCGCCGATAAGATACGTCACCGCGGACACAAGAAGCGCCGCGGCAAGCACGATGAGCCCCCGGCGCAGAGGGCGCTTCGAGAGACGCGCGCATACGCCGGAGATCGCGATAAAGCTCCCGGCGATCATATACCGCGCAAGCTCCATAACGCCGCTTTGCATAAGCAAGTCCGGCACAAGCCCCACCGACGCAAGAGCAAAAAGAAAGTGCCATACGATCATGGCGAGCAGCGCCGCTGCCCGCCATGTATCGAGAAAACCTATGCGTTTTTCGCTCACTTGGAAACGTTGAAGCGGAAGAGCGTCACGTCGCCGTCGTGCATCACGTAGTCCTTGCCCTCAAGCCGGACAAGGCCTTTTTCCTTGGCCGCGGCCATGCTGCCGCAGGCTTTGAGATCGTCAAACGCCACGATCTCGGCGCGGATGAAGCCCTTTTCAAAGTCGGTGTGGATCTTGCCGGCGGCCTGCGGCGCTTTGGTACCGCGGCGGATCGTCCAGGCGCGCACCTCGTCGCTGCCCGCCGTCAGGAAGGAGATGAGACCCAGCAGCTCATAGGACGCCTGAATGAGGCGCTGCAATCCGGATTCGGTCATGCCGAGCTCTTCCATGAACACGGCGCGCTCCTCCTCATCCAGCTCCGCGATCTCCTGCTCAAACCGGGCGCACACCGGCAGCACGCGGCTGCCCTCGGCGTCCGCGAGCGCCTTGACCTGCTGATAGTAGGCGTTGTTCTCCGCCCCGGCGGAGAAGCCGTCCTCGTCGAGATTCGCGGCATAGATGATGGGCTTGTTGGTGAGAAGGTCGGACGCGGCGATGATCTCGCGTTCCTCCTCGTCGGCCTCAAAGCTGCGGGCGGAACGACCGCCGTCCATCCACTCGATGAGGCGGCCGAGGACCTCGGCTTCCTTTTTGAATTTCTTGTCGCCGCTCTTGGCGTTTTTCTCCGCCTTGTCCTGGCGGCGGCGGAGCATTTCGATGTCGGCGAGGATGAGCTCGAGATCGACGGTCTCAATGTCGCTCACGGGGTCGTGCGAGCACTCGTGGCGGATGATGTCGGCATTATCAAAGCAGCGGACGACGTGGACGATAGCGTCCGTGTTGCGGATATCGCCGAGGAACTTGTTGCCGAGACCTTCGCCCTGCGACGCGCCCTTGACAAGACCCGCGATATCCACGAACTCGATCGTGGCGGGGGGGTATTTCTTCGGCTGGTACATCTCCGCGAGATAGTCCAGCCGCGCGTCCGGCACAGTGACAACGCCGACGTTCGGCTCGATCGTGCAGAACGGGTAGTTCGCCGACTCCGCCCCGGCGTTCGTCAGCGCATTGAAAAGCGTGCTCTTGCCCACGTTGGGCAGACCCACGATACCAAGTTTCATAGCTTCGTTTATCTCCTTACGGTGAATTGGCTCTGTAACAGGGGAATTATAGCAGATTTTTTCCCATCTCACAAGCGGTATTCACGCTTTTGTATCCGGCGTGGGTGAGATCGCTCTTGCGGCGATACTTGAGCGGGATACGTCGGCGTTTTCTTATTCCGTATAGGAAAATATCTCTTCCACGGTGACGTGAAAGACCTTGGCGATATCCATGGCCAGCTTCAGCGAGGGGTTATACCGTCCCCGCTCAAGATTGACGATCGTTTCGCGCCGGACACCGACGAGGTCGGCAAGCTCTGACTGCGTAAGTCCCTGCTTTTCCCGGTATTCCCGGATCTTGGTCGTCAGCGCCATCTCAGACTCCCTTATTATCCATATAGCAGAACAAAACCGTGCGGATGACCGCGAGCAAAACCAGCGTCCCCATCAGGCCGTAGCCGATGATCTCCGTAGAGATCGCAAATCTCCCGGCGGCGCAGACAAAGCCGAGCGCCACGATCAGCCCAACGACGATCTTCAGGCAGATCGCATCGCACCGTTTGAGATTTGCCTCCGACATCTCATCCGGCTCTTCCTGCTTATATTTTTTGACGCGGATAGAACGGGATACAAAATAAAAGAACGCGAAAACATCAATGACGTACTGGATGGTCGTATAATAGTCCTTCCAGTCGTTCCGCGCCCACAGCCAATATGTCATGGCAAGAAGAACGGCATAAACAATCTTGTCCGCAACCAGTTCCCGCAGCGATACTTTTTTCATTTTCATATAATGCCCCCACATAATGCAGCAAGTGATATATTTATCACATTCGATGTGGTAAATATATCACTTTACAGTCTCCATGTCAATAGCAATATGCGAAAAAAATCACACATCAGACCGGTGCTGCTGCCGGAGCTCTTCACGTTTTTTCTTTGTGGCATTGTCGAGCAGCACGCCGGCCAACAAACCGAGACTGATGCCGGGCGCCAAGCCCCAGACCATCTGGCCGCACATCTGTCCAACGGACATACCGATGGCGATACCAAACAGCATATAGATGGATACCTGGCTGGAAAGCGGGCTCTCCAGCACAAAGCGCGGGCCTTCCTCCCCCGTTGTTCCGTCCGGCACAAAGCCGCACTTTTCGAGAACACGCTGCGAAGCCTTGTTCTCCGGGTCTGTTTCGGCCTCCACAAACACCACATCCTTCTGCTGAAACGCCCATTGTGTCATGGCCTGCACCGCTTCGGTGGTATAGCCCTGCCCCTCGTACTCCGGCAGAACACCGTACCCGATCTCCACAGCATGCTTTTTGACCGGCCCTTTGAAGCCAAGATCGCCAACATACTCCTGCGCATCTTTCAGCACCATCGACCACGGCGCGTACCAGACCCGGTTTTCCGGATCGCTTTTGCCGCCGGAGAGCATTTCGCCGTAAGCGGCGCGAAGCTCGTCGGAAGGCGTGCGCTCGATCAGCGCTTCGATCTCCGCGTCCGACATGGGACACAGCGTCAATCTCTTTGTTTTGATTTCCGTTTTCATGGTATATCTTCTTTCCGCACGGGTCAAACTTCGATTTCATATCCATATTCGCGCAGCACAAAGCCATTTACGGAATTGCATCGGAATCATTCATAATGCTTCCCCATGATCTTCCGATTTCCTGCATTGTTTCGTATTTCATCTTTTCATCCCCAGCGCCTTTGACAGTCGGAACGGGGCATGACGTTTCGTCATACCCCGTTAAATATTCCGGTTTTAAAATATCTTCGAGAGCAGCACCGCCGCCGCGACGACCGCGGCGAGCGCCACGGCGTAGAGCGTGCCGGTCACGAGCGGCTTTTTCGGGTGCGAGATGCGCCCGTACTCGTCGTTCTCCGGCGGCACGGGGCTGGGCAGCGGCAGCTCGCTCTCGAGCTGCGCCACGGCTTCCTCCTCGGAAAGCCCCTGCTCCTTCAATGCCGTGAGCTTTTTCTGATATTCCACGATCTTATCCAGCTTTTCCTCCGCGGGAAGCTGGTTGAAGCGCTTTTCCAGTTGAGCAAAAAATTCCGCTCCGGTCGCCATAGGTCGTTCCTCCTTTAATTCTCCGGTCACAGAAGCTCCCGGTAGTACAGTCCGCCGGTGCGCTCCCGCTCCGATTTTCTTCCCGCGCGGTAATCCGCCGCGACGGCGGCGCACTCCGCCGCCGATTCACGCGTGAACCACAAAATGCAGTGATCCAGGCCGCGCAGATCCTTATCCGCAATGTGCAGCGGCACGCTGTTCAAAAGCGTTGAATACTTTTTCTCCCCGCACTCGACCGGGAATTTGACGCCGCGCCGGTCGGTGAGCTCGCCTCTCGCGCGGCACGCCGCGCAGCCGATCTGCGCGCGGAGGGGGCAGTTCCGGAAATGCATGAGCGGCAGACGCCCGTAGACGATTGCGCCGAGAGGGATACTCCCCCCGAGCGATTTGATGCCGCGCATCGAAAGCTCAAACGAAGCCGTGACGCTCACAAGCCCCTCTTCCTCATAGTGGCGCAGCGCCTCGGTGTTGAGGATGTTGAGCCCCGCGCCGCCGTGCAGTGCGAGTCCCCGGCGGCGTGTGAGCGGAATGGCGTAGATGTTGTCGCCGTACACCTCGTGCAGCCCGGCCTCTTTCAGCGCCGCGAGACGCGCTTCCAGCGCTTCCTCGTCCGCAGGCCAGAGGATCGCCGGGAGGACGCCGATGAGCCGTTCGCCGAACGTTTCAATGATCTCCGGCGTAATGCGTTCCACGGGCAGGAGGATCTTATCAAAGCTCTCCCCTGCGGGGATCTGCGAAAGCTCCGCAAAGCGCGCCCACAGCGTGCCGGTGCGGCTGCGGCGGCGTACGCGCTGGGGAGCGGCGCGAACGTCGGGCACGGTACTGCGGACCCGAGCTGCCAGCTCACGGTCTCCCCTGCCGGTATCGCGGGCTACGCGCTACCGGGACGCATTACGGCTGTGACACTCACCAAACTCAACTTCCGCGTACGCCGACCGGTCGACGCCGCCCGCGTGCGCATTCTGGCAGGCGACGAAGAACTGTTTGCAGGCAAGGTCCGCCCGTTTAAACCGAGCGTGATGGAGAGCTTCCCACTGCCGGCAAAGGTGATTCAGCGCGCACTCGACCTGGGTGTTAGCGAGATTGTCCTATCCGTCGACCCCGTTGAGGAGGCGTAAGGCCATGAGCATAAACGCGATCGAAACGCTGCAGTTCAACTGCACCACCTGCCCATCCGAATGCCTCTTGACCGTGGAGGTGGAGCGCGACGCAGACGACGCCGTGGTAGAGGTGCGCTCCGTGACCGGCAATAGCTGCCCGCGCGGTAATACGTTCGCACATCAGGAGCTCACCTGCCCCATGCGCGTGCTCACCACCACCGTGGCCGTATTAGGCGGTGACGAGGCGCTGCTGCCCGTGCGCACGGCCGAAGCCATCCCGCTGGCACCCCACGCCCAAGCCATGGACCTCATCCGCGGCCTAGTCGTAAACGCCCCCATCCGCATGGGCGACGTCGTGCTAGAGAACCTCCTAGACACCAACATCAACCTCATCGCCAGCATGGACATCGACCCAGCCAAAGTAGCTAATTAGGGACGGGGCTCTTTTAGCTACCCCGCCATCCACCCCACCCCTCCTCAATTGCGGTGAAATAGTTCCTGATTTCCGCCAAAACCCCGGCATCCAGGAACTATTCCACCGCAACTATCCTTGGAATCGGTATTCAGCTTGTGCCTACTTTAGTGCCATTTCAAAACTATGCCGGATTACGGGGCCGATTCGGAGACCCCCATCCATACCGGCAGTTTTCGATTTTTGATAAGCCGTCTACCTGCGGTTTTAATTTCGCGATTTTACCCATGGTCAAGTAATACAGGTCCAGCCCCGTAATCCGCCATACTTTTGAAAGCAGCCCATTTGGGACGGGCCCCTTATGACCACTTTTGCCCGCACGCTTGCCAGGCTGGCCATGCCAAGGAGTGTCCCGAGGTGCCGGCATAGACGATATGAGCAGGACATAAAAACATTGAGAGCCCCTGCTGCATGAAAGACCGCGGATTAGGCCGACAATGGTGAGTGTCTAATCCAACCGTGGCGGCCACGCCGCATTCATGGAAGGGGCTCCCATGCTCGATACTACCACCTTCATCGGCCTCGACGTCCACGCCCGCTCGATAAAGGCCGTCTCCCTCGACGTCATGACCGGGGAGGTGCGCTGCGCGACCTTCGGCTACGACGCCGGCGCCGTCGCGGAGTGGGTCCGGTCCGTGGACCCAAAGGCCAGGTGCGTGTACGAGTCCGGGGTCACGGGGTTCGACCTGCAGAAGAGGCTCTCCGGCCTCGGGGTCGACTGCGTGGTCGGCGCCGTCTCGAAGATGATCAAGCCCAGCGCGGACAGGCGCAGGAAGAACGACCGCAACGACGCCGAGTTCCTCGCCCGCATGCTGTCGGTCGGCAACGTGGTCGAGGTGTGGGTCCCCGACGACGAGTGCGAGGCCGCCCGCGACCTGACCAGGGCGCTCGAGGACGCGAGGGACGACCTCTCGCGCTCGAAGCAGCGGCTCTCCAAGTTCCTGCTCAGGCACGGGCTCGCCTTCGACGAGAGGACGCCCACCGGCCGCAGGAAGGGCAACTGGACCCGGGCGCACTGGTCCTGGATCGAGTCGATAAGGTTCGCGGAGAGGGCCGACAACGACGTGCTCGCCTACTACGTCGACGCGGTCAGGCGGGCGGCGGAGGAGAAGGCGAGGCTCGAGGGGCTCGTCGAGGCCGAGGCCCGCAAGCCCAGGTGGAGGAGGAGGGTCGACTCCCTCCGCTGCCTCAAGGGCGTAGACACCGCGTCCGCCGCCGACCTCGTGTTCGAGGCCGGCGAGTTCTCGAGGTTCGGGAATGCCCGCTCGTTCGCGGCGTGGGTCGGCCTGACGCCCTCCGAGCACTCCAGCGGGGAGAGCGACCGCAGGGGCGCGATCACCAAGGCTGGCAACAAGCACCTGAGGAAGGCGCTGGTCGAGGCCGCGTGGCACTACCTGACGTGCTCGGGGCGGCCGAAGGACCTCGCCAGGGGCCAGGCCCCGGACCGGGGCGCCCGGAGGCATGCCGCCAAGGGCGTGCGGAGGCTGGCCGAGAGGCGGGAGGCGCTGCTCG
>ERZ857998.822-NODE-822-length-40755-cov-9.891229_pt1 | contig 40755 bp, 35 predicted proteins | sample MGYA00519954_ERZ857998 | MGnify/ENA primary metagenome ERZ857998 (study PRJEB31778, sample SAMEA3449424) | human gut metagenome | biome: human gut; feature: human-associated habitat; material: faeces | place: United Kingdom | collected 2010/2012 ...
GGTTCGCGCCCTTGCCGCCGAGCAGATTGCGCATGCTCGCGTCACCTTCTGAAAATAGATAGACATATTTGTGGGTCATAGTTTTCCCTCCGTTTCTGATAAAAATGTGATTGATTCTTATTTGCCGTTTACAGACTCGATGGCCTGCTGCAGTCTGCCCGGGATCGCGCGGCATTCTTCGACCGTATTGGAGGCAACGGATACGCGGATACCAGGTCCGAGCGGGATCGCGAATACATTGAGCGCCTGCAGTGCTTTACCGACCTCTTCCGCATTTTCGCATGGAACGGTGATGAAAAAGCCGGAATCATATGGGCAGCATTTGAGCCCGATTTTGTCCGCTTCTTCCATGAAAGCGCGTCCGCGTTCCTGTAAGATCTGCATGTAATGGTTGCGCTCATCCGTGACCTTGGCTAAAAGTGCGTCATCCGCGAAAATCTTGCTGATGACTGCCATAGCAGAATGATTGCCGTTTGACCAGGAGGCGCGGCTGGCAACGGACGCGGCATCCCGAAACTCCTTGGCAAGCTCCGCAGTCGGAGCCATGCACAGCAGTGCACCGCAGCGCATGCCGTACATGGTGAAGCCCTTGGATGCACTGAAAGCAATCAGCGGCAGGATATGGTGCGGCAGTCCGCTCAGCTTTTTGAGAAAAGCACGATATGCATGCGCTTCTCCCGCAAAGTCCAGATAGGCAATATCTACCACACAGATGATATTTTTGTTTGGAAAACTTTTGAAAATATCGATTACCTTATCCCAGTCCTCCAAGGTGAATGTATAGCCGGTCGGGTTGTGCGCAGGGGTATTGATGATAACGACCGCCTGATCTTGTACCGCGAGGATTTCACGCAGCGACTTGCGGAAGGAAGCATCATTAAAATGATAATCTTCATCAAACAGGGTGTAAGTCTTGACTTCCCGGCCGAGTTCCGCAGCAATCACGTTGTACGGTGCCCAATGCCAGTCCGCGGTGAGGATCTTGTCTCCCGGGCTGCTGTAGCAGGAGATCGCGTTGCGCAGTGCGCCGGTACCGCCCGGTGCGTAGCAGGTTTCGATAAAGAGGTCCTGCGGGACTTCATCCAAAAAAACTGCCTTGGTTACGGCTTCCTTGTATTCCGGGATACCGATGATCGGTGCATAAGCCGCGAATTCTTCCGGGCGCAGTTCATGCAGTGCTTCCATAACAGAGGAAAGAACGACCAGCTTGCCGTTGTCATCCAACAGAACGCCGAGGGTAGAGTTGATTACGTTTTCTTTGCCGATCTCGGCAATGCGTGCTTTGGCCAGCGCGCTGACGCCGAATAATTTATCCGGTTTTCCGATTGTGTTTCTTCCGTTGATACGAATCATTTGCTTACCTCCTTTTTCCCAAAGAATGCGAGGCAGCGGTCTGCCATGACTTCCATGGGATCCATATAAAAATCATTTAATTGTTTATCAGCTTTGATCACAGACAGCTCTGTGCAGGCAAGAAGCGCACATTTGCAGCCCATCGCATGCAGCTTTTCATCGATAATCTGCCAGGCGGCTTCGTCGACGGGTTTCCCTGGCTTCACGCAATCATAGATTTCATGCATGACGAGCGACTGTCCCTCTGCATCAAGGACACAAGGAATGACGTTCTCGGCAGCTAAAGCCTTTTGATAAAGCTCAGTTCTGATTGTGCCGTCTGTCGCGAGAATACCGACCTTTTCGCCGGGACAAGCGGCAGCAGCAGCTTTGGCAGTCTCCCTGATCATGTGAATGAAAGGAATGTTTATCTGATCCGCGATCTGGTCTACGAAATAGTGCGCTGTGTTGCAGGTCACCGCGATACAGTCTGCGCCCAGCGTTTCCAGCGTCTTGGCATCAGACAGCAGTTTTTGTGCGGTTTCCTGGATACGCTGCGGATCTTTGGAGAGAATCGCAGCTGTTCGATCCGGCATGGAAGCATGGCCGAGGATGATTGTATCCAGATGCTCCTGATCACAGGTTACAGGTGTTTTTTCAATGATCATTTTGTAAAAAAGTTCGGTTGCCATCGGCCCCATACCGCCGATGACGCCGAGAATCGGGTTTTCCCAGTTCAGATCTGTTTTTTTCATTATATTTTCTCCTTTAAAGTCGCCTGGAACAATTGATTTTTTGTCCAAAATACACTATACTGTTTTTGTATATTTCTAGAAAAGCATGAGGAACACACGATGGAGCAACTCGATAAAATCGATCGGAAAATCATATCAATTTTAAGTAAAAATGCGCGCATTTCCTTAAGCCATCTTTCAGAGCAGGTTTATCTGACACCGCCCGCAGTTTCATCCAGAATCGAAAAGCTGGAGAAGGCGGGAATCATCACCGGATACAAAGCCTGCATCAACTATGAAAAGATCGGACTGCCGATCACGGCCTACATTGAAGTGACCATTCCGCCGAATGTGCGGGACGAATTCTGCAAGTATGTTGAGGCAGACAAGCGTGTACTGGAATGCTATTATCTGTCCGGTGACTATTCAATGCTTCTCAAGGTCACGACACCGACAACGACGGATCTGGATGCCTTCCTCAGACTTTTGCAGAAGTTCGGCAGGACGCAGACCCACGTCGTGCTTCTCAAGATTTTCTCCAGAGATTACGATTTGGACACTATTTAGCAAGCTGTCTATACCGGATAAGCTTTGTTTTGCAAATCGGCCTTTTTCGGGTCGATTTTTGTTTGCTGTGCTTCTCGATATTGAAAGAACTCCTCTGCGACATTCGGGAAAAGTGCGTAGGTGAGGACGTCTTCCGTCTGCTGCTTATAGCGCGAGACCTTTGCTTCCAGTTCCGGCAGTTCCGGCGGAATCAAATCCGCAGGTCTGCAGGTGATCGGCGTTTCCTCTCCGAGGGCTTCCTTCTGCACTTTCGGGTTGAACGGTTTGATCGTTTTGCCGTATTCCCCTTTCAGCAAGGCCTTGGTTTCCTTTGACATGGCGGAGTAGCGTTCACCGGTCAGCACGTTGAGCACAGACTGTGTGCCGACAATCTGAGAAGATGGGGTGACCAGAGGCGGCTCGCCGAGGTCTTCGCGGACCTTTGGAATCTCCCGCAGCACTTCATAATACCGATCCGCGGCGTGCTGCTCCTTGAGCTGTGATACCAGATTCGAGAGCATGCCGCCGGGAACCTGATAGAGCAGGGTTTTGATATCGACATTCAGTACTTTCGGATCAAGCAGACCGCTGGCCAGTGCCTGAGCCTGAATCGGACGGAAATAGTCTGCGATTTCCGCAAGGAGACCTTGATCGAGATGGGTGTCAAACGGAGTCCCCTTGAAGGTTTCAGCCATCACTTCGGTCGGCGGCTGGCTCGTTCCCATGGAGAACGGGGAAATGGCAGTGTCGATGACATCTGCACCTGCTTCTGCTGCCTTAAGGTAGGTCATGGCAGCGACACCGCTCGTGCAGTGCGTATGGAGCTGAATGGGTACGCTGATGGTTTGCTTCAGCGCTGAGAGCAGTTCATACGCATCATACGGGAGCAGGAGTCCGGCCATGTCCTTGAGGCAAATCGAATCCGCGCCCATGTTCTCCATGTTCTTTGCAAGGTTGAGCCAGTAATCTTTGGTATATGCCTCACCTAAGGTGTAAGACATCGCAAGTTGTACGTGGCCGCCTTCTTTTTTTGCGGCCTTGACGGAAGTTTCCAGATTGCGCAGATCATTGAGCGCATCAAAGATCCGCAGAATATCGATGCCGTTGGCAATGGATTTTTGAACAAAATAGGTAACGACATCATCTGCATAATGTCGATAACCCAGGATGTTCTGTCCGCGCAGCAGCATCTGCAGTTTTGTCTTTTTGAAGCCGTCCCGCAAAAGACGCAGGCGCTTCCAAGGGTCCTCCTTCAGAAAGCGCAGCGAGGCATCAAAGGTCGCGCCGCCCCAGCATTCGACGGAGTGATAGCCAACCTGATCCATCGTATCAAGGATGGGGAGCATCTGCTCGGTCGGCATTCTGGTAGCAATCAGAGACTGTTGTGCGTCTCGCAGCACAGTTTCTGTAATCCCAAGTTTTCTGGGTGTCGTTTGATTCATATATTCCATAAAGTCCTCCTGATTCCTGCAATAGGGTTCTGTAAAATGTAAAAGTTGTACGCGTTCAGGATACGCCGAACATCGCGAGGAAAGTTCCTGCTGCGACTGCGGTGCCGATCACGCCGGCCACATTCGGCCCCATTGCGTGCATAAGCAGAAAATTGGTAGGATCCGCTTCCGCACCGACTTTTTGCGATACTCTCGCCGCCATCGGTACAGCCGAGACGCCGGCGGAACCGATCAGCGGATTCACCTTTCCATGTGTCAGCTTGCACATGATTTTACCGCAGACAACGCCTGCGGCGGTGCCGAATGCAAATGCGATCAGACCGAGAGCGACGATTTTGATCGTCGTCCAGTTCAGGAACGCTTCCGCACTGGTCGTTGCGCCTACCGAGGTGCCCAGCAGGATGACAACGATATACATCAGCGCGTTGGAGGCCGTTTCCTGCAGCTGGCGGACCACGCCAGATTCCCGGAACAGGTTGCCGAGCATCAGCATACCGACTAAAGGCGTGGTAGCCGGGAGCAGCCCGCATACAACGATGGTAACAACGATCGGAAAGCAGATGCGTTCAGCCTTGCTGACCGGTCGCAATTGTTCCATTTTGATCTTGCGTTCTTCCTCTGTCGTCAGCAGTCTCATGATCGGCGGCTGAATGACCGGGACCAGAGACATATAAGAGTAGGCTGCAACTGCAATCGGACCCAGCAGATCTTTTTGTTTGAGCATCATGGTCAGATAGATGGAGGTTGGTCCATCGGCACCGCCGATGATGGAAATAGCCGCCGCAGCAGCCTCATTGAAGCCCAGCAGGAGCGCGCCGATAAAGGCAGCGTAAATGCCGAACTGCGCCGCTGCACCTAAAAGGAAGCTTTTGGGATTCGCAATCAGCGGGCCAAAATCTGTCATCGCGCCGACGCCGAGGAAGATCAGCGACGGCAGGATCGTCCACTCATCCAGAAGATAGAAGTAATGCAGCAAGCCGCCTTCCTCCATAATGCTCGGACAGATGTTGACCAGGAGCATGCCGAAAGAGATTGGAACAAGCAGCAGTGGCTCATATCCGCGTCCGATGGCAAGATACAGGAAGAAGATCGCGGCCAAAATCATGATAAAATTGCCGGGCGTCATACCTAAAAAGGCTACCTGATGCAGTAAATTGCTGAAGGTCGTAAAGATGTTTTCCATTTTATTCACCTGCAGACTGTGGCTTTAGGCATGCAACGGTGTCGCCGGTTTCGATACTGTCACCTTCTGCAGCGTTGATGGAAAGCACCTGACCGTCTTCCGGAGCGACAACAGGGATCTCCATCTTCATCGCCTCTAAAATAACAAGGGTATCACCGCGCTTCACGGTATCTCCGGCGGCAGCAACAACCTTCCAAATTTTACCGGATGTTCCGGAAGTGACCTTGAGAGCATTCTCATCAACAGCTGCTGCGGGAGCAGCAGCGATTTTTGACTCTTTTGTCTGCGGGTGTGCGGGTGCTGCCTGCGGTGTGCATTCCGGCTGCAGCTGTGATTTTTTTTGTACGGTGACTTCATAAGCAGTCCCGTCTACGGTAACAATATAGGTTTCCATTTGTGTTTCCTCGTTTCTGTTCTTCTATTTTGCTTCATGTCGGATACGGCGAATGTTTCTGACCACGTAATCGTCGCCGCTCGCTGCCTGTCCATGCTCTGCTTCATAAGCGGCAATGGCTGCAGTAATAACGGCGGCAAGCTTTTTTCGGTCGTCGTCGCTTGCTGCCTGCATGTCGCCTGCGGCATCACTGGCGGCAGAGGCTGCAGATGCAGCCGCAGTCGGCTTTGGCTTTTGCAGCCGGTCCAGGATGACCGGAATGTATCGCAGCCAGCCTATGATGAGGCTGATGACGATCAGCAGCGCGAACACGGTGCCCATACCGAGCAGCGTCGTGGAAAATGCCTTTGCTAAAATAGCGGAGATACTCATATCTTGATCCTTCTCTTTCCTTATGGCAGCATCAGCGCTTCCAGCGCGCCAATGACATATTTTCTGGTGTCTTGCGGATAAATGATTTTATCGACGGCACCCTTATCTACCGCTGCGGCTTCTGCACCGTAAAGAATGTGATAACGCTCTTTGGCCATCATGCCGACCTCGGCTCCGTCCCATGCAAAGATAAAATCCGTCCCCAATCCATGGCTGTTGAGAATCGCGTGGCAGCTTCCCAGCGACTTGCCGATGATGACATTGATGCGAGGCATGCGTGCCTTTGCAAGTTTACCGACCAGTTTATTCACCGCAGTACTGAAGTGCGCCTCCGTTTCAAAATCCGTCGCGAAACCATCGATGTCCACCAGAGAAAGTACCGGGATAGAAAACCTGCTGCAAAACGCAATGAAATGGCTCAGCTTGTCGCAGCCTGCGGCACTGAGTCTGGAGGCTCCGTCGATGCGGTTGTTTCCAATCACCGCGATGGTTCTGCCGTTGAGACGAATAAAGCCGGTGACGGTTCTTTTGCCGAAGAGAGATTTTGTTTCATAAAACAGACCATCATCTGCAATCGCGCCGGCAACTTCCCGTACGAAGCTTTCTGCACCTTCATCAAAAAGACAAGGGCGGTTCAAATCCGCACTTTCATAAACCTGGACAATGCCTTCTGTCTGGCTGGAAGGCAGAATTTCAATCAGGCTGCGCACTTTCGCAGTAATCTCGTGCATGCTGCCGATCAGATCGATCGATTTGCTGACGATATGCTCGCTTTCGGTACTGCTTTGATCTAAGGTATCGGGCGGATTGATGAAGTAGTCGCCGCCTTCTTCATTCACAAAAACAAAATCGCCCATGGTGGCCGCGAGGGCGAGTCCGCCGCCGCAGGAACCCTTGACAATCATGTATTGCGGGATGCTGGCGGCCTCTTCTCTTTGAAAGCAGTAGAGCTCTCCGAGCTTTTCCATAATCTCCATACCTTGATCCAGAACAAGACCTGTGGAATGAAAGATTCCAATCAATGGGGCTTTGCTTTTGACGGCCATACGGTAAGCGCGCAGGATCCGCTCGATATGGGCAGGACCGCAGGCGCCGCTGTGAACCTGATCGTTTTGACCGAAAGCATAGACCAACCGATTGTTGATCGTGCCATAGCCGATGATGACATTCTCGTCTTCCCGGGCTCCGATTTGCATGAAACTGTTATCGTCAAAGAGCATTCTTAAAACTTCGCTTGTGTGCATGCTGTCACTCTCCTTGCTTCATTCTTTTGGTGATATTTTAATGTAGCAAGATTGTAATTTCAAGAGGTGTGGGAAGGAAAAGAAAAATGCAAAGATTTTTTTTATTTGACTTAAAAAAGATAAAAAAACGTTCCTGAAAATTTCGATTTTAAAGGGGAAGCAGATCGTACGGCACGCAGAATCCGCCCAGGCGATGCGGTTTATGACCGAAGCGTTTGATGAGGGCGGATTTTTGGAGCAGGGACCTTTACCTAGGCTGCATGAATGCGTGCTTCGCCTGGAAAAGTAAGGGTGAATTACTTCTGCTTTGCGCGCAGCCAGCCCATCCAGACCACGAACGGCAGGCTAACGAGAAGCATCGGCAGAGCCTCGTTGGATAAGGCAAAGAAAGAAATTTGCTTTGCTTTTACCGGAATATCTGATACAATAAAGGGGTAAGTTAATAGGGTAAGTTAATGGGGTAAGTTAATGGGGCATATTTCGCATGAGTCAGGAGGTTATTATGGCATTGCCGATCAACGTATCAGATCTAATTCAACAACGCGTGATTGAAAGCGCACGCATTGAATACAAAAGTGACTGGAACCCTGAGCCAATTCTGCATTCTATTTGCGCTTTTGCAAATGATATCGATAACTGGGGCGGCGGCTACATCATTATCGGTATTGATGAAGAAAATGGAATGCCGCAGTTCCCGATCAAGGGCTTAAGCAAAAAATCGATTGACCGGATCAACAAGGAATTACTGCAAAAATGTAATCTCATTGAGCCGCGCTATATCCCGATTGTGGAACAGGCTTCTTATGAAGGAAAAGAGATTATTATTTTGTGGATACCGGGCGGAAATGACCGGCCTTACAAGTGTCCCGTCGCTTTTCCAACAGAAAGAGCGGTAAAAGCGGAAAAAGCCTACTATATTCGAAAGATGTCCAACAGCATTCGGGCAAAGCAGATAGAAGAAAAAGAGTTGTTTATGTTGGCGAACAATCAGCCCTATGATGATCGTCCAAATCCGGCAGCTAAAATAGAGGACTTGAAGTCCAGCTTGATCTCAGAATTTCTTTATGCGGTAAAAAGTGATCTGTATGAACGATCGCTTAGTCAACCGGTCGCTGAAACCGCTGCCTCTATGCGCCTAATTGGAGGACCTTTAGAATGGAGAAAGCCACTGAACGTAGGGTTGATGTTTTTTAATGAGCGCCCGGAGGATTTCTTTCCGTATACCCGTATTGAAGTGGTTGATAAGCCGGACCCAACCGGTATTGGCATGACAGAAAAGATATTTACAGGTCCTCTCAATCGTCAGCTGCGGGATGCACTTAGCTATATTAAAAATTACATTATTAAGGAAAAGGTGATCAAGATTTCTAATCAGGCAGAAGCCGTACGCATTTTTAACTTGCCGTATGCGGCGGTAGAGGAAAGCCTGTCCAATGCTGTTTATCACAAGTCCTACCAAATTGGAGAACCGATCACGGTTACGGTCACGCCGGAGCGTATGGAAATCACCAGCCTGCCGGGGCCGGACCGGACGATCAGCAATGAGGATTTGATGAACCGCCGATTAGTTTCAAGGCGTTATCGAAACAGGAGAATCGGGGATTTTTTGAAGGAGCTGAAGCTGGTAGAGGGACGGAACACCGGAATTCCCACAATTCTCCATGCGATGGAAGCGAATGGCTCAGAATTGCCATTGTTTGAAACAGATGAAGATAGGACTTACTTCACAGTGATTTTACCTGTTCATAAGCAATTTCTCGTGCCGGAAACTGTCGATCCAAAGAAAAAACAGCGTCGCAGCCTGCCGGAGCTGAAAGAGCTTATCGTGATTACGCTAGCTGAAAGCGGAAACATTTCCACTTCGGGACTGGCGTCTAAGCTGGGATATACGAAAGTAACTTCCACCTTATCGAAAGCGCTAAAAGAACTGATGGCAGAAGGAATCATTCAGTATTCAGAGCCGGAGAAAGTGCGTTCAAGAAACCAAAAACTGCAGCTTGCAAAGGAACAAAGAAAAAAGGAATGACAAGGGACTTCTAAGAAAACACAGGACCCGCGGAAGCGGCGGCATAGTCAAGCTGCGCGCGCCGCGGGTCTTTTGCTGCGAATACGGGGTTCCACCGGAAATACAAGGTGATCGCGTTCCAGAGCCAGTAAATGCCGAACAGGATGTTCAGGTTTTGACAAGGCGATACAGGAAATTCCACGGCTGTGACGGTCAAAATCCCAGTAACCGAAGCTGCCACCAATGTGCTTGATCTTAGAAACGGAGGCGTTTTTTCTTGCGAAGCAGGGCGGGATATATTATAATAAAAAAAACAGGGCTGAGAGGTGAATATGAAGCAAAAGACAGAGTTTGAGGTTATCATCGTCGGGGCAGGCCCATCTGGGCTGGCGGCGGCATTGACGCTGCTTGAGGAAGGTATTTCAGACATTATCGTAATGGAGCGATTCGCATTTCCGCGCTACAAGTGCTGCGCCGGATATATTACCGGAAAGACGAAAGCGGTCTATGAGACTTTCGGATTAAATATTGAAGAGGCACATTACAGTCTGATAAAGGAGTTTAACATTTTTTACAGACTGAAAAAAAGACAGACGATTGCCAATCAATTTTTATACACAAATCGCATGATTGATCGGGTAGAACTGGACAACGCCTTTGCAGAGCTTGCAAAATCAAAGGGCATCCGAATAAAAGAGAATACGACTATCTCGGAGCATGATGCAGACAAAAAAGAACTGAAACTTTCCAACGGTGAAAGGCTTACATATCAAAAGATTATTTTTGCAGATGGAACGAGCGGATTCGGAAGCCGTCTGCAGCCAGATCGCAAAAAGAATATTGCCATGCAGCTTGTTTTCCCACACGTTGCGCCGGAAGAAATTCAGATTCATTTCGGTATGACAAAGCGCGGGTACGGGTGGGTCAGCTCTTATGGTGGTTTTACCAATGTCGGACTGACGGATGTTTTTGACAAATCAGTAAACTATCATGAGGTTTTTGCGGATTTCATGAAGAAACTCGGATTGCAGGCGGATATGAGCAGGCTGCGCGGAGCTTTCACGCCGATGGAAATCGGCGAAGGGAAAGTCGGTGAAGATGTTTACTTCGTCGGTGATGCGGTCGGCGCCTGTGACCCCATGACGTTATCGGGTCTTCGATATAGCCTTGACAGCGGGAGACTTTGCGCAGAGGCGATTGCGAGAAAAGATGACTGCCTGTATTTTGCATGTATTCGCAAAATGAAGAAGAAATTTGCACTGATGCGTGCCTTGCAAAAGATTTTTTATCTGAAATTCTGTCAGGTTTGTGTCTTCGACATCGGCTGCAGGTGCTGCCACTGCATGATTGCGTATGTATTTAATCATTTTTTTGTGAACAAGAAATAAAATTACATTTTTATGTCCTTAAAAGTGTGAGTGGAATACATTTTTATGTCCTTAAAAATGCTGACGGCTGTTTTAAAAACGGCTATACTAAGCGTATGGAGAGACAAAAGCGCGCATAACGCAATCTGCGATTTCTATGCGCACATGGCGCGCAACCGTGAGCGCCGCTTCGCAAGGTGCTTTCGTCGATATTTCGGAAACATCGCACAGCGATATTTTCATGCATAGTTAATAAGGAAGCTGCAAACGCGGCTAGCAAATACAGAATTTAAGAAAAGGAGTGAGACGATGATACAACTGGATAGTATCAGGGGGATGCTTCCGTCGCTTGCGGAAACGCTCAAAGAAGTCGGTGACTCTCTTTGACCTCGCAAGACTGAGAGAAGAATTAGAACGAGCGAACCGGGAGATCGAACAACCGGACTTTTGGAACAATTTAGAGTATGCCCAAAAGGTCATGAAAGAAAAAAAGACCATGGAGGCGACGATCGAGAACTACGAAAGTCTCGAAAAATCGCTCAGCGATATCGGCGAGATGATCGAGCTGACCGAGATGGAGGAGGCGAGCGGCGCTTCAGCGGAGGAGCTTGCCGAAATGGCCGCGGGCATCGAAGCAGACTATGCGGATTTTGAGAAAAAGCTGGAAGACCTGAGGCTCAAGACCTTACTGACCGGCAAGTATGACCACTGCGGCGCGATTTTGTCCGTTCACGCGGGCGCCGGTGGCGTCGATGCGATGGACTGGGCATCCATGCTGCTCAGAATGTACACACGCTGGTGCGAAAAGAAGGGCTACAGCGTGAAGATGCTCGACCTGCAGGACGATACCGAGGCCGGCATCAAGAGCGCGACCCTTTTGGTTGAAGGCGAGAACGCCTACGGCTATCTGAAGAATGAAAAAGGCGTGCATCGTCTGGTGCGGATTTCTCCATTCAATGCGGCGGGAAAACGTCAGACTTCGTTCGCGTTGATTGAAGTCGTGCCGGAGCTGGATGAGGATATTACTGTGGAAATCAATCCGGAGGATCTGCGGATCGACACCTACCGCAGCAGCGGCGCGGGCGGTCAGCACGTCAACAAGACGGACTCAGCGATCCGTATCACACATCTGCCGACCAATATCGTCGTCACTTGCCAAAATGAACGCAGCCAGCACCAGAACAAGGAAATGGCGATGAAGATTTTGACGGCGCGTCTGACTGAGCTTGCGGAGCAGGAACACAAGGAGAACCTCGCCGAGCTCAAGGGCGACTATATGATGAACGCCTGGGGTTCACAGATCCGTTCCTACGTCCTGCAGCCGTATACGATGGTCAAGGATAACCGGACCGGCGCGGAAACCGCGAACGTCAATGCCGTTTTGGACGGCGATCTTGACTATTTCATCAATGCCAAGCTCAAGCAGCATGAAGAAGCGTAGCGGATACGGAGGGCGCTGTAACACGAAGCCCTGCGGACATCTGCAGCTGCCGAAGGCGATCGACTTGTAGTAACCGTCCAGAAAGAGTTCGCGGGAGCAGGCATAGGCCATTGCGGTCGCGTTCCAGCCGTGCGTGCGGCTGCGCGCGAGCAATCCGCAAGAAAAATACAAACACAAACACAGATAGAAAAGGAAACCATATATGGATATTATCGCAAAACTGGCAGAAGAATTTCACATTCGCACCGCGCAGGTGGAACAAACCGTAGCACTCATCGATGAAGGAAACACCATTCCGTTCATCGCCAGATACCGCAAGGAGGTCACCGGCGGACTCAGCGACGTGGTGCTGCGTGATCTGGACGAACGCCTCAAGTATCTGCGGAATCTCGAGGAACGCAAGGAAGAAGTGCTGCGCCTGATTGAAGAACAGGGCAAACTGACGGAGGAACTCAAAGCGGAAATCGAAAAGGCAGAGGTGCTGCAGCGTGTCGAGGATTTATACAAACCGTTCAAGCAAAAGAAGGCGACACGTGCCTCCAAGGCCAAGGAAAAGGGACTGGAACCACTGGCTATGATTTTTTACGCGCAGCAGCTGACCGATGGCGCGCCGGAGGACGCGGCCGCGCCGTTTGTAGATCCGGAGAAAGAAGTCCATACACCGCAGGAAGCGCTGGCGGGCGCTTGTGATATCATCGCGGAAATGATCGCTGACGATCCGGAGATCACGAAGGATGTCAGAGCCAAAACGCTCGCGATCGCGACCCTTGTCACCGAGGCGGTCGATCCGGAGGAAAAGACCGTCTACGAGATGTATTATGACCGCGCGGAGGCTTTGGCGAAGATTCCGAACCATCGCGTGCTGGCGATCAACCGCGGCGAAAAAGAAAAAAAGCTGAAGGTTAAGCTTTCCTTAGAGACCGAGAAGATCCACGAATTGATCGCGGAATCCGTCATCCGAAACGAAAAAAGCATCTTTTATGAGATGCTGCAAGGCACCATTGCCGACGCCTACAAACGGCTGATGGCACCGTCCATCGAGCGTGAGATGCGCAATATGCTGACGGAACGCGCGGAGGCGGAGGCCGTCAAGATTTTCGCGAAGAATACGGAGAGCCTGCTGATGACGCCGCCGGTGCGCGGTAAGAAGGTCATCGCGATCGACCCGGGCTATCGGACCGGCTGCAAGGTGGCGGTGCTCGACGAAACAGGCAAGCTCAAGGCATATACGACGGTTTATCCGACCGAGCCGAAGAAGGATGTCGCGGGTACCGAGGCGACGCTCAAAAAGATTGTCGAAAAGTTCCATACAGACATCATCGTGGTCGGCAACGGAACGGCCTCGCGCGAGACCGAAGAGGTGGTCGCAAACTTCATTAAAAAGAACGGTTACGATATCCAATATACGATCGTCAACGAAGCGGGCGCGTCGGTCTACTCCGCCTCCAAACTGGCGACAGAGGAATATCCGGATCTGGATGTGACGACTCGCGGCGCGATGTCGCTGGGACGACGGCTGCAGGACCCGCTGGCGGAGCTGGTCAAGATCGACCCGAAGAGCATCGGTGTCGGCCAGTATCAGCATGACATTAACCAAAAGCTACTGGAAGGCGCGCTGACGAATGTGGTCGAGGACTGCGTGAACCGCGTCGGCGTGGATCTGAATACGGCATCGCCGTCACTGCTTTCGTATATCGCGGGCGTGAACATGGGCATTGCCAAGAATATCGTCAAATACAGAGAAGAAAACGGCAAATTCACCGACCGTAAGCAGCTGATGCAGGTGCCGAAGCTCGGAGAAAAGGCATTCAATCAGTGCGCCGGATTCCTGCGCATCACAGGCGGCAAGAATCCGCTGGACGCGACTTCGGTACACCCGGAATCCTATGGCGCGGCGCAGGCCATGATGGAAAAGCTCGGCGTGGAGGCTGACGCGATCCAGCACGGCGGCGATAAGGATATGGAAAAAAAGATCAAAAAGGCTTATCCGGCGAAGTCGCTGACACAGAGCATTGCCGCTATGGCAGGCGATCTGGGCGTCGGTGCGCTGACGCTGACCGACATCATTGAGGAAATGAAAAAACCGGCGCGCGACCCGCGTGAGGACGCGCCGCCAGTCGTGTTCCGCGGCGATGTCAAGCAGTTTGAGGATCTGAAAATCGACATGGAGATGACCGGAACGGTCAGAAACGTCGTGGACTTCGGCGCGTTTGTCGATATCGGTGTCAAAAACGATGGTCTGGTGCATATATCGCAATTAAGCGATAAGTTTATCAAACACCCGATGGACGTGGTTTCAGTCGGCGATACGGTCAAGGTCAAGATCATTTCCATTGACTACGACAAGCACCGCGTCGGGCTGACGATGAAAGGATTGAATTAAAGCATGAGCAAGATTACAACGATTTTATTCGATTTTGACGGGACGCTGGTCAACACGAACGATGTCATCATTGCGTCGTGGCAGCATACTTACCGTCACTATACGGGCAAGGAAGAAAGCCTCGAGAAGATCACGGCATGCTTCGGCGAGCCACTGCTTCTGACGATGGCAAGAGAGTTTCCGGCGATCGATCCGGAGGAATCCGCCGGAGTCTACCGCACGTTCCAGCAGGAAAACGCAGACGAGCTGGTGACGATCTTCCCGGGGATTCTGGATATGCTGCGGGATTTAAAAAACGCAGGCTACCGGCTGGCGATCGTGACCTCCAGGACCAGAGAGTCGGCACAGCGCTATATGGACATGTTTGGCATTGCATCGTATTTTGACGATATGGTGTCCTGTGAGGATACGAACGTACATAAGCCGAATCCGGAGCCGATCCTGTTGTGCATGCAGAAGCTGGGCGTTTCGCGTGAGGACTGTATCATGATCGGGGACAGTCCGTTTGATATCAAGTGCGCGAATAACGCGGGTGTTTTGAGCGTACTGGTGGACTGGAGGATTACCGGCAGCGGCGCGCCGGAGGTTGCGGACGCAAAATGGGATTACGAAATCGCGGAACCTGCGGATCTTTTGACACTGCTGACGCGGATCAACTGTGCCGAACAGCCGCACGCGGCCATGGCCGCACTTTGATCGTACACTGTCCCTGCGGCGATGAGACAGCGCGGTCGGGAGAGAAACCGGCGCAGCTTTGCCGCGGCCGGACGCTTCCAATGATGTGATGACGAAGGAGACAGCGCGGCGATGAATCTGCGCGCGGCGAGATTCGGCAGATGGGAGAAAAACAATGCTGCATCTATATTACGGAAGAGAAAACATTGACAAAGAAAATTTTATCTTTGACCATTTACAGGGTCGGGCGCTTTTACTTGTGCCCGACCAATTTACATTGCAGATGGAGCGCGCGCTGCTCGCGCGCGCCGGCAAGGAAGCGCTCATGGATATTGAGGTGCTTTCGATGTCCAGGCTCGGCGATCGTCTTTTGTCGGAGCTCGGCGGCAGCAAGCGCAGTTTCATCGATAAATACGGGCGGCATATGATTCTTTCGGATGTTGCCCGCGCAGAGCGGGAGCGTTTGCAGGTATTCCGCGGCCTGGAGCGCAAAAATTCCTTCATCGAAATGGTGAATAATTTCATCTCGGAGCTCAAGCAGTTTAACTGCGGCAGCGCGGAACTCACGCAGATCGCGGAGGCGCTGCCGGAGGACTCCTACGCGGCGAAGAAGCTGACAGATCTGACTCTGCTGTACGAAAGCTACGAACGGCGGATTGAAGGGAAGTACACCGATTCAGAGGACTATATCGATCTTTTTTTGAGTAAGATCGCGCAGTCCGCGTTGATTCAGGATCAAGATATCTGGATCTACGGCTTTGACAGTTTCGCGCCAAAGGCGATGTCCGTCATCGGGGAACTGATGCGCAACGCGCGCGAGGTTCAGGTGGTGCTGACCGCGGACCATGATCGGAGCAGCAGAGATAGCGAGCTGTTTACGCTGCCGGAGCTCGTCATGCACAAACTGCAGGAGGCTGCGGATGCGCGCGGCATCGACTGCAAACGGCAGGCAATACCGGAAAGCTACCGGATTCGGGATCGTGCCGCGGCGGTTAGACAAATCGAACAGGAGCTTTACGCCTTGCCCGCAAGACCGGCCAAAGATCTCGATGCCTGCGAGGGGTTGCGTTTGGTGACCGCGGCGAATCTGTACAACGAAGCCGAGAGCGCAGCGGTTTATGTTTTGCATCTGGTGAGGGATCTGGGATATCATTACCACGAAATTCAACTCATCTGCAACGATCAACAGGAGCGCGGGCCGATTTTGCGGCGGATCTTCCGCGAATACGGAATTGATCTGATTTCGGACGCCAGCCGCGATATCCTGCAGAGTCCGATCGTGCGCTATATCACCGCGCAAATCAGCGTGGTCATCGAAAAATACAGGACTGATACGGTACTGCGCGTCCTCAAATCCGGATTCAGCGATTTGACAGCGGACGAGGTGACCGACCTGGAGAACTATGTCATCCAGTACCGCGTCCGCGGAAGCATGTGGAAAAGGCCATTTGTCAAGGGACTGCAGGAGTACGGGGAGGAAGAACTGAAGCGTCTTGACGCCCTCCGCGAAAGCGCGATCGCGCCGATGCGTTCCTTCGAAAAGATTTTTCAAAGAGAAACGACTGCAGACTTTATCGCGGCGCTCTATCAATATTTTTATCAAGAAGCGCGCCTGCCGGAACGGATTGGCGAACTCATTCGCGCGCAAGAGGAGATGGGCAGAGAGGATCTTGCTGAGGAAACGCGGCAAATTTGGGGCAAAGTGATCGGTATTCTTGACCAGATGCAGGAGATTGCGGGGCAGCAGGATTTCGACGCGCGTGCCTTTTTAGACTTGTTTAAGGTAGGTTTGTCGCAGGTCGAGCTCGGCGTGCTGCCACCAACGAAGGACGGACTGATGATGGGAACGATGCAGCGGACCAGAAGCGGCAATATCAAGGCTCTGGTCGTGGTCGGCGCAAATGAGGGAATCTTGCCGCAGGAGAAACCGGCGCAGGGTCTGTTCGGCGATGAAGAAAAAGAACTCTTCCGGCAAAAGGGCGTGGAGCTCTGCAAGGTAGACAGTGTGCGGCAGATGGAGGAACGGCTGGCAATCTACCGTAATCTTTCAAGGCCGCGCGCGCAGCTTTGGATGAGCTGCAGCATGGCTGATATCGAGGGAAATCTCAGCAAACCGTCCGGCGTTTTTACGAAGCTTATCGAAATTTTCCCGCAGCTTGCGGTCGAGAAGGACATACTCAACCGTACGGCTGAGGCGCAGACAGAGCTGGCCTGCGGCGGCATGGCGCCGCTTCGTCATTTGACCGAAGCTTTGCAGGATACCTTGGAGGGAAAGCCGCTTGGCACACCGTGGAGGGAAATGCTCACATGGTATCAGCAGCACGATGACGCGAAACTGACCCCAATTCGCAAGGGGTTGGCGTTTACCAACAAACAGGAGGCACTCGGCAGACAGGTTGCTGACGCCTTGTATCAACGTGACGTGGACAACGCGCTGAGCCTCAGCCCATCGCGGCTGGAGCGTTATGCGCGCTGCGCGTTTTCTCATTTGATCCAGTACGGTCTGAAGCCGGAGGAACGCCGCGTCTTTGAAGTCGCGCCGCGAGAGATCGGTGACATCTATCATCGGTGTCTGATGGAACTGACAGCGAAGCTGACCCTGCCGGATGTGCCGGTGACCGCGCCGGAATCGCCATGGATGACCTTAACGCGAGAGGCATGCAGAAACTTCGTGGAACAGACGGTCGCGCGGGAAACATCAAACTACCGCGAAGGGTTGTTTCAGCTCGGCCATGAGGAACAGTACCGCAGCCGCCGCATCGCGGACATCTGCGAAAAGGTGTGCTGGGTTTGTGTCGAGCAGGTACGGGCCGGACAGATCTTGTCCAGCCGTTTTGAAGTGCCGTTTGGCCGCGGCCGCGCGATTCCGCCGATCGCGGTGGACGCGGAGGGCAGACAGATCTTTATTGAGGGCAAGATCGACCGCGTGGATATTCTGCGCGGCGAGCGCGTAAAGATTATTGACTACAAGACGGGAAACGAGAATTTCAGCAAAAGCGAGGCAGAAGCGGGCTACCGTCTGCAGCTCATGCTCTATCTCAATGCCTGCCTGGGTGAGCGTACAGGCGGCGAAGCGAGAAAGCCCGCGGGAGTCTTTTATTTTCATATCAGTGAGCCGATGGTGGATTGGTCGGCAAAAGAACCGGACGCAGAGAAGCTGGCGCAGGAAGTGCGCAAGAATTTTAAGATGAACGGCGTGCTGGTCGATGACCCGCAGGTCATCGAAAGCATCGCGGGAGACTTCAGTGGCTATTCAGAGATCCTGCCGCTGCGAAACGGCAAGGACGGCGTCAGCGCGACCGGCGGCGATACCTTGCTCAGCGAGACGGAGTTTGCGGCGCTGACCGAGACCGTTTCCCAAAAAGTGACGGAGCTTTGCCGCGATCTCGCCGCGGGCAAGATCGACATCGAGCCGATGAAGACCCGCGACCGCTCCGCCTGCACCTACTGCCAGTACAAAGGCATCTGCCGCTTCGATACGATATTCGAAGGCTGCCGGTGGCGGATCGTGTGAAATGAAGTGGTACTATGCGGCAGTGATAGCATCCTTGACAATCGCACATGGTATTGTACAAAAATAATGTGCGATTGTCGAAGAAAAGCAGAGGCACTTACTTAGATAATCCCAAGTTGTGCTTTCAGAGCCTCCTGCAGGACCGCTGAAAAATTGATATTTTTTTTGATAGCTTCATCGTTGAGCCACTCCGGGATGGTAAGTGTTTTCTTGACCGCGCGGGAACTATGCTTTTTCTTGTATTCCAAGAGGTCAAACTCGATGATGACCGGATAAGAATTTTCAGCGATTACTAAAAAATCGATGCTGGTTGGGACAGGAACATTGTTCTCTTTTATTCTGTCCGCTAAGGCAAGTCCCAACGCGTCCACTGCCATTTCGTAAGCCTGGGACATATCTGTGCCCTGGGTCAGACATTCCGGAATGTCAGGGAAAGAGACCCAAAAGCCGCCGCCGTCTTCCTTGTGAAATAATGCCGGATAGAAAAATTTGTCGTCCATTATGAAACACCCCTTTCTGTATATGTATTTATTTTAGTCCTGCTTGTTTTAGAATCGCCTGCTCCAGCCCCTTGCCGAGGCTTTTGCTGTGCAGCGGGAGAATCGTTTGGCGATTATTTTTTGGATTTCTAAGTTTTACATGGGAACCGTTTTGACTTACGATCACAAAACCGTTTCCTTGCAATAATTTGAGCATTTGTCTGGATGTCATCGGCATATCTGTACTCCTTTATTATAATACGTATCAATACGTATGTCAATGTAAAATAAATGAAAAAATACTAATATCAGTATAATTCATAAAAAAGAAAGCACAAGGCAGAGAATGCACGATAAACCGACAGATTTCGACAAGTTTCGCAAAGCAGCGCAGAAACTTCAAAACTGTGCCGGTACAGATGCATTGAACTAATTTAAACTGATGTGATTATCCGTCACTATGTAGGAAAATCCCCCCATAAATATAGGGGATTTTTTATTATATATGAGAGAAAGAAATTTCAGCAATATGTTGAAATTTGCACGTTTTAATGAAGAAAAAAAGATGAAAATGGATTTGGTATACTTGTTGCATATTCATTTTGTAGGGAAACCTGGCATAGGACATATGCCACGCTTTTGAAAGGAGAACACAAATGGGATTATCAAACTTTTTATTAAGCGATTATCGCGAATTAATGACCTATTCTGACCAAGTTAAAAAATATGGTTTAACAAAGATGGCACCGCTGATCATTACGTGCTCTATTACAGGAGGTCAGCATGGAAAAGAAGCAAACCCGAATCTGCCGGAAACACCGCAGGAACAGGCACAGTCAACGTATGATGCTTACAATGCAGGTGCTTCGCTGGTTCACATCCACAGAAGACAGCCGGAAAACCCTGCCCTCGACTCCAAAAAGGCAGAGGAATATTTGGAAGTAAACCGCTTGGTCCGGGAAAAATGTCCGGAGATTATTATTAACAACACCTGTATCGGCGGACGCTTGATCGACACGGAAAACATGACAACTTCCGAACTGCTACATGCATCTACGGCCGCCAAACCGGAAGTGGCATCCATTGATATCACATCCACTTCCCAAAGGATGCATCTGGGCGCAAGAACCAAAGAAATGGGCGGCGAGCGCGATGCGTATCTCAAACATTTCGATTTGATCAACAACGATGAAGATATTGTTGAATTATTAAAAGAGTTTGATCAGTATGACATCAAACCGGAATGGGAAATGTACAATTTGACAGATATCAAGAGATTAAGAGGCATTATTGACAAAGGTGTGGTAAAAGGACCGCATTGGTGTATGATGCTGTTTGGCGGAAACGGCGTATTCCCGAACTATCAGGCAATGGCATTGGCGATGCAGATGCTGCCGCCGGATACCATTTTCTCGACCATCAATATCGGCGGCGCGCATAATGCGATGATGACGCAGTCCATCATCATGGGTAACCATGTTCGTGTAGGGTTAGAAGATGTTACATATTATGCGCCTCATCAGTTGGTAACCTCCAACGCACAGCTGGTTGAACGTGCTGTGCGCATTGCAAAAGAATTGGGACGTCCGGTTGCAACACCGGCGCAGGCAAGAGAAATGCTTGGACTGGGAGCTCCCCGTCAGTATTAGTAATCTATCGAGTATAGCACAAAAATCCGCATTGCTTCGGTGATGCGGATTTTTGCGGTATAATATATGGTATCGCTAACGGGAAGAACTCTGCATGACAAATGAGACATGCAGAATTTCCCCTAGAAGGAGCGTACGGAAAGACATCGATAGGACTTCCTTACGACCATCAATTCTTCATTTGTCGGAATTACATACACTTTAATTTTAGAATAAGGACGTGAGATCAAGCCGGAAATCTGAGGGGTATCATTATAATACGGATCCAGTTCAATGCCGAGGAAAGCCAGCTTCTCGCAGAGCATAGAACGTAAATAAGCACTGTTTTCTCCGATACCGCCGGTAAAGACAAGCGCGTCGGCCCCTTCCAATTGAAAAAACATACTGCCGATCTGACGGATCAGATCATAGCAATAGACATCAATTGCAAGCCTTGCGTTTTCGTTGCCGCTGACTGCATGGCTGGCAAGTGTTTTAAAATCACCGCTGATGCCGGAAATCCCTTTGAGTCCGCCGTTTGTTGATAAAGCTTGCAAAATTTCCTCTTCTGTGTATCCTTGCTGCTGCAGAAACGGAAGGATTGCGGAATCCAGATCACCATTGCGGTAGGACTGTATAATTCCCGATTGAGGCGAAAAACCGAAACTGCAGTCGATACTTTTTCCGTGACTGATGGCACATACAGAACTGCTGCCTCCTAAGTGACAGGAGATGATTTTGCCGTCAAGGCCAAAAGATGATTGCATAGTCTCTGCAATATAACTGTGGGATGCACCATGAAATCCCATTTTTTTTATATCATAGCGATTGGTCCAATCAGAAGGAATTCCATAGATCCTGCGGTGAATGGGAATGGTCCTGTGGAAATCTGTTTCAAATGAGCCGATAAGTTTGGCTTGCGGCAGAGTTTCGCGGAATGCCTCAATTGCTGCAAGGTAGGGCTTGTTATGTGCAGGAGCAACCCGCAGACAGTCGCGCATACCGGAAAGAACATCATCTGTCAGTTCGTGGGTACCATAGAAACCCTTTGCGAGGACTGTCTTAAAACACACACAGGAGATGTCGGATGCGTGAATTGTGGCAGAAAGCGGGCTGATGTCAAGCAGATCAAGAAAAATACGAATCCCCTCGGTGTAAGAGGAAACGAAGAGTGTTTCGTTTTTATAATGGTGACCGGCTTTATCCTGATAAGAAATTTCAGATGGAATGTCAGCGCCGATCGCGCTTATTTTTGCTTCCGTAAAAATTTCTTCGGACGGCATGTGAAAAAGTTTGAATTTTAAGGATGTACTTCCTACGTTGCATACTAAAAAAAACATATGTCAGATCCTTTACCATTGATTTAGAAATAGCAGTTAAATATATAAAAGCAAATATCGTGCCAAGTTTAAATCGGGCAAAAAACGGAAAGAACCGCCAAAAATCAGCAGTTCTTTTACAATGTGTGACGGAAATTGTCGTCACAGTGTAGGTGAAATCCAACAGCATTACTGGATTTCGTACTTCTTCATTTTATCATAGAGAATCGTGCGATCGACGCCAAGAAGCTTTGCGGCCTGCGATTTGTTTCCTTTTGACAGCAGCAGGGCCTTCTTGATTTCTTCAATTTCAGCATGGGCGCGTACCTGTTCAAGCGTAAGAATCTCCGGACCGTTTAACGCAGTCTCAACTTCCTGCACGTTATTTTGGCTCATGCGTTCCTTGATTTGCCTGAAGTGCTCATATTCCAACATTCCAGCACCGCGGATGAAGCAGGCGCGTTCTACATTGTGCCTCAGTTCTCTGACATTGCCCGGCCAGTCATACTGTATGAGAAGATCCAGCGCTTTCGGACTGATATCTACAATACTGAGACCGTTTTCACGATTGGTTTTATCAATAAAATAGCGGCAAAGCGGACGAATGTCTTCTTTTCGCTCTCGCAGAGGCGGAATATAGAGCTCAATGACATTGATGCGGTAATACAGGTCTTGGCGGAACTTCTGCTGCTTGATCAATTCATGGATGTTCTGATTGGTTGTGCAGATAATGCGGGCATTAAACGGAATGGTCTTGAGACCGCCGACCTTTTCAAATTCTTTCTCTTGAATCGCGCGAAGAAGTTTTGCTTGGAGATGAAACGGCATATCGCCGATTTCATCGAGCAAAAGTGTTCCGTTTTGTGCATATTCAAATTTACCGACCTTTCCGGTGGAAAGAGCGCCTGAAAAGGCCCCTTGCTCGTAGCCGAAAAGCTCCGACTCCAACAACTCGTTCGGGATTGCCGCACAGTTGATCTTTACAAAGTTGTGCTTGCTTTTGTTGCTGAATTCATGGATGGCGCTAGCAAAGACCTCTTTGCCGGTACCGGTTTCTCCGGTAATCAAAACCGGAAGAGGGTAATTTGCAATCTGACTGATTGTCTGGCGTAAATCTTTGATGGATTGTGAATCACCGATGATATAACTCTCTAATTTTTTGACCTCTTCTGCAAAAGCAGGTTCTTTCTGCTTTTCTTGAATTTGTTCGATTTCCTTTGCAAGGCTGAGAACTCCCTCCATGCCCTTCGGGAAGATGGTTTCGGACATAGCGCCGACAAGCTTTCCATCTTTGTCATAAATCGGAACACGATTGCATACTACGGGCATAACTTCCTTTGTTTCTCTGTGAATAAAGCGAAAGATATAACCGTATTCAGGTGTTTCTGTCTCTACAACGATGTGCATGCGCGTTCCGGGAATCACATCGCAGACATACTGCCCGATCAGTCCATCTTCATGGTCGATTCCCAGATATTTGTAATGAAATTTACTCGCATAAAGAATAATACCTTTTTCGTCTACGATAATTTTTGCACCGGATAAGGAGTCAAACGCACAGCGCATAACGTAATCCAGTTTTTCTTTTAATAATTGATCCGTCACCTGATTTACCTCTGTTCTTTTTCCGCATACATACATGTTTAACCTATTCTATTTTAACACTTCACTCTCATAAAAGCAATCTGTACGAGAAGGAGAAAGGGACACCTTTTACGGAAGTCCCTTCTCGAACGCTGATACGCAGCCGCACTTTACGATCTGCGGTTATTTGTTTTCTGCGGCTTTTTTGGCAAGATCGCATACCAGCTTATCACCGCCGAACGGTGGTGTTAACGTCCAAAGGACATCAAAGTGCTCTCCGCGGTCACTGCGAAGCTGATGCATGGTGTTCGGCGGTACGTAGACAGCCTCATAACGGTTCAGCTCAATGACCTCATCTGCGATCAGTACGGTACCCTTGCCATCCAGACAGAAGAATAATTCTCCCTCTGCATGTGCTCTGAGGTCGGAATTACAACTAGGGGTCATTTGTGTCATACCCTGCGCGATATCGTGATTGGTCGGATCCAGTTCCGGGGAGATCAGCGCTCTCAAAATCCTTTTTTCCGGCAGCGGGGTTTCCACGAATGGGGAATTCTCTAATGTTGCTTTGTAGTACATATGTATACCTCCTAAAAATGTTTGTGATATGTTTCATAGGCGAATACAGCAGCGCCGATCGCGCCTACAATCTGACAATGTTCAACCGGAAGGACCGGTGTTCCAAGCTCCTCGGACAGACTGGACACCATGTCGCGGTTCAGAGCAACGCCGCCAGTCATAACAACAGGGGCTTCACCGGAGACTCTGTGATACATGCCGGATACTCTTCTGGCCACTGCGATATGGGCCCCTTTTGCGACATTTGCTGCAGTTTCACCGGCCGACAGCGCAGAAATGACTTCGCTTTCAGCGAATACCGTACAGACTGAACTGATGGAAATTTCTTTGGTTGCCTTTTCACCAAGAGTGGAAAGCTCTGTGAGCGAACAGCCTAGGACTCGGGCCATGACTTCCAGAAACCTTCCGGTTCCGGCAGCGCATTTTTCATTCATGACAAAGTTCTCGACCTTTCCGTTTGCGTCCAGCTTGATGACTTTCGCATCCTGCCCGCCGATATCAATGATCGTTTTTGCATTGTAGTCTAGGAAAACGGTTCCCTTAGCGTGACAAGTGATTTCGGTGATTTGTTTATCAGCGCGCGCATATTTTAATCTGCCGTAACCGGTCGCAACGGTGTATTTGATTTCATCCTCACAAATTCCTGCCTGTATCAGTGCCTGTGTAAATGCAGTTTCAATCCCATTAGTTCCGGTACCTAAATTTACGGCAGAGACTGCGACCAGTTCTTTCTGCTCATTCAGAATAGCGGCCTTCGATGAGGAAGAGCCGATATCGATTCCTAAATACATAACGCCACCTAACCGATCATTTCCGCAAAGCTCTGCACGCGAGTGCGGAGTTGCTCGTAAGATTCCATCTGCTGGTCAACCTCCAGATATAGGAGAGGGATGCTGGCTTCCTCCATTTGTTTTTTGAGGATTGGATAATCAAATTCTTCCGGATCGCAGAATTTCATCATGAAAAGGACGATACCATCGGCATTTGTTTCCTGCACCATATCGATCAGCATGTCCCCTTTGTCTTTGGATGCTTCATAAAGAAAGGTGTCTCCCTTTTGCGCGGCGATTCGTCCGGCCATTTTTTCCAGAACCGTGCCGGAATCCGGAGACAGTGCGCGGAAAGCCCTTGACTGGTGCGAAAGATCATCGCCGACGATCGCGATGTCATTTTCGCGGAAAATATCGAGGATCTCAACCGGTTCGCTGATCAAGCCTGTCGCAACGACTTTAAGACCGTGGAAGGTTTCCTTTTCAACAGATGCAAGCTGATTGAGAATATCTTCGATGATATTCGTGTAGTCTGCCTTATCCATAAAATGCGCCGCTTTCATGACTAGATGACGGGTCTTTGCGCTGAAAGTCAAAGGGTAATCCCGGATGACCTCGACGAACTTGCGCATAACTGCACGGTATCGTTCATAAACGGCGAAAGCCGCTTCCAGATCCGCAGCGGAGATTTCGTGTCCGCAAATTGCTTCCAATTCTTCTTTTACATGCTCAAATTTTCGTACCAAAAAGTTCATGGCACCGTCCGCGCGGCGGTTCTGAGGATAAACGATCGGAATCAGCGGAATGTTTGGCACTGCGTATTTCCAGTCTTCGCAGACACATTTCAAAGTGTCGCAAAAACAGGGGATTAAGACTCCTTTGAGAAGATTGTAAGTGCCTTTGATGCCGAATTCCATATTTGCTTTCATGATCGTGCAGCAGAAGCCCTGAAGATATTTATCCGCGTATTTGATTTCGGTTTTTCCGCCCCACATACCGACCGGAAGGAATCCCGCGGCGTAAATGATCTCTTCCGGTGCGTGCATCGGAAAATATCCGAATGGTGCCTTACCAGTTTTTTTTACGGATTCTGTGATCGATTTCCCGGGAACTGAAGCAATCTCGGCAAGCATTTGAATTTTGTCTTTATAATCTGTCATGATGCCTCCTCCTATTTGTTCTTTTCCATCAGCTCGACAAGAGCCTGAATGCGAGTTTCATATTGAGCATCTGAGAAAACGCGTGGATCTGTCTGATCACCGTCGAAGAAAACAGCAGGGACTCCGGTTCTCTGCTGTACCTGGCGCTGAATTTCATACTGCTTGAAATCCATCAACTTACAGCTGCGGTTTGAATGAAAAATGATCCCGTCGAGTGAATAGTCTTCTGCGATTTTGGCGATATTGTCTACGCTGTAGGCGATGCTGCGGTTTGCGTAATGAGAGGCGTAAGCGCGTACCAGAGCGTCCAAATCATTTTTTTCATAACGGATGTTCCAAGAATCCGGATAAGTCGAAGCAACCATGTTGACACCGTATTTTTTAAGTGTCTTGAAGGTTGTGGCAAGATGAGGCCAGCAAGCAATACCGTCCCACATGATACGGTATTTTTCTTCTGCGTTGTTCCAAGGACCCAGATTTTGTTTCATGCGTTCTTCCAGTTCCTCATACCAGAGGCGGAAGAGGGTTTCGCCGTCTTTATTTCCACGCATGCAAACTACCATGGCCATGTAATTGAACATGTCAAACCCACTGAGCGGCGACGGTTTGTGCATGGCCAGCTCGGTGGATTTTTTCCACCAGCGGCAGGTTGAATTGGAAACTTCCATGACCTCCGAAAGACGGTCATAGTCAAATCTTTTCTTTGTAAGTTCTTCCAACTGTCTGATTGCATAGTCAAACTGCCGACGCATATATTGGATACTTTCCTCTGAGATCTGATATTCGTAGCTGTATGGCGTGTCAAACAGGATCATCGGGATATGCAACTCTTTGGCGATGTTTTCATACCACTTGATGACCGTGTTGCAGATATTGTTGCAGCACAAGATCAGATCCGGCTGCGGAATGTTCTGCGCTTCGGCATCCTTGAGATCCACGTAGCCCATATTGACCCGCGCATAGGAGCATAGATCAGAGGAATATCCCTTCCCTTCTGAGTAGGAGATGAATTCCATGGACCCCTTTCTTGCACCGATCGCGGCAGCATGGTTCTCCGGATATACAACCGTTAGATCCATGGTTTCCAAAAGTTCCTGCGGGCTGATGGAAGTAGCCCATACCACCGGGCGTCCTTCTGCTTTTGCAGTCAAGGCATCATCATAATGCTTAGCAACGAGCTGATTCAAAAGCTCTTTGGAAGTCAGTTTTTTTTGTTCCGTCATTCGATCTACCCCGCTAGTCAACCAGTTCCATCAGCTCGATCAGAATGCCGTGATTGGACCGCGGCTTCACGAAATTGATCTTCATATTTGTTCCCTCTACCATCTTGCAGGATTCCTCCAGAAGAGAATAACCTTTTTCGCGGAACTCAGCACAGGCAGCTTCCACATCCTCCACTTGGAAACAGATATGCGCGATCCCACCCTTACCGCCGTTGTATTCAGCCAGAACGCCGCTGTAAGGAATCAGGAATTCAATCGGGCTTTCGCTTTCAGCCGGATTCATTTTTGTGAAGATAAACTTTGTGTCGTATGGTGTCATGCCCTCTGTTTCGGATTCCAGTCCGTACATATCCATAAGTTCGCGGACATATTCTTCTTTTGGGAGAATGATGCCCACATGATGCAGCCTTTTGTGTATCATAATATTCCTCCTTTTTACTTGTGACAGATATGTCATCTCATGTATAATGCATTTTGTGTGTTGTGTGATGCCCTGATAAAAAGCAAAGAATGTGCCAAGCCTCCGGACAAGAAAAAAGAATGTTTTGCTGATTGTCAAAATCTTGGCATAAAGATTGCGTAATTTATGGGGGTGAACGGTGAAAAGACAGCCGAGCGGAATGTTTCAAAACTTGCTGAAATCCGATAAGTCAGAGCCTTTTATCTGCTCCGGACAGGTAAAAAGGTCTGGCAGAACAGGAAGAAAGCTTGTGGCGGATTTCCCACAGCGTGTAGGTCTTTCCCCATAAACCTGATCCTTGCAGCAAATCCAAATTGCTGTATTGCGATAAAAGTCAAACGATGTTTGATCACAAACGAAGGAGGATTATTATGAAAAGAAAAATCTTAGCACTTGTAATGATCATGGTATTATCATTGACACTGCTTGCAGGATGCGGCGGCGACAGCGGTGAAAACGGCAATGCAGGAACAACGGAAAAGGTTTCCTGGAAATTGGCATCCTGTTGGACAGACGGAACCTGGATGTTCCAGATCGACTCCGATTTCTGTGACACGGTCAGCAGACTGACAAACGGAAACTTCACCATTACCCCTTACGGTGTAGGACAACTCGGTGCTGCGACAGAGGTCTTTGACCTTGTTCAGGGCGGAACCGTACAGGCGGGCGGAGACTGGCCGTCCTACTGGGCAGGCAAGGATATCGGTTTTGACCTTCTGGCGACTACCATGTTCAACTTCACAAACTGGGACTACTACCTGTGGATCTATCAGGGCGGCGGCTGGGATGATGCATACAACTATATGTTCAATCAGTTCGGCATGATGTATTTCCCGACAACAACGACTCCGATGGAATCCGGTATCAGATCCAATAAACCGATCAATTCCATTAAGGACATGCAGTCTATGAAGATCCGATTCGCAGGAAAGATCCAAGGACTGGTTGCTGATAAGCTCGGCATCACTCCAGTGTCCATCTCTGCGGATGAACTTTATGAAGCCTTGATGAGAGGTACGATTGATGCGGCAGAATACTCTGGTCCGGGCAACGACCTTGATATGAATATCCAGGAAGTTACTAAATATTGGTTGGTACCTGGATGGCATCAGACTTCTTCCGTATACGGCGTAATGGTTAACAAGGCTGCATACGAAGCACTTCCGGAAGCATATCAGCAGGCACTTTACGATGCTGCAAAACTCAGCATGGCTGACAAGCAGGCTGCGTACGTATGGAGAGACGCAGAAGCTACCGGTAAGATTTTGGATGCAGGCGTAAAAACAACGACGCTTCCGGAAGAGGATATGAACAAGATTTATGAAGCATTCGTAGAAGCAACGAAGGAATGCTGCGCAGAATCCGAGAACTATGCACACGTTTGGGACTCCATGATGAAATACAGAGAAACCATGAATGACTGGCGTGAAGCACAGGTTGATTGGGACTTCGGCATCAACTTCGACGAAAGCTCTTTCAAGTAGTCCTACGGACAACAATCAAACGATACATGTACATCAATCTTTCACGATGCTGAAAGATACTCCGGAGCCTGCTATGCGACAGACTCCGGAGAAATTTAACAAAAATCAACAGAATTTTAGACACAAAACGACGAAAGGAAACACAAATGAACATTCTAAAAAGTATTTCCAAAGTCATCGATACTATCAATGAGAAAGTGGGTATGGTGTGTTCCTACATCTCCGCGCCTCTCATGCTTCTGATCGTGTTTGAGGTCGTATCAAGAAAACTGGGACATCCTACAATCTGGGGATATGAGACCATCATCGGTGTATACGGCTGGCTGATCCTGATGTCAGCTGCATACGGACTTCTGCACGATTCCATCGTTAAGGTGGACATCCTGTCCGGCGGATGGGATGAGAAGACACGGCATATCGTGGCTTTAATCACTTATATCATTTTCTTTATTCCGTTTGTAACTTACTTGCTTCCGGCTATTTATAATTCTTTCTGGCTAGACTTTACGACACAGGCGAGAAGCTGGTCATCCTGGGCGCCGCTCAGATGGCCGTGGAAACTCTGTATGCCGATCGGCTGGACGCTTCTGTGGCTGCAGGGACTTTCTGAAATTATGAAGCATATCATATTCTTAATCGAAAACAAAGGCAAAAGCTTTAAAAGAGATAAACAAGTAATGAAGGGAGGAGAGCTTGATGGCTAGTTCAGCATTTTTAATCAGCATGTTCGTGGTTCTGGTTATCGGACTGCTCACCGGTCACCAGCTGGCTTTCGTCCTTGGCGGAATCGGTACGGTATTCGGTTATATCGGATGGGGGGACACAATCAACAGTATCTTCGCGACCAGAGTCTGGGATACGATGAACTCTTACTCTTTGATCGCGATCCCGATGTTCGTTTTGATGGCGAACTTCTTGACGGCTTCCGGCGTGGCGGATGGCCTCTTTGATTCCGTAAAGCTGCTGTTCGGTAAGATGAAAGGTGGTCTTGGTATTGCGGTTATCGTTGTATCGACCATTTTTGCGGCGACGACCGGTGTCGTCGGCGCGTCCGCAACAACCATGGGGCTGCTGGCACTTCCGGTTCTGATGAAGAACGGATATAACAAGGAACTTTCCTGCGGTACCGTCGCGGCCGGCGGTACCTTGGGTATTCTGATCCCGCCGTCGATGATGTTAGTACTGATGGGCTCCTATTCGACCGTTTCGGTCGGACAGCTGTTCTCCGCCGCATTGGTCCCGGGATTATCATTATCCGCATTATATATTGTTTACATTGTGGTAATGTGCCGCTTGCATCCGGACTACGGTCCTGGTATGAGTGAAGAGGAATTGAGCCAGTACACGATGGCGACGAAACTCAAAAATTGTGCGGTCAATCTGGTTCCGCCGCTGATCCTGATCCTCGCAGTACTGGGGTCAATCTTTACCGGTTACGCGACACCGACGGAAGCATCCGGTGTGGGCGCGTTTGCGGCGATGATCCTCTGCGCATGCTACGGCAAGCTGAACTGGAAGATTATCCATGATTCTATGCTTGATACGGCCAAGACGACGGCAATGTGTTTTGTCATTGTTTTCGGCGCGAATGCATTCTCCTCCGCATTCCTCGGTATGGGCGGTGCGGACATGGTGACTAGGTTGGTACATAGTCTTGGACTTTCCGGCACCGGTGTATTTATCGTTATGCTAGTCATTGCATTTATTCTTGGATGCTTCATTGACTGGATCGGTATCGTTATGATTCTGTTCCCGATATTCCTTCCGATTTTGGACACTTACGGCTATGACAGGTTGGTGGTTGTTGCGACTTGCGCAGTTCTGTTGCAGACTTGCTTCCTGACACCGCCATTCGGGTTTTCCCTGTTCTACCTGAACGGTCTGAACGTGCCGGGTATCAAACTGTCGCACATTTACAGAGGCATTATACCGTTTGTTGTGATCATTTTGATTGTCACCGCACTGTGTATCGCATTCCCGAATGTGATGTACGGACTTGCGATGAATACCGCGGAAGCGGCGGCAGAGGCAGGCGCGGAAGCTGCAGTGGTCGCAGGATGACGAAAGCGGGGCGGCTACAATGAAAATCAAATATACACATACCAACATCAACGCCTATGACTGGGAAAAACTGTCTCAGTTCTATAAAGATGTATTTGGATGTTATACTGTCGGTCCGATGCGTGATCTAAAAGGTGACTGGTTTGAAAAGGTTACCGGTATCAAGGACGCTGCGGTAAAAGGTGAACATATTGCGCTTCCGGGCTACCCAGAAGGAGAAGGACCGACCTTCGAAATCTTTACCTATGAAGTACCGGATGGAGAGCGTCCGGCGCATATCAATGGCTATGGTTTTGCGCATGTGGCTTTTCTGGTAGAAGACGTCGAAGAAATCTTCGAAAAATTCCAAGCGCATGGAGGAACGGCAAACGGAGAACTGGTAAAATCCTATTATCCGTCCCTGGATCAGACCTTGACTGTTGTTTACGGACTAGATCCGGAAGGAAATTCTGTGGAAATTTTAAACTGGAAACCTGGCAATTGTGAATAAACGAAAAGATGGCCCTGCAGGATACCTGCTGCAGGGTCTTTTTCAAAAAGGCGGTAAAATATGATAAGAAAAAGCATAACGAGAACGCAGCGAAGCAAAAGGAGGTATCCGATACTGGGGATGCTCCTGCTTGCAGTGATGTGCCTTGCAGGATGCGAGTCACAAAAGGTGGAGTCCGCATACCTGAATCTGAATTTAGAAGATTATATCGTGATAAACACAGATTATCTCGATTTTACATATGAAAAGCCTTCGGACCTCAAGGTCAGCGAGGAAGAGATCGAGTCAGCGATCGCGCTAGCACTTGCGGATGCCGCGGAGGAAACCGAAAACCCGGAGGGCCTGACCAAAGACGGTGACAAGCTGGATATCAGTTACGTTGCCGAGGCGGAAAACGGTGATATCATCACAAAAAAGGACGGATATTCGATTACCCTCGGAAAAGACTATCTGCAGGAAAAGTTACAAAAAGCATTGATTGGACATGCGGTCGGCGATGTTGTGACAGTAAAAGATCGGATCGCGGACGATTTTGCCTATGAGGAAAGCCTCAGAGGGCAGCATGTCATCTACAAGATCACCATTCATAAAAAATATGATGTTGCAGTGCCGAAATTAGATGAAACCTTTGTTCGAGAGAACAGCACGGCAAAAACCGTTGAAGAATATCGCAGTCAGGTCGCGGAACAGCTGCGTGGATCTAAAATGGAGGAGGCCCTCGAAGAAATTTATGACACCTTTTGGCGCGAATTGAACGATCAGGCGGAGGTTTTGGATTATCCGCAGGAACAAATCGATCAGGAAAAGGACTACTTTTATGGGTATGTTCAATATTTAGGTTACAGTGAGGATGATGCGGATTTCGATACGCTGAGCAAAGAATACGCGGAAGATGCTGTGAAACAAAAACTTATTCTGTATAAAATCGCATGTGACCAAAATTTAATTCCGACGGAAGAAGAATTTCGTGATTACGCGTCTGGCAAAATCGCGGCAAAAGGTTACGATGAAAAAAGCTTTCAGGAAACCTTCGTATATGATTCCTATACATATGGATTAAACTACGGGTGGCTTGAAGACTATTTAAATGAAGAAGTGAAAAAACTGATCCTACATTTGTAGGAGAAATAAAAGGAGACCACAAGATGAGAATCGCAATTATGGGGACTGGCTCTCTGGGAACGATTTTGGGAGCGTACCTGACAAAAGCAGGATATGAAGTTACCATGGTAGATGCATACCGGGAACATGTCGATGTGTTGAATCGAGACGGAGCACATATAACAGGTCTTGCAGAATTTGTGCAGCCGGTCAGAGCCTGCATGCCGGAAGACATGGAAGGTATTTACGATCTGGTGATATACATGGCCAAACAGACCTTTAATAAGACTGCTATTCCGCAGATCGCGAAACATATTGACGAAAAAAGTACCGTGTGTACTTGCCAAAATGGCATTCCGGAATACGCGATCGCGAAGGTCATAGGATCCGACCGTGTTGTCGGCGCACCGGTAGGATGGGGAGCAACGTTCAAAGGCCCCGGATGTTCTGCATTGACAACAGAAGCGCATGCTAATGTGTTTACGGTAGGGACATTGGATGGGCCCATCAATGCAAGAGTACGGATGGTACAGGAAGTGCTGTCTGCCTTTTGTCCGGTGAATGTGACAGAAAACCTGATGGGCGTACGGTGGACAAAACTTATCATGAATGCGACCTACAGCGCGTTGGGAACCTGCTTCGGCTATACGTTCGGAGAAGTTTCGGAGGATGAGCGAGCTGTGAAACTTGCCTTGCGCATCGGAAAGGAAATCATTGACGTCTGCGCAGAACTTGGGATCACGCTCGAGGAATACGAAGGATTTGATTTTTATGAGGCCCATAAACGCGGTAACGCAAAGACGAATGCAGAATCGATCCGCATGATTCGTGAAATCTGGAAGGGACATGAAAGTGGAGAGGCTTCGATGCTGCAGGATTTGAAACGCGGAAAGCCTTGTGAAGTGCAGCAGATTTGTGGAGTTGTCGCAGAAGAGGGCGACAAGGTCGGCATTCCGACACCGGTTACCGACCGCTGTGTCGAAGTCATTACAAAGATACAAAACGGAGAGTTGTCTTACTGTGCAGATAACATGAAATATTTTGAAAAATTCTTGCACAATGTAAAAACGCAATAACACCATTGTGCGAATTCGCCAAGAAAGGATTAAAATGAAAGGATTGTTTGACGTTTTCTTTTCCAGAAAAGGAGAAGAGGAGCCGAAGCTTGCAACAGAACAAGAACTGCTTCTGGTCAACGGACGCGGAAAGAATACTTGGTGGTTGAAGTTCCAAGGCGAAACAGAAGAATGTGTACCAATCGCTTTCTTCTACAGATTAAACATTACATCCATCCCGATGGGGCTGAAAGCTATGCGGTTGTATGACAGCTTGCTGACCATTACCTACAATGAGAAAGTTTTCGGCTGTGAACGCGATTACGCGCTGATCAAGAACAAGCAACATGTTCCTTCGGACTTTCTGTCATTTGAAGCGAATCTTTCAAGGCTGGAAGGTAATTTCCACCGATTGGATTTATACGCGGTAGTGACTAACGGCGAGGTCAATGTTGTTATGACGAATCCAAATGAAACCGTAAAAAAAGGATTCCTTGAAGCTGATGGATTTGCGGCGTCCGGCGAAGAAATCGTAAGCGATATGGTTGCAATCGATATGGATTGTCAGGGACAAATCCGCATAGAAGGTGTGGATCGTAATGTGAAGGGCGTCGCTTGGATCGAAAAAAGGTACGTTGAAGTTGCGAAGCATGCAGCACAGGACACAGGCAGACATACCTTGGGGTACTGTTTGTTTCCGAAGAAGCCCTGCGATGAACGAATCTTTGTTTATGATGTCTTTGATGAACGCAGTGAAAAAGAAAAGGCGCAGGCATTGGTTTTTTATTCGGACGGAACCTGTAAAAACTATCCGGCAGAAGGAATCTTTGTGAATTCGCCGCAACGTCAGAAAAGTTCACGGAGCGGAAAACAATACCCGTTTCCGGCTGTAATCCGAATTCCTCAGTTGGAACTGGAGGTTCAGGTGGAGCCTGCGAATTGTGAACAAGAAATGATTGCGGAAGATGGTATATACAGTGAATATGCCGGAAGTGGAAAATATCACGGATATCGCAAGGGCGAACCAATCAGCGGCAGGTGCAGCATAGAAATGATCGGAAATTTTGATAAGCTGTAATTCTTAATGGGTTTATAAAACTTACGCAAGGTTCGCCTTTTTTAGAGGGAGCCTTGCGTTTTTGAAAAAAGTCAGTACAATTACGCAACGAGTTACATGCAGTTATATGCTGATCTCACCGCGCAGGTTGGTGGTCATCAGTTTTTTGATGGTTTCTTTCGGGTAGCCGCAGCTGAAGAGGTAGTAAAGCTTGGTGACAGCAGCCTCTGTGGTCATGTCATTGCAGCCGACGGCACCGGACTCCTTGAGGGCGTTGCTGGTCGCATAGGTGCCGAGCTTGGTCGTGCCGCGGTAGCACTGGGAGCAGACGGAGACGATCGCGCCGTTCTCGGAGGCGCGGCGGATGCTGCTGACCAGCGTGCGGTTGTTGCTCGGGATATTGCCCTCACCGAAGGTTTCCAGCACAACGCCGCTGAGCTTTTCGGAAACGATCTGCTCGAACAACTCGAACTGGATGCCCGGGAACAGCTTCAAGACGCCAATCGGCACCTGACGCAGCTCGGTCAGCTTGAATTCCGGTGCCTGCGCCGGCATGATGAGTGCCTGCTGGTTGTACTTGATATCGATGCCGACGTCTGCCAGAACCGGGTAGTTCGGCGAGGCGAAAGCCATCAGCTCATCCGATGAGACCTTGGTAGAGCGGTTGCCGCGCAGGAGCTTGCCCGCGAAGTACAAGCAGACCTCGTTGACTCGGCCTTCGGCGGCGATCACCATTGAGTTGATGAGGTTATCGCGGCCGTCGCTGCGCAGCTCGCAGAGTGGAATCTGAGAGCCGGTCAGAATGACCGGTTTGTCAAGCCCCTCAAGCATGAACGAAAGCGCGGAAGCGGTATAGGCCATGGTGTCGGTGCCGTGCAGGACGACGAAGCCGTCATACATGTGGTAGCGGTCGCGGATCTCCCGCCCGATGTTGACCCACTGCTCGACCGCGACATTCGCCGAATCCAGTAGCGGATCAAATTCGACAACATCCCAGTTTGGCATATCCTTGTTTTTGAGCTGTGAGATCTCATCCAGCAAACTCGAAAAATATTTTTTTTTCGGCGCGTAGCCAAGCTCTGTCGGCACCATGCCGATGGTGCCGCCCGTATATAAAACGCAGACTCTTTTTTTCATATCGATCTCCATTCCGCCGTTAAACTTCGACGCCATCAGGCGTGAAAAAAGTCCGGCAAGATTATTTTCTTGGATTTTAGCAAAGTTTATGATAAACTATCCTTAGGTACGATGTAATCATACCATAGACCGAAAAAAAATTCTATTGTAAAAATCATGGGAGGGAGAATAAATGTCAAAGATTCCGACACCGCATATCGCGGCAAAAGCAGGCGACTTTGCCGAAACTGTTTTAATGCCGGGCGATCCGCTTCGCGCAAAATTCATCGCGGAGACCTTTTTAACGAATCCGGTGCTGGTCAATAATGTCAGAGGCGTGCAGGGCTATACAGGAGATTACCGGGGAAAACGTGTTTCCGTCATGGCTTCGGGCATGGGCATTCCGTCGATCGGCATCTACTCTTATGAGCTTTTCAATTTTTACGATGTCAAAAACATCATTCGTGTCGGCACTGCCGGCGTGATCCGTCCGGATCTCAAGGTCCGAGATATCGTGATCGGACAGGGCGCCTGCACCAATTCCAATTTCGCGGAGCAGTTTGACCTGCCGGGAACCTTCGCGCCGATCTGCTCTTATGAGCTCTTGAGGAAGGCGGTCAGCGCGGCAAAAGATCTGGGCGTGGAACCGGTGGTTGGCAATCTGTATTCGTCAGATATGTTCTACGATGATTCGCAGGGCTTATCTAAATGGCAGAAAATGGGCGTTTTGGCTGTTGAGATGGAGGCCGCAGCGCTATATATGAACGCGGCCAGAGCCGGTAAGAATGCGCTGGCAATCTGCACAATCTCTGACAATCCGTTTACCGGAGAGGCAACAACCGCGGAAGAACGGCAACAGAATTTTACAAAAATGATGGAAATTGCGCTTACCATCGCGTAAAATTGATCAAGAAGTCAAAAAAACACGAAAAATAATAAAAAAACAAGAAAAAAAGCCACTCGAAAAAGTGGCTTTTTGTTGATACCGCCGCGCAAAAATGGTACAATAATCTAATAGTTACCGGCGGCAAACACATGTTTTTGCAGCTTGTCTGCCGCCCATCAAAGCAGGAGGACAGAAAATGGAGGAAAGATATCCGAGGCTAGAGATTAATCTGGCCCACTTAAAACATAATGTGACGAAGGTCGTAGAAAAATGTGGAGACATGGGCATTCAGGTCGCGGGCGTTATCAAGGGCGCGACGGGTCTGCCGGAGGTCGCGAAAGCATTTGACGAGGGCGGCGCTGCATTCATCGCATCCTCCAGACTGGAACAGTTGGAAGACGCGAAGAACGCCGGCATCCAAAAACCATTGCTGATGATTCGGATTCCGATGCTCAGCGAGGTAGAGGATGTCGTTCGCCTGACCGATATCAGCTTGAACAGCGAACTGGTTGTGATCAAGGCACTGAATGAAGCGGCGAAGCGCCAAAACAAGGTACATCAGATCATTTTGATGGCCGATATGGGAGACCTCAGAGAAGGCTATTGGGACAAAGAAGAAATGGCTGAAGTCGCGGTATATGTCGAAAACGAGCTGGATAATATCAAACTGGTCGGAATCGGCACCAATGTCGGCTGCTACGGTTCCATCGCGCCAACTCCGGAAATGCTCGAGGAATTGGTCGCGATCGCGGAGCACATAGAAAAAAGGCTGGGACGCAGACTGGAATACATTTCGGGCGGCGCGACCAGCAGCCTGATGCGTGTATGGGATGGCAATATGCCGGAAAGAATCAATCTGCTGCGTGTCGGCGAAGGCATCTTGCTGGCCAGAGACTTGGATGTATTCTACGGGTATGACATGTCGGAGCTGTATCAGGATATTTTCCGACTTAAGGCCGAGGTCATTGAGGTCAAGGTCAAACCGTCGCATCCGGTCGGTACGATTGCCATTGACGCGTTCGGACACACGCCAACCTATGTGGACCGCGGCATGCGTAAGCGCGCGCTGCTTGCGGTGGGCAAGGTGGATTACGCGGATCCCGCAGAGTTGATTCCTATGGAAAAGGGCATTGAAATTCTCGGCGCGTCCAGCGACCATACGATTGTTGATATTGAAAACGCCGAAAAGGATTATCAGGTCGGCGATATCATGGAATTCGACATTTGCTACGCGACGATTGTGTTCCTGACAAACTGCAGGAACGTCAGGATCGTGTATGTATAAATTACGAAATTATGGAGGGAATATAGATGGCAGACGAAATTCTGTTGACCCAAGAGGGTTATGATAAAATTGTAGCGGAGCATGAAGAACTGGTATCCGTCAGAAGAAAGGAAATTTCCGAGAAGCTCAAGGAAGCGATCTCTTACGGCGACCTTTCCGAAAACGCGGAGTATGATGCGGCGAAGAACGAACAGGCAGAGCTGGAAGAACGAATCTTCAAGCTGGAGGATATGATCAAAAAGGCCAAGATCATCAAGGAAGAAGAGATGAGCAACGACTTTGTCGGTGTCGGTTCCCGCGTATCCGTTAAGGACATGGATAACGGCGATGAAATGGACTTTACCATCGTCGGCTCCACCGAAGCAGACCCGTTCGCGGGCAAGATTTCCAATGAATCCCTGGTAGGACAACATCTGATCGGACAAAAGACCGGAACGATTGTAGAAATCATTGTACCGGACGGAACCTTGCATTACAAAATTACGAACATCAGCAGATAGACAGACGAGAAAGGATAAAAAATGAGTACAGAAGAAGTAAGAACCGCGCAGAATCCGGAGGCTGCGGAAGTAGATACAGAGGAATTTTCGGCAGAGCAATTGAGCGAACAGAGAAAGATTCGCCGCGAAAAATTAAGAACGCTGCAGGAAGCGGACAGAAACCCATATCTGGAGGAAAACTGGAACGTGACCGCGCATAGCAAGGATATTAAGGATAATTTCGAAGCGATGGAGGATCAGGAGGTTTCCTGCGCGGGCAGGATCATGGCCTTCCGCCAGATGGGCAAAGCTTCTTTTATCGATCTGCAGGATAAGCAGGGCAGGATCCAGTGTTTCGTTTCCAGAGACGCGATCGGCGCGGACGAATACAAGTTCTTTAAGACCTACGACATTGGCGATATTGTCGGCGTGGAGGGTACAGTATTCAAGACCAAGACCGGGGAGGTTTCCATCAAGGCAAGCCGTCTGGTTCTGCTCTCCAAGTCTTTGCAGGTACTGCCAAACAAGTGGCAGGGGCTGAAGGATCAGGATATCCGCTATCGTCAGAGATATGTAGATTTGATCATGAATCCGGAAGTACAGGAAATGTTCTACAAGAGAGCCAGAATCATCAAGGAGATTAAGAGAGTTCTGGAAGAAGATTACGGCTATCTGGAAGTGGATACCCCAATCCTGACGACCATCGCCGGCGGCGCGAACGCGAGACCGTTCAATACGCACCACAATACGCTGGATCTGGATATGAAGCTGCGTATTTCTAACGAGCTGTTCTTAAAGAGACTGATCGTCGGCGGCCTCGACAGAGTATATGAAATGGGCAAGATGTTCCGTAACGAGGGCATGGACAGAAATCACAATCCGGAATTCACATCCATGGAATGCTACGCGGCGTATGGCGATATGGAGCTGGTGATTGAGGTAACCGAACAGATTGTCTACAAGGCAGCGATGGCTGTGAACGGAACGCCGATTCTCAAGTATCAGGGCAAGGAATTCGATGTGACACCGCCTTGGAAGAGAATCGACATGACAGACTTCGTTTGTGAAGTCACCGGAATTGATTTCCATCATATCGAGGATGATGAAACTGCGAGAGCGGAAGCGATCAAGTACGGCATGGATGAGGAAGAAGTGCGGCACTGGACACGCGGTAAGATTATCGCGGAAATGTTCGAGGAATACTGCGAAGATCTTCCGGGTGTGCTGGACGGACCGGCGCCGGTATTTGTCACCGGACATCCGGTGGAGATCTCACCGCTGGCAAAGAGAAGCAAGGTGGATCCGAGAATCACGCGTCGTTTCGAAGGCTATATCAACGGCTGGGAAATCTGCAACGGCTTCTCCGAGCTGAACGACCCGATTGACCAGTATAACCGTTTCGCGGAGCAGCAGGCGCAGCTTGACGCGGGGCTGGATGAAGAAGCGCACCCGATGGATATGGACTTCGTCAACGCGCTGGAGGTTGGTCTGCCTCCGACAGGCGGACTGGGCATCGGCATCGACAGAGTCATCATGCTGATCACCGACGCGCCGAGCATTCGCGATATTATCCTCTTCCCGACAATGAAATCCTTAGATGGTGTAAATAAGAAAAATGATGTAAATAATACAGCTTCTGAAGCACCTGAAAAAAATGTAAAAACTGAGTCTGAAAAGATTGATTTTTCTAAGGTAAAGGTAGAGCCTTTATTTGAGGAATTTGTTGATTTTGATACATTCAGCAAGTCAGATTTCCGTGCAGTAAAGGTTAAAGAGTGTGTTGCAGTACCGAAGTCAAAGAAACTGTTACAGTTTACTCTTGATGACGGAACAGGCACAGACAGAACCATTTTAAGCGGTATTCATAGCTTTTATGAGCCGGAAGAACTGGTTGGAAA
>ERZ857998.829-NODE-829-length-40638-cov-11.644925_pt1 | contig 40638 bp, 34 predicted proteins | sample MGYA00519954_ERZ857998 | MGnify/ENA primary metagenome ERZ857998 (study PRJEB31778, sample SAMEA3449424) | human gut metagenome | biome: human gut; feature: human-associated habitat; material: faeces | place: United Kingdom | collected 2010/2012 ...
ACATAAACTGCCTGTGGATTGCGGGCAGCATGAAAGGGCACGGGTATTCCAACGACTTGCTCGACGAATGTATGCGCGATGCAAAAGCGCAGGGCAAAAAAGGACTTTGCATTCTTTCTGCGGAAGGAAGAAAGCGGGAGTTCCTGTCCGACCCGAAGTATCTTGCTCATAAAGGGTTTTTGACAGCAGACACATCGGAATGCGGGATTACGCTTTTGTATCTGCCGTTTGCACCGGACGCGAAGCCGCCGAAATTTAAGGACTGCGCGAAGCGGCCGCAGACAAGTGAGACCGGTTTTGTGATCTATTATACGGATCAGTGCCCATTTACTTATTACTGGGTGCCGCGCGTGGCAGAAGTCGCAGCCGAGCATGGCATTCCGCTGAAAACGGTTCATATTACAGACAGAGATACGGCGCAGAATCTTCCTGCTCCGGTAACGACCTATGCGTTATTTTGGGATGGAAAATTTGTGACACACGCAATCCAGTCCGACAAGAAGTTTTTGAAACTGGCACAGGGAAGATGCGCGGAGTGACTTTAGACCAGAAAAAATGTAATGTTTGTTTAAAATCAGACCCGAAAAAATGTAAAAACCGCGGCGGTACGTTTATCTGCCTTAAAATATAAGGATCAAGACTGGATGATCAATCTGACGCTTTATGCAGTCTGCAATTTATAAGTGTAATTAAGATGCCGGCACAGCTGAGCATCTTTTTTGTTGCAGTATTTACTGTGAAAAGTGTAGCATATAAGTGAAGATAGAGGAGGGAGCATCGCCGGAATGAGTTTATGAAAAATTATATGAGATAAAATATAGGCTAAAACTTGATATTTTACGCAAAATAGGATAAAATATTAGCTATGATAGTATTAGACAGACAAACACCAAAAGAAATACAAATGCAGATCGCGCAAAACGTGCGTGCCGTCCGCAAGCGCAGAAAGATTTCACAAAAAGCCTTGAGCGAAAAGTCAGGCGTCAGTTTGGGTTCCGTGAAACGTTTTGAAACCAGCGGCGAAATTTCCCTGCACGCCTTGATCAAGCTCGCGATCGCGCTCGACATGGACGATGCGCTGATCCATCTTTTTGAGGATGCTCCGTTTTTATCCATAGAGGAGATCATACATGGACAAGATTAAACAGTTACAGGTTCTTTATGAGGGACGAACCGTCGGAACAATGGCATTATACCGGAAACATCTCGCTGCTTTTCAGTATAGTGAAGAATGGATCGCAGACGGATTTTCTATCAGTCCGTTTTCGCTGCCTTTGGGAAAGAAAGTTTTCGTGCCACAGATTTTGCCTTTCGACGGCATTTTTGGCGTTTTTGCGGACAGCCTGCCGGACGGATGGGGCAGACTCCTGGTAGATCGACTGTTGCTGAAGCACAATATCAATCCCACCGAAACGGAAAGTCTGGATCGGCTTGCGATTGTCGGAAGCTTGGGCATGGGCGCACTGCAATATGTGCCGGAATTCGACCTTGCGGAGGAAACGCAGATAGGCGATTTTGATGATATTGCACGCGAATGCAGCCGCTTGCTTGCGACAAACCAAACGGACAGCTTAGATGAGTTGTTCCGGCTTGGAGGTTCTTCCGGTGGTGCCAGACCTAAAATTTTGACAGAGGTTAACGGACAGCCATGGCTGATCAAGTTTCCGTCGAAGGAAGATGATGATGCGATTGGCTTGCAGGAGTACGAGTATGCGCTCTGCGCCAAAGCCTGCGGGATCGAAATGGCAGAAACCAGATTGTTCCCGTCCGGAATATGCAGCGGCTATTTCGGAACAAGGCGATTCGATCGAGCCCTTAAAGAAGACGGAAAGGAGCGGAGAATTCATGTGATCTCGGCTGCCGGACTTTTGGAGACCTCGCATCGTGATTTGACGTTGGACTACGATATTTTGATGAAAGCCTGCCTGAAGTTGACTGGAGATTTTCAAGAGATAGAGAAGCTGTACCGCCTGATGTGCTTCAATGTGTTCGCGCACAATCGGGACGATCATGCAAAGAATTTCAGCTTTCTTTATGATGAACCAGAGAAAAGATGGAAATTATCGCCGGCATACGATTTGACCTACAGTCATTCGATCGGCGGAGAACACGCCACCAGTGTCCATGGAAACGGCAAAAATCCGGCAGCAGAGGACCTGCTTGGCGTCGCGTCGCAGATCGGTATGGACAAAAAACAGGCGATACGCATAGCCCAAAATGTGCAGGAATGTGTCAGGGAATATTTAAGGAAATATCTCGAATAACAGAGAAAAATGAACAAGGCTGCAGATTGACTGTGCTTGATGCGGGTATGCTCAGAAATTTCATAGCTGCTTATAAATTTGATAATATCTTTCCATCCTTTTAGGGAGTTTTAATTCTTAAGAGAAATGGCATAGTTTAGTGATTGTAACTACCGAACTATGCCACTTTTTAGTGATGTGGTGTCGGTGTGTTAAATTCACATATACAATTCCAAAGGATTTCTTCAACAACTCCGGTGTTTGACTTTGATATCACAGTGTGGCATAGAAGTTAATATGAAATCTCACATAATGTTGTGAAATATAGTAGAATCATTTAAAAAACAGTTTTTCTTTCTCACTTTTTGTGTTAATATAAATGTGGCGTTTTATGTGAATATAGGAGAAATGATATGTTCGGAGCACGATTAAAAGAACTACGCAAAAAAAATAGATATACACAGGTAACTTTGGCTGAAAAATTAGGAGTTTCCAAGGGCACAGTTGCCATGTGGGAAGTTGGCAAAAGGAAGCCTGATTTTGAAACGCTTTGTACGCTATCGGAATTATTTGATGTTAGAACTGATTATATTTTAGGCCAAACTGATGATGATTCATCAATCACCCTATCTGCTAAGGATATTGAACAGCTTGGAGCTTGGACAACAGAAGAAAGTCTAAAAGAACTTTTTGAAACTTATCTTACAATAGATGATTTTGGAAAAAGCACCGTGGAGAATTTGATAAGAGGCGAAGCTGCTCGGTGTCAAAAACAAGGAACATCGGAATCGCCTACTGGAATATCCATAAATGTAACATTTGATTGATAACCCACTCTTTTATTTTGTAATTTTACATGTGAGGGAGGACAGCGGTCTTACAAGTTCTATAATATAGAGTAAAGAAAGAAATACCCCCTGCGGGTGGATGGAGGAAATGTATGATTAGATTGGCAACCGTATTTAGTGGTATTGGGGCAATCGAGCATGCTTTGGACAGAATGCAGTTAGAGCATGAAATTGTTTTTGCATGTGATAACGGTGATGTAGAATTAGATATTAAAACAACTGAAGATGAATTAGACACTATGAATGTATCTCTAACTTTTCTTACAAATGAAATTGATAATATGAGAGCTACCGCAACTGGAACAAATGCTGATTATGCAGAACAGCTTGAGAGAATGTTGCAAGGAGCTCAGAATGCAATGCAGGAACTTGAAACTATGCTGATTCCTGCAAAAAATCTTATTGTCGAGAATATAGATATCAACTCTGTTTTTGTTGCGATAAAAGACATTGTGGGAAAAAAACTTGAAGTATGTTCTTCTTCCAAAAGAAAAAAATATAAGGAGTTACTGCAAGGATTCAGAATCAACACACTCTCTGATAATGCAAAAAGATATTTAATCATTAAGGCGATTCTTACACTACGAGAAGATAAGATTTCTATTGACAATGAAGATATTTTCAATTTTGAGCTTACTATTGCTTCAAATATAAAGAAAATAGTCAAGCAAGGAAAAGACATCAAAGAACGTATAAATATGCTTTATGATAAAATCTTTTATTTTGAGACATCGAATGCTCTGTCAAAGTTGCCATCTTATGCCGATCGTAAAAAATATGTAGATGGATTATATAAAGGAAAAGAAAAGAGAAATAAAGTAAAAGAGAGTTACCTTGCAAATTACAAACTGGATCCTGAGCATTTTCATTGGAATGTTGCTTTTTTAGATGGTGCTCAATATTTTGGGAAAGTTGATTTGTTTGTAGGCGGAAGTCCTTGCCAATCTTTTAGTTTGGTAGGTAAACAAAGGGGATTGGAGGATACTCGTGGAACACTCTTTTATGAATATGCGCGTTTAGTAAAAGAAGTCCAGCCTAAAATATTTATCTATGAGAATGTGAAAGCAATCTTAAGCAATGATGATGGAAAGACATGGGAAAAAATGAAAGAAGTTTTTGCAAGTCTTGGATATAAAGTTTTTTATACCATGAATGGTAAGGCATCTGTCTTAAATGCTAAAGATTATGGAATCCCTCAAAACCGAGAAAGAATGTTTGTTGTCGGATTCCGAAGCGATTTGATACTAGAAAAAGATTTTGAGTTTCCTACACCGGTAAAACTCAAAAGGAAGATGAAAGATTATCTGCTTGATAGTGTATCCGGAGCATATTACCTTCCTAAAAAAGGTGTTGACTTTGTTACTAGTGAAAAAAATTTAACAAAAAAATATACTCAGATTGATGGAGATATAGCACTCTGCCAGAAGAAGAACCAACAGTTCAACTGGCACGGAGATTTTGTTTTTGTTGAAGAAAACAAAGATATGGAGAAAACTATGGAAGAACTTGAAAAATATTTCTTGTCTGAAAAGGTTGAGAAGTATGTTCTTGCCACAGGCACGGGTAACTTCTATTCTCGTCCTAAAACAGATTTAGATGTGGCGCGTCCACTCTTAACTACTATGCACAAAATGCATAGGGCTGGTGTAGATAATTATGTTCACACAAACGGACGATTAAGAAAACTTACGCCGAGAGAATGTCTTAGATTGATGGGATTTTGCGATAGTTTTAAAATTGTGGTTTCAGATACTTCTATGTATCAGCAGGCAGGCAACTCTATCGTTGTTGATGTATTAATACATATTTTGAAACAAATTTTTGAGAGTTATCCTGCGTTCGGAAAGGAGAAATAAAAACATGTCATTTTCGCCATTTGCAAGATTTAGAAACTTTACATTAGTAAATATGAAACTTTTTTTTGATGTTTATCCTGATATGGCTTCAAAGCTTGAATGGAATGACGCTATAAAAGTTGTAGACTCAAAGATGCCCGGCTATAAAAAAACAGCATATCAGCAAGCTTGCCAATTAGGATTAGAAGACAAAAGTGGCAACCTGTTTAAGGTTCAGTCATATTTATATGCCTTTGATGACGATAACCTCAATAACTATCTTGAATTTTGGATTAAGACATATTATGCACCCAATCCCTATGTGAATTCTACGGATACTCCGATGCTTATATTCTGTGAATTGGCAGAAGAAATATTGTTAAGCCCTACCTTGGAAACAGATTATGATAATTTTTTCAAAACGAGAATAGGCGGGGGTAGTGATGATATTTTATTGAATGCCATAAAAGCCTTTGGAAAACCTTTGCAGCACAAACTTGATCCTACAACTAAAGCAAATATTTTATTTATCAATAATTCAGATAAGGAGATTCTTGTAAATCTTTCGGCTAGAATAAAGCGGGATTTTCCTATAATAAATCCGATGGATCGAAAGAGCTTTTTTGAACGCTTTAATCATGAGAACTTTTGCAAATTTTTTCATACCAACAGTGTTCTACCAGCCACAAAGAATAAACTTAATTGTCATACAGGATATTCAATACCTTCTAGTATTCCGATTTCATATGCTTCTGGAATAAAATTCAGAAACCGTATTGTTTTCGGCGCACCCGGAACTGGAAAAAGCTACCTTCTGAATGCTGATAAAGATGTTCTATTAGGTCCAAATAGTGATGATTATGAGCGCGTAACATTTCATTCTGACTATTCATACTCTCAATTTGTAGGTACTTACAAACCGATATCAATGATGTCAGGGGAAATAGCATATAAATTTGTTCCCGGCCCTTTTATGCGAATTTTAGTAAAGGCATATAAGAATATTATTGACGCAACGGATACTAATGGACAGATTGATAAAACTAAGATTCGCCCATTCATATTATTAGTAGAAGAAATTAATAGGGCACGTACCGCAGCAGTATTTGGTGATGTGTTCCAGTTATTAGACAGAAATAAAGACGGGATAAGTGAATACGAAATCCAACCAAGTGAAGATATTCGCCAATATTTAGCCGAAAAAATAGGCGGTACCGTCGAAGATTATTTTTCTATTCAATTACCGGATAATATGTTTATTTGGGCGACTATGAATAGTGCCGATCAAGGGGTGTTCCCTATGGATACCGCATTTAAGCGCAGATGGAATTTTAATTATATTGGTATCGATGATGATGAAATTACAGAGGATTCCACTGGAACAAAGGTAGAAAACATTAAATTGTGTTTTAAGCTTAATGGAGACGTGATTAGATGGAATGTTTTAAGAAGAGCAATCAATGCTAAATTATCATCAGATACGGATGATATCCGTGCTCATGAGGATAAACTCATGGGACCGTTTTTTGTTAAATGTGATCAGTATACATTAGATTCAAGTAATATTATTTCAAGCACAACCGAAAATGATGATTTCCTGTCGGTGTTCTGCGAAAAAGTACTTATGTATCTATTTGAGGATGTAGCAAGAACAAGAAGGGATGAACTTTTTGAAGGATTAAAGGGTAAATGTAGCCGCTACTCGGAAGTTAGAGCAGCATTTATTAAGGATGGGTTGGAAATATTCGGTAAAGATTTCAAGACAAAATATTACGATGCAGAAGAAAAAGAATACGATGATAAAAAGCTAAGAGAAGGAGTATAAAATGGCTCTTATAGCAAAATATGTTAGGGAAGGCCAATTGTATTCACATGATGACCTAATGTCCATCTTTGAATTTACTGACAAGGACGAAGCCTTTAGAGATTTTATACATCTACTGAAAAAATATAGGATTCTTAAGACTGTTAAGGGCAAAAAGAATATTAATGCTGAAGATGAATCCTTGCTTGATGAAAGAGATGATGACTATGTAGGTGTGTTGGATGATTACTCTGATCTTATGTATTTGTTTAGATATGTTGGGATATTATCCTGCAGGGACAGAATTATTTATGTTTATCCCAAATACATAGATATAACCTTTCCTTTTGTTCCCAAAAGGGAAATGCTTCAAGTAATTAATGTTCTGAGGAAATATAATAAATCAAGAAAAGACATTATCAGGGAGTATACCGGAAAAGAAGGAAGTAATAATGTAAATGTGTTGTCATTGATGCTATTTTTAATCCGTGATTACTTGAACAACGGAATCTACTCAAATGAGCAAGAAACTGTAGAGATTAACGGTTCTGCAGATTATTTGTGGCAAAAGACAATAGACGAGACTTATCCAATAATAAAAAATAATCGACCTTACTACACAGAGATATACACCGTAAGAAAAGACTATAACGAGAATGACTTTATTCATAGACTGCATTCTTGGATTATTACAGATTGTACTTTGCAATTACATGAATCTGGCTTGTCTGATATATATAGCTATCCAATAATCGAGCTGACCTCAGATAAAAAGCGTGATCTCGGTGAAGATACATACATTTTAAATTGTATTGAAAACGAGCTCAGAACACAGTTTGATGACCATAAAATTATGCTGCTGAAAGCAATGGCTGACTATATCGCTATGCGCGGAAAGATGCGCACAGGCGATACAGTAATGCTTCTTCTTGGTACTAGAACATTTCATGCTGTTTGGGAAGATGTATGTGCAAAAGTTTTTGAAAGCCAGCGCAATGAGACGCTGTCAAAGTTAGGAAAGACTTATAAGCCCGTCAGGGACTTTGTAATAATGAATCCTCACGCAGGAAAACAGGAACTGGTAGAACTAATCAAAAAACCTCACTGGAATTATTTAGGTGCAGACAGAGAGCCACAAAACACATTTATTCCTGACTTCTTAAGCTTTTACGAGGACAAGCCCCAAAAGAACTACTATTATTACATTTTGGATGCAAAGTATTACTGCCCTGAGCTTAACGGGAAGTCTATCCGAAAAAATCCTGGTGTTGAGGATGTTGCAAAACAATATTTGTATTATCTTGCATACAAGTATTTCTTGGATGATTTAAAAATTCCTTTTTCAGATGTAAAAAACTATTTTTTGATGCCTAAAGAAACCGGTATTATTGAAGATGTTGGATATGTTGAATTGGAAATATGGACTAGTGTTCCGTCGATGCCAAAATTTGTTCGTATAAAAAAGCTTCCGGCTGATATGATGTATGAAAAATACATTAATGACGAGACTTTGCCATTAACAGATTTGGATTAACAATTTATGTATCACATATTTGAAAGGATTTATAAATGGAACAAAAACAGGATATTGTCCTCTACCAAATAGATAATGCCAATGTATGTGTTAGCGTGTTTTATAAAGACGAGACCTTTTGGCTTACTAGAATGTCAATGGCTGAATTGTTCGGTGTCAGGCCACAGGCTATTAGTAAACATCTGGGAAATATTTATAAAGAGGACGAATTAGATCGAGAATCAACTAGTTCCAAAATGGAACTAGTTCAAAATGAAGGTGGGGTTGAGAAAAAACGTGATGTTGATTTTTATAATCTCGATGCCATTATTGCCGTAGGCTATCGTGTAAATTCAATGTCCCGCCTAAACAGACTCGTTACAATGTTTATTGATTATGCCGAGCTTATGGCTGAGGATGAGGTTCTCATGAGTATGCAGGATTGGGTAGATCAGACCAACCGGTTTTTAAGCAACAACCGACGCAAGGTTCTTGAGGGCAAGGGAAGAATATCTCATGAGCAGGCTGTCGAAAAGGCTGCAAAAGAATATGATATTTTCCGCGTGCGTCAGGATCAGGAATACATATCGGAATTTGATAAGCAAACCGAGAAATATTTTAAGGGCGAATAGTAAACTGTCATAGTGCGTATTCTCCGATTTTGCAGAGGATATGTCAATGGTCGGATATTTTCTATAAAGAAGGCAGTGAGAATTCCCTGGCGCAGTGCCAGAAATGCGATGATCGGAGGTAGACAAAATGGAATTTATGCGAAAAAATTATACAGGAATTTTAGCTTGTTTTGGCATTGCAGTTCCGGCATGGCTGCTTGGCAAGGCATTTCCGATTATAGGAGGTCCGGTGCTTTCCATATTATTCGGCATGCTGATTGCGCTTTTTTGGAGTGACAAAGGCAAAGCGGCGGCAGGGATCAAATGGACATCCAAAATCATTTTGCAGACAGCGGTGGTACTGCTGGGATTCGGTCTGAACCTTGGCGTCATCTTTGAAACAGGAAAACAGTCGCTGCCGATCATTGTTTGCACGATTGGTATATCACTTTTGCTTGCGTGGGCGCTGCATAAGGCGCTGCGCGTGCCTTCGGATACGGCGATTCTTGTGGGAGTCGGCTCGTCGATTTGCGGGGGCTCGGCGATCGCGGCAACCGCTCCGGTCATCGGCGCAGACGACAACGAGGTGGCGCAGTCCATCTCGGTCATTTTCTTCTTTAATGTGCTTGCGGCAATTTTCTTTCCGATGCTGGGAAGCGCGATTGGATTTGACACGAGCGCGGGAGATGCGTTCGGGATCTTTGCGGGAACGGCAATTAACGATACATCATCGGTAACGGCTGCGGCGTCCACCTGGGACAGTATGTGGAATCTCGGCAGCGAAACGCTGCATAAAGCTGTCACGGTAAAACTCACCCGTACGCTTGCGATTATCCCGATTACCTTGGTGTTGGCGGTAGCTCGTGCGAAAAAGAGCGCGAAGGACAGTGGCAAAGCGGAGGGCTTCAGCTTGAAGAGGGCTTTTCCGATGTTTATTTTGTATTTTGTTATCGCATCGGTAATTACCACTGTCTGCATTCAGGCAGGCATGGATGCAGATGTTTTCGCGCCGCTGAAGGCGTTATCCAAGTTCTTCATTATTATGGCGATGGCAGCAATCGGGCTGAACAGCAATGTCGTTCAGCTTGTAAAGAGCGGCGGCAGACCTCTGCTTTTAGGCGGATGCTGCTGGATTGGCATTACGGCGGTCAGCCTCGTGATGCAGCATGTAATGGGGATTTGGTAGGAAATACACCTCGAATGAACAAAGATTTGCGTGATACCCTTTCGAACATGGGTATCATAGGGGATCGTTCAGCAGATTTTTTTCATTTTTTCTATGGCTCAAAGGCAGAAAAGGTGATAGAATAAAGAAAAAAGAACGCACGTTTGCGATGCGAAAAAGACAGGAGAATACGATGCTATATAAAACACATTACGAGTCTCCGCTCGGAGATCTGCTTTTGACGGCGGACGCGCAGGCGCTGACAGGGGTTTGGTTTGACGGGCAGAAATATTACGCGCAGGGACAGGCGGATTTGGAGCCTGAAGCGGGCGCAGCGATTTGCAATGCGCCTTGCAAGGAAGAACATGCACCGCTGCTGGCTGATGTGAAGCGCTGGCTGGACATATACTTTGCAGGAAAAGAGCCGGACTTCGACTTGCCGCTCAATCCGACGGGAACTGATTTTCAGAAAAGCGTCTGGAGCATTCTATGCACGATCCCTTACGGCAAGACCATGACCTACGGACAGATCGCGGCGCAAATCGCGGCAGAGCGGGGTATCGCGCGGATGTCAGCGCAGGCCGTCGGCGGGGCGGTCGGGCATAATCCACTGAGCATCATCGTTCCCTGTCACCGGGTTGTCGGTACGAACGGCAGTCTGATCGGATACGGCGGAGGCATCGACCGCAAGATCAAACTGCTCACGCTGGAGGGCATCGATATGAGCGCGTTTTTCGTGCCGAAAAAGGGGACGGCACTGTAAACGCTGTATTATCGGCAATAAAGAATGTAATGTTGCCTGTAATCATGAAATATGGTACGATATAATTTAAAGAAGCGTTGAAACAGGGGGTATGCGTATGTACTTGTACCATGGAAGCAATATGAAAGTTGAAACGCCGCAGCTTATTCTTTCAAATCGGACCTTGGACTTTGGATCTGGATTTTACACAACATCTGATGAATCACAGGCAACAAGGTGGGCAAAACTTCAAACAAAGCGCCGAAAAAAGGGAGAAGCGGTACTTTCGATTTACGATTTTGACGAAGAACAAGCGGCGGAGTTAGCACTTTTACGCTTTGAAGAGGCAGATCAAAAATGGTTGAATTTTGTAACGCAAAACAGAAAGAATTTGTACAATGGCGATAAATTCGATATTGTTATCGGGCCTGTGGCAAATGATACAACAATGCCGGTTTTATCAGATTACATGGCAGGCAATATATCCGAAGAAGTAGCATTGATTCTCTTGAAGCCGCAAAAATTAGCCAATCAATATGCTTTCTTGACACAAAAAGGTCTGCAATGTTTAAAATATCTCGGAGGCAAAGAAATATGAGAGAGAATACCAGACCGTCAATTATGCAAAACTTTGATACGGAACTTGCGGCTTTGATTTCCAAAAGCAGGGGAGTCTCGCTTATGGATGGATTGCGAATCTTTTTGAAATCTCAAACCCATGGAATGCTCCTCGACAACGAGATGCGGCTTTGGTATTTTAGTCCGCTGGCCATCTTTGATATGTGGGAAAATGAAGAGGCAACAGGCGATCCCGGGAACTCTCTGTATCTGCGAGGTGATGAAATTGACGAAAGAATTTAAGTTTTTTGCCTACCTGCTGGAATGTTATGCGGTGCATAAGGACACTACAGCGGATAAAATTCTGGAAACCCTAGATGAGAAGAATCTTACGCAGTTTGTCTATGACATGTATGAATTATATCACAGCGAAGCAATCGAAAATGCGTTTACCGATCTTGACAGCTTGATCAAAACCGGTAAACCGGCATACTAAGGGAAATATGACAATGTGCACTTACCGACCGAAAAAAATCTTGCGAATGATTTTCGGTCTTTTTCTTTTGCGCTGAAATGAATCTGCCCAGAATGCGACGGCGCGCAGCGGCGCGCCGTCGGGCGTAAAAGCAAAACCTCCGAAAGACCACTGCTTGGCGCTTCGGAGGTTTTGGATATGATTTTGTTTTTTGCGCGTGCTTTATTTGCCGATGATATCCTCCATTGCGCGCAGGACGTTGCCGTGCAGGAGCATGTCGATCTGATCTTCGTTGTAATGCTTGTGCATCGCGTCGATGACTTTGTCGAAACCGGTGTAATCGACCAGTTCTCCGGTCGTATCGATGCCGTCAAAGTCGGAACCGAATCCGACGTGCTCGATACCTGCTTTGTCGACCATATAATTGAGATGCGTGATGATCTGATCAACGGTCGCGTAATGGGAGCCTTCTTTTAAGAAAGAGGACTCGAAGTTGATGCCGACCACGCCGCCTGCATTGCCAAGTGTCTTAAGCTGATCGTCCGTCAGGTTGCGTTTGTGCGGGCAGAGCGCCTTGGCACAGGAGTGCGTCGCCAGGAACGGCTTTTTGCTGTGACGTGCAACATCATAGAAACCGCCTTCGGACAGATGAGAAACGTCGATGATCATGCCGAGCGTATTCATCTTGTCGACCACTTCCAGACCGAACGGCGTCAGACCCTGCGCGTTCTGCTGCGCATCGTCGTAGCAAGGATAGCCCATGGAGTTTGGAAATCCCCAGAGCAGCGTGAGCAGGCGTACACCCATATCGTAGACCTCCTGGATCCTTTCGATCTTGCCGTCTACGAAGACGCCGTCCTCGATGGTCAGGAAAGAAGACAGATACCCTTCCTCGGCATTTTTGCGGATATCCGCTGCACAGTAAGCAGGGCGCAGGATATCCTTGTTTTCCTGCATTTCGGAAATGTAGTTTTTGTAAATCGACTTAAACAGGTCGTACGGATCCATGCTTTCCATTTCATGACGAGAAAGATAGATCGCAAAAAACTGTCCCATGCCGCCGTGCTCCTGCATCATCTTGAGATTCAGATGTCCCTTGCCGTCGCGCAGTGCGCGGTCTTCGTGCCGCCAGCACTCGATGAGTGTGTCGCAGTGCATATCTAAAATTTTCATGGATTGATTCATACTTGCATACCTCCCGGAATCATTATATCATGTTGGATATACAAAGAAATAAGCAAAAAACATGCCAGAAGATCTTTAGGAAAAATCTGTTTTGACATCCATGGACAAAGAATGCGGCTTGTGGTAGACTAAATATAAAACAGTATTTGTCAGAACAGGGGGGTCAGCATGGAAGACGCAATGCGCATCATGGAAGAGATTCTGGAGACGGAATACAAAGGGCTTGTTTATATCAACGAAACGCGTGAAATCGGCTCCTATAGTAGATGTGCAAAAAAAATCACGGGCATTCTTTTGGACAGTGAGCAAAGACATCCGGGCGGACGTATCGAAGAGGGCGATATCGTCATTATCGCAGACAATGAATTGGGGAACGACGATGAGCTGACACCGGAAAGCTTAGAAACGATCGGCATCGCGGATCGGAACATCGAAAAAGACGACGCGCTCCTCGCAGTTGGCGTTTATAAGAACAAAAAAATACAGCCGCAGTATAAATATATCAAGAGCTACAATCCCAATGGACGGTTTGAGCTTGTTACCGATTATCTGGGATTTGAAATCGTAATCCGCATCGATTTCGCGCATAATCACGTGCTCATATCGGTGAATGGAGATACGTATTCGATGGTCTATTTCGAAGCGGTCGGACACATGGTCGTGATTGACAGCGTAACCGGAAAGATTAAGTTTTTTCAGGCGAGAGGCTACGGCTTCCGTGGAGAGGAAATCGGCAAGTTGCTTGCCGGTAAGCCATATCTGCCTAAGACAGATTATGAGACGAGCGGAGAGCTGATGCCGACGGTCGGCCTGAACTTTGAGAGCATCATTTACGGAGATGAAATTCTGAAGGAAATCAACAAAATGTTCGCAGCGCCGGATGGGCATACGGAGAGCGGGATTTTTGAGATACACAAAAGGCCGATGTTCTGCGTGCTGACCAGAATCCGCAAGGGCAACGCGCGAGACGGCATCTATTTGATCCTGCAGGATGCGTCTTTACTCGAAAACGTGAGAAAAGAGCGAGATAGTATCATTCAGGCGCTGGAGCAGCGGCAAAAAAAGAAATTCATGCGCAGACCCTATGGGTGTGATTTTCAGGGCGCGAAGATGGGAGATTTTATTGGAGAAGATCCCGCGATGAATGAAGTTAAGCGGCTGGCGTACAAAGCGTCGCAAACGAATTTTAACGTCATCATCACCGGAGAAAGCGGAACCGGCAAATCGAGGCTGGCAAAAGAGATCCACAGGATGGGGAAAAAAGACGCGCCGTTTGTGGAAGTCAACTGTAACGCGATCGCGCCGAGCCTGTTTGAAAGCGAGTTGTTCGGATACGCGCCGGGCGCGTTTACGGGCGCCGCGGCGAACGGCAAGGCGGGGTTCTTTGAGGAAGCGAACGGCGGTACGATCTTTTTGGATGAAATCGGCGAAATCCCGCTCGGCATACAGGTCAAGCTGCTGCAGGTGCTGCAAAACAAGCGGATTTATCGAGTCGGCTCCTCGAAGCCGATCGATGTGAATGTGCGCGTGATTACCGCGACCAATCGAAATCTTGAAGAAGAAGTAAAGAAGGGGAATTTCAGGCAGGATTTGTATTATCGCATCAATGTGTTTCCAATCTGCATTCCGCCGCTGCGCCAAAGGAAGGGAGACTTGTACATCCTGATTAATTCTGTTTTAGATGAGCTTTGCAGCCGATATCATATGAAGCATATGCTGCTATCGGAGGAAGCGCTGCAAAAGATGATGCATTACAGCTGGCCCGGCAACGTACGAGAGCTGGAAAACGTGATGGAACGCGCAATTACGGTTTGCGATTCGCCGCGGATTTATTCCGAGCATATTTTGATTGAAGAAGATGTCTCACGATCGATGACGCTCAAGGAACAGTTGGAGCGGGAGGAGCGCAGAATCCTCGCGGAGACGCTCGCGCTGAACCACTACAAGCGGCGTGAAACGATGGAAGCGCTTGGGCTTTCCAAGAGTGTATTTTACGAAAAACTGAAAAAATATCAGCTGGGAGAAGAAGATTAAGCAGAAGAAACAAAGGGACAGGAATTCCTGACGGAACGCCTGTCTCTTTACTTTTGCCGCTATTTTATGTAGATTCTAGGAGGACGCGCGGAGATCCGCGCGAGGATATCGTTCTTGTTGGTGCCTGCCAGCGTGGAGGCCTCTTGAATGCTCATTTCGTTCTCGCCGCTTCCGTAGATGGTGGCCCAATCGCCCTCAGCAACGTCCGCGATTTCGGTAACGTCCGCCATGACCTGATCCATGCAGAGCACTCCGACCAACGGACAAGGGACACCCTTGATGGTGACATAGCCCTTGTCGCGCAGATTGCGCGGATATCCGTCGGCATAGCCGAACGGCAGGGTTGCAATCACAGAATCCCGCGGCGCTCTCCAAAGATAATCGTAGCTGACGCCTTCTCCTTCTTTGATATGGTGAAGCTGGGAAATCGCGGCACGGAAGGTAAGCACCTGCTCGACCGGAACAAACCCCTTGTGGAAACCGCGCATGCCGTAGATGAGCGCACCCACGCGCACCATATTCAAGCGGAAGTGCGGATCATCGACTGTGGCGATGCTGTCCGCCAGATGGTAGTAGCGGAAGTGGATGCCCTCGGTCTTTAGCTGATCGGCAATTTCCGCGAACAAATGATACTGTTTGTCATTTTCTTCGTCATTGACCAGCGCCAGATGTGAAAAAAGTCCCTCTGCTTCGACGCGCGGCAGCGCGGTGATTGCGCGGATCGTCTGCAGGGTCTGCCCGCGGTCCTTCGCGTCCAGTCCGAGGCGATGAAACCCGGTGTCCAGTTTGATGTGTACTTTCACTTTTTTTTCCGCTTTTTCGGCCAACTCGTTCAAAAGCTCCGCCTGCCGCAGACTGAAGATGGTCGCGGTAATGTCGAAATCTACGATGTGAGAAAGGTATTTGTCCGGTGTATGTCCCATGATAAAAACCGGATAGGCTGGGTAAGCTTTTTTGATTTCGACGGCTTCCGACAGAGTCGCCACCGCGAGATAGTCCGCGCCGCTTTCCATCAGAGTTTCGGCGACGCCGACCGCGCCATGACCGTACGCGTTGGCCTTGACTACAGCTGTAAGGGCAGTGTCCGGACCGACCAGTTGACGAATCAGCCGCATGTTGTTCGCGAGTTTCTTTAAATCAATCTCTACAAGCGTATCTCTGAGAACTTCCTGTATCATCATTCGATCTCCACCCCCATGATTTTTAGTACTGCCAATACTTCGGATAGAATTCCGATACGGATACAATTCTCGTCCGGATTGAGAATGGCAGAATGCAGTGCCTCCTCCGGTGTTCCGGGCGTATGACAGCCGAGGTTAAAATAGAGACCCTTGGCCGCGTGGCAGAAATAGGCAAAATCGTCCGCGCCCAGGCTGGACTTCGGATTGAGAAGGATGTTTTTGTCACCAAGCTTTTCGCGGCAGATCTCGGAAACGCTGTCGAGCAGCTCCTGATTGTTGATCAGTGTAGGATAGCTGTCCTGATAATCTACGACACAGCTCGCGCCGTAAGCCCTGGCGATATTTTCGCAGAGTTCGCGCAGCTGCGATTTGATAGAGTCGCGGAGCTGCATATCGAGCACGCGGATGATGCCGCTAAAAACGGTTTCGTCCGGAATGATGTTTCCCGCGGTGCCGCTGTGAAAGCTTCCGACAGTGATTAAGGCCGCGTCAACCGGATGGATGTGACGGGTGATGATGCTCTGCAGAGAGCCTACCATGTTGCAGGCCGGAAGCAGCGGATCGATGCCGGCGAAGGGACTGGCACCGTGACAGGATTTGCCTTTGACGGTGACGGTAAACATCGTGGAGGCCGCATTCATGCAGCCGGGCATAAACTCCAGCTTGCCGACATCCACAGACGGTTCGATGTGCAGGCCGATGACGGTATCCACGCGAGGATCCTCAAGACAGCCTTCTTCGATCATAGGCTTCGCGCCGCCGCGGGTTTCTTCGGCAGGCTCAAATAAAAAGACGGTTGTTCGCGGAAGCTCCTCCTGCAGCGCTTTGAGTACCGAGGCAGTACCGAGCAGAACCGCGGTGTGGATATCGTGTCCGCAGGCGTGCATGACCCCGTCGTTTTGAGATTTGAACGGCAGATCGACCTTTTCCTGGATCGGCAGCGCGTCCATATCCGCGCGGATCGCGACAGCCGGCTCCTTGGATTTTGTCGTGAGAACTGCTTTGATGCCATGTCCCGCGATTTCAGAGCGGTAAGGAATTCCAAGCTGCTTTAATTCGGCACGAACGCGCGCGGAGGTATGCACCTCGTGCTCGCTCCGCTCCGGATTTTGGTGCAGATCGCGGCGGATCTGCAAGCTTTTCGCGGCGGCGGCATCGACCAGGTTCTGAATTTTGTCATAACTGATTTTCATATGAGACAGCCTCCCTTGACTTTGTAATTGTTTTGCGTTATATTCTAACTATTATAACAGAAAAACATTGCAAGAAGTATGCCGAGAGGAGAAACGAATGGAAAAAATAAAGATTGCTATAGGGCTGGCCATCATCGTGGCATCGTTTGTATATATCCTTAGAAACAAGAGCTCCATGCTGGATAATCTGATGAAAAAAAGCGTGGAGGACTACGAAAAACAAAAAAAGATTAAAGACAAGGCGAAGGATGTCGTGGACGGCAAGGCCGATGCCTTTGATACCATCGCGGATGCGGTCAAGCCGGTCATCGAGGACATCAAACAAAGACAAAAGCCGCAATAGCGCGGGTATGTGGGTATCAAAAAAGGAAAAGAAAAGCCCTTTCGATCAGGAGAGGGCTTTTGTCATGTGTGCAGATTTTTGTCGCGGGTTAGCGGAAAGTTTCCAGCAAGCCGAGGATGACAGCAATCGGCGTGAAGCAGTTGAGACCTAAAAGCACATCCAGACAGGCATAGGCGAAGGAAACGTACTTCCATTTGCGGCTGTAGCCGGGCACTTCCTTGTAGGATCGATACACCACAAAGCGTTCCGCGTCTCCGATGGCGGCTTCTCGTTCCTTGAGCAGGTCGTAGAAGCGTTTATGCTCCAATACGTTTATTTTGCCGTCACGAAAGAAAGGGATGAAAAAGAGCGCCTTGCGCTTGTCGGAGGCGTCCTCTTTGCGCGCGAAGAAGCGGATGCCGCGTTTGTCGAAAAAAACCGCTCGTGCGTTTTCAAAAAGAAACTCCTTTTTGGTGCGAAGCAGACGGTTGTGATAGATCGCTTTTTCGCTGTTAAATTCGGTATAGCACAGTTTGTGGCCATTCGAGAGGAGGAGCCAAAAAGCGAAAAACAGCGCGTTGACGGTAAGCTCTAGCGGCAGGTTGATCTGATCCACGTAGCCCTCGACCTGATAGAGGACAATTTGGATATCCATAATGGAACGGAGCACCAGATAAAAGGCGCAGATATAAAAAAGCAGCTGCTTGGGGACATTCGTATAGGTATAAGTCAGTTTGTTCATGTGTGTTCTCCTCATTAGGACTTTCGACGCGCTGTCGCGGGATGCGGCAAAAAGCGCGCAGATCTCGTCATCGAAATCATTATATCATCATATGATAAAATAAGCAAAATTTATGCCGCGAAAAACGGCAAGAATTACAGAAAAAATTTCCGGTTTTCGGACTTTTTTCGCAAAAGTTTGTGTAGAATTGTCCTAAAAACAGGACTTAATTTCCTAGATTTAGGACAAAATGAAGAAGGGGGCGTGCGTGTGACGAAAATATGAAGAAATCGTGATTTCCATTCACGAAAAAACAGAAAGTGTCAAAATCCCATGTTTTTCGCGGGAGAAGCGCGTGGGTGGCGAAAAACCTCTTGTTTTTTGTTTTTTTGGCATACAAATTGCAATTATCTGAAAACGTCATAATAAAAATTTGTCGGATTATATGAAAAGGAGGAACGATATTATGATGAACTATATCTGGGTCGGATTAGTCGTGATCGCAGTTATCGCGGGCGCTTTTACCGGCACAATGGAAGGCGTTTTGAACAACATCTTTGATTTCGCGAATACCGCTGTCGAAATCGCTCTCGGTTTGATCGGCATCATGGCATTCTTCTGCGGACTGATGAAGGTCATGCAGGAAGCCGGCATCTGCGACAAGCTCGCGAAGGGAATTGCGCCGGTTATGACCAAGCTATTCCCGGAGGTTCCGAAGGATCATCCTGCAATGTCCGCGATGGCACTTTGGATGGCAGCAAACATGCTGGGTATCGGCAACGCCGCGACACCGTTCGGCTTGAAGGCGATGCGTGAGCTGCAGACGCTGAACCCTACCAAGAGCATCGCAACCAATGCACAGTGCATGATGCTCGCGATCGGTACGACTTCCGTAACCCTGCTTCCGGTTACCGTCCTTGGCCTGCGTGCCGCGGTACAATCAGATGGCGCTGCGGAGATCATCGTTCCGGTTATCATCGCGACCACAATTTCTACCGTTGTCGGTATCGTATTTACTTTAATCTTCCAGAAGACAAAGAGATGGAAATGGGAAAACGTGATTGAAAAAGAAATCGCAGCCGGAACTTTAGAACTGAACGAGCACTATGCAGGCGAAGAAAACCCGATTGTGCTTCCGGAAGGCTATGTCTGCAAGTATGCGGAAGAAGAATAGGAGGGACTATAAATGACATTTTCAGATGTAATGACATTAATATCGAACTGGGCGATTCCTCTGGTTGTAGCCATCGTATGTTTCTGGGCCATCTTGAAGAAGGTTCCGGTATATTCTGTATTTACGGAAGGCGCAAAGGAGGGCTTCTCCACCGCTGTGATGATTATCCCGTATCTGACCGCAATGCTGTGCGCGATCGGAATGTTCCGCGCGTCCGGCGCGATGGATTGGCTGTGCGCGATCTTAGACCCGGTTACCAGCTTGATCGGCTGTCCGTCCGAGATCCTGCCGCAGGCCATCATGAGATCCTTCTCCGGCGGCGCGTCCGAGGGCATGCTTGCTGACCTGCTCGCTACCTATGGCACGCAGTCTAAGATCGGCCGTATCGCTTCCGTAGCGCAAGGCTCCACCGAGACCACTTTCTACATCATCGCGGTTTACATGGGTTCTGTAGGCGTTTCCAACGCGAGACATTCTGTTGCTGCAGGTCTTTTAGGCGACTTAGGTTCCCTGCTTGCCGCGGTAGCAATCGTAAATATTATGTGGTACTAAGCACATAAAACATTCTGGAGGAGATAAAAACAAATGAGATATCCTAAAAAACTGGAAAAGGGCGCAACCGTCGGTATCATCTGCCCAAGCTCACCAATCAGCGCGGAACGCGAGGTACAGTGTGTCAGCGTGCTGCAGGAGATGGGCTTTAAGGTAAAAAAGGCTGATAATCTGACCAAGAATTACGCCGGCTATATGGCAGGCACAGGCGAAGAAAGAGCAGCCTGGATCAACAAGATGTTCGCGGACAAAGAGGTGGACGCGGTCTTCTGTGTCAGAGGCGGCGACGGCGGTTCCCGCGTGATCAGACACCTGGATCTGGATATCATCAGAAGCAATCCGAAAATCTTTGTAGGATACAGTGATGTAACATGTCTGCATATGCTGTTTAATCAAAAGTGCGACCTGGTTACGTTCCATGGACCGATGGTATCGTCCAATATGGTGGACGCTTTTGATGATGATACCAAGAACGCGTTCTTTGACGCGCTGACCGCGGAGGATACCTATGAATTCAAGAATCCCGCGGAGGAGCCGCTTGCGGTTCTCAAGAGCGGGAAAGCGACCGGTCCGGTCATCGGCGGAAATCTTTCTTTGATCTCGGCAGCAGTCGGAACGCCGAGCGAAATGGACACGGAGGGCAAGATCATCTTCATTGAGGAAGTGGAAGAGCCGCTCACAAAAATTGAAAAATGGACTTATCAGCTGAAGCTGGCAGGTGCTTTCGATAAGTGCAAGGGCGTTTTGCTCGGGCAGTTCACCTCGGTTTCCAACAAATATCAGCCGGAATACGATGTGAAAAAATTGTACGAAGATCTGCTTGCGGAATATGATATTCCGGTTATGTACAACGTACAGTCCGGTCACGGCGACAAGATCATTACGATTCCGTTCGGTGCGGCGTGTACGATGAATACAGAAGACAAGACGATCGTTTTTAAGGTGGAAAGATAGACTATCCATCCAAGACAGACACGACTCGCAGCCTGCGTACCGGACCTCGTTTGTCCGATGCGCAGGCTGTAAAAAAAATAAAAAGAGGAGAAATAGGATATGATTTGTGATAACATTCGCATATCAGAGGATGGGAGACACCTGCTTTTTGCCGGACAGGATGTTGTGGAGCTGGCAAAAAAATACGGAACACCGCTCTATCTGATGGACGAGGACAAAATTCGCGAAAAATGCAGATTGTATAAAAACGCGCTGCGCAAATACTACGGAGAAAAAGCGAGACCGCTTTACGCTTCCAAGGCAAACTGCTTCAAGAGGCTTTATGAGATCATGTCCGAGGAAGGGATGGGCATCGATGTTGTCTCCGCCGGCGAAATTTATACGGCGCTGCAAGCAGGCTATGACATCCAAAACGCATATTTTCACAGCAATAATAAGACAGACTGGGACATCCAATACGCGATAGAGCATAATATCGGTTACTTTGTCGCGGACAATGCAGAAGAAGTTGACGCGATTGACCGGGAAGCGAAGCGGCAGGGAAAGACGCAAAAAATTCTGCTTAGACTGACCCCGGGCATCGACACACATACGTTTGAAGCTGTTTCTACCGGCAAGGTCGATTCAAAATTCGGACAGGCCATTGAAACCGGACAAGCGGAAGAAATCACCAAACATACGCTCGCGAAGGAAAATATTTCTCTTGAAGGCTTCCACTGCCATCTGGGCTCACAGATTTTCGCGGAGGATGTTTTTGAGCGCGGCGCGGTCATCATGCTGGAGTTTATCGCCAGGATGCGCGAAGCGTATGGATATACATGCAGACAATTAGACCTGGGCGGAGGCTTTGGCGTCAGATACACAGAATCCGACCCGGTGCTTGATATTGATAAACGAATCAGCGAGATTGCGGCTGTCGTCAAGGCAACCTGCGCGAAACTCTCGCTCGAGATGCCGGAGATCCGCATGGAACCGGGCAGATCCATTGTGGGTGACGCCGGCATGGTACTGTATACCGTCGGAACGGTTAAAAAAATCCCGGGATACAAAAACTATGTATCCATCGACGGAGGTATGCCGGATTCTCCGCGCTACGCGCTCTATAAATCCAAGTACACCTGCTATGTGGCGAACAAGATGGACGAAAAGGCTGACTTTGAGGCTTCTGTCGTCGGAAGATGCTGCGAGTCCGGAGACATCATTCAAGAAAACGTCATGATGCCGGCTTCCGTGCAGAGGTATGATACCATCGCGGTCTGTACGGCGGGTGCTTATCACTATTCTATGGCCTCCAATTATAACCGCCTGCCGAAGCCCGCGACCGTCATGCTGCGCGGCGGGAACGAGAATTACGTTGCAGTAAAAGCGCAGACCTTTGAGGATCTGGTTCGAAATGAGCTGTAACACACATCATTGATGTAGGAGACAAACGGGGAGACACTACAGTCTCCCTCTCTTTATGCATTGGATGGACTTGACAAAAGCAGCGATTCATGCAATACTTGCAGGCAGAAACACACCGATTGAATGGCAGGGGTAAACAATGCAAACAGAACAGCAACTGATCAATGAAAAGATATCGACGCGCAAGATCGTCCTTTTGCTCGCGTGGCCGGCGATCCTGGAGCAGATCATGCAGACCATGGTCAGTTATGTCGATATGGCGATGGTGGGAAGCATGGGTGTCAACGCAGCAGCCTCGGTAACGATCAATACGAGTCTGCTGTGGATGATCAACGGAATCATTTGGGGTCCGGTGACGGGATTTTCTGTTTTGACGGCCACAGCCGTCGGTCAGAACAATCCGGAAAAGGTCAAAAAAATCATGCGGCAGGCGATAACTGCCATGCTGCTTTTAGGGCTGATTATGCTGACGCTGATCGAAGGGATCGCTCAATTTTTCGCGAGGGTGATGGGTGCAGAACCGGACATCATACCGGATGCGCGCGGTTATCTGATGCTGATCGGCTTTGGTATTCCGTTTCAGATCATGCTTGCAGTCTGCAGCGGCCTTGTGCGGGGCCTTGGCGACACCAAAACGCCGATGCTGTACAATGTGCTGTTTAACCTCATCAATATCGTGCTGAACTATCTGCTGATCTATCCGGTCGGCAGCGTGAAGCTGATGGGCTTCACTGTCAGGACCATCGGATTGGGGCTTGGCGTACGCGGCGCGGCACTCGGCACGAGCGGCGGCGCGCTCATCGCGGGGCTTTTGATGCTGCGGGTGCTGTTTTCCAAGCGGCGCGCGATTTCAATCGGGGTGCGGGACGACTATCGCCCGGACAAAGTAATTGTGCGGCAGATGCTGTACCTGAGCGTTCCGGTGATGTTTGAACGGATCAGTATTTCCTTCGGGCAGATCTTGACATCGGCGCTGGCGACGGGTCTGGGAACCGCGGCGCTGGCCGCGCACCAACTGGCAAATACCGGAGAATCGATCTGCTATATGCCCGCGTTTGGTTTCGGGATCGCCGTCACAACATTGGTCGCGCAGTCTGCAGGTGCCGGGCGCGAGGATTTGAAGTACGAATACGCGCGGCTGTGCATGATCTATGACCTTATGATCATGTGTACGATGGCAGCTTTGATGTATGTGTTCGCACCACAGCTGATGGGCTTCTTTATCGCTGATGCGGCGGTCATCAAAGCGGGAGCCGTGCTGCTGCGGATCCAGACTTTCGCAGAGCCATGTCTGGCGGTCAATTATGTGGCAACCGGCATTATGAGAGGCGAGGGTGATACGAAATGGCCGTTTCTGATCGCTGTCATCGGCATGTGGGCGGTCAGACTGCCGCTATCCTTCCTTTTTGTGAAGGGGTTTGGACTGGGCTTGGAGTTTCTGTGGGTTGCGATGGCCTGTGACTGGATCTCGCGGGCGGTTCTGTGCTGGATCCGCCTGAAGAAAGGCAGAAGGACATTTTGACGCAATAAAAAAAGCAAACAGCCTTTGCGGGCTGAAGGAGGGAATCTCAATGAAATTTACGAAAATGCAAGGGGCAGGCAATGATTTCATTGTCATCAATAATATGGAAGAAAAATTACCGCAGGCGCAGTTTGCGGCGCTGGCCAGACGGCTGTGCACGCGGCGCATGTCGATTGGCGCGGATGGCATGATGATCGTGGACGCGCCTCAAAACGGCGGCGATTACCGCATGTATTTTTATAATGCGGACGGCAGCCTCGGAGAAATGTGCGGCAACGGCGCGCGCTGTATCGCCAGATACGGGTACGAAAAGGGGCTGGCAGGCGAGACGCAGCGTGTGGAGACGACGGCCGGACTGGTCGTCGGACAGCGCAGGGATAAGCGGATGTACACCGTACGTCTGAATGACATTACGAAGTTTGCGCAGGACGTAACCGCAAAGATCGACGGTAAAGCAGTGCAGTGTGACTATCTGGAGCTTGGCGATCCCGGACTGCCGCATGCTGTCGTGATGCTGGATGGCGACTGCGCGATGACACAGGAGGCTCTGCGCGAGCTTGGGCGCAAGCTGCGGGCAAACAGCGCGTTTCCGAAGGGCGCGAATGTGAACTTCTGTCGGGTGATCGGCGAGAACGAAGTGGAAGAACTGACCTATGAACGCGGTGTTGAGGACTTCACGCTGGCTTGCGGCACAGGCACCGGCTCCGTCGTTGCGGCGCTGATGCGCAGAGGACTTGTCAGCGGCGAGAACACCCGCGTGCACGTACCGGGCGGCGAGCTGTTTATCACCTTAAATACAGATCCGCAGACCCAGAAGATCACGGATATCTACCTGACCGGCCCGACCAATATCGTCGCTGAGGGAGAAGTCTGCGACGAGGAGTTGCATGTGCTTTTATAACCTGTGTATAACCCGTGAACATGATCCGGGCGTGATGTGACGAACGAAAAAGCGCACATCACGAAACCGATGTTTCGTGATGTGCGCCAAAAGGTGGATATTCTTATTTCGCTGTTTCGCGAGCGTCGGTAAACAACTGACTCCAACTGCCGCGCGGGTACGCATGCGCAGGATTTTCCCGGCGTTCCTGACGAAGATACAACCCGAGGAGCTGCTCCTGACGATTCTCGCACTGCTGTCTGTAATAGTTTTTCATGTTATTGAATAATGTCTGTTTCATGGATATTTTCCTCTCTTTCTGATTCTAGTGTTTTTTAGCAATGGTGTTTCGATTAAAAATATCGTATGACTAATTGAAGCCTTCGCTCTTTGCACTCCCGCGGTCAACCGCTCGCGGTATGCAAGGAAGGCCGATGAAATTCGTATTCACGCAGCGGTTCCCCCTTTCTTCCCGGCGCCCTTCTGGGCGAGGATCGTGATATATACAGAAGAAAACTTTCGAGGTCCGGTGCGGACCGCGGTTTTTCTGTTCATGGATTTGTGGGAGCTGTGGTCAAAGCAAAGGCAGCAAAACAGATTAGCAAGATGTTCGGTAATCATTTGTTGTTTTGATTCTTTATTTAACGTTTTTTCTTTGGAGCTCCGCATGCTTGCTCGCACTTATTTTTTTCACCGCTGCTGTCTTTTCGCTTATCTTGAAACATATTCTTATCAATGAATCTAAGGAGGAGATTCTCTTGACCTTCGGATTGGCTCGATTTTGCCGGTAATCCAAACATAGAGATATCTAAGTGGATTTTTGTATTCAAAAAGACTGCAGCCCCCATGGTGCGAAAACACCAAAAGACCACAGTCCGTTTTTACCGTGCATTTGCTTGTTTCATTTTGCCCGCGCTCGTCCGACGCGGCAAATGGTAAATCTATGCATGTCTCCTGACTCAGACCTCAGCACTTTACCTACCTTCCCAAATGTTCCGAACGTTCAGTGGTATTACAGATAAAGCTCCGTCAATACAGTGGCGGGACCGCGCAGGACTCTCACCTGCTTCCATCTTAGCCTCCTGCCCAGCCGCCCGCAGTCTGCAAAGCGCCGCGCAAGAAGAACATAAATTATCTTTTGTGATTCTGTTTTCACTCGTAAGTATAGCACAGGCCGGAAACAAATACAACCCCCTTGCCATGTATAACATGCAGTGTGCCGCTAAAAAACTGCATATTTTTGCGGAAATAAAACAAAAACGGGTATAAGGCATGTGTGAAAGGAAAATATCAAGTCGTTTTGTAATTTGCTGATGATTCGTTCACTTTTGCCAATACTAGCAAGGTAAAAGGGAGGTAATGCAAATGAATCAGAGAAACAGACGATATGGATATGTGCGTGTATCAACAAAAGAACAAAATGAGGACAGACAGCTGCTGGCGATGCAGCAGGTCGGCATTCCCGCGGCCTGCCTCTTTACAGACAAGCAGTCCGGCAAGGATTTTGACCGACCGGCCTATCGCAGGCTGCTGCATGTCCTGCGGGAAGGAGACATTCTGGTAGTCAAGAGCATCGACCGGCTCGGCAGGGATTACGAAGAGATCATCGAACAGTGGCGCTGCATCACCAAGGAAATCAAAGCAGACATCAAGGTGATCGATATGCCGCTGCTGGATACGACCCTGAGTAAAGATCTGCTCGGCACATTCATCGCAGATCTGGTGCTGCAGGTCTTGTCTTTTGCCGCCGAAAACGAGCGGGAAAACATCCGGCAGCGGCAGCGCGAAGGTATCGAAGCCGCCCGGGCGCGCGGCGTGCGTTTTGGCAGACCCTGTGTCGAAATCAGCCCGGAAGCTGCAGATGCGATTCTGCGATATAAGCAAAAAAAATTGCCCCTGCAGCAGGCGCTTATACAAAGCGGGCTGAGCCAAGGCACCTTCTACCGGACCATGAAAGCAATGGAGCTTTGACTTTTCAAAAGGTACACTTTTTGGCAGTGGATTCGACAAAATACGACAACAGCATTTTTTCACAAGTTCGACACATTTTTATCGAAATATATTGCTTTTTAGTTTTTGATATGATAGGATATAGGTGTTCAAAAGACAAAAACTATGTAAATGAATAGTTTCGGAGACTTACCAAAAAGTGTACCTTTTGGTAATCCTGTCGAAAAAAGACGAGAAATTGAGCAACACAAGCTCGCAGTATCAAGATATACTGGTAAAAAGAGGATAACTAACGGAAATGGTTGAGAGACCAACTGTACCAGCAACCGTAATGCCTGCATGACAGGACAAGTTCGGGAGACGAGTTATCGTTCAGATGGAAAAATCTCTTGGCAGTAGAATTTTGCATCAATGAAGAAAAGGTAAGAACGGCATATAGAGCATTCCAGTTACAGCGGCTTGCATGCTTGCCGATCGGCACTTTTCAAACTGTAGACAGAACGCATAACGACATGCACCGCATACAGAAACATTGATGATCTGAATTTAGAGGAACTGCCAAAGACGGCAGTTTTTTTGTGCTCTTTCATCCTTTTAGGGCGATGCAGCGAAGGAAAGCACCGCCCTTAGGGCAGCAATACATAGCAGTGTGAAGTAATGCAGAGGCAAAACGAAACGATGCAGGCAAACACAAAAATGAATAATGAATCAATTACAGGCTTTTGTGGCAGTTTGAGCCTGAGATAAAACAGACATCCTTATATATCCTTACAGCGGGCGGAGGCAAAAGGGAAGCGCCGCCCGCAAAAGGAAACAGAAATAGAGCATAGATAGAAACTGCAAAAGCATTTTGCCTATCAAAAGGAGATGGAACATGAATCAGCGAGAACTGAAACAGAGTATCGAGGAGGATCCGAACCTGACCGATTCGGAAAAGGCGCGGAAGCTCAACGCACTGTGCGCACCCTACACCAAAATGAGCGATGAGGAATTGCTGCAGCTGGTGCGGGATTTCACCATGGAATACGGCAGAGAGCCTATGCGAAAAGACGTGCTGTATGACCGGGAACTCAAAAAACGGTTCGGACCATGGACGAGAATGCTTGAAAAAGCAGGCACCAGACCGGTCGCGGAACATTATTTGGAAGGCAAGAAACGGCGGCGCGAAAAACGCGCACGTCATAAGGAATACCGTAGGCAGCTTCGCGAACAGCAGGCGGCAGAAGCCGCGCGGCTTACGGAAGCAGTGGGAATAGAATGAATGTACAGCAGAGAAACGGCAGCTTTTTGGAACAAGCTTAAAAAAGAAGCCATTCTCTGCTTGCAGATACGGCAGGCAGTTGTTGGTAAAGGAACGCGTATGTCAATTATGCATTTAAAAGCTCTTAAACTGCCAAGAGAGGGAAGAAATGCAGAAGTTTTTTAGTGAGGAGGGAAAAGAAATGAAGAAGCGAATGCGGATAAGCTTTGTCGTAGTCCTTGCACTTATTATGGTCTTTGCCATGAGCACAAGTGCGTTTGCGGACACGACAAGCTGGACGAGTTTCCAGGGAAACAATCAAAACAACGGTGTGATAACCGGAAACTTCTCGACCGCACCAACATGGAAAGCGGTACAGCTTCTGGACGCAACAAAAACGACCGGTTGGTCGGGCGTGGATTGTCAGCCATTGATGACAACGGAAGGCGACAAGACCTATGCGTATGTTGTGACCGATTCCAACGAAGGGGCAAAGGCATTTAAGGTAGACTGCGACACAAAAACTGTAGTTCCGGGCTGGCAAGGCGGTGTGCCGCTGACAAACATACCGACGGCGCAGCTTGGAACCGGTACCATTGTGAATGATACATGGTATCTGCCGGTATCCTACGATTATCAAATTCTGCCGAACGCATATATGTCATATGAAGGCGGTTGGAGCATCAGCGCGCAGAACCTGAGTTGGGAATATGATACTACAAATTATACGGGTCTTCATTTCGAAACTATTGGACCGAACGGCGGCATAGCGCAGATGATCAGCAACTCCCAGACGATGCCGATCAACGTCAATGTCGAGGACATCTGGGCGGACTTTACGATTCAGTTTGGTTCCGACACCTCTGCGCAAATGACGAACATGAACGCCAAAATGTATATCAAGGCGGAAACCGAAAGCGAGTGGCTGTTGCTCGGAGAGCTGACAGAACCCCAGATTCCGATTGGAGAGCCGAAGGAACTCAGCGTCAACTGCACACGCCAGCTGCAGCAGGCTGGCATGGGCGGCAATAGACTTTATCAGTTAAAGCTGGAATTCAGTTTTGACGGCGCGACCGCCAATGAAGTAATTGTTAAAAAAGCGGAAGTTTACAAGAACAATATGTTCGTGAAGAAGATTGCAAATCTCAGCACGACAACCGAGCCAACCGCCGAAACCATGATCGACTTCCATACTTACAGCGGGGCGATTGACGGCGGCAGAAGCGGACAGCTGAATACGCCGATGCTTTATATCAAGGGGAATTTATTCTTCGGCAATTGGACCAGACCGGATGCGAACGGCAATAATTACGCGAAATACTTCAAGCTGAACGCATCGAACAATCAGTTGACAACGCTGAATACAGGCCATACGGACGACGGATTTTACTTTGCGGGAGCAACGACATATACATCCTCAAAAATTCCGTATATTGTTTTCGGAAGTGACAACGGGAACCTTTATCTGTTCAACGCAAACAATCTTTCATTGGTGAGTACGGAGCATGTGGACGAAAAAATTCGAGCTTCTATTTGCTACGATAATGGAGGGATGTATTTTTCTACCAAAAGTGGCAATGCGTATAAGTTCGGGGTGAACAGCAGCGGACAGCTTTCAAAAATATGGGAAGCAACTTTATTTTTACCATCTAACGCAACGCCTGCCGTATCAAAAGGCGTTGTATATGTGTCCGTGGGTGAGTTCACATCAACAATAGGGAAGTTACATGCGCTGGATGCAACAACCGGAACCCCATTTGGGGGAGCCTATACCACAGGGGGTCCGGTACAGTCCTCCATGTTGATTTATGAGGCAGATGAGGAAAACACCTATGCATATTATACCGTCAACAATGCGACAGGGAAAGGCTATGTTCTGAATATTGATCAGAGTCAGACCACTGCAACTGTCGGCGAAGCCGGATACACGCTTCAAGGGTTTGCGGCGTGCAACGGATATGTGGTTTACGGAAATGACGGCGTTCCGAATGAAGGCTATCAGTATAAGGTGTGTCTCTATGTTGCACACTGAATGAAAACAGAAATGTTTCGGTGAGGCTGTTTTGCAGCCTCACCATTTCTCACTAACGGAAGGAGGAGATAGGATTGAAAGGTAAGAAAGCATTGTCGATTCTGTTGACGTTGATTATGATTGTGACATGTACGCCAACGGTTGCGTTTGCAACACCTACAGAAACAGCAGCGCCGATACAGGTTTTTGTTGATGACACGCCGTACACCGTTCAGACAACGGAGATTACGGGGGAATATCAATATTATTCAACACACTCTGAGACTTGCTCCGATCTCAGTCATGGAGTCTACAAAGTTGTTGTGCCGGAAGATGCAGGTACATTAAAGTTTGTGCTCCCGTCTGACATTCTGTCGGTCACAAATGCAGATTTTGGAGGAAAAGATTTTGGTGAAGACGAAAATGGATCACGAACTTGTGAAGTAAATAGAATAGATATTTTATCTGAGGTAGCAGGCTATACGATACCACATAATGCAGGCAGTTACGAATCTGACGGCGGAAGTAGTTTGGCGGATATATGCGGGCTAGACAGCACCAAACCGATTGCATATGTCAATTTTAATACCAAAGACACGAATTACTATGAGAATGATCCGGACGAATATATAGCAAAATACGGTCTGCTGATTCAGTTTGGCGGCGAAAGTCAAGAACAGGAAACGGTCGAGGTATCGGTTGAAAGAGTTGCCTTGAAAGATGCTGCAAAACCGCTCCGGATTGGTGAGGAGAACACTGTGATAGCGACGCTGAAAAACAACGGAACAGAGCAGGTTTCCGGATTTAAGGTCAAACTGCAGGCAGACGGTTCGAAAGTGACGGAATTGACCTATGCAGGAGGCATTGACCCGGGGAAGGAAGCGGAAGTTGAACTTGCGATAACGCCGCAGGCGAAAGGCAATCCGAATGATGGAAAAACAGAACTGAAAGTTTTAGTAAATAACCAAGAGGACACATCGAAAAGTGAAACCTTTATTTACGGGAAATACAGCATTGTGGTGACATGCGTAGGTGTCGACGAGAGCGCAGACGAAATGAGCATCGCCTCGATAGATGGTGGCGGCGGGTATTATGACGAAAACGGATTATACCAAAAGAAGAGTTACAAACCAAATCCGGATGACTACAAAGTGAAAGATAGTTCGCCGGCAAAATACATCTTAGAAGCAGACTATGGCGCGAAATGGGATGTTACTTTCAATACACCGGACGGACAATGTTTCGCCTATGTTGAGTACGAAGATAAAACAAAAGTAGGGTTAAATGACAATAAAGCGCAGCTTGTGTTCGATAAGGAACGCTTTGGTCAGGCGTATTACGAAGAAATTAAGGTAGAGGATATAAACCTTTACACTGGTATTCAGGCGTCAGGCACACTTTCCAAGGTTGCTTTTGATAAGTTGACAGAAGGTGAGACCTATGCGATCTTTTTAAACTGGAAGGCACAGAGCGGTGCAATCAAGCGATTTAATACCAGCGTGTATGAAGACGAGCGAATGCTTACCTCTCATGACGATACGGGTTGGAACTATACAGGCATCATTGTTGAAAAATATCAGCCACGCGCAGATGCAAAGCACCTTGTAGTTGAAGTTTCGCAAGGCAGTAAGGTTGTGGCGCGTAAGGTCATTGACATCAAGATTGCTGACGCAGAGAAAAAGAAACTGCAGTTCATGGAAACGCCGCTTCGACAAAAAGAAGGTCCGGGTTTCGTCGGTGCGAATGTCGTCCGCGTACACATTTTTTCCGATCAGAATGATACGCAGTACGTGACAAGCGGCAGCATACCGCTCTACTATGCGGGAAACGGCATCTGGGAGCCATTAGAAGCAACGGCGAAAAAATCACTGTTTGATTTGACCGGCGGTTATGCTGCAGACGGCAAAATTGATTTAGCAACCTTAAAAGGCGTTGATTCGGGAGGCGCAATCTATCGCTTCAACGGAAAGAAATGGGAAAAAGAACAAGACAGCAATTACAAAGATTTGAGGGCGAACTCTCTTGCGCAGGCCATTTTTGTTGGTGACAAGATTGTAGGAACCACGAATCGCGGAACTAAGGGCGGTAATCTGTATGTCGGTGAACAGAATTTAGAAGCCAAGGCGATAAATTGGCAAGAAGAAAACATCGGTACGGATTCTAATTGCTATTCCCTTCTTCAGGGAGACGACGGGAAAATCTATGCGACGAAGTATAACGGCAGTCTGTATCAATATAACGGAAGCAGATGGACGGAACTTCGAGGAAGTACCGGATATCCTGCAAAGGTGATTGCAGCAGAATCTGAAAATAATCTTTGGATTTCCGCACAGACAGGAACAGATACGGCAAAATTACTTCACCTTGACGGCACTAACTGGAAAGAATACAGCACACCGGCTGCGCTAAAAGAGCTTCCGACCGGTATTCTCGTTACAGGCAATGAGATGTACTGCATTTATCTTGGAAGCCTTTGGAAAAGCGAGGATCAGGGCGAAAACTGGATCAGACTGCATATCGACAGCAGCGGAGATGCCGCAAACACTCTGACCGGGATTCAGAAGACAAGGGACAAAGGAATATTTTATCTTGGCACAGAAGGCGCATTCTATTACGAGGGAACAGCCTTGAGCGAAGCAGCGATTTCCTCAAACCAATACAATGCGCGCACCGTCAGGGTTAGTATCAGTGGATCTTATGGTGCGAAAAAAGTGTTGTGGAGCGGTAAAGTCACCGTCGATAACCAGTTGGATATCCATCCATATCTGACCTATTATAAAGGGACAGGAGTGGATACAATACCGCAACAAGCTACACGTGTATACGGCGCATATAACGAGGAAGAAGGCACGGGGTTTGCTTATCCGACGGTACTGCATGCTTTGATTAAGATGCTGCTGGATAACGGCGTGGATCTGGAGACCAAAGAAGCGTTTACATACCGTGACGGCAAAACTTACACCATTCCAAAGAATCTGGATGTACAGGCAGGTCTGGGCGGCAAGGTGTATCTAGCCATGGCAGGCGGTCTGCGCGAGTTTGACGGCGGGAATATGTCCGGATGGATGTACCGTGTCAACGGAAATTTGCCGAATCTTGGTATGTCGGACTATGCTATAAGTGACGGTGACAAAATCAATATTTTCTATGTCACCAGCTGGCAGAGCGGCGGCGCAAGCCCCGGCTCACCATCCCGCCTGAGCACGGCAGAATACGGGCATCAGCAGGAAATTGAAATTGCTACGGGCACATCGCTGACTTTCAAGACAGAGGTGAATAATGGAACAAGTTACTATGATGCCGACATGGCGTTTTTGTATGTGGATGGCAGACGCTTTTACAACTATACCGCAACCGGCGCGAAAGAAACCGCAATGACCGACGATGACGGACTTTTGCAGATGACTTTCGATAAAGACGGCGTTTATGAAATCTTTTGCTATAAAAAAGGCGTTTATGCACAGTCCAATGTCATTACGGTCAGAGTCGGCAAGGGGAATGTTAAGCCGGAAATCCTGCTGAAAACAGCCGCTTCCCGCAGTACACCGAATCAAGGGGTGCTTTTGACGGTAACGGATCTGCAAGGAAACGCAATGCCGGGCATTCAGCTTTACAACGCAGCAAACGATGAAGCACTGAATGGAATTGTGACTGGCGAGAACGGGCAGGCAACGGTAAGCTTTGCAGAAAAAGGAACGTATCAGATTTATGCCAAGGGCGAAGAAACGAAAGCTTCCCAGACCATTTCCCTCACCATAGCGGATGAAATCGGCGATATTCAAATCGCCATGTCCGACGCGCTTGACCTTGCCAATACAAGAGCAGACCTGTTTACCGGCAAGACGCCTTGGAACGGCATCGCATTGGACAGACAGGTGCGCGGAAGCTGGCAGTCCGGAACACTGAATAAACTGGTACAGGAAATCGGAAGCTCAATAGAAGCAAACAGCGGTACGCAGTATGAACTTGTCACCGACTATGCAAAATGGGTGCTGGCCATTCAGGCGGCGGGCGGCGATCCGTCCTCGCTTGTCTACAATAAGACGAAGATTAACCTGTTGGAAAAGATCTATGACTTCCATGTTCGATTAAATGACGGAACGGTCAAGAATCTTTACGCACAAGGACTGAACGCGCCGATCTGGTCGCTGATTGCACTGGACAGTGTACCGGAAACGGTCCCGCAGGACGCAAGGTACAAGAAAGCAGATCTTGTTCGGTACATCGTCAAAACACAAAATGCTGATGGCTCATTTGCGCTTATCCAGGGCAGTAAGGGTGACGTCGACATCACGGCGATGGCACTGCAGGCATTGGCAAAACACCGCAGTGAAAGTGGTGTGGAAGCGGCGGTGCAAAAAGCTGTGCAGTGGCTGGCAGCGCAGCAAAAGGAAAACGGAGGATTTGCTTCCTACTACAGCAATGACAACTGCGAATCAACAGCACAGACGATCATTGCACTGACGGCTTTAGGAACGGATCCTGCCGCAGCACCGTTCCGGGCGGAAGCAGGTACGACGATGCTTGATGCGCTCCTGTATTATCATTTGGGTGATGGCAGCTTCGCGCATGAAGCAAACACTTATGGTGTGTTGACGGCAAACGATCTGGCATCCGAGCAGGCACATCTGGCGCTGACAGCCTATGACCGATACAAGCAGAAGGCGGCGCCGCTCTATGACATGAGCAGTACTGAGAGAGTTGACCGCTATGCGCCGGTCATCACGACCAACGGTCTGCGAACCTGCACGACAGATGAGAAGACACTGCTTTTCACGGTAACCGCGTCGGACGCAAAGGACGGCAGCATTACGCCGAAAGTAGAAGTAAAAGCCGGTGAACTTGGAGAGTATCAGGAGTTGAGTTTACATGATGGACAATATGAAGTTTATCTGGGTTTCGATCGGTCACAAACCTTCTTCCGTATCACAGCAACCGATGCGGCAGGCAACACCGCGGTTGAGGAATATGTTGTTACATATTCGAAAGATCCGGTTGTCAAGTCCATCAGTCTTCCGAACAGCGTGCAGACTGCCGAAGTAGGCAAGACGCTGAAATTGACCGCAGAGGTGACTCCGGACAATGCAAAGAACAAAACGCTTACATGGACTTCCTCCGACACGAAGGTTGCAACCGTAGATGAGAATGGTAATGTTACAGCGCTGAGAAGCGGAACGGTGACGATTACCGCTCGCACTTGCGACGGCAGCAATCTTGCCGCGGAATGCAAAGTGCTCTGCGAACTGCCGCAGAGCCAGCAGCCGGACGATAAGACAATCAAAGTCACTTTCACGCTGCTCGGCGATACTGATCACGGAGACAAAAAGCCGTTCCATACTCTGCGTGAGAACAATCTGGATACATGGATTAAGCCTGTAACGGTAACGGTTGAAAAAGGTTCTTCTGTCGGAGATGTATTCGCGCAGATACTGACAAAGCACGGCTATACCTTTGAGGGACTTTCCAAGAACTATATCTCCCATATCACGACACCTAACGGCGAGCGCATCGGAGAGTTTACCAACGGCAATCTTTCCGGCTGGATGTACACCGTAAACGGGCATCATCCGGAAGTTGGTCTGAACAGCTATATCCTGACCGGCGGTGATCGAATCATCTGGCACTACACTGACGACTACACGGTAGAAGAGGGATCCGAAAAGTGGAACACGCAGAACGACGAGGTCAAGGATGTTACGACTACCGGTTCTTCCGGCTCTGCGACAACGAAAGCACCGACCGAGGTCAAGGTCAGCGGCAATACCGCAACCGCAAAGGTTAAAGCCGAGCACAGCGCGGAGATCATCAAACAGGCAAAGGAAAACAAATCTTTCGAGATTATTCTCGAAGTTTCCGCAGGGAACACGAAAGGCGCGGAAAGCGTACAGATGCAGCTGGATACCGCGTTCGTGAAGGACATCGTCGAAAAGACCAATGCTGATCTGACGGTGAACACCGAAAACGGTAAGGTAAAGCTCGATCAAGAAGCGCTCAAGGCGATCATCAGCGAGGCAAAGGGTAGCACGATCCTCATCGAAATCGCGAAGGTAACGAAACCGACCGAGGCACAGAAGAAGGCTGCCGGCACAAACGGCGACATCTTCAGCCTGCTTGTGAAGTCCGGAGATAAGATCATCTCGGAATTCAACAAGGGAAAGGCAACGGTTCGCGTGGAGATTCCTGCGAAGCTGGCAGATAAGAAGGTCGCGGCAATTTACCTTGCCGATGACGCGAAGATCGAGCAGCTGGCAGGCAAAGTCCTGACCGTCGGCGGTAAGAAATTCTACGAATTTACCACGCCGCATTTCTCAACTTTCGCGCTCGTTGACGCGGAAGAACTGGGACTGGAAGCCGAAGAACCGCAGACAGACGCCAAGGCGCTGACTGCGAAACTGACGCCGATCGCACGCTCTGCAAAGACCGCGAAGAAGAACGTCAAAGTCACCGCCATCCTCGACAAGCAGGATAAGGCGATCATAAAAGAGCTTAAAGATGCGGGCTATACCGTAAAATACCGCTTCTATCGCTCGACGAAGAAGACGGCAGGCTACAAGGCAGCCGTCACGAAAAAGACCGCTTCTTACACCAACACAAGCGGTAAGAAGGACACGAAATACTTCTACAAAGTTCAGGTAAGAGTTTACGATGAAAACGGTAAACTCGTTGCGAAGACGGCGCTCAAGCAGTGCAAGTACGCGAGCAGAACATGGACGAAGTAAAGTAACGGAATTACAACAGTGCGGGCTTCCATAGTCTGAACGAAGATCATAGGCTCCCTCCGGCGTAGAGACTTGAAACAACAAAGGTTTCAAGCCTGTGCCGGAGGGAGTCTTCTTACTGGCGAAACAACATGTGAGCGCTAAAGGACGGCGCGCGTAAAAAGCAGCAGGCAAGCGGCGTGCCGCGAACTTTTGTTTTTTGCTTGTTTCTTTTGGTGGATTCAAGTATACTATTAGATAGGAATATCAGGCGCGTGGCTCAAAAAAACGTGACAATAAAAATAACGTAGATAAGGAAGATAAACATGAGTAAAGCAGACGGATTATTTGTAAACATGTGCGAACAGATTCTGACAGATGGATTTTCGACAGAGGGGGAGACGGTGCGCGCCCACTGGGAAGACGGCTCTCCGGCCTATACGATCAAGACCTTTGGGGTTGTGAACCGCTATGACCTGTCGGAGGAGTTTCCGGCGCTGACGCTCAGACCTACGGCAATCAAATCCGCGACGGATGAAATTCTTTGGATTTGGCAGAGAAAGTCCAATAATATACACGATTTAAAACCGCATATCTGGGATGAATGGGCGGATGAAGACGGTTCCATCGGCAAGGCATACGGCTACCAGATGGCGAAGAAATATCAATTCGCGCAGGGTGAAATGGATCAGGTGGATAATGTGCTGTGGCAGCTCAAGAACCAGCCGCAATCCCGTAGAATTATGACAAACATCTATAATTTTGCGGACCTTTCGGAGATGAACCTGGAGCCTTGTGCTTACAGCATGACCTTTAATGTGACAGGCAGCAGACTCAACGCGATTCTCAATCAGCGTTCGCAGGATATTTTGGCCGCCAACAACTGGAACGTTGTGCAGTATTCGATTTTGCTGATGATGTTCGCGCAGGTCTGCGGTCTGGAGGCAGGAGAACTCGTGCATGTCATCTCGGACGCGCATATTTACAACAGACATGTGCCGGTCATCGAAGAGCTGATTCGCCGCCCGCAGTATCCGGCGCCGAAGGTAAGCTTGAATCCGGAGATTCGAGACTTTTACGATTTTACCACAGCGGACATTACGGTAGAGGATTACCAGACCAATCCGCAGGTCAAAAATATTCCGATCGCGATTTAGCGATATGAAAGGCTCGCAAAGAGCGGAAAACCATCAAAGAAGGGGCGGCAAGGCGGCCGCCAAATGAGGAAGGACGTATATGAATCTAATCGCTGCAGCCGATTTGAACTGGGGCATCGGCAAGGACGGGAACCTCTTGACACATCTGTCCGGGGATCTCAAATATTTTAAGCAAAAAACAAGCGGCAAGGTCGTTGTTATGGGGCGCGCGACGCTCGAAAGCCTGCCGGGCGGCAATCCGCTGCCCAACCGCACGAATATTGTTTTGACCTCTCAAAAAAATTTCACGAAGGAGGGCTGTCTCATCGCGCGGAATCTGGACGAACTAGCGGGTATCTGCGCGGACTACGCGCCGGAAGATGTGATGGTCATCGGCGGCGAACAGGTCTACATGCAGCTGATCCGGCAGTGCGACAGGCTTTTTATCACCAAAATTTTTGAGAGCTTTGACGCGGATAAGCACTTGATGAACGTCGATAAAATGCGCAGTTTCGAGCTTGTTTGGACCGGCGATGTGCAGGAGGAAAACGGCATACAATATCAGTTTTTGGAGTACAGAAAAAAAGAAAAGGATCTTTCAAATGGCAAAAGTCAAGAATAAAAGAGAAAATCACACCACCAAACGCGGCACTTATGGCTACGGCTACGGACCGAAGGAGACAGAAAAGGGAAGCCGCGGAGGGCGCGGGGAGAAGCAGGCGCGGAGCGGACGAGAAGGTTTCGCAGAGAGAGAAAATCACGGCAGAGTCTTTTCTCCGCAGGAAAGAAAAGGCCGCGGCATGGAATTTTCTCCGGCAAGACGTAAGCCAACGCAGGCAGAAGCGGACTTCGAACAGCCCTCGGGCAATGTGATCGTCGGCCGCAATCCGGTTACGGAGGCTCTCAAAAGCGGCAGAGAGATTGATAAACTGCTGGTCAGCGCGACCGAAGGCTCGATGATTAAGATTCTGGCACAGGCCAAAGAGAAGGGAATTCCGGTTATGCGCCTTGAAAAGGCGGCGCTGGACCGGCTGGCGCAGGGGCAGGCGCATCAAGGCGTGGCAGCCTATGTCAGCCCATACGCTTACAGTGAACTTGAGGATATTTTTGCGTTGGCGGAGGCGCGCGGCGAGGATCCGTTGATTTTGATTTTGGATAATCTGGAAGATCCGCATAATCTCGGTGCCATCATGCGAAGCGCGGAGTGCGCGGGCGCGCATGGGATCATCATTCCCAAACGCAGAGCTTGCGGGTTGACCGAGGTGGTCGCGAAGGCTTCCGCGGGCGCGATTGAATATATGCCTTGTGTCAAGGTGACGAATATCGCCCAGACCATCGATGAATTAAAGGCGCGTGGCCTTTGGATCGCGGCATGTGATATGGGCGGACAGAATTATTATGAGGCGGAGCTTACCGGCAAGCTGGCGGTTGTCATCGGCAGTGAGGGATTCGGCATCAGCAAGCTGGTAAAGGAGCAGTGCGACTTTGTCGTTTCTATGCCGATGGTCGGCAGAATTACTTCACTCAACGCGTCGAACGCGGCGGCGGTTCTTGTGTATGAAGTCAGGAGACAGCGCGATCTGCGCGCGGCGCGGGGATAAATCGGCGAGAAAAGGCTTTTTTGCGGCGGGGCGGTCAAGCCTCGGGAAAAGAGGTTGATAAGAAGATGGACATTCATACGCTGCACATTCTTACGGACGAGCAGCTCGTAAAAATGGCACAGGAGGGCAGTGAAACTGCCGAGGAGATTCTGATAGAAAAATACAAGAGTCTTGTCAAAAATAAGGCAAAGACCTACTACATCGCGGGCGCGGATAACGAGGACGTCGTGCAGGAGGGCATGATCGGGATTTTTAAGGCGATTCGCAGCTACGACGCCAACAAGGAGGCGGCGTTTAAGACTTATGCGGATACCTGTATCAACAATCAGATTTTATCAGCGATTAAAAAAGCCAACCGCCGCAAGCATCAGCCTTTGAACGAATCGATTCCCTTGACGGTGGAACGGGTTGACTCCGAGTGGGGTGAAACGAACACTGAGGAGGCGGGCTTTGTGAAGGGCACAATGGAGAGCAATCCGGAGGCAGTCGCCCTTTTGCGGGAAATCGCGGAGGTGCTGCAGGCGCAAAACAGCGGGTTGTTCAGCAATTTTGAAAGGCAGGTGTGGGCAGAGCGCCTTAAAGGTTATGCGTACACCGAAATTGCCGCGCATCTCGGCAAATCACCAAAATCCATCGATAACGCGATGCAGCGGATTCGCAAAAAAGTCCTCACTTATATGGAAAAATAGAGAAAATCTCAAAAAAAGAATGACAAGCGGGCGAATTAATGCTTGACACCGCTTGCGATATCCTTTATAATATGCAATGTTGATGTGCTGTCGTAGCTCAGTAGGTAGAGCACTTCCTTGGTAAGGAAGAGGTTCGGCAGTTCGAGCCTGCTCGACAGCTCCACATATAATCCTGCATGGTGACGAAGATTCGAACCGTGTAGGATTTTTTTTTACAAAAAACGCTTGCAAACCAGTCCCAATATGGTAGAATTAAAAATAGGTTTGAGCAAAACCCAAAGGGGATTTGGGGACGCCCAAGTCCAAACTTCCAAAAAATAACGTTATATAATCAGGAGGATTAAAATGGCAAAACAGAAATTTGAAAGAACCAAACCGCATATTAACATCGGTACCA
>ERZ857998.836-NODE-836-length-40338-cov-47.278703_pt1 | contig 40338 bp, 37 predicted proteins | sample MGYA00519954_ERZ857998 | MGnify/ENA primary metagenome ERZ857998 (study PRJEB31778, sample SAMEA3449424) | human gut metagenome | biome: human gut; feature: human-associated habitat; material: faeces | place: United Kingdom | collected 2010/2012 ...
ACATCTGGGAAGGAAACCTGAAAGAAATTCGCTATACGACCGTAGGAAGTGTGATCGGAACCCATGCGGGCCCCGGCGCTGTTGTGGTAGCGTTTTTCAAGAATCAATATAACGCAGAACAGAACAGCAGCGATTGAAGAAGCTGCAATAAAGACAGGACTGCGCCGCATCGCCGTCAAATGAAACGGTAGCGCGGCGCAGCTTGGGTCACGAGGGCAGCAGATCGGCACAGCTTTGCCTTCTGCGGGGAGGAACGACAGGCACAGAGAAAATAGCTCCCCTGTGTAAAAGACATCGGGAAAGTTAGTGAGAGAGAATGATTTTCCTATATGTGCAAATATTTTTCTATGGTCTTTTGAAAGAAGAGTTCCTACAATGAAGATACACTGGCGGGACGGCGTGTGCCGCCCTGCCGCGCAGACACAATTCATTTATCATTTATGAGGAGGAACTGAGATGAAAAAGATGCTTGCCATTCTCCTGTCCGCCGTGATGGTGCTGGCCCTGCTGGCCGGCTGCGGCAGTAAGGACAACGACAAGAACAAGGACTCCGATACGCAGGGCGGCGACGCCTCTGCGCTGAATGTGGCCGTGTTCTACTATGACTTTTCCGATGTGTATATCTCCAGCGTCCGCAACTCTATGGAGGAACAGTTTAACGCCATGGGCATCAAGCCCAGCAATTATGACGGCGCGGGCAACCAGGCACAGCAGACCGATCAGATCAACACCGCCATCTCCAACGGCGCTAATCTGCTGATCGTCAACATCGTGGAGACATCCTCTCCCGACGCCGCCCAGAACGCCGTAGAGGCCGCCAAGACCGCCGGTATCCCCATCATCTTCTTCAATCGCGAGGTCTCTGATGACGTGGTGAAGAGCTACGACAAGTGTGCCTTCGTCGGCACGGACGCGCCTGAGGCCGGTCACATGCAGGGCAAGCTGGTAGGCGAGTACCTGTTGGCCAACTATGACGCCGTGGATCTGAACGGCGACGGCTCCATCTCCTATGTGATGTTCAAGGGACAGGAGGGCAACGCCGAGGCCGAGGCCCGCACCCAGTACGGCGTGGAGGATGCCAACGAGCTGCTGACCGCCGCCGGTAAGCCGGAGCTGGTCTACTACAACGCCTCCGCCACCGACAAGTATCTGGTGGATCAGGGCGGCAAGTGGTCCGCGCAGGCGGCCAATGACTACATGGCCACCATCCTTCCCGAGTATTCCGAAGCCAACGGCAACATGGTCGAGCTGATCATCTGCAACAACGACGGTATGGCGGAGGGTGCCATCTCTGCCCTGCAGGGTGCTGGCTATAATATGGGCGACGGCGGCAAGACCATCCCCGTGTTCGGCGTGGACGCCACCGAATCTGCCAAGCAGCTCATCAACGAGGGCAAGATGACCGGTACCATCAAGCAGGATGCCGAGGGCATGGCCTCCACCATCCTGAACCTGGTCAGCAGTGTCAAGGGCGGAGGCAATCTGATGGACAACACCTCCTCGTTCAATGTGGATGCCGGTGTTGCCAAGATCCGTGTGCCTTACGCCACCTACACCGGCGAATAAGCCATAGCTAACGGCTCTCGCCCCAGCAAAAGCGCCAAGGTAGAGCGGGGCTGTCAGTCAGACAGCCCCGCTCTTTCGCGAAAGCGGTTCGTATTGCGAGCCGCTTTTGAACCCGCAGATAAGGAGGTAACCGCATATGGAGCAGCCGGCATTGCTGGAAATGCGAAATATTACGAAAGAGTTCCCCGGTGTCAAGGCGTTGGACGGCGTTTCCCTTACCGTCCGACCCGGCACCGTCCACGCGCTGATGGGTGAAAACGGCGCGGGCAAATCCACGCTGATGAAGTGCCTTTTCGGCATCTACGCCAAGGACGAGGGCACGATTGTGCTGGACGGCAAAGAGGTGGATTTCAAGAATTCAAAGGAAGCGCTGGAAAGCGGCGTGGCAATGGTGCATCAGGAGCTGAACCAGGCTCTCACCCGCAGCGTGATGGACAACCTGTGGCTGGGCCGCTACCCGAAGGTGGCGGGCATCATGGTCAGCGAGGGCATCATGCGAAGACGTACAGGGGAGATCTTCGACGAGCTGGACGTCCGCGTCGATCCCAAAGCCATCATGTCCACGCTGCCTGTCTCCCAGCGGCAGATGGTGGAGATTGCCAAGGCGGTCAGCTACAACGCCAAGGTCATCGTGTTCGACGAACCCACCTCCTCTCTGACGGAGGCGGAGGTGGAGCATCTGTTCCGCATCATCAACATGCTCCGGGAGCAGGGCTGCGGCATCATCTATATCAGCCACAAAATGGATGAGATACTCCGCATCAGCGATGAAGTGACCATCATGCGGGACGGCAAATGGGTGGCCACGCGCCGCGCCGCCGACCTGACCATAGAGGAAATCATCAGGCTGATGGTGGGTCGCGAGCTGACCAACCGATTCCCGCCTAAGGACAATGTTCCCGGCGAGGTGATTTTGGAGGTAGAGCATCTCGCAGGCCGGTATACCCGTCTGAAGGACGCCAGTCTCCGGCTTCGCAGGGGCGAGGTGTTGGGCATCGCCGGGCTGGATGGCTCCGGGCGCACGGAGGTGCTGGAGAACCTCTTCGGCGCAATGACGAAGGCCAGCGGGAGCATCCGCCTGCATGGAAAGGCTATCCGAAACAGGACGCCCCAGGAGTCCATCAAAAACGGCTTTGCCCTGCTGACGGAGGAGCGCCGCGCCACAGGCATCTTCGGCATCCGCGACATCCGGGAAAACACCGTCATCTCCAACCTGAGAAGCTATCTGATGGGCGGCATCTGCCTCAGTGAAAGAAAGATGCGGCAAGATACCGACTGGGCCATACAGGCTATGCACATCAAAACGCCAGGACAGTCCACGCAAATACGATCACTCTCCGGCGGCAACCAGCAGAAGGTCATCATCGGGCGCTGGCTTCTGACCAAGCCGGAGGTGCTGCTGCTGGACGAGCCCACCCGGGGCATCGACGTGGGCGCGAAGTACGAGATATACCAGATGATCCTCGACCTTGCCAGGGAGGGGAAGGGCGTGATCATGGTGTCCTCCGAGATGCCGGAACTGCTGGGGATCTGCGACCGCATTCTGGTCATGTCCGGCGGACTGCTGGCCGGTGAGGTGGATGCCCGAACCACCAGTCAGGAGGAGATCCTGACGCTGGCGGCCAAATATGTGTAAGGAGGAGCGACGATCGTGAACAAGGAAACAAAAGCACAGGAAAAGGAAGTGCGCGTCCGCCAGCCGCTGACGGCCAGACGGGTAGGCGATCTCCTTTTGAATAACGCATTGATCATCATCATGGTCATCGCGGTCATCTATATCGCCATCAGAAACCCTAATTTCATCAAGCCCGCGTCCCTCATCAACATCTTCTCCCAGACGGCGGCCTATCTTCCCGCTGCGCTGGGTATCGGTGGGTGCATCGTGCTTACCGGCACAGACCTGTCCGCAGGCCGAGCCGTGGGACTGACCGCCTGCATCTCCGCGTCGCTGCTTCAGAACGCCGCCAACACCGCAAACAAGATGTGGCCGGAGATCGGCACGCTGCCCATCCCGGTGGTCATCCTGCTTGCCATGCTCATCGGCGCGGCAATCGGCTGCTTCAACGGCCTGTTCGTGGCGAAATTCAAGCTGCACCCCTTCATCGTGACGCTGGGCACCCAGCTGATCCTGTATACCTGCCTGCTGCTGTATGTGCAGCAGGGCAACAACAATGGTATGGCCATCTCCAACCTCGATCCGTCCTACACCAGCTTCGTCAAGGGAGAACTGTTCCGCATCGGCAGTACACCCGTCCCCATGTATGTTCTGTTTGCAGTTGTGCTGACAGCCGTCATGTGGTTTATCTGGAATAAGACCACCTTCGGCAAGAATATGTTTGCCCTCGGCTCCAACGAGGAAGCGGCCCGGGTGTCCGGCGTCAACGTGTTTGCCATCACAGTGGGGGTCTTTGCGCTGGCCGGCGCCATGTACGGCTTTACCGGCTTCGTTGAGGGCGCACGCATCGGCTCCAACACGGCCAATACCGGGTTGAACTACGAGCTGGATGCCATCGCCGCCTGCGTCATCGGTGGCGTGTCCTTCGTAGGCGGCATCGGCAAGATCAGCGGAATCGTCATCGGCGTGCTGATGCTGCGGCTGATCTTCATTGGGCTGACCATGGTAGGGGTGCCGCAGGATCTGCAATATCTCATCAAGGGCGCGATCATCCTGTTTGCCTGTGCCCTTGATATGCGGAAGTACCTTGTGAAAAAGTGATCTCATGCAAAGATGGCACGCCTTCGCGAGCCATCTTTGCTTTATCGGAAGAGTGTGGTATACTCTGTGTAAAAGGGAGAGGGGGCGGAGCTGTGGAGCTGTACCGTGTGCTGCTGGTGGACGATGAGGAAAATATCCGCGAGGGTATCAGCCGGAAGATGGACTGGCAGGGCCTTGGCTTTTCTCTGGCGGGAGAAGCCTCCAACGGGCGGGATGCGCTGGAACTGGCGGAGGAGATCCTTCCCGATGTGGTCCTTACCGACATCAAAATGCCGTTTATGGATGGACTGGAGCTCTGCGGCAGCCTGACAGAGCTTCTGCCGGTCTCCAAATTTGTGATTTTTTCCGGCTTTGACGATTTTGAGTATGCCAAGCAGGCCATTCGGAGGAATGTATCGGAGTACATTCTCAAGCCCATCAATGCCGACGAGCTGTCCGCCGTACTGCGGCGGCTGAAGGCAGAGCTGGACCGGGAGCGTGAGGAGAGACGGGATACGGAGCGACTCCGCATCCGCTATACGGAGAATCTGCCGGTTCTGCAGGAGCTGTTCTATGCCAATTTGCTGAGCGGGCGCATAGAGATGGGAAAGGAACAGGAGCGGGCGGCGCAGCTGGATATTGATCTTTCCGGGGGAAAATGGGCGGCGGCTCTTGCTTACATCGGCGGCAGCCGCGATGCGCCGCTGTCCACGCTGTCCGTCCAAAAGCTGCTGGAGGAGGCCCTGACGGAAGACAGGTGCAAGCTCTTTTTGTACAACGATTGGATCGCTTCCATCGTCAGCCTGACGGAGACCTTTTCCGTCTATGACCTGATCCGCGCTTTGGACCGCGCCTGCGCGCTGGCCTCGGCCTATTTAGGACTGACTCTGACGGTGGGCGTAGGCACACCGTGCCGGGAGCTTTCCGGCCTCCCGCGTTCCGCCGCCGAGGCGCGGACGGCGCTGGAATACCGCTCCATGGTGGGGCGGGGACAGGTCATCTACATCGGTGATCTGGAGCCGGACAGAAGCCTGCTGCTCTCCTTTGACGAGGCGGACGAGCGGGCGCTGACCGCCGCCATAAAGCTGGGGAATGACAGAGAGGTCCGAAGCGCGGCGGCAGCACTGGCAGAAAAGCTCCGGGAGGCTAAGCCCTCCGCCGGACAGTACAATCTGTTTCTTATGGAGCTGGTGACGCATCTGTTGAAGCTGACGCGGCGCTCCGGCATAGGCGCGGAGGAGGTTTTCGGCGCAGATTTTTCCCTGCCCCCGCAGATGTCCGAGCTTCCCAGCTTAACAGAGCTGGAGGATTGGTGCGCGGAGCGCTGTCTGCGCCTCCACACGCTGATCCGCCGCCGACAGACGGCATCGGCGGGACGGACGGTGGAGACAGCCAGGGAGTACATTCGCCAGCATTACGGGGAGAGCGACCTGTCGGTGGAAAAGCTGTGCGCCTATCTGCATCTAAGCTCCACCTACTTCTCCACGCTGTTCAAGCGGGAGACGGGCACGACCTTTACCGCCTATGTCACGATGGTGCGGATGGAGGCAGCTGCCGAGGCCATCCGCACCACAGAGGAAAAGACGTACCTGATCGCACGGCAGTGCGGCTATGAGGACCCCAACTACTTCAGCTATGTGTTCAAGCGTCACTTTGGCACAACGCCGACGAAATACCGCGGCGCGGGCAGGTGACGGGCGGAGAGAGGAGCCCCCAGTGGATAAGAGAGCTTCCTGCTTCAGAGGAAAATGGAAACAACTGTATCACAGCGCCAGTATTCAGCTGATCCTGTCAGTTGCCTTTACCACCGTGGCAGTGACGGGGATGCTGTTTCTGGGGGTCGCTCTGATGCTGCGCTTTTCCTCCTCCTCCAACGCGATGGCAGCGGAGAGCAGTCAGCGTGTGCTGGCGCAGGTGAACCTGAACCTGGACAGCTATCTGCGCAACATGATGCGGGTATCAGATACGGTGTACTACCGCGTTATAAAAAACACGGATCTGCAGCGGGAGGACATGGCGCGGGAGCTGCGGGACGCCCTGGATCTGCTCTATGCAAAGGACCGGGAGGTGCTGGTGTCGCTGGCGGTGTTTGACGGAAGCGGCAGCCTGGTCTCCGCCACCCCTCTGAGCGAACTGAAAAACAGTGTGACTCCCAGCCGTGAGAGCTGGTTCACCACCGCCATGGAGCGTATTGAAAACCTGCACTTCTCCACACCCCACGTGCAAAATCTGTTTGATGACCCCGATTCGCGGTATCACTGGGTGGTCTCTCTCAGCCGTCACGTGGAACTGTCACGCGGCGGCGTCATGCAAAGCGGCGTGCTGCTGGTGGACATGAGCTTCAGCGGCATCGAGCAGATCTGCAAGGAAGTGTCCCTCTCCAACGGGCAAGGATACCTTTACCTGATCGACGGGAGCGGCGAAATCATTTACCATCCCCGTCAGCAGCTGATCTACGCGGGCTTGCAGGAGGAGAACAATCTGACCGCCGCGGCCTATTCCGACGGGACACACACGGAGAAGTTCCAGTCCCAGCGGCGGCAGGTGACGGTCAAGACCGTGGGCTACACCGGCTGGAAGCTGGTGGGCGTGGTGCCGGTGGAGACACTGCGGGACAACTACAGCCAGCTTCTGCTGTTCGCCATGTTCGTGGTGATCTTCTCCATTTTCCTGCTGGTATTCGTGAACCTCCGGCTTTCAGAGTGGATCACTGCGCCCATGAAGAAGTTGGAGCTTGCGGTGCGTGAGCTGGAAAAGGGCGCGGAGTCCGTGGATTTCGATGTGGACGGCCCTTACGAGGTGGAGCATCTCAGCCGCTCCGTGCAGTCCATGGTGTCCACCATGCGTCATCTGATGGAGGACATTCTCCGGCAGGAGGAGGAAAAGCGGCGCAGCGAGCTGGACGTGCTGCAATCTCAGATCAATCCCCATTTCCTCTACAATACGCTGGACAGCGTGGTATGGATGACGGAAAACGGACGGACGCAGGAGGCGGTGGCCATGCTGACGGCGCTGGCACGATTTTTCCGCATATCCCTCAGCAAGGGCAGCAGCATCATCCCCATCGGGGACGAGCTGGAGCACGCCAGGAACTATTTGGCCATTCAGAAAATGAGGTATAAAAACAAATTCTCCGCAGACATCTCCGTGGAGCAGGGTGTGGAGAGACTGTATACCGTCAAGCTGATCATCCAGCCGATCCTGGAAAACGCCATCTATCACGGCATGGAATACGCGGACGGCGACGGCGAGATCCACATCCGCGCCTTCCGCGAGGGCGAGAACATGGTCATCGAAGTGGAGGACAACGGGCCCGGAATGCCGGAGCAGGTCACGGAGCAGGTGATGGAGCAGCTTTTGAAGCCCGGCATCTCCGTGTCTGCCGCAAGGCCGGGGGGCTCTGGCATCGGTCTGCGTAATGTCCACCAGCGGATACAGCTGACCTTCGGCGCAGCCTACGGCCTGACCATCCGCAGCGAGCCGGACAGAGGGACGGTGGTGCGTATCTGCCTGCCTGCACTGGGAGAAAATGAGGTGCGGAAATATCGGAGGGAGGGAGAGGCGTGAGCCGAAAGGTGTTATTCCAACTGGTGCTTCCCCTGATTGGATTGAGCATACTCTTCTGGCTGCTGGCCTTTGCTCCCGGCGAACGGAAGAATCAGCCCGCTCTGCTGGAGATGTCTGTCATCCTTCGCGACGGAGACGGCGCAGTTTCCACTATGCGAAGGGGCATGGAGCAGGCGGCGGAGGATCTGAATGTGGAGCTGCGCTTCCTGACGCCCACCGCGGACAACAGCGCCGCCGAGCAGGCGCATCTGCTGGAGAGGGAGACGGCGGGAGGCTCACAGGCTATCCTGCTGCTTCCGGCGGATCGGGGCGTGCTGGGCGAGGCTGTATCCGAGGCGGCGGGCAGGACGGCACTGGTGACGGTGGAAACGGATATGACCGAATGGGGTGCCGGAGCCGCTGTGACCATGGATCATCAGGCGCTGGGCGAGGCACTGGGCGAGGCGGCGTGCAACGGCGTACCGACCGGCGGCACGGTGCTGCTGCTGGACAGCCTGCCCGGAGACAATGGGATACGGGAGCGGATGCTGGCGGCAAGGGAGACCCTGGAGCGAGCGGGGCGGCAGGTACGGATATATCAGTGGAGCGCTGACACCGCCTCCTTCACGGACATTCTGCGGATTGAAAGACCGGGCGCGGTGGTTGCCTTCGAGGCGGCGGTACTGGCGGAGGCAGCGGAGATGGCGCGGAGCAACGAGAGCTTTCCCCTGCTATATGGCTGCGGCTCTACACCCGCCATCGCCGCCGCGCTGGAGGAGGGCCGCGTGACGGCCATCGCCGCGCTGAATGTGTTCTCCGCAGGGTATCTGGCGGTGGATGCCGCGGCGGCGCTGGCGCGGCATGAGGACTGGACGGGCGTACCCACCGTGGCTTTTTCCATCGTCCGGCAGGAGAACATGTACGACAGCGACAACCAGAAGCTGCTGTTCCCCGTGACATGAGCTTGTAAGGGAGAGGAGACGGTATGAAGAGGATCGTTTGCCTGATCGCCGCGCTGACCCTGCTGCTGGCGCTGCCTGCCTGCCGTGCGGATACAGGCGTGGGCAGAACGCTTCGGGTCGGAGTGGCGCTGTACCAACAGGAGGATACCTTTATTGAAACCGTGACCCGAGAATTGCAGCGGGCTGCGCTGGAAACGGGAGATGGTCAGGGCATAAAGATCAATTTATATATTGCCGACGGCAAAGAAAGTCAGGCCACGCAGAACGAGCAGGTAGATCGCTTTCTGGAGCGGGGCTACGATGTGATCTGCGTCAATGTCGTGGACCGCACGGCGGCGGCCGTTATCATCGACAAGGCACAGGCAGCGGATGTGCCGGTGATCTTCTTTAACCGCGAGCCGGTGGAGGAGGATCTGCGCCGCTGGCAGCATGCCTACTATATTGGGCTTCCGGCGGGGGACGCCGGGGTATTGCAGGGTGAGCTGGTGCTGGACGCATGGCAGAGCCGTCGGAACGAGCTGGACCGGAACGGCGACGGCGTGCTGCAATATGTGATGCTGGAGGGAGAACCGGGACACCAGGATGCCCTGCTCCGGACGGAGTACAGCATCTCTACCCTGATAAAGGCCGGCGTCTCCACGGAGAAGCTGTCCAGCGCCGCCGCCAACTGGCAGCGCGGGCAGGCCGGCATCCGGATGCGTCAATGGCTTCGGGAATTCGGGGATGCGATAGAGGTGGTCTTTGCCAACAACGACGACATGGCGCTGGGCGCTATTGACGCCTGCACCGAGGCCGGGCTGGATAAAAGCAGTTTGCCGTTTATCGTGGGTGTGGATGCCACACCGCCGGCAATGGAGGCGCTGCGGGAGGGAACGCTGGAGGGCACCGTTCGCAACGATGCCGTCGGCCTGGCGGAGAGCCTGATAAGCATGGCCGTCTCCCTCTCGTCAGAGGGAACACCCCCGCAGGGGATGGAGGTAACGGACGGCAGCTACGTATGGCTGCGGTACGAGGCGGTCACGGCGGAGCAGCCGGAGGGCTGACGCCCCCAAAGGGGATAAGCCCCTTCACGAAGAGAACAAGGAGGAGCAGATGACGATACATACAAGGCTGGAGGCATGTCTGGAGCAGCTCTCATTTGAAGAAACCCTCATCCGCCTTTACGGCAGGGAGGGCAAGGATCGGGCGCGCACCCGCTGTCTGGAGGCCGCGGAGGACTTCCGTCAGACCTTTGGCTATTCGGCACAGGCGCTGTTCAGCGCGCCGGGCCGCACGGAGCTGGGCGGCAACCACACCGATCACCAGCGGGGCTGCGTTTTGGCCGCCGCCGTGGATCTGGACATTCTGGCGGCGGCAGCCGTCACCGGCAGCGGTGCTATCCGCGTGCTGTCCCAGGGCTATCCCATGACGGAGGTATCCCTTCGGGAGCTGACTCCGCAGGAGGGGGAGAAAAACACCTCGGCGGCGCTGATCCGGGGCGTGGCGTCCCGGATGCAGGAGATGGGCTGTGCCCTGCGGGGCAGGGGTCTGGACGTGTATATGACCTCCACCGTCCCCAAGGGCAGCGGCCTCAGCTCCTCCGCCGCCTTCGAGGTACTGCTGGGGACGATGCTCAATGAGCTGCTCTGGGAGCGGCATTGTACGCCGGTGGAGCTGGCGCAGATCGGCCAGTATGCGGAAAACGTGTTCTTCGGGAAGCCCTGCGGCCTGATGGATCAGACCGCCTCCTCCGTGGGCGGCGTGGTGGCCATCGACTTCGCGGATACAGCCCACCCGGCGGTGGAGCGGCTGGACGTGGATCTCCACGCCTGCGGATATGCCCTGTGTATTCTGGACTCCGGCGCGGGGCACGAGGATCTGACCGGTGAGTACAGCGCCATCACCGAGGAGCTGCGGGCGGTCTGCCGCGTGTTCGGCAAAGAGGTGTTGCGGGAGGTGCCGGAGGAGGCCTTCCTTGCGGAGCTGCCCCAGGTCAGAAAGGCGGCGGGGGATCGGGCGGTAAACCGCGCCCTCCACGTCTACGGCGAGAACCGCCGCGTGCGGGAGGAGGTACAGGCGCTCCGCAGCGGCGATTTCCAACGGTTTCTCGCGCTGGTGCGGGAGTCGGGGCGCTCTTCCGCCATGTATTTGCAGAATATCATTCCCACCGGCAGCACGGCGGCGCAGGAGCTGATGGTGACCATCGCCCTGTGCGAGCGCATGCTGGAGGGGCGGGGCGCCGTCCGTGTACACGGCGGCGGCTTCGGCGGCACGGCACAGGCGTTCGTGCCGCTGGATATGCTGGACGGCTTCCGCGACAGGGTGGAAGCCTCGCTGGGACGGGGCTGCTGCCACGTGGTGCGCATCCGGCCGGCCGGCGGCATCCGGCTGGGATAGGAGGTGCGGCATGTGCTATCAGGCCATTGAAGATCTGCTGGGCTACGCCCTGCGCACAGGGCTTATAGAGGAATGTGACCGCACATGGGCGGCAAATCGTTTGCTTCTGACCTTGGGGCTGGAATCGTGGGAGCCGCCGCAGACAGTCCGGGAACGGCCCTTGGAGCATATCCTGAGGGAGCTGCTGGACGACGCGGCGGTGCGGGGCGTCATACAGAACGACATCACCAGCCGCGACCTGTTCGATACCGAGCTGATGGGCATACTGACGCCCCGCCCCGCTCAGGTCATCAGTGAATTCCGGCGACGGTATCAGGCCGACCCGAAGGAGGCCACAGACTGGTTTTACCGCTTCTGTCAGGACACGGACTACATCCGCCGTTACCGCGTTGCGCGGGACAGAAAGTGGACGGCCGCCACCCCCTACGGGGAGCTGGATATCACCATCAATCTCTCCAAGCCGGAGAAGGACCCTAAGGCCATCGCCGCGGCGAAAGCAGCGCCCCAGCGGGGCTACCCGAAGTGCCTGCTGTGCAGGGAGAACGAGGGCTACGCCGGGCGGCTGGGGCATCCCGCACGGCAGAATCTGCGGCTCATACCCGTCACCCTCCAAAAGGAGCAGTGGTTTTTCCAATACAGCCCCTATGTCTACTACAACGAGCACTGCATCGTTCTGAACGGGCGGCACGCCCCCATGAAGATCGACGGGGCGACCTTCCGCCGGCTGTTGGACTTCATCAGGCAATTCCCCCTCTACTTTGTGGGCAGCAACGCCGATCTCCCCATCGTGGGCGGCTCTATTCTCAGCCACGACCATTTCCAGGGTGGCCGCCATGTTTTTGCCATGGAAAAAGCCCCTGTGGAGCAGCATGTCACCTTCCGGGGCTTTGCAGATGTGGAGGCCGGCATTGTCAAGTGGCCCATGTCCGTGATCCGGCTCCGCTGCAAAGATGATCAGCGTCTGGTGGAGCTGGCCGACCGCATCCTCGCCGCCTGGCGGGGCTACACGGACGAGGCGGCCTTTGTGTTCGCGGAGACCGACGGCGAGCCCCACAACACCATCACCCCCATCGCCCGGATGCGGGCGGGACAGTTCGAGCTGGATCTGGTGCTGCGCAACAACATCACCACCGAGGAATATCCCCTGGGGGTGTACCACCCCCATCAGGAGCTGCACCACATCAAGAAGGAGAACATCGGGCTCATCGAGGTCATGGGTCTGGCGGTGCTTCCGGCGCGGCTGAAGGACGAGCTGGACGGCGTGGCGCGGGCGCTGGTGCGGGGCGACGATCTGCGGGCCGACGAGACGCTGGCCAAGCACGCGGACTGGGCGGAGGAACTGAAAAGCCGCCATGTGTTCACGGCGGAAAACGCCGAAGATCTGCTGCGGCAGGAGGTGGGCGCGGTGTTCGCCACGGTTCTGGAGCACGCCGGCGTCTTTAAGCGCACCCCGGAGGGGCAGGAAGCCTTTCTGCGGTTTATTCAAAGTGTATGAAAGAAGGAGGACGCGAGTATGAAAACCATTTTGGTGGCTGGCGGTGCCGGATATATCGGCAGCCACATGACGGTACTGCTGGTCAAACAGGGCTATGAGGTGGTCGTGGTGGACAATTTGCGTACCGGGCACTGGCAGTCTGTCAAGGGAGCGCGGAAGTTCTGCGTGGGAGATCTGCGGGACACTGCCTTCCTGCATCGGGTATTCTCGGAGAACAGGATCGACGGCGTGATCAATTTTGCGGCCTGCTCCCTGGTGGGCGAGAGTGTTGTTGATCCGCTGAAATACTACGGAAATAATGTGGAGGGCGCGGTGTCGCTGCTCTCGGCGATGAAGGCGCATGGCGTGGATAAGATCGTGTTCTCCTCCACGGCGGCCACCTACGGCGAGCCGGAGAAGCAGCCCATCGAGGAGTGCGACCGCACCGAGCCCACCAACCCCTACGGCGCCACCAAACTGGCCATCGAGAATATGCTGAAATGGTGTGACAGAGCCTATGGCATCCGCTATGCGGCGCTGCGCTACTTCAATGCCGCCGGTTCCGACACGGAGGCAGGCATCGGCGAGGATCACGAGCCGGAATCCCACCTGATCCCGCTGGTGATGAAAACGGCGCTGGGACGGCAGGAGCATATCGGCATCTTCGGCGAGGACTATCCCACGCCAGACGGCACCTGCGTGCGGGACTACATCCATGTAAAGGATCTGGCGGAGGCGCACCTGCTGGCGCTGGAGTATCTGGATCGGGGCGGTAAGAGCGATGTGTTCAATCTGGGCAGCGGAACGGGCTATTCCGTGCGGGAGATCATAGACACGGCGCGCCGCATCACAGGCAGGCTGATACCGGTGAAGGCGGAGCCGCGCCGCAGCGGTGACCCCTCCGTCCTGATCGCCTCCAATAAAAAGGCTGCTGAGGTGCTGGGCTGGAAGCCCAGCCGCAGTCTGGAGCAGATCGTTGCCGACGCGTGGGCGTGGCACAGCGGCCATCCCAACGGCTATGAGGGATAACCCTTGTATCGACTGAGACCCTTTGGGACACTGGGTGGAAAAGAGGTCCCTGTCATAGAGCTTTCCACCAGCCGTTGTGCCGTGGGGCTGCTGCCCTACGGCGCAGCCGTCCGTAGCATCTATGTGCCGGACAGAAACGGCAAGATGACGGACATCTGCCTGGGCTACGACGAGTTGGAAAGCTATCGGCACATGGATGCCTGCTTCGGCGGAACCATCGGGCGCTGTGCCAACCGCATCGGCGGGGCGGCCTTCAGCATCGACGGCACGGCGTACCGTGTTACGGCAAACGAGGGAAGGAACTGCCTCCACGGAGGAAACGAGGGCTTCCACAAGAAGCTGTGGGACTTCACCTGCGCCGAGAATGCGGTCACGTTCACCTACACCTCCCCCGACGGGGAGGAGGGCTTCCCCGGCGCTGTCCGTGTGGAGGTCACCTACCGCTTGGCAGACAGTACGCTCACCATAGAGTACCGTGCAGCGGCGGAGAAGGACACCGTGGTTAACCTGACGAACCACGTCTATTTCAATCTGGGCGGCCACGACAGCGGCGAAGTGGATGACCATGTGCTGACGGTACGGGCCGATCACTATACGCCGACAGATGGAGAGAACATCCCAACGGGACAGATGGCGGAGGTGGAGGGGACACTGCTGGACCTCCGTGCTCCCACGGAGATGAAGAGCCGTCTCCGCAATGTATCTCTGAACGGCGGGCATGGATATGATCACAACTATGTTCTCAATGCGGGGCAAGCACCGGCGGCGGAGCTGTGGTGTCCTGCCACTGGCATCGGAATGGAACTGACCACCTCAATGGAGGGGATGCAGCTATATACGGCGGGATGGCTGACGGAACGCAGCGGAAAGCAAGAGACACTCTATGGGCCTTTCCATGGGATTTGCCTGGAAACACAGCGGTTTCCGGACGCTGTGAATCATGCGGCGTTTCCTTCTCCCATCCTGCGGGCCGGTGCGGAATACTGTGAGCAGACCGCATATCGGTTTTTTGCCCGATAAGACGCGGCGAAAAGCAGAGCCGGGGATACCTCCACGGCGTGGGATGTCATAATCAAAGATTACCAACAGCCGTAGGCCATCTCATTGAATGGCCTGCGGCTGTTCTCGCGCTGACAAAAGAATTTTCGTAAAGTCTCAAAACCGGGTTGTAAAACTGTCCGGAAAAAGGTGATAGGTGAAGGATGTACTGTGAAAAAGATCATCCGGGCTCCGCTTTGCATATTGGTCGCCATTAAGATGTTGATCTAAGAAGCTGCGCTTGCAGGTATTTCTCCCTCAGGTATTCCGCTTCCTTCTCGGTGATCAACCGGTTCCATTGGCAGGCGTTGATGTTGCCGTAGAGCTCTCTTCACCGGCAATCGAGGCAGGACACATTTTCCCGCGGCCCGCGCTTGTATTCCTCCAGCGCGTGCAGCAATGACGCCGGCAGGTCCCGCTCATAGTGTGGGAGGATCTCCGGCGATCCGGCAGTCATTTACTCGGCGGAATTTCCCACATAGAACTCCGCCATGTCATCCAGTCTCAGACAGGCCAGCCGGCGGTGCTCCGAGCGCAGGTTTCCGCAGCCGCAATCGATGTCGATGATGTTATTCCCATGCCAAATGCGGTGCTCTTCATCCGTTTTTTCCGTTAGAAAGTATGTCGGTGTGTGCCCCACAATGCAGATGGTATCGGGATAAGGACTCCTGCTGCCGGGAGTCACGCGGCCCCAAATGCGGGCGTTCCGATCCTCCGACGGGCAGCCGTGAACAAGATGAAACTTCCGTCGGCCGACCTCGAGCTCCAGATGATCCGGCAGCCCGGCCAAAAAGCGCAGGATCGAGCTTCGCTCCGTTGGCGCCCTATGATAGAGCAGCTCCCGATAGGTGGGCATTCCCCCGTTCTGCCGCCAGAGGTCCCGTGCCCCGAATTCATTTTTAGGGCCGAGCGTGTCAAGACACATCTGCTCATGATTGCCAAGGAGCATTGTCATATTGGGCGCAGCCATGATCCAGCGCAGGATATCCACGCCCATCGCCCCGCGATCGATCACATCTCCGATGATGTATAAATGGTCGACATCAGAGAAGCGGATCAACTCCATCATCCGCTCAAGCTTGTCCAGCTCTCCGTGAATATCCGAAACGCAGTAGATCATAGCGGCACCTCTTTCTCACGACTCCTTCAGCCAGCGGGAGAACTCCTCCGGCGAGATCACGCCGCTGTCGCAGTCCTCTTTTTTCTTCCTGGCCTCCTCGCTCCAGGCGTAGAACACGCTCCTGGTCAGCCTGCCGGCATTGATGCGGGCGAAACGCTTTTTGTACTCCCTGCGATATTCCTTGAACACCTCGTCGCCCTGCTTGCGCTGCGTCCATGTGTGGATGGCCCCCATCTCCCGGCAGGTGCGGCCCTTGCTGTCGCAGACCCGGCCGCAGTACTCCGTGCTGGCCTTGCCCGTCACGGCGAAGTAGCGCAGACAGTTCTTGCATACACGCATTTTCACCTCACGCTTCACGCACTCCCGCACATGGAAATCAATGAGGTCGTAGATGTCCCTGGGACAGAGCACCTCGGCAAAAACCTTGTGGTCGATGACCTCAAAGCTCATGGTCTGGGGTTGGAACCGAAAGGTGTTCAGCGTGTCGCCGTCCTCGGCGTTGTAGTAGGCTACCATCTTCTCGGATACGGATCTCTTCTCCCCGTCCATGTCCAGCGCCTGCGCGATCAGCCCCTTGATCTGCTTCTGCATGGTGTCGATACTGCTGCAGAGATGGGATAGTTTCTTGTGGGGCAGCAAGTCCTGAAAATCTCCGGGTGCGGTGCTGTCCACCATGTCCAGCCGCTCCAGCCAGTCCAGCCGCAGCAGCTCAAAGCAGATATGCCGGGGCACCAGTTCATTCAAGCCAGCCGCTACGGTTTGCAGTTCGTTGTAGTCCCTGGACTGATAAAAAGACATCAGCGCCTTGTCCATCCTTTTGGTGATGGGCTCCAGCTCCCAGATATCCATATACAGCAGACTCATCAGACTTTCCGGAAACGGAAAGTCTTTTTTTATGGTCCTCGCTCTGTCCGCTGCATCGGTGTACTCGTAGTACTCCCTGCCGCCGTCGATGTAGGTTTTGAAAATATAGTTTTGCATAATGGACGCTCCTTAAAACGAGATTAGACTGATGAAATGCGTAGTGTTCAATAAGACTTGACAACAAGGTATTGACATGTTATAGTATGCCCAGAAGTAGACGCAGGAAACGAGCCTTATGAAATAAGTCTAATCCATTAGGACAGATATGTCAACCGTTATTTTTGGAACCTTGAAAAGTGGATCCCTGCCGCCGCAGCCCGGATGCTCTGGGCGAAGTGTCGCCACGATCCCGCGAAGGGGGAGCGCACCAACGGAGCGAGGGCGCGGCGTACAGCAGAAAAAAACATAGGGGGGTGAAATCGAAAAGGTCTGAATTACCGTCAAAAACTGAATACGCTCTACCAACAAAGCTGCAAGGAGGACACGATTTGAAGAAAAGCATTTATACCAGCTATGACGAACTGCCCCTGCTGCTGAATGTGAAGCAGCTGGTGGATCTCATGGGAGTCTCGGACTCCAGCATCTACGAACTCATTCAGGAGGATGACTTTCCCTCTCTGCGGATCGGCAAGCGCATCGTCGTTCCGAAGGAGGAACTGCGGAAATGGATCACCGCGCACACGAAAGGGGCGTCGGGATGCTGAATACGCCCTATGTGAAGAAGGACACGATCAAAAACTTTTTCCCCGTTCCCAACGCGGTCTTTGATCTGGGACTGCACCACATGGAGATCAACATCTACGCCTATCTGCTCCGCATTGAGGATCGACGAACCTACCAGTGCCTTGTCAGCTATCCTACCATCGCAAGGAAGCTGGGCATCTCGGTCAACACCGTGGCAAAGTATGTTGCCGCACTGGAGGAGCATGGACTCATCCGAACAGAGCGCACGGAGATCATCACCAAGGACGGTCTCAAGCGCAACGGCTGTCTCAGGTACACCATCCTGCCGATCCGATATGCCATTGCCCTGTTCCATGAACGGCAGCTATCGGAATTAGAATTCGTTACGGCGCGGCAAAAGGCGAAAACGAAGGCCGAAAAGCTGGGCACTGCGTTCACTCCGGCAGCGGGAGAGCAGAGCGCGTAAAACGGCAAAGTATGCCCTCCTGACCCGTGGCCGCGCAGGGTTTTGGGAGCGCGCGGCCCACGCCGAGGGTAGTAATACCACCCCCGTCTCGCTGATGCGGAATTTGCTGCTTTTTGGGCCGCGAAGATCGCGGCATCAACAGACCTGCGGCGGTAAGTATAAAACGGAAAATGCGCGCCCGTGACACCCGGCCCGGGGTTCTTTGGCAACGCGAAGCACAGCCCATGGGTACGGACACCTCCCCGTCGCAGCCGCAACAGATTTACCCTCTTAAAGCTGCTGCGCACGGCTTTAGGGGCGGTGGCGGCATCCCCACACCCTGGACAGGCATCGGCACTGTTTGCCATGCCTTTCGCCCCAGCTGCGGGGGGATGAGCCGGAGATCTGCCTGTTCGATAAAAGCACAAGATAAAGAGAGGTGGTCGCAAAGCGACCCCTCTCGCCCACAAAGCCCCGCAGTGCGGGGCTTTCCGAGGACACCGCTCCGAGGTCGGTTTAGGACTTCTTGCGGGTCTCAGGTGGTCGAAAGGACGAAAGATCCAGACACCGTGCGGGTTTGCGCGGTGTCACACCAGAGAAAAAGGAGAAAACAATATGGAACACGAAAATAAGACGCGGATCCCCGCTTGGCTCAGACCCTCGACGATCCGCCACATGGACGGCTGGCTGGAAACTGCCAACTGTAAAAGCCGCAGCGAGTTCATCGAGAAGTCGCTGCACTTCTACATGGGCTACCTGGGCGCGGAGGATGCAAGCGAGTACCTCTCCAACGCGCTGACAGCGACGCTGCGAGGGATCGTGGCGGACAGTGCCAATCGCACCAACAGCATTCTCTTCAAGTGCGCGGTGGAGCAGGGGATCATGGCCCACACCATCGCCGCACACTTCGGCGATGCTATGGAGGACCGCCGCGCCCTGCGCGGCTATGTGACGGACGAGGTCAAGCGCACCAACGGGCAAATCAGGTTTGAGGAGGCCCAGGACATCCAGCACCAGCTGCCGGTGGAGGAATGAGGGCATAAAAAAGCAGACCGTCAACGGGGACGGTCTGCTGGGAAAATTAACATAGAGATCAAAAAGTCATTTCAGGATCAAATGCTTCGCAACGATAATTTTCTGACTGCACCAATCTAATCCGATGCTCCAGCTCATCGATTGCATCGCCCTGTCCCAATTGACTGGCGGTCTCCTGCTGACGCAATAGAGTGATGTTCCGCTCGGCCGCCCGCAATTCCTCCTCCGTCCACGGGCGGTTCCAAAATCGTACCAGGACGGAAGATGGCTCGCGACGATCCTCAACGCTGTCAAACAGGCAGCGAAGTTCTCTGTCCCAAATCGTAAGACGGGAGATGGAGGGCTCCTCACAAAGCACGTCAAGGTTCTCTGGTAATACTCGCACCACGGCGTCATGTGCTCCGATGGCGGTGGCTCTTGGGATCGTTCCACCCTCATTCATCTGATAAAAGCGCAGCAGCGTACTGGTCAGAGAGGTCTCGGGGCGAACCGCCAGCACCGCCAACTCCACACCATAGCCCTTGGAGGCCAGAAGCCTTGCAGTTGCTCTTGGGACTTCTACTGTCCGCCCGGTTCCCTCAATGATGAGATTGATATGCCGATCCGACATTTCTGCAATCATTTTCTCGGTAACTGTGGCAGAAAACGCAGCTGTCTTCTCTACGGCATCCACGCCGTACTTTTGAAAAAGGGCACGATAGTTGGGATGGTATCGGCGATACTCGTCAGCATTGATGAATACGGCGTTTCCGTCCAGGAGGGAGATCATCAGGTCAGATAAACCAGTCTTCCCCGCACCGGGTTGTCCGGCAAGGAGAATGCCGCGAGGATGTGGGTTCTGCCGATAGCGGCGCAGATTCTGGCGAAGCTCCTTCGCAAGCAGATTTGCGATATCGCTTTCTGAAAAGAGTTCCAGCGGATCGCGCACATCAACCATTTGTATTCGCTCCGATCCCGTCCAGAAAATGCGTTGCCATGTCAAACTGCCCGCGAATCCGCTCAAGGTCAGCTTCGCTCCTTGCAAGCAGGATGTCCTGCTTCGCGTTCCAAACAAGGGAGTACATCACAGAGATCGGATGCATCTCGTCTTGAATTTGATTCTGCTGCTCATAGTGAAAGATATCTCCAAGAATGCCCGCGCCCTTCTCCAACAGAACTTCCTGACGCAGTGAAAACTCATAATGACTCATTGCTCCACCTCCCGAACTGCTGTTGTTTCAGTATAAGCATTTTAACACATATCTACCACGGGAGCAAGATAAATTCCGATAGAGGCTTGCTGCGGTTGGATTGTTGCTTTCGTAGAACTTGCGCCGGTGCCGGGGATTCCACTCGCTTTCTCTCCGCGTCTTCGGTATTGTGTGTTTACAGAATAACCCTCAGGCCACGCAGGAGCTGCTGCGCCTAATCAAAGAAAAAGCCTCGGAGGTGAAACCACATGGCAAAACGAAGACCGTCCGGCGACGGCATGGTGCGCAAGCGTGACGATGGCCGATGGGAGGGCCGCATCGTAGTGGGGCACAAGGACAACGGCGACTCCATCTTCCGCTATGTCTACGCCGACACCCAAAAGGAACTGACCGCAAGGCTGCGGAAGTGCATCACCACCTATCAGGGCGTCGACCTGACGGAGCAGAGCAGGCTCACCCTGTCCGAGTGGCTGGATCAATGGCTGGTGAGCAAGGAGGGGATGGTGCGGCCCGGTACCCTGAATGGTTACCGCGGCTACATCGAGAACCATATCCGTCCCCATCTCGGAGAGAAGCGGATCAGTCAGATCAAAGCAGTGGACATCCAACGGTTTTATGATATGCTGTCCCGGAAGCTGGCCAGCGGCACGGTCCGCCGCATCCATACCACGCTCCATGGGATCCTGAAAGCAGCGGCACAGGCGCGGCTCGTCCCGAGGAATCCAGTGGAGGAGGTGACGCCGCCAAAGTTCAGCTATCAGGAAAAGAAGGTGCTGACGGCGGAGCAGGTCGACCGTCTCATGGAGGTCATTCGGAAGGACACCCTATGGCATGACCTCTTCTACACAGAGCTCACCACCGGCCTGCGGCGGGGTGAGCTGTGCGGTCTGCGGTGGGAGGACTTCGATGCGGCAAGCGGAAGCTTAAAGGTCTGCCGCACGGTGCGCCGGGAGAAGGGCAAGGGCCTTACCACAGGCGATACCAAGACCTACGCGGGGACACGGACGATCACCCTGCCGCCCAGCCTTGCGGCGCTGCTGAAGGAAAGAAAGCGGGCGGCGAAGACAGCTTGGATATTCCCGGACCTGCTCCGCCCGGAGCGGCCGACCGCCCCGGACGCCGCCTACCGGCGCATGAAGCTGCTGCTGGGGCAGGCGGGACTGCCTGACATCCGCTTTCATGATCTGCGCCACACCTTCGCCACCCATGCGCTGACCTCCGGCGTAGATGTGAAAACGCTCTCTGGGATCCTCGGCCATACAAGAGCGGCATTCACGCTGGACACCTACACCCACACCACCGGCGATATGCAGAGGCGGGCGGCGGAGATCGTGGGGGAATTCCTCACAGACATTTTCGGAGAGGAGCTGAGACCGTGGGAAGAAAACGGAAAAATGGAGAAGGAACTGTCCGCCTGAGAAAGGACGGCCGATGGGAGGGCCGTGTGGTCATCGGCTACGATGACAAGGGCCTGCCGAAAACGAAAAATGTGCTGGCTAAAACAAAATCTGAGTGTGTGGAGAAGCTGAAAACGCTGAAGGACGCCCTTGCGCCGCCCGCGTCGCCGAGGATCAAGGCGGATATGCCATTCGGGGACTGGATGGAGCACTGGTGTGAGACGCAAAGCAGACCTGCCGCCCGTCCCGGCACACGGCGGATCTACGAAGGCTACCTCCGGCTGTACATCAGCCCGGGACTGGGTCATATCCCGCTGAACAGGCTGACCGCGAAGGATATGCAGCAGTTCTTCGTCTGGCTGAAAACGGAGGGGCGTGCGGACCAATCGGACGGTAAAACGGGGCTGGCGGACTCCCAGCTCCGCAACATCCACAGCCTGTGCCGGCGGGCGCTGGAACGGGCGGTATCGGAGGATCTGATCCCGCAAAACCCCGTGTCTGGCTGCAAGCTGCCGCCCGCCCGAAAAGGGGAAATGAATATCCTCTCGCGGGAGTCCATGCAAAAGCTGCTGATCCAGGCGAAGGAGGAAAAGTACTACGAGTTGTTCCTGCTGGAATTTGCCACAGGACTGCGGTTGGGAGAGCTGACGGCCCTGCAATGGGAGGAGCTGAATTTGACCACGGGCGAACTGCGAATCAGCAAGCAGGCGGTGGTCATAGGCTCTGAGGTGGTGGTCACTGAGCCGAAAACAAAGGCGGCGGTACGCACTCTGCTCCTACCGCCCAAAGTGTTGGAGGTGTTCAGAGAGTACCGGAAAAGGAATGTTTCCAGATGGCTGTTTCCGTCACCAAAGAAGGAGGATTCGCCTCTGCTCCCATCGGTGGTGCGCCAGCGGCTGCACAGGCTGTTGGACCACGCGGGCTGTGAACGGGTACGCTTCCATGATCTCCGCCACACCTTCGCCACCAATGCCCTCGCCCACGGAATGGACATTAAGACGCTGTCCACCATCCTGGGCCATGTCTCCGCGGCTACCACGCTGAACACCTACTCCCACATCACGGAGGAGATGCGGCAGCAGGCGGCGGCGAGGATCGACGCGGGCATCGCCAAAGCGCAGCCGCTGCCGGCAGAAGAAAACACACTACAAGAGCGCACGATGACCGACTTCCAGGCAAGAAAGCGATGGAGCAGACGGACGGCATAACAGGAAGCAGTCCACCCCGCCTGAGGGAAATCCCCGGCGGGGCGGCTTTTCGCTGTCTGTGGGCAAATATGTGGTCAAAGGGGTGCGACGCAAAAAGGAATGCTTAGATTTGTGCTGTAAATACACCTGTTTGCGGCATATTTGGCAATATGCAGGGGGGATAATCCACAGAAATCTCGGGTGCGCTCAGTTGCACTGGCAGAACCAAAGAAGAGCGTTCCCCGGCAGCGCAGAAATTGCGCCGCCATAAACAAAGATAAGCGGCGGTTGAGAATTGATAACTTTCTGATAATAGTGTGGCTTCCCCATAGCTTTTCTCTGCCTTTTACGGTATTGTGTACCGTTACAAAGGAGGTCGATTTTATGCCAAAACGACGAGCAAACGGAGAAGGCAATATCCGAAAGCGCAAGGATGGACGATGGGAGGGCCGCTACACAGTCGGTCACGATCCGGAAACCGGAAAAGCCATCATCAAAAATGTCCTCGGCAAGACGCAGGCCGAGGTCAAGGAGAAACTCAAAAGAGCCATCGAGGAAAATGTGGGTATCGACTACAGGCGGGCCAAGACCTACACGGTGGGTAGTTGGCTGGAGGTCTGGATGGAAAACTACGCAAAGATCAAGCTGCGCCCATCGACCTTCAAAACCTCGCAAGGCTTTCTGAAAAACCACATCAAGCCGCAGATCGGCAGCATTCCGCTGGCAGACCTGACTTCTCTGGACTTGCAGAGATTCTACAAGCACCTGCTGGACGGTGGCAGAGTTGACCGCGTTGAGGCCAAGAAAAAGCCGAAAGGGTTAGCACCGAAAACCGTTCGCAACATCCACCAGCTGATCTGCTCGGCATACAACCTCGCTATGGAGCAGAAGTTGGTGAGCAAGAATCCAACGCAGGGCTGCGCATTGCCAAAAGTCGAACACAAAGAGATGAAAACGCTGACCGCCGACCAACTCAGCGCCTTCTTCCAGGAGGCCAGGGACAGCGGCGTGTACGAGCTCTACTACCTCGACCTCGCCACGGGCCTACGCCGTGGCGAACTGCTGGGGCTAAGGTGGACAGATGTGGACTTCCAGCATGGCATACTGAAAATCCAACGGGCCATCTCGCGGCAGAACGGCAAGGTAGTGGAAGCCCCACTAAAAACGAAAAACGCCTACCGCACACTGCCGTTGTCGGCAGACGCGATAGACGTTCTAAAGGCACAGAAAAACAAGGCGGGAAGGAGCGAGTGGGTATTTCCATCGCCCACCGGCGGCCCCATGTCACCGGACAGCGTCCTGCATATGCTCCAGCGGGTGCTGAAACGGACGGGACTGCCACGGATACGCTTTCATGACCTGCGCCACACCTTCGCCACCATGGCGCTGCAAAACGGCGTGGATGTAAAAACCGTGTCCTCGATGCTCGGTCACTACTCCGCAGGCTTCACGCTGGACACCTATGCCCACGTCACCACCGACGCACAGCTCAAGGCGGCGCAAACGATGGGGAGCATCCTCTCCCGTGCGGTATAGACCTTTCCGCTATCCGCTCCCGTTGGGGTCAGCGTTTGGGTCAGAAAAAAGCAGCGGGAGAAAACAACAACTTATGCAAACAAAAAGACCCGAAGCCTTACGGTTTCGGGTCTTTTTGGCACGCCGTGAGGGATTCGAACCCCCGGCCTTCTGGTCCGTAGCCAGACGCTCTATCCAGCTGAGCTAACGGCGCATACTTAACTTCTGGCGACTTGAATATAATACCACGTCCTAATATAAAATGCAAGCTTTTTTTGAAAAAAACTTCTTGTTTTTTTTCAGAGCATTTCTCGCTTGTCATAGAGCCAAGTTTGTGCTATTGTAGAAGAAAATGATATGCGATTTTCCGCGGCATTTCGACAGATGCCCCGGGTGTAACGGAGGATGCTATGAGCGCAAATTTCAGAACGCGGATGTTCGGCGGCTTTGACCGGGAGGATGTGGTCGCCTACATTGGGAAGATCACCAAGGAAAATCAGGCCCAAGTGGAGGAGCTGACCAGCGCCGCCGATGAGCTGCGCCGGCAGAACGACGGCCTCATCCGGCAGCTTGCCGTCCTGCACCGCCAGGTGAAGAGCTGTGAGGATTCCCACCGGGAAAACGAGGTGCTCACCCAGCAGGTACAGCGCCTGGAGGAAGAAAACCGGGCTGCGCAGGAAGCACTGCGCCAAACCCAGGCACGGTGCGACGAGCTGCAGGTCCAGGCAGATGAATACGCTAAGATCCGGGACCACATCGCAGATATCGAGATCAGCGCCCACCGCCGGACAGAGGAATTCCGGGCCCAGACCATCCAGCGCATCCACGAGCTGGTGGCCCAGCAGCGTGCCTGGTGCAGCGAGAACAGCGTCCGCTATGAGGAGCTGCTGCAAAGCTTCGGTGAAAAGCTCCAGGCCGCCCGGGATGTGCTCCGGGAAACGGATCTCTCCGGATTTGAGGAGATGCTCTGCAGCCTGGACCGGCTGGATGAGGAGCTGGACAAGTAATTATTTGACACTAAAAACCGGATGCCTGTATCTGCAGGCATCCGGTCAGCGTGTCGAAAAAGTCTTTTCGCCCCGCTGCCTGAGTTTTTGAAACTTTGAAAAAGTTTCAAAAACCACTGATTTCAATGGTAAGGGACACTCTTCTTGGGTTTCCCTCACACTCCCTTCCTTACCGTTATCGCAAATCTTGCCACTTTATCGACAGCCTCACCGGATGCCCGCGTCTGCGGGCATCCGGCTTTCTATTGATTGAATGGTTTACATGGGACGGATCCACCCCATAGGCACTCTCCCGCTCACCGGATCGCCGTGACCTTGTACCCGGCGTCCTTCACAGCCTTGCGCAGCATATCGTCCGTGACCTCCGGACCCGCTGTAACGGCGGCGGTCTTTTTCTCCAGGTCCACATGGGTGCTGACCCCGGGCAGGGCGTTCAGCGCTCTCTCCACATGGGCGGCACAGTGGGCACACATCATGCCCTCAATGGTCAAAGTTCTGTTCATACCGGTTTCCTCCTGTTTTTCAGTTTGATTTACCTTTGTTGTTTTTTCTTCTGTTACCGGGCAGACCGGCCCCTTCCACAGGCGCAGGCGCAGGGCATTGGTCACCACACACACGGAGCTGAGACTCATGGCCGCGGCAGCGATCATGGGGTTTAGGGTAAGGCCCAGGGCCGGATACAGTATGCCCGCCGCCACGGGGATGCCGATGGCATTGTAGATAAACGCCCAGAACAGGTTCTCCCGTATGTTGCGGATAACGGCCCGGGACAGCTCCGTTGCGGTGACGATATCCCACAGGGAGCTGCGCATAAGTACCACATCCGCCGACTCAATGGCAATATCCGTGCCTGCACCGATAGCCAAGCCCACATCCGCTCGTGCCAGGGCCGGGGCATCATTGATGCCGTCACCTACCATGACAGTACAGCGGCCCTCCTTTTGGAGCTTTTCGACACATGCAGCTTTATCCGTGGGCAGCACCTGGGCAATCACCCGGGAAACGCCCACCTGCCCGGCAATGGCCTGGGCAGTGGTCTCGTTGTCGCCGGTGAGCAGCACTACCTCCCGCCCCGTCTCCCGGAGGGTCTTTATGGCGGCGGCGCTGTCAGGCTTCACAACATCCGCCACGGCGATAAGACCCAAAAGCCGGCTTTCACGGGCGAAATACAGGGCTGTTTTCCCCTGCCGGGCCAAAGTCTGGGCCGTATCGGAAATCGAACTGGTGTCTATGCCGCAGCGGGTCATATAGTCCAGATTTCCGGCATAGATGGCGGAGCCGTCCAGGTTGGCGCAGATGCCGCCGGGAACAGCTGTGAAATCTGTTACCGGGGATAGCGCCAGCTCCCGCTCCTCAGCGGCCTGTCCAATGGCCACAGACAGAGGATGCTCCGAGGGCTTTTCCACCGAGGCAGCCACCTGCAGCAGCTCCTCCTCAGTGATACCGATAGAGATAATGTCTGTGACCCGGGGCCTGCCCTCTGTAACAGTGCCGGTCTTGTCCAGCACCACGGTTTGGGCCTTGCCCAGCATTTCCAGGCTCTCGGCGGATTTAATGAGGATGCCGCTTTGAGCGGCCTTGCCCGTGCCCACCATAATGGCCACTGGTGTCGCCAGGCCCAAAGCGCAGGGGCAGGAAATTACCAGCACCGCGATACCAATGGACAGGCAAAAGCGGATGCCCTGGCCCCCCGCAAAGTGCCACAGCAGCGCCGCCGCCAAAGCGATACCGATGACCACCGGCACAAACACGGCGCTGATGCGGTCCGCCAGCCGGGAGATGGGCGCCTTGGAGGAGGCCGCCTCCTCCATGAGCCGCACGATCTGAGAAAGGGTGGTATCGCTGCCTACCCGCCGAGCCTCCAGCTCCAGATAGCCGGAGAGCACCACCGTTGCCGATGACACAGTGGCCCCCTCCCCTTTTTCCACCGGCAAGCTCTCTCCGGTGAGGGCAGATTCATCCACCGAGGCGGCTCCGGCAGTCACCACACCATCCACAGGGATCTTACCTCCCTGACGGACGATGACGGTGTCTCCCATCACGATCTCCTCCGCCGGAACCGTAACCTCACGGCCGTCCCGGCGCACCAGAGCGCTGTCCGGCGCCAGGCGCAGCAGGGCCGAGATGGCCCCGGTAGTCTTTTTACGGGAGCGCTGCTCCAAATATTTGCCCACGGTGACCAGGGTGAGGATCATGCCCGCCGACTCAAAATACAGGTCCGGCATGCCCTCGATCCGGCCTGCAATGAGCAAGCCCATTTCAATGAGACTATACACCAGACCCGCCGCTGCACCCAAGGCCACCAGAGAATCCATATTGGGGCTGACCCGAAACAGCCTGGAAAATCCCACGGTGAAATAGGCCCGGTTCAGAATCAGAATGGGGATCACCAGTGCCAGCTCCGTCAGCGCCATAATCAGGTGGTTTTCGTGGAACACGCCGGGTACCGGCAGGCCCAACATGTGGCCCATGCTGATATAAAACAGCGGCACCAGACATATGACCGACCACAGGAGCCGGCGGCCCATGCGCTGGACCACCTCATCCTGCTGCTTATCCGGGGTCAGGTCTCTCTCGTCCGCCTCCCGGGCGCCGTAGCCGGCCCGGATCACTGCATCAATGATCTGCTGGGATGTGACCTGGTTTTCATCATAGCTGGCGTTCAGCCGTCCCAGCATTAGGTTCACCGCCGCCGACCGGACTCCCGGCAGCTGCGCCACTGCCCGCTCCACATGAGCTGAGCAGGCCGCGCAGGTCATGCCCGTCACGGCAAATTGTTTCGTCATAGCAAGCCCTCCTTACTTCATGAGCTTCTGCAGCGTGGTCACCAGTTCGTCAATGACCTCGTCGTCCCCCCGGCGGATGCCGTCGGCCACGCAGGTGCGGATATGGGTGGCCAGCAGCTCCTTGCTGAAGCTGTTCAGCGCCGCATTCACCGCTGACACCTGCACCAAAATATCCGTGCAGTAGGCATCCTTCTGCAGCATATCCCGCAGGCCCCGGACCTGCCCCTCAATGCGGCTGAGCCGATTTATCAGACTCCTCTGCTCCTCCGGAGAGCGGTGCTTGGTTTTCTGATGGCAGCAGCAACAATCCATTTCCATATACCTCCTGGGGGTATTTTTTATTACCCAGTGATTATATACCCCCAAGGGGTATTTGTCAACGTTTATCCTTCGGTTTGAAGATAATTGCCATGAGCACGCCGAAAAACACAGCCGCCGCAACGCCGCCTGCCGTAGCGGTAAGTCCGCCGGTAAATGCGCCCAAAATCCCCTTCTCGGCCACGGCCTTGGCTACCCCCTTAGCCAGACAATAGCCGAAGCCCGTCAGGGGCACCGTGGCTCCGGCTCCGCCCCATTCCACCACATACTGATACACGCCCACCGCCTGGAGCAGCACCCCCGCTACCACATAACCCGTGAGGATCCGGGCCGGGGTGAGCTGCGTCTTGTCGATGAGCAGCTGGCCGATGGCGCACAGCACGCCGCCGCATAAAAATGCCTGTAAATACTGCATGTCAGTTCTCCTTTCCCGCAGCAATGACCACTGCGTGACAGATGCCGGGGATACTCTCTCCCTGGAAGGACGAGGTAGGCGAAAGCAAGGCCCCGGTAGGAGCGAAAACAATTTTTTTCCATCGCCCCGCTCGGATGCCTCCCAGCAGATACCCATTCAGCACCGCCGCCGAGCATCCGCAGCCGGAGGCCCCGGCATGCATATCCTGCCTTTCCCGGTCATAAAGCAGCAGCCCGCAATCTGTGTAATTCTTTCCCATATCCAAGCCGTCCTCCCGGAAAAGATCCACCACAATGTCGCGGCCCAGCATCCCCAGATCCCCGGTGATCAGAAGGTCGTAGTCCTTCGGCCCCGTCCCCGTCTCTCGAAAGAGCGCCGAGAGGGTATCGTAAGCTGCCGGGGCCATGGCCGCGCCCATGTTGTTTGCATCCTTGATGCCCATGTCAACAATGCGCCCGCAGGTGACGTGGGTAATATACGGCCCGTCCCCTTGGGCGCCCAGGATGCAGCAGCCGGAGGCCGTAGCGGTCCACTGGGCCGTGGGTGTGCGTTGGTTGCCGTAGAGCACAGGCATCCGGTACTGCCGCTCGGCGGTGCAGAAATGGGAGCTGGTCATAGCGGCCACGATGGAGGCAAAGCCGCCATCGATAAGCAGAGCCGCCAGGGACAGGCTTTCGCCCATGGTGGAACAGGCACCATAGAGGCCATAAAAGGGGATTTTGAAGTCCCGAAGGCTAAAGGAGGTGCCGATGCACTGATTCAGCAGATCCCCTGCCAGCACATAGTCCAGGTCCTCCGGTATAAGGCCCCCCTTCTCCATGGCCCGGCGTAGGGCGAACTGCTGCATGGCGGATTCTCCCTTCTCCCAGCTTTTCTGCCCGAAGTAGGCGTCCTGATTCAGCTCATCGAAATAGCCGGCCAGCGGGCCCTGGGCCTCCTGTTTACCGCCGATGTTGGCGTAGGACAGGACACTCACCGGGCTCCCCAGCCGCACGGTCTGCCGCCCCAAGCGTTTTGATGTCATAGCTTCCATCCCCTCGCATAAAGATATCCCTATTGTGCCACCTTTTTCCCGGAATATGAAAAGAATACCGGATTTTTCATAGAAAATCCGGTATTCTTTTCACATTTTGGATTCCATCACCGCCAGCACGCCGGCCGCTACGCTAATCTCTGCGTCCCCCTGCCACTGGTTACTCACACCGATGGGAAAGCTGTTCTCCACAGTGACATTCTCCAGCTCATATTTGGTCCCGTGGATGCTCACCCCGGTGCACCGGTCCGACAGGGCCAGCACCGAAAGGGACCAGCCTTCCCGCTCCGGCACGGTGATGCACCCACCGGTAAAGACCCGTATCTCCGTCTCCCGATCGATGATCCGCACCCACACCCCGTGCTTTACGGCAAAGGCTGCCGCCTGCAGGTTTCCCAGCAGATGGTCAAGCCGCCCTCCCATGGCGCAGTAAAGCCATATTTCCCCGCAGCCGACAGTAACTGCGTGGCGAATGGCCGCCATGGTGTCGGTATCGTCCTTTTCCACCGGCAGGTCAAGCCTTGGTACATCCCGGGGCAGCGGCCCCGTGTAGGAGTCAAAATCCCCTACCAGCAGATCCGGCCGCAGCCCGGCCTCGTGCAGGTACTCGTAGCCCCGGTCACAGGCGATGATATAACCGCACTTTTCAATGTCCGCCAAGGGTGAAAACCGCCCACCGGACACAATGGCCCAAGGTTTTTTCATAGTACATCCCTCCCTGTCAAAAGCTGCCGATGGGAATGGATCCGTCGTCCCTTCCCTTTTCCACGCTGCGAATCTGCAGCCAGTAGGTGCTGCCGTTTTCCATCTGCACCTGCACCCGGTCCCCGGCCCTGTGGCCCAGCACCGCCCGGCCCACAGGGGATTCCTTGCTGATGAGCCCCTTCAGGGCGTCCTGCCGCAGGGTGGTCACCAGGGTGATTTTTCGGCTTTTCCCGGTGTTTTCCATGTAAATCTCCACCGTGTCATATAGGCCCGCTGTGTCTGCTTCGGACCGCTCCTCAATGACCTTCGCGGTCTTGATCATCCGCTGCAGATAGCGGATGCGGCTATCATTCCGGTTTTTCTCCTGCTTGGCACATTTGTATTCAAAGTTCTCGCTGAGGTCGCCAAAGGCCCGGGCGGTCTGCACATCCTCAATAAGCTTTGGCCGCAGCTCCCGCACGCGGTAGTCGATCTCCTCCTGCATTTTCTGAATGTCGCTTCTGGTCAATTCATCGTACACTACGATCCCTCCTTTATAATATCCGCCAGATATTCCAGGGCCCGGGGCAGGTGCTGGAGATTCAGCCCCGAATAGTTCACCACAAGGGTGTGTTGCCGAACTCCCTTTTTATCATGATAATAGTCCGACAGCATGGCGAGCCTTAGCCCCTTTTCCGCCGCCCGGTGCTGCAGGACGTCATCCGGCAGGCTTGTCTGCAGCTCCGCCAGGAAATGCAGCCCCGCGTCCTGGCCGGTGATCTTCACCCGCCCCGCCAAAGGCCCCTGCAAAAATGCCGTTATCACCTGGTCACGCTTCTGTCGGTATCGGTTGCGCATCCGGCCCAAATGCCGCTCAAAATATCCCTGCTCCAAAAACTTCGCCAGGGTATACTGCTCAAAGCCCGACACGGTGCAGGCGTAAAACCCCAACTTCTCCCGGTACCGCTCCAGGAGCTTCGGAGGCAGGATCATATAGCTGATACGGATGGACGGCGCAATAGTCTTGGAAAACGTGTTCAGATACACCACCCGCTCATTCTCGTCCGTGGAGTACAGGGACGGGATGGGCCGCCCCACAAAGCGGAACTCGCTGTCGTAGTCGTCCTCCAGAATATACCGCTCCGGCTGCTCCGCCGCCCACCGCAGCAGCTCCTGCCTCCGGCCGATGGGCATCACCGTGCCGGTGGGATAGTGGTGAGTAGGTGAAATATGCACCACCTGAGCCAAGTGCCGGCGCAGCTGAGCGGCAGAAAGCCCCGCCTCGTCGATGCCGACGTACTGTACCTGCACCTGATTGCTCTCATAAATAGCGGCAATCTTGCTGTAGCCGGGATCCTCCACAGCGTAGCACTTGTCCCGCCCCAAAAGCTGGATCAGCAGATGATACAGCAGCTCCGTCCCGGCGCCCACAATGATCTGCTCCGGATCCACCTGCATCCCCCGAAACTGCTGCAGATATCCTGCAATGGCCCGCCGCAGCTCCGCGGCCCCGTTGTAGGGCGCCGCCCGCAGCAGCTGCTTGTCCTGCTCCAGGAGGGTCTGGCGCATAAGCCTGGCCCAAACGGTGAAGGGGAAGTACGCCGGATCCATGGTCCCGGAGGCGAAATCCAAAAACCACCCCTGCTCCCTTTCCCGGCCTGCCTGCGCAGGCCGCGCCGTCTGCCGGCTCTCCGGCGGGCGCTCCACCTCCGACACAAAGTAGCCGCAGCGCTGCCGTGCGTGGATATACCCCTCCGCCTGCAGCTGCTCGTAGGCGTTTTTCACCGTAATGGTGCTCACCTCCAGGTGCTGGGCCAGGGTCCGCTTTGAGGGAAGCCTCTCCCCGGAGTGCAGCCGCCCGGAGAGAATATCCTCCCGGATAAAGCGATATAGCTGCTCGTATAGGCTCTCCCTTTTCTGCTTTTCCAGTGTATAGGTCAGCATGTCGCCCTCCATCTGGTATTATCGAATAATATCGCTATGGGTATTTTAATATATCCAGTTCCCACTATAATACAGACAGAACAAAAAAGCAAGAGGTGACCTGTATGAAAGATCTTCGCATCCGTAAATTAGTCTATGCCGCGCTGATGGCGGCGCTGACCTATGTGGCCACGATGGTCATTCAAATTCCGTCCCCCATGCAGGGGTATGTGAATTTGGGTGACTGCTGCGTGCTGCTGTCCGGCTGGCTGCTGGGCCCCTGGTGGGGCGGTGCTGCCGCCGGCATCGGCTCCATGCTCACGGACCTGCTCAACGGCTATGCCCATTACGCCCCCGGCACCTTCGTCATCAAGGGCTGCATGGCCATTGCCGCAGCACTTCTGGCCAAGGCCATGGGCCGCAAGGCAGGCGGCTATGTGGTCAGCGGCATTGTTGCCGAGGTGATTATGGTCGCTGGCTACTTTGGCTATGCCGCCCTGCTTCTGGGCAAGGGCATCGGCGCCGCCGCCAGCATCCCCGGCAACCTGGTGCAGGCCGTTATGGGCCTGGCCATCGGTCTGATCCTTTTCTTCCTGCTCAAGCGCAGCAAGGCACTGGACAAACTGGGCCTGCAGTGATACACTAAGGGCAGTGGTTTTTCCCCACAGGAAAGGATGAGATTCTATGGCTGGAACCGTGCATGAATTGGAGCAGAAGTATCTGTTTTGGCAGGTACAGAGTGAGGCGGCCAAGGCTGCCCAGCAGCTGGTGGACCAGGCGCACCTGCATCAGGGGCAGATCGTTGTGGTGGGCTGCAGCACCAGTGAGGTGGTGGGCAAGCGTGTGGGCAGCTGGTCCACGCCGGAGATCGCCCAGGCCATTTTTAATGGCCTGAACAGTGTCTTTGCCCCCCAGGGCATCTACATCGCCGCCCAGTGCTGCGAGCATCTGAACCGGGCGCTGATCGTGGAGCATGAGGCCGTGCCGGGCGCGGAGATCGTGAACGTGAAGCCCCAGCCCAAGGCCGGCAGCTCCTTCGCCACCGCCGCCTATAACAGCTTCCGCCACCCCGTGGCGCTGGAGGAGATCAAGGCCGACGCGGGCCTGGACATCGGCGGCACCCTTATCGGCATGCACCTGAAGAAGGTGGCTGTCCCCGTGCGGCTGGATCAGAGCCATATCGGCAGCGCCATCGCCCTGGCCGCCCGGGTCCGCCCCAAGTTCATCGGCGGCGAGCGCGCCATTTATGACGAGAGCCTCAAGGACGGGTATCCGGATTTTGAGTGAGGGATCTTGCATTTCAATAGGAAACCGACCGGCCACAGGGCCGGTCGGTTTTTTTGGGGGGACGGGGGATGCGGATTGCCACGGGCGCTTTGCGCCCTCGCAATGACACGGTTTTTTACATGGGGTGCGGTGCAGGTGGCAGGCAGGCTGGGGCGTCCGCCCTTACGCACTGTTTACCGATAGAATTCGTAGGGGGCGGCGTCCCCGCCGCCCCGCTGACAGGCGGGCTATATAGTACCCCCCGGGACTGCTGCGCAGTCCCGGGGGGTACTGTTTTTATCATTTGCTCAGTGGTATTTGCTGGTGCGGCAGCCATTCATCCCCGACCAATATACACAGCATGTATCACACATACCCGCTAAACAATTGGGATTAGCGGGCCTTCCGCAGCCGTTGGCGCATTTTTTGCTGCAAGCGGTCATGCAGAAAATCATAGCGACAGCGATCAAAAGCACCGCAAATTTCTTAACCTTCATACTCTTTCTCCTTTTTCTGTTTCTTAATTCAAAAATGGCTATACGCATAAATGAATATCATTGTCATAAGCACGGCAGATTTCCCCTGCGGCAGCAAGCCGTTAGCATACTTTTTTATCTTTCATACCATGCAATGCTCCGCACACTAACATCACTATAGCCTTTTATCGGATCATAGAAACGGAAATAAACCTCTACATCTTTCAGATTATCATAATCAAAATCGTACCCGCTCTTACTGCGCCACAAGCTTCCCACCGGTTCCTCTATATAGTAGCCTCTCATTTCACCATATACTTCAATCTCTTCGATATGGCATTTCACCGTTCCGCTCAGCCTATCTACCCGCTCCCCCTTCAAGTTTTTAACACAATACATCTCACAGTTATACTGATACTGTTTTGGCTCAGGCGGGGTATAGCTGTATGTCGCCGTAACCGTCATCGCATTCAGATCCAGGTCAGAGAGCGTCACCGTGTAACCACTTCCGTCATCGTATGTACCTGTATACGTCTTTCCATCCAGCAATTTCTCCAAGTTCCATTGTACATCCACGACCTCATAATCGCCGGATCCGTAAGCACTCCAAGTGTCATTTTCCTTGTAATACTGATAGGTCTGCGTCCTTTTAACGGTGGCCGCCCCGTACTTGCCGCTATAAACCAGGGTCAGCTCCACCGTGTCCTGGTGCTGCTCCCGGTCAGGGGTATGCTTTGCCTCCCAGGTATAGGTAGCCTCATCCGCGCTATAGCCTATGGAGTCCGTCGTCTCGGCCAGCATCTCCTCCACCACGGAATCCGAGACCTCCGACTTTCCCGCAAACGGATTTTTTATGTCTATATGCAATTCATCTTTAAAGAAAAAAAATCCCACCACCATCAGAATTACCACAAAAACTATGGCTCCACCATGCTTCTTCATACGCTCTCCTCTCTATTCAACAGAATTGAAATGTATACAATTTAAAACGCTCTTTTTCTACATTTAATCGCACTTTTTCTCCTTGTAAAATCAATATTTTCCAGTATACTTATATTATGAAAGGTATACCCTTGCGATTTGCAAAGGTATACCTTTCCAAATTTTCCACATTTTTTTTAAAGCCCCTTTTCAAATTTCACCGCCTTGCCATAGAAGGTCCCTGTCGGCATGCCGCAGGCCTCCGCCGCCTGGCGGAGGGTCAGCTCCTTGTTCCGCCAGCGGCGGTGGACCTCATAGAAATTCTCCGGCAGCGGCAGCGGCGGGCGGCCGAACTTCACCCCCCGGGCCTTAGCCGCCGCGATGCCCTCCTGCTGTCGGCGGCGGATGTTTTCCCGCTCTGATTGGGCCACAAAGGACAGAATCTGCAGCACCAGATCGGCTATAAATGTGCCCATGAGGTCTTTTCCCTGCCTGGTGTCCAGCAGCGGCATGTCCAGCACGCAGATGTCCACCCCTTTTTCCTTGGTCAGCAGCCGCCATTGCTGCTGGATCTCCCTGTAGTCCCGCCCCAATCGGTCAATGCTCAGCACATAGAGCAGGTCGCCCGGCTTTAATGCCTTCACCAGCCGCTTGTACTGAGGCCGGTGAAAGTCCTTTCCCGACTGCTTGTCCAAATAGATGTGCCGCATCGCCACGCCCTTGCCCCGCAGTGCGATCAGCTGCCTGTCCTCGTTCTGGTCCACACTGGACACGCGGATATACCCATATACGTCCATAAGCCCTCCTTTTCCTGCAAAAGAGGCCGCACCGCCCCCCTGCTCATGTGGTTCGATCTTACACCTATGGACGCAGGCAAAAAAAGAGTTGCCCCTTCCGGGGCAACCGGACACAAAAAAGCCGCCTCCCGGCGGCTTTTTTATTGTATGTTCACGGTGCAATGGGGAATATCAGCTTCAGCACGCCGAACACCACCAGGCATATACCCGCAGCAATAAGGGCGCGGAAGCAAACTTTTCTATTTTTCTGCGCCAGCTTCTCGTCCTCCTCGTTCTGCCAGCGCACATAAAACCACGCCGCAAACAGCAGGCTGACAAGGGGTCCGAAAATCAGGCCGATCATCGCGACAAATCCCATCGTGAATTCCTCCTCCGTTTTTCTGTAGTATACCGAAAAAGATCCCCTCCGTCAAGGTACATTCCCACCCTGCCGGGAAGCGCTCCCCCTTTGCTTTGGCAGGATTTCACAAGCGGCGATACCTCTTACGCTCTTATTTTGCATATACATTCTAAATTTGTATTTATCTTAAATATTTATTCATTGTTTACTTGAAATTAGTGAATATTTATGTATAATCAAGTCATCACATAAAACCGTGCGTTCCTCAGCGCCATGGAGGTTCAGCACAGGAAGGGAGAACAAAAATGAAAACAATGAAGAAGCTTTGGATCCTTATGGCAGCACTGACCGCCACATTATTGCTCTGCGTGATCAGCGCATCGGCCTGCACCATGGTCTATGTGGGCTCTGACCTGACAGACGACGGTTCTTCCTTCATGGCGCGAAGTGAGGACTATAGCAACGGCTACAACAAGATCGCCCATGTTAACCAGCACGGCAAATATGCCGCCGGCAGCGTATACGAAGGCTGCTACGGCTTCACCCACACCTTCACCCATGACAGCTACGCCTACACTGCTACCTCCGATGACAACACCTCCGGTGTGTGCCCTGATTGCGGCCAGACCCATCCCCACACCCCCATGGAGGAGGTCGGCTCCAATGAAAAGGGTGTCTCCGTCTCCGCCATGGTCACTCTCAGCCCCAACGGCGCCGTGATAAATGCCGATCCCATGGAGGACCTTGGCATCTGTGAAAGTGATATGGCTACCATCCTCCTCAGCGAGGCCTCCAGCGCCAAGGAAGGCGTGGAGCTACTGCTGAACATCTTCGACACGGTTGGTGCCGGCGAGCCCTCCGGTGTGCTTATCGGCGACCAAAATGAGATCTGGTATGTAGAGAACTTCACCGGCCACACCTATACCGCCGTGAAGCTGAGCTCCGATATGATCACCATGAACCCCAATATGGGCGCCATCGGCCTGGTGGATCTGGATGACACGGACAACGTCCTCTCCTCCGCCAACCTCATTGAGGTGGCCAAGCAGGCCGGCACCTATGAGGGCAGCGAGACTGAGAATACCATCGATGTTTATAAATCCTACTGCGCATATGCAAACGGGAGCCCCAATACCCGGCTGGTAAACGGCCTGAACTATTTCCTGGCCTCTGATACCCTGTCCGCTTCCACCATCGCCCCCGAGGACTTCACCATCTCCAACGTGAAGAACGGCAAGGTTGTTTCCCTGTATACGAACATTCAGAACAAGCTGGGTAAGATCAGCATTCATGATATGGTGGACTACTATAAGGTGGATGACATCGCCAACATCGGCAACCTGGAGTGGCACATTTTCCAGATCCAATCCGCCGATGCTCCGGAGACCGGCACCATCGAGTGGTTAGCTATGGAGCACGGCCAGTACTCCGTGGCCATCCCCTACTTCCCCTCTCTGACCACCGACATGTACGATGGCTATAAGTTTGGTGGTGAGGAAGCTACTACCACCGATACAGCCCCGGCCGATCCCTATGGCACCTATGCGTTCTCCAGCTACTGGGGCAGTGGATACGTCGTCCTTCCCGAGGGCTGGGAAAACGGCTACTACTGGACCGTGGATGCCCTGTCCAACTATGCGCTGTCCGATCAGTGCTCTGCGGAGGACAATGCCCTGATCCACAGCGAGCTGGCCAAGATGCAGCAGCTCTGCTACGACAAGGCCGCCGAGATGAAGGCCGCTTTGGCCGAAATGAGCGGTGACGAGGCGAAGGCATACGCCACCGGGCAGAGCGCCGCCCTGGCCCAGCAGGCGCACACCCTGACCCTGGAGCTCTACAAGCATGTTGTGTCCCACGAGCACACCTATGGCGAGTGGGAGACGACCACGGCTCCCACCTGCAAGGACGAAGGCGTTGCCACGCAGACCTGTAAGTTCTGCGATGCGACTCAGACCAAGAGCCTGCCCAAGTCCGACGGCCACAGCTGGGATGACGGTGTTGTGACCAAGACCGCCACTACCGAAGCGGACGGCGTCAAGACCTACACCTGCACCGTGTGTCAGGCAACCAAGACGGAAGCTATCCCCGCCCTTGCGTCTGATGCCGGCAGTGATGCTCCCGCATCGGAGCCTAATCCCGCCACCGGTGACAGCGCAAACCTTATGCTGCTGGGTGCTGTAATGCTCCTGTCCGTAACCGGCACCGTATTTGTGGTGAAAAAGAAAATTTTGGTGAAGTGAGATAGTCCCTGTAAGAGAATGACACCCCGGGTCCTCCATGGAGGGCTCGGGGTGTTTTTGTTATGGGAGCGACGGAATAAGAGCACTCCGCCCTACGCAATTTCGAATATTGGATAAAGACAGATGGGCAGAGGAGTCCGCCCCTACACAATTGCAAAGAGTTTTTCGCAGTGGGCGGGGTACCCCCTACGGAGAGGTAGAGGGTGCCCCGCTAAAAGGCCGCACAGAGTTTGCCGCCCGCAGGCGGCAAAAAAATCAAATCATTTTTCACCGCAACATGTGCGCGGGAAAACATTCCTCTCATGCGAGAATTAGTGGAATTTTGCCGCTTGCGACAAAATTATGCGCACGGCAGACTTGGGGCCTTTTGGCAGAAAAACGGAGATTATTCGCCAGAGACGATGAAAGGGCTGTCCCAAAATGGGACAGCCCTTTTTGAATTGGTAAACAGAGCCTTACTTAGCGGCCTTCTGGGCCTTGATGGACTCAATCAGCTCGGGAACGACCTTGAACAGGTCACCCACGATGCCGTAGTCAGCCACCTCAAAGATGGGGGCAGACTCGTTCTTGTTCACAGCGATGATGCACTCACTGTCCTGCATACCAGCCTTGTGCTGGATAGCGCCGGAGATACCCAGAGCGATGTAAACCTTGGGATGCACGGTCTTACCGGTCTGGCCCACCTGGTGGTCAGCGGTGATCCAGCCGGCGTCCACGCAGGCGCGGGAGGAACCCACGACGCCGCCCAGAACCTCGGCCAGCTCCTCGGCCAGCTTGATGCCGCCCTCGACATCCTTGCTGATGCCGCGGCCCACGGACACGATGAAGTCGGCGCCGATCAGGTCAACCAGCTTCTTGGCAGCCTTCACGACCTCCACTACCTCGGTCTTGATGTCGGCCTCGGTGAGGTTGAAGGCGGGATGCAGGATCTCCACATCCTTCTTGCACTCGCGCTTCTTCATAACGCCGGGACGCACAGTGGCCATGGCGGGACGGAAGCGGGGGCAAAAGATGGAAGCCATCAGGTGGCCGCCGAAGGCGGGACGGGTCATCTTGATGTCGCGGGACACATCGTGGTCAGCACCGTTGATCTTCACGGTGCCCAGCTTCTCGATGCGCTCGGCGGGCAGAGTGGAAGCTTCCTTCAGGAAGCTCTTGTAGATGGGCATATCAATGTCCAGGTGGGTGCAGTCAGCGCACAGGCCCGTGTGCAGGCGAGCTGCGCACCGGGGAGCCAGGTCACGGCCGATGTTGGAGGCGCCGAAGAGCAGGATCTCGGGCTTAATGTCCTCCACTGCCTCGGAGATGACCTTGGTATATGCATCAGTAGTGTAGTCCTTCAGCAGGGGGCTGTTATACACATACACCTTGTCCGCGCCATAGTTGCCCAACTCGGGGGCGATGGCGTCCACATTGTCGCCCAGCAGGATGCCGCAGAGCTCTACGCCCAGCTCGTCAGCCAGCTTCCGCCCCTCGGAGATCAGTTCAAAAGTAGTGGGCATCATCTTGCCCTGGCGCTGCTCACAGAAAAACCATACGTTTTTGAAGGCGCCGATGTCAGCACTATTAAAAGCCATTTTCTTATCTCCTTCCTTAGATGATGTGCTTGGCGGCCAGGATGCCTGCCAGCTTGTCGGTGGTCTCCTTGCCGGCGCCTTCGAGCATCATGCCGGCGCCCTTCTGAGGAGGCGTGAAGGAGGTCAGAATATTGGTGGGGGAGCCCTTCAGGCCGATGGTAGTAGCATCGATCAGGGGGTGATCCTTCAGTGTCTCGTAGGTCATGGTGACCAGGGGCTTGCTATAAGCCTCAAAGGCGCCGCCCACGGACAGGTAACGGGGCTGATTCAGCTCCTTGATGCAGGTGATCATGCAGGGGGTCTTGACCTTCACGGTCATGTAGCCGTCCTCCAGCATACGCTTCACGGTCAGGGTATTGCCGTCCTTGGTGATCTCGCCGGCATAGGTGATCTGGGGCAGATGCAGCTTCTCAGCGATCTGGGGACCCACCT
>ERZ857998.841-NODE-841-length-39874-cov-3.230568_pt1 | contig 39874 bp, 19 predicted proteins | sample MGYA00519954_ERZ857998 | MGnify/ENA primary metagenome ERZ857998 (study PRJEB31778, sample SAMEA3449424) | human gut metagenome | biome: human gut; feature: human-associated habitat; material: faeces | place: United Kingdom | collected 2010/2012 ...
CGGCGGTAACCTTGTCCGCCGTAGCTCAGCAACCGGTAGATTATGTAAATCCGATTATCGGGACAAACGGAATGGGGCATACCTTCCCCGGTGCTTGCACCCCTTTCGGATGGGTACAACTGAGTCCGGACACAGACACAATTCCACATAATGTGAATGGAGCTTATCAGAAGAATGCGTATGAATATTGTGCCGGTTACCAGTATCGGGATAAAACCATCGTAGGTTTCAGTCACACCCACCTCAGCGGCACGGGACATTCCGACCTGGGAGATATATTGCTGATGCCTGCTGTCGGCGATGTAAAATTGAATCCCGGACGGGCGGACCATCCGGAAGAGGGTTACCGTTCGCGCTTCGATCATGCCACAGAGAAAGCGACACCCGGATACTACGAAGTGATGCTGGACGACTATGGCATTAAAGCGCAACTGACAGCTACTCAACGGACGGGTGTACATAAATATACCTTCCCGAAAGGAAAAGACGGTCATCTGATCCTGGACCTGGTGCATGGTATCTATAATTATGACGGCAAAGTATTGTGGGCAAACCTGCGGGTGGAAAACGATACATTGCTGACAGGATACCGCATCACCAACGGATGGGCACGTACGAATTATACCTATTTTGCCATTTCCTTGTCACAGCCGATCAAGGATTACGGATATAAGGATAAGGAAAAGGTATTGTACAATGGCTTTTGGCGTCGTTTCAAGCTGGAGAAGAATTTCCCGGAAATCACCGGTCGAAAGATCGTGGCTTACTTTAACTTCGAAACGGCCAAAGATCCCGAACTGGTTGTAAAGGTAGCCTTGTCGGCAGTCAGCACGGAAGGCGCTGTAAAGAACCTGCGTGCCGAGGTTTCCGGAAAGAGCTTCGAACAGTTGGCGGAAGCTGCCCGGACAGACTGGAACAATGAACTGGATCATTTCGAAATAGAAGGTACACCGGATCAGAAGGCGATGTTCTACACTTCGCTTTATCATACCATGATTAATCCGTCCGTGTATATGGACGTAGACGGTTCCTATCGCGGTCTGGATCATAACATACATCAGGCGAAAGGATTCACTAACTATACTATATTCTCACTTTGGGATACATATCGAGCGGAACATCCCTTCCTTAACCTGGTGAAACCGGAACGCAATGCGGATATGGTGGAATCAATGATCAAACATGAACAGCAGAGCGTGCATGGCATGTTGCCGATATGGAGCCTGATGGGAAATGAGAACTGGTGTATGAGCGGTTATCATGCTGTGTCCGTGCTGGCGGATGCAATAACCAAAGGAGTTTTTTCAAATGTGGATGAGGCATTATCGGCGATGGTTAGCACATCTACGGTACCTTACTATGAAGGTGTAGCCGATTATATGAAGCTGGGATATATCCCGCTGGACAAGAGTGGTACGGCAGCTTCCTCTACGTTGGAATATGCATACGACGACTGGACTATTTATCAGACAGCCTTGAAAGCCGGTAATAAAGAGATAGCGGATACTTACCGCAAACGTGCTCTCAACTATCGTAACATCTATGATACAAGCATCGGTTTTGCCCGTCCCCGCTACAGTGACGGCACATTCAAAAAAGAGTTCGATGTGTTGCAAACTTACGGCGAAGGCTTTATCGAAGGTAATTCATGGAACTTCTCCTTTCATGTACCGCATGATGTGTTTGGTATGATCGACCTGATGGGAGGAGAAAAGACATTCGTACAGAAACTGGACGAACTCTTCTCCATGCATCTGCCGGAGAAGTACTATGAACATAATGAGGATATTACGGAAGAATGCCTGGTAGGTGGATACGTACATGGCAATGAACCGAGCCATCATGTACCTTATTTGTACGCATGGACCTCCCAACCGTGGAAAACACAGTACTGGCTGCGTGAAATCCTGAACAAGATGTATAAGAATGACATCAACGGACTGGGTGGAAATGATGATTGCGGACAGATGTCGGCATGGTATCTTTTCTCTGTGATGGGCTTCTATCCGGTTTGTCCGGGTACAGACCAGTATGTCCTTGGTGCTCCCTATCTGCCCTATCTGAAGCTGACACTTCCCAACGGAAAGACACTGGAAATCAAAGCGCCGGGCGTCAGCGACAAGAAGCGTTATGTACAGTCACTGAAACTGAACGGCGAGTCTTATGATAAAATGTACATCACACACGAGGATATCCTGAAAGGAGGCGTATTGGAATTTAAAATGTCGGCATCGCCCAACAAACGTCGTGGAGTATCGGTGCAGGACAAACCTTATTCATTAACTAATGGAATCAATTAACAGCATCAATAAATAATCAAGAAAAGAATATGAAAAAGAGACATTTGGTATATGCAATTGCCCTGATTGTGGGCATGGGAGCTTGTGCGGCAAGTGCGAAGAAGCAAGCCGAAGCAAAACCGGACGTATGGAAAAGCTACAATGTAGGAACTGTCTTGTTCGAAGATAAAGCTTCGGAAACAAAAGGTTCGGACATTTATCACCGGATCATTCCGGATGCGGAGTCTTATATCAAAGAGCAGGCACGCACTGTATTGGCTACTCTTTATAACTCACCGGAAGACAGCATAACTCCGGTGAACAAGATACATTATACACTGGAAGACATCGAAGGAATTTCTGCCAAAGGCGGTGGTAATGGAGACGTTACTATCTTCTACAGCACACGGCATATCGAGAAATCATTTGCGGAAAACGATACGGCAAAGCTGTTCTTCGAAACGCGTGGGGTACTGTTGCACGAACTGACACACGCCTATCAGCTGGAACCGCAAGGCATCGGCTCTTACGGAACCAATCGTGTATTCTGGGCATTTATTGAAGGAATGGCAGATGCCGTACGTGTAGCCAACGGCGGATTCGACGGACCGAATGCCCGTCCGAAAGGAGGAAACTACATGGACGGTTATCGGACAGCAGGTTATTTCTTCGTCTGGTTGCGCGACAATAAAGATCCTGAATTCCTGCGTAAGTTTAACCGCAGCACACTGGAGGTGATTCCCTGGTCGTTTGACGGAGCTATCAAGCATATCTTGGGAACGGAATATAGCATAGATGAACTATGGCATGAATATCAGGTTGCCGTAGGTGATATACAGGTGTAATATACGATTGGATATGGTTAATAAAGTTGGTAGAAAAAGGTTGTTTTTGGTTTGGTCGTGTCTGGTGAGTATCTTGCCGGGCATGGCTCAAACTGAAAAGCTGACGGACTACGTGAACCCGTTTGTCGGTACGGATGGTTATGGAAATGTTTATCCCGGTGCACAGATTCCTTTCGGGGGAATCCAGATAAGCCCCGATACGGACAGCCGCTTCTATGATGCAGCTTCCGGATACAAATACAATCATCTGACATTGATGGGATTCAGTTTGACGCACTTGAGCGGAACAGGTATTCCGGACTTGGGCGACTTTCTGTTTATCCCCGGAACGGGAGAAATGAAACTGGAACCCGGTACTCATGAAGATCCCGATCAAGGCTATCGTTCGCGTTACTCACATGATAAGGAGTGGGCGTCCCCCAATTATTATGCTGTGGAACTGGCAGACTATGGAGTCAAAGCCGAAATGACTTCCGGTGTGCGTAGCGGTATGTTCCGTTTTACTTATCCAGAGTCGGATAATGCGTTCATCATGATTGATATGAACCATACGCTCTGGCAATCCTGCGAATGGTCGAATCTGCGAATGATTAATGATTCGACTATCACCGGATACAAACTGGTGAAAGGGTGGGGGCCGGAACGTCATGTGTACTTCACGGCTACTTTCTCAAAGAAGTTGACCGGACTGCGCTTTGTACAAGACAAAAAGCCGGTTATTTATAACACTTCCCGATTCCGCAGCTCTTACGAAGCCTGGGGAAAGAATCTGATGGCTTGTATCTCCTTTGATACAAAAGCAGGAGAAGAAGTGACGGTGAAAACAGCCATCTCTGCAGTCAGCACAGACGGTGCCCGGAATAATATGAAGGAACTCGACGGATTAACTTTCAACGAGTTAAGGGCGAAAGGGGAAGCCCTTTGGGAAAAGGAACTTGGAAAATATACGTTGACTGCTGACCGAAAGACAAAGGAAACGTTTTATACTTCCGCCTATCATGCCGCTCTGCATCCGTTTATCTTTCAGGATTCGGACGGGCAGTTCCGCGGACTAGACAAGAACATAGAAAAAGCGGAAGGATTCACGAACTATACGGTGTTCTCTCTTTGGGATACCTATCGGGCTTTGCATCCCTGGTTTAACTTGGTTCAGCAGGAGGTGAATGCGGACATTGCAAATTCTATGTTGGCTCATTACGACAAGAGTGTGGAGAAGATGCTTCCTATCTGGTCCTTCTACGGCAACGAAACCTGGTGTATGATTGGTTATCACGCCGTATCCGTATTGGCGGATATGATCGTGAAAGAAGTGAAAGGCTTTGATTACGAGCGTGCATACGAAGCGATGAAAACCACAGCGATGAATCCGAACTACGATTGCCTTCCGGAATATCGTGAAATGGGCTATGTACCATTCGATAAGGAAGCGGAGTCAGTGTCAAAGACACTGGAATATGCTTATGATGATTATTGCATCGCACAGGCAGCCAAGAAATTAGGCAAAGAAGACGATTATCATTATTTCCTCAACCGTGCTTTGTCTTATCAGACCTTGATTGATCCCGAAACGAAATATATGCGCGGACGCGACAGCAAAGGTGACTGGCGCACTCCGTTTACTCCGGTTGCCTATCAGGGTCCGGGATCGGTACATGGCTGGGGTGATATCACGGAAGGATTCACGATGCAATATACCTGGTATGTGCCGCAAGATGTGCAGGGATATATCAACGAGGCCGGTAAGGAACTGTTTCGCAAACGCCTGGATGAGCTTTTTACGGTAGAACTGCCGGATGATATCCCCGGAGCACATGATATACAGGGACGTATCGGAGCCTATTGGCATGGAAATGAACCTTGCCATCATGTCGCTTACCTCTACAACTACCTGAAAGAACCGTGGAAATGTCAGAAGTGGATACGTACCATCGTCGACCGTTTCTACGGAAATACACCGGATGCATTGAGTGGTAACGACGATTGCGGACAGATGTCTGCGTGGTATATGTTCAACTGCATCGGTTTCTATCCGGTGGCTCCGTCCAGCAATATTTATAATATCGGTTCGCCATGCGCAGAGGCTATTACGGTCCGGATGAGTAATGGAAAAAACATCGAAATGACAGCGGACAACTGGTCGCCGAAGAACCTGTACGTGAAGGAGCTTTATGTCAACGGTAAAAAGTACGATAAGTCCTACCTGACGTATGATGATATCCGTGATGGAGTAAAACTCCGTTTTGTGATGAGTGGTAAGCCGAATTACAAACGGGCGGTGTCCGATGAGGCTGTACCTCCTTCGATTTCTTTACCGGAGAAGACGATGAAGTATAATCGGCCTTGATAAAAAAGTTCCTTGTCCACTTGTGTTTCACTGATTTGTTAACTTGATCAATTGATGGCTACAAAAGTGGTGTAATGGTGCAAATTACACGAAAATAATTTGTTTTCTATTGTTTAAAGTTTAACTTTGTTCCATTAACCATAGGGAAATCTTGTATTTTGTAATGAAAATATTCTCTCTTTTGATATTCATCTCCTCCTTTTGCTTATTTGATTGTCTGGCTGGTAATTCGGAGAAAGATTCCTATTTTTTCTCTAAAGTAGGTTACCAACAAGGATTATCTAATAGTGCAGTAATATCGGTTTTTCAAGATAGTGCCGGTTTGATGTGGTTTGGAACGTATGATGGAGTAAATTGTTATGATGGAAAAGACATGGATGTCTATCGTTCTGACTTTTCCACCAACCTAAGCAATAATGTAATTTACCGTATTCGTCAGGCAGATAACAATTGTCTTTGGATAACTACGGGGGCAGGTCAGAATCGTTTCTCTCCTGCCCTTCGTAAAGTAGTCGGTACGTATGAACTCCCCAGCGAAAATTGTCTGCATTCCAATCGTAATGGAAATACATGGATCATCGGTTATGATTGGATACGCTATTATAACACTCGTTATGACCGTTTTGTAGAAGTTGAGCGCCCTCCGATGGTTATAGACAACCTCACGATGCGTGCTTTTGTTACGGATGACGGGAAGTTATGGGTGTTCCCTAATTCTTCCACGGGGGAGATATATCAATTCTCAGTAGATTCTTTTGATCAGGATACTTTGTCTGTCTCTTCTCATATCTTTACTTACACATTCCATTCCAAACCGATCGATTACGTTTATTATCAGAACGATGTGTTCTGTTTTGTGGATGCAGACAAGGATTTGTATATGTACGATATTTCTCGTAAATCAAAGATATATATTCGGAATATTGCTTCTTTGGTTCAGAAATACGGGGAGATCAAAGGCATTGTGCCATTCTATGAAGATATAGTTATCGGTTTCTGGACCAATGGACTGATTCGTTTACGCACTTCCCAAAAGTATGAGGAAGAGATTGTCGATCAGAATGTACGGATATTTGATGTGTATAAAGATTCCAAGCAAGGAGTATTGTGGCTGGGAACGGATGGACAGGGAACTGTCATGTATGCAAAGAAATATTCTATAGCTACCAATTTAATGATGGGTGACTTGTCTCCTAACTTAAGCAGGCAGGTTCGTTCTCTGATGACTGATAAATACGGAGGTCTGTGGTTTGGAACAAAGGGAGATGGCTTATTACGTGTGCCCGATTATCGGAATGGGGTAGATGCGACGAAAGCGGTTGTATACTTCCCCGATTTCAAACAACGTATCTCCTCCTATAGTAAAGGACATAAGGAATTTCAGGTATATGCGTTGCAACAGAGTCATTTTATGGATGGCTTTTGGGTTGGTTCCGGCCTCTACGGTTTATTGTATTATTCATTTAAGGATGATTGCCTTCGTCAGGTGGTGGACACAGTGGACAGGCATGACATGGAGATACATGCCATTTATGAAGCCAGTGACTCGACTCTCTATCTGGCAACTTCAAATGGTGGACTTTGTAAGGTAACACTTGATAAAACAGCCGGTCAGATTCGTATCAAGGAACGAAAGAACTATCATTTCTTTTATGAACAACACGAAATACATACGTTCTTTTCCATGATACCCGAAGGAGATTCCATATTGTGGCTTGGTAGCCGTGGAAGTGGACTGGTACGGTTTAACAGACAAACGGAGGAGTACCAGGTAATCTCTCTCAAATCGTTGGTGAATAAAGCAGTAGATGATATCCTTTGTATGTATCGTTTCCCTGACGGTCAGATGTATATCGGCACTACTTCGGGACTGGTGTGTCTGACGTTCAAAGGGAGTAAGATAGAGGCAGGATATATCGGGCGTGAGCAGGGATTGTTGAATGATATGATTCACGGTATCTTGAAAGACGCGAATGATTTTCTTTGGCTGGGAACTAATAAAGGGCTGATCAAATATAATCCTGTCAATCGCTCTTCACATACTTACTATTATACAGGTGGGGTACAAATAGGAGAATTTAGTGATGATGCTTATTATAAATGCCCTTATACGGAAAATTTGTTTTTCGGAGGTGTCGACGGCATGCTTTATATGGAACAGGAGAATGCGATCGCTCCGGAATATTACCCCAATATCATTTTGCGTAAATTGTTTATCGGACGCACTGAAGTCAAGTTGGCGGACTATTGTACTGAGGAGGAAGGTATAGAATTGAAGAGTTCGACTGTCGCTTTTTCTTTGAGATTTATTGTGCCCGATTATATTCGAGGGGCGGATGTTGAATATTCTTATATGCTTGAAGGCTACGATAAGGAATGGACACCGTTTAACAGTATAACGGAAGCCTCATACTCGCAAATACCTGTTGGGAACTATCTTTTCAAGGTACGCTATAAGAAAGATGTTTTTGATACGGCGTATAAAACCTTTTCTATTCCTCTGTGTATTGCTCCCCTTTGGTATCAGACAACCTTAGCACGTATTATCTATGCGCTGCTGGCTATATTGATTATCCTGTATGTGGCTTATTTGTTGCGGAGATATTTCCAAAACGAGCAGATGATAAAAAGGATGCGTGACACGGAAAATAAAAATATTCCTTCGGGCACAGTAGGTGAAAGTCCGGACAGGAATTTGGTGAACGGGCTTACTTTAATTTATCAGATGTGCGATCATTTGCGGGCGGAGAATACGACGTATGAGGAGCGCTATGCGAAGATAGAACTTGTACGTGAAACTGTGATGTCATTACTCTTTTCCTCAGATGCCCTTTCTGATGAAGAGCTCACTACCTTGTCGCCTGCCAATTTTACCATATCAGGATGTCTGTGCCTGAAAGAACTGTCGGAAGAAGTGCTGCAAGTATTTAGAAAGCGTGATGAAGATGTTTCGAAGATTTATATCGCCATTTCGGATAGTTTCAGTTTCGAGATATATAGAAATGCGCTGCGCTATATCTTTTATTATATTTATTTCTTTGCCTGCCATCGGAAAGATGGAGCGGGAATCACCATTGATGCGGCAAAAGAAGAAGGGAAAATGCTTCTGACGTTGACTTCGGAGGATGGATCGGCGAAGGAATTATATGAGACTTTATCAGGTCAGTTGCCCGCTATGGAGGGGGATCGGATGGATAATGCGTTCCAAATGCGGATATTTCAGCATTTTGCACAGTCGGCTTTGGAGCAGGTTTGTGATGACATCCGCTATGAAGATAGAGAACAAAGTCAATGTCTGACTTTTGTCTTCTCTCCAGTGAAGGCCTCAGAATCATCATCCGTGAAGAAAACGGTATTATTGCTTGAAGACTGTGACGAAATGGTATGGCTGATTAGTAATTTGCTTTCAGATGAATTTGTGGTTCACCGGGTTAAAACGATTCAAGCCGCTTTCGAATATGTGAAACAGAATACCCCTGCCGTATTTCTTGTGGATATGTTGATGTATGCTGATGCTGAAGGTGCGTTTATGGAGTACGTCAATAAACATCGTTCTTTGCTTTCAAAAGCAGCATTTGTTCCTATGCTTAGCTGGCAAGCATCTTCCACGGTTCAGCAGGAGCTTATAAAGTGGGCCGATTCCTATATTGTGCTTCCTTATGACATTCTGTTTCTGAATAATGTGGTTCATAAGTCGGTGTATGGCAAGCAGGAAGCCAAGCAGATTTATGTCGAGGAACTGGGCAGCTTGTCTGAACGAATCATATGCTACACTCAGGAACAGGCAGACTTTATTAAGAGATTCTTGCAAATTGTAGAGCAGAATTTGGATAAGGAAGATTTAGGTTCTACTTTCATTGCGGACCGGATGGCAATGAGTCCCCGTCAATTTTATCGCAAGCTGAAAGAGATTTCCGGTATGTCTCCCAGTGATTTGATCAAGAACTATCGGATGGAGAAAGCTGCTCGCTTGCTGTCCAATGAGGAGTTGTCTATTCAGGATGTCATTTCGGATGTAGGGATTGCCAGTCGTTCTTATTTTTATAAAGAGTTCACCCGTAAGTTTGGTGTGACCCCTAAAGACTACAGGGAATTGCATAAGAAATGACTTTTTTTCTCTTTTTATTCCTTTGTACCATCTCTTTTTCTTTGTGCTCTCTTTGCGCATGATATGTTTGTATCTATCAGATAATCAATATTTTAATTTGTGTCTTAAATGTCCGTTTGTTCTCCTCTCGGACATTTTTACTTATGCTTTTCACTTTGTCTGTAGGCGGCACTAAAAGTTGCTGAATAGTGGGTTTATTTGCATTCAATAGAAAGTCTTACATGAGTTCGAAGTATTCACTTTAATTGAATTTAGTATGGAAAGCACAAAAAAGGAAAGTTTGTTTTTGTATTTATATGATAGCTATGTTGATGACCTGTATGCTTATGGGAAAGCGTTAGGTGTATTGCATGAAGATCTTCAGGATATCATTCATGATGTTTTCCTTCATATAATGGATCATTATACCGGGCTGAATATATGCGATAACAAACAGGTGAAATTTTATTTGCTGAAGTGTCTGAAGAACAAAGTCGTTTCGAATGCAAGAAAGAATATGGAGATTTATAACATAGAAAACCTGAATGATTCTGACTTCCCAATATATGTGACAGGGCTGGACTTGCTGATAAATAAAGAGGAACGGACTAAATTGATGAACCGGATAGAAAAGATGCTGCAATGTCTGACACCACGCCAACGGGAAGCTATTTATCTCAGATATATGCAGGAATTAAGTTATGAAGAAATAGCTGAAATGCTTCATATCACCGAAAAAGGGTCTCGAAAGTTGGTATCCCGGGCTATGATAGAGTTGAAGAATGTAAAACTGTTACCCAGATGTATGCATCTTTAGTCGTTAACTATATGTGTTTCTGATGAGTACGTTTCTATAAATTCTCAAGTATTCTCATGCCTATGAGAAAAAATACTCATCGCAGTGAGAAAAAATTCTCATAGGCATGAGAAAAAATACTCATACCTATGAGAAAAGATTCTTATTGTGATGAGAGTAAAGTTAGGTTAGAATGCTGTATTATAGTTTTTATAGTCAATCGCTTCTATCTGTACCGGACCGAATAAACCGGAAGACTGCAATTGCGAATCATCCCTCCAGGGATTTTCCATAGTCCATGTGGAACGTTGTTCTACAGGTAATTTCAGATCACCGATCAGGCGATTCATCCAGTTATTAACAACTTCTACTCTGATGGAATTCTCACCTTTTTTCAGATAATCCGTTATGTTGAGCCGATATGGATAAGTCCATGCACCACCTGCGTATTTCCCGTTCAGATATACTTTTGCCATCGCTACTACTTTTCCCAGATTAATATATACAGGTTGGTCGGGAAGTTCATTGATAGTAAATGTGTTTGTATAATCTGCTGTACCGGAATAATATTTGATGCGCGGGTCTTCTGATGCTATCCAGTCAGTCAGGGTGTTGAAGATGATACTTTCTTTGGGGCCTTGTCGTTTCTCTTCAAATTTTACATTCCAGGGAGTGTTGATTGTAGTGAGAATGGATGGCTGGGGATAATTCTTGCCGGTCACTGCTTTTTCTTTTGTATCCCGGAAGATGATGAAAGAACTCTCGCATGACTCTAACTGTAGCGGAATAGTAATTGATGAATCTTCCTCGAAGTATTCCGGTAGAGGGCGAATTTCATTCGTGAGAGGATTCCATAATTCCGGTTTCATTCCGGATACTCTGAAGGTAGCTTTGAAAGAAACGAAATTATAGCTTTGGTTGGACAGGAAATAAATGTCGCCTTCATTGGTTGCCCGATGGATAAATGAGATGGGGGCTCCATCACTGATTCGGCAATCAGGCGATAGTGGCAAAGTTGCGAATACCTTTTCTAACGAATACTTCTCCGAAAAAACTTTTCCCTTTCCATACGATGGATGAGCCCAGAGTTCGGAAGCTATTTTCTGAACTTCTTGGTCTGCGTCTGGATAATTGACCAGACTAGGGGAATATTTCGGTGCCGGTCCTACAATGACAAGACCTTCTTTGACAAACTTCTTTATTAGCTTCAGCAGTTCCGGTCGCATACTTTCTTGTTTGGGGAGTACAAGTACACGGTATTGCATACCACTCTCTAAAGTCAGCTTATTGTCTTTCACCGAAGATTTTGTTAATAATACTTCTGCATTTATATAGTCGAAAGAATATCCATGTGGCAAGGCTGGATCACATATCCCTGTCATTTTTGGAGTATCTTCTCCGATAAAGTAAGCTACATCCGCTATATACGTTCCTTGTTGCAACATGAAGTTGCAGCGTTTCAAGTATTGGTTGAATACATCTAACTGATTAAACCAGGTGTTGTGACGGTTGAACTCATTACCAAATGAAGTACTGACACCCGGCACTTTGTCTTCCCAAGGCTGGTGAATGTAGACATGCAACATTGTACTGTTGATACCTTCTGTAAAGAAACGATCCCCTCTTTGTTTTAGTGTGTGGGGATATCGGCTGAAGTTGGAACCTCCTGCAGTGAATGATTCTGCCCAAACTTTATTTTTGCCGTAGATATGGGCACAAGAGGAAGCGGCACGGTTCTCTATATCGCCCAATGATCCTTCGCACCAAAATTCTCCGCCGATTTCATCCGATTGACCACCGTATTGTAGAAATTCACCGGGGAATCCCCAATGGCCGTAATTCTCAAGCCATATCGTCAGGCCGTGTCGGTGACTGACTTCCCGGAAACCTCCGACAAAATCGTGGGCAACACGGTCGGCAACCAGACGACGGAGATCCCAAAGAAAACGGTCGGACCTGTCCGGACTTCCTATCACGATTCCTTGCAGGGTGGGCAGGTAAGGGATCGGGTCATATTTATATTTCTTTTTAAAGGCAGCCAGCATATCATCTGTCCAGTTTTGTCCTCCGGTTTCATAGCTATCCTGTACCACTATTTTGAAGGTCGGACGATCTTCGGGAGGGATACGACGGAGAATTTCTCCTATGTAAGCGTCGAAATGGGCAGCAACATGTTTTTTGCTCATTTTATCTACTTCCAGTCCTCTTCCTTCCGGACTGGCCGGAGAATTAGTGACCCGGGTTGGACACATGGCTGTCCGCATGATAGTCCATTCGCCCGGTGGAACTTGCCAGTTGAGTTTCCCATCTTTAAAGTAAGAAGTGATGTCTAAGACTTGTTTCGGGTCTATCCGCATATTCCTATCGGAAACTTCCGGTTGCTTTTCCCACATGTATTCATGCCACATTGGCAAAGGATATTGGAACATTTTGGCGAATGTCTTTTCCGGATAACGTTCTATTATAGGTTGGGAGGATAAGTCGACAATCATATCGGCATTTCCGGAGGCGTGGACGAACAGTCGGAACTCGGTGCCTGTGGTTTCCGGCAAAGCGGTGACAACAGGAGCGTAAGGAAGAAATCCTACATTCAGTCCGGCGTTTACTCTGTCTACTCCTATTCTTTTCAACAGGCGATAATCTGCTCCGTCTTTCACGTATAAATCTGCTGTAGTCCTGAGTAGGGAAGGGCTTGCAATGCTGATACTGCGAAGTGTTACGTTGTCCGGTATCTTTATATCCAGGACTTCCTCTTTCCCTTCCCGTTTTTTTATAGTCCAGCTTTTGTGATACATATTTTCTGCCGGTTGGGGAAAAGCGACGACATGGATGTCTTCTGCATCTTCTCCAACAGGAGGGAGGACCGTTTGCAGATTTTGCGGTCCTTTTACTTTTAGTTGGGAGGACCCCACGTAGCGCATGCTTTCATTTGGTTTTATCCACGGTCCGCCGGACTGACTCCATCCCGGGCTGTTGAAGATACCGATTTCGATATTCAATTCGCCCGCTTTTTTCAGTGCTATGTGCAGAATCTTCCACCACTCTTCCGAAAAGAGTTTGACTCTGCCGTATTTAACTTCATCCAGACCGATGTTTCCTATGAAGGCTCTGTTTATCCCGGCCTTTTTCATGGCTTCCAGATCTCGGATTATTCCTTCTTCGGACAGGTTATCTGAAATCCAGTACCAATATACTGCTAATTGAGTATCCTCAGGGATTTGTAAAAAGCCGGTCTCGATTTCCTTGAACGGCAATTCTTTTTTATTCTTCGCATTGATTGTCAACGAGAATAAAGTGATTGCAATGATTAGAGTAATGAATCTCATCTTTTCAGTAGAATTTATGTTATAGTTAAAATGAAATTTGAGTTCACTTTAAAAGTCTTTGTCTGTTTTATCTCTTGACTGATGGTTGTTGAGAGATAAGATACATTGACTTTTAAAGTGGACTCAATTATCTTTGGTAGTTCAGATTACCACCGGGGCGGTATGTACCCTTCAAATACACCATTGCTTTTCTCCGATGCCGAACCGGGGTGCATAAGCATGATGTCGATTGTAGGCGGAATACGATTATCGTTGGGGATATTCAGCACTCCGTCTTTTTCTCCGTCTCCTCCCCATGGATTACGCATGGCAAACAGAGCGTAGGGATCGGAAGAATACATCTCGCTGTAGCAGTGCCCTGTCACTGTTCCCTGGTTTCCGATATTTTGGGCTTTGTTGAATCCTCCCGTCACGAAGTATCCTTGTGCAAGACCGGTTCTCACGACTTTAGTCATTTCCTCGTTTGTCAGTTTTCCGGGTCCCCAGCAATATACCAGGTCACCTTTCCCGGTGAACAGGGGATTTACTTCTTGCTGAGGGATTCCGCCAAGGTTGTAGTTTTTCCAATATACATGCCTGTATTTCATAAGCGCTTTTTCGAGCACCGTTCCCCAATTGAGAACGACATTTTTGCCGCAGGACGTAAAATGGTCTCCGTTCTCGTTGGAAAGGAATTTGGAAGTAACGGACACTTCTATAGGTTTACCCATCGGATCGTACATGGAGATTGTATACGTTTTGTCCCCATTATCTTTAATGATGGACTGTATAAAGTCGGGATGTACAAATGCCATAGAAGCAAATGAGGCAACAGCACAGCAGTCTCCGATGCCTCGCTGGTGTATGTCAGCCGGCAGCGGGCGACCGAAAGGATACAAGGTTACCGGATGTTCCACCCATTGAAATCTGCCGTCACCATCGGTGATGGTCGGTTCGTTGGAAGCAGTGCGCAACCATGTCCTGACTTCGTCCGTCGTTTCGGGTCTGTTCTCAAAGTGTTTTCCCATCGGGGTGATGGAGCTAAAAGTACTTCCTTCACTGCGTTCCAGTATTCTTGAAACGTCGGTATATCCATGCAGATTCCATTCGGCTATTTGAGTGGTGTTGCTTCCTCCATTTTCTGTCACTTCCAGTTTATAGTACAGATATTCCTTCTTGTTATTGAGAAGAAATTCTTTCTTTTCCTTTCGTGCCGAAAATACCTGGTTCTTCTGAATATCGATTGCCACCCACTCTTCGTTGTCGTTCGAACCATAGAGCGTCCATGATTTGGGGTCTTTTTCCGGTGAATCGGCGGCTGACACTAAAGAATAATGATTGGCAATGGCCTGTTCACTCCCCGACCACATAATATAGAAGTTGCTGTGGGGAATGATGAATTTCGTGTCCGCATTGTTGTCGATCATATATCCGAGTTCCGTCCCTTGAGGGAAGTCTGCAAATTCGGGAGTTAAGACACCTGCGGCAGGCATATTTATATTCCAGTATTTGATTGCTATCGCTACTTTCTTTAGAACCAGTTCTGCTATCTGGGTGTCACTGCCTCCATTATTACTCTGTATCTCCAGCTTGTAATGTCTGTATGCAGTGGTATTTTCACATTGGTATTTTTTCTCTTCTTGCCGTTTAGAGAATACCTGATCTCTTTGCTGGTCGATGCGAGTCCATGCTTTTCCGTCAATCGACCCGTAAAGCGTCCATGATTGGGGATCTTTTTCCGGTGCGTCGTTGGCGGATGTCAGCGTGTAATAGTTGATGGCTATCTCTTCATCTCCTTCCCATAAAATATAGAATTTGTTATGGGAGGTGACAAATTTTGTATTTATGTCACCGTCTACTATTTTGCTGATGTCCGAACCGGAGGGAGCGTCTGTATATTGTGCTGTGATTACTCCGGCAGAAGGTACATTGGTGATATCACCTCCGATTCTTACTGAAGCCGGACTGGTATAGGGTGGTTCCGGTGGTGGTTCCGGTACACCATCATCGTCCGAGCAGCTGTAAAAAAGGCTTAGCGGTATTAATAATACCAAATAAATAGTGGGCTTTATCAGATTTGATATCCAACTGTTTTGGCTTGTTTTAGATATATTCATTTGATTCATATTCATTTGATGGAATTTTTTATTCAGGAATGCGCCTGATATCAGGGAAAACGGTCATACGTAGCACGGTTGTTCCGACAGGAACCAGTTCTATCACTTTCTCTTCTCCCTTCCGGATGACGGAAGGCATATAGGGAGTAAAGTTGTCTCTGTATAGTTGCCAGTTCGTGACAGTCACAGCTTTTACTTTCAGTCTGACAGGAGTCATTTCCGGATTCCAGATATTACTGTAATCATTGCTGTTGACTACCTCGATATTTTCTGTATCCACCGGTGCATAATTCCATTCAGACAAAGGGGTTAGGATACGGGACTGGAACTTGATGCCGTCAAGTTCTCTGGTTTCCGTGATCTCTTCTTGGGCTTTGACGTTCAGAGAGAATACCAGCGGCCCTCTTTCAAAAGCTACTCCATCGTATGGCATAGATACAGATTTTGCTTTCATCGGTAATTTTAATTCGATGATGTCTCCGTCGGAGAATTTGCGTTGTACTTCTACAAAAGTACCAGCCTTGCAGACGATATCGGCAGCCTGCCCATTGACTGTAATAGAAGCCCCTTTGCACCATTGCGGAATGCGAAGCCAGAAAGAGAAAGGAGTGGAACGCTTCATCTTCATCCGGAAACGAATCGTTTCCTCAAAAGGATAATTTGTTTCTTCTTGTATGGTGATCTCATTCTTGCTTCCTTTCAGTTTGGTAGTGAAAGAGGAAGGTGCGTACATAGCCGCTACAATCCCGTTATCTCCTTTTTTCATCCATTGGCGAGAGCAGAAGAGAGGAATCATGCGGTTCATATTGCCATTGCAGCATGCCGGTCCGTGTGCTATTCTGTAAGCCATACGGTCTTGTCCGCCGACATACATACAAAAGCTGGAATTATTTTTGGCTATTACCTGATTCGGACTTGAATAATACTGAAGCGACTTGAAGTCTTTCCATACTACACTGAAAGCTGCATTGAAACAGATCTTTTCCATCAGATCTGCCCATTGTACATCTCCGGTTGCCTGTAAGAAATATCCCAGCGCCCATTGTGCGTCGCTCACACAGCACGTTTCATGCACTTCATTAGGCATATTTCCATCATGGGCTTCGTTGCCGGATGGTATACCATCTGCCAGTCCGTGATACTTGTATACCTTCTGAATCCCGTGGATGGCCGCATCGAGATATTCCTTTTTACCTGTGTTGATATACAGTATCACAGGGATCTTTAATGTTTCAAAAGAACTGACGGAATGTACGATGGGCACTTCATCTGACAAGAAAGCTTGCATGGTGAACGGACTTTTCCGGCTACAAAATGCTTTATATGTGTTTTCTGCTTTTTCGATAAAGAAAGCGTCATTGGTCTGTTGATACAGCCAGCATAACATTTCGATATGCAACATGGTGCGTTCGTTGAAATCCCATTCCGGTCCTCCTGTCTTAATCAGAGTCTGTGAGCGTGCGGCATTCTTGTAATGATTGGACAGAGCCTTGATGATTCTGGGCGACGGATTCCTGGAATATTCTGCCATGATTACTCTGAAGAAGACGACATGCGGCCATAAATTATGCAATTCCGGACCGATAAATCCATCCTCTTTAGGATGATCGATCTGAAAATCAACCCACTCCTTTACGCGTTGGGTTAACTCCGGATCGTCAATGAGATAACCACACCGCAATGCACCGTCCGCCCAGTAGCCGGTCTGCTCGAAATCTTCCCAGCGATCCATCTTCTTTTGGGTGGCATCTCCCCAACCTTCCTTGTCGAAAGGAGCACCGGCCACCTGAATGTGACCGGTTAATCCATTTCTTTGCGTAGTCAGTACTTCTTTCATCCAGCCTTCCGCTTCCATTCCTTCAATGCCGATATCTTGCAAGACGGATTTGTTGGTCTGGGCGGAAGTTGTACTTCCACCAATAAGTAACAGGCTTATCAGACAGGAGGATAGGGTACTGTTAAAACGTATTGTCATTTGAATTTATTCTAGGTTATTATTATTGTTCTTTATTTTACCATTCAATTGCCTGATCCTCATCCGGAATCAATTCATTGATCTTACGTTCCGTTGTCATGCTTCCTTCTACATTATAGCGAATAGGAGTACCTTTCATCGATGTGATGTCATCGTAACTGTATTTGATGTACATGGTGACATAATAGTGAGTCAGGTAGGGCAGGGTAGGATCTGCTTCTGTCCGTATCTCATAAGTCGGATTATTGTCTATCAATGCAAAATTGATAGGATTGGCCGGGTCTGCGGGCCGTACGTCCAATTTGCCGTTTTCTTTGAAAGTGGCTATAATTTTATAAGTAGCACGGTTGATATCCTCTTCATCCGTCACTCCGGCGTAGAAGAAAACGGAATTCTCATCTACTACCCATGCGGTGCGGGTGTTCATGATTAAAGGCTTATCATATCCTGTCAGATCGAGATAGATTCTCATAGAGGTGGCGGAGTAGGTACCTGAGTAGTCGTTAAACGGCATTACGCGAAGTAAGGCTTTACCGTTTCCCTTACGTCTGTTCACGATGTAAGATGGGTTTTCTTCTACTTTCATAGGCAATACCCATTTCTCTACCAGATTCAGATCTTTAAATTTGAATTTGATCTCGTACATCTCCATCGAACTTCCGGCCGGTATGTGGCATGTCGGGGAAGCGAATTCGTAATGTTGTTCGGAAAGTTGCTGATAATGCAGGTCGGTACGGAACTGGTAACGTTCTTCGTTGAGAATCTTTAGGGTGTCATTATCTACTCCGAGATGTACATCCAGATTTTGTTCATTGACTTTCGAACCGCTGACAATGACGGGAAGTTTGTACGTCACCTCGCCATTGGGTTTGTAGCGCAAATAGATATTGGTGACTCCCTGGTTTTCATAAGGAGCTTTGAGAGAAACCATCTGGGTATAAAGCTCATCTTCCCATTCGTTATTGCATGCACTGCACATAAACAGGGTCGTTGCGATAGCTAAAAAACTATATATCTTTTTCATGTCTGTACTCTTTTATTTTTATTAGTCATAGGATGTCCATCCCGGTGCTTGAGTTAAACGATTGTTTTTCTTTAATTCATCATGACTGATCGGCCAGAAATACATTTTACGGGAGAAAGTAGAGCGGAGGCTTGGCACTTCTACTTGAGTATGGAATAAGTCCGCCTGTTCTGCCGGCATTAGTGTGTTACAGCCGTATACTTGTTCGATTTGCTCGGTCGGTGCGTCTTTCCAGCGTCTCAAGTCATAATAGCGTTGATTCTCGGCAAATAGTTCGATTTGACGTTCATGTTTAAGACTGGTTCTGAAGGCATCCTGAGAAAGATATACATCTTCTGCAAAGTCCGGTACTCCGGCGCGGATACGTACTTGTGACACTGCTTTGCTCATTTCCGTGGTATTGCGGTAGATATCGTAAGTGGTTGAACCGTCCCAGGAACTTACCGGATAATGGCTGTCACACTCATTCAATGCCTCAGCATACATCAACAGGATATCCGCATAACGGATAGCCGGTTCCACTTTAGGATAAACAGTTCCGCCATTGTTCTGTATATCTTTGGGGCTGACGTATTTCATCATACCGATGCCATTTCGCAGCCATAACTGGCTGTCGTTGCGGCCATCGCTGTTACCGCGATAATACCAGATCTGTCGGTATCTGTACTCAGCGTTTGTTGCGCTGGAGAAGGCCCAGAATGCACCGTTGAATGCCACTGATGCGTAAAAACGAGGCTCACGGTTGGCATACTCCAAATTAACTCCTTTTCTCAGATACGGATAAGTGCCGTTATTGGCTTCAGCTTCGCTAACATAGCCTTTAGGATGGTTTTCCCTGTCGAATGGCTCTCCCGTATTTGTTTCGTAAGCATCACATTGCTTGCCGGTTACTCCATGACAGTTGTATCCACCTGCGCTTGTAGGCAATTGGTGGCGTACCATGATTGCGATATCCGTATTATTTTGTCCGCGGGTAAAGATCAGTTCCGGATTTTCCGATGCATATAAGTCTCCGTTAAAAAGAGAGCGATAAGATTCAAACGGGTCGATGTCTGCCCATCCTTCCGGAAAGTTCTTGTTCGAATACTTTTCATTAAATGGAGGCGTAACTGTTTTCGGATATGCGTCACTACCTTCGTTGCGTTTCGATGCGGTGTATAGTTTATAAACGCTTTGCCCATTATTCTTCAGGTTGATGACGTCAAGAGCGGCAGCTGCTGCGGTTGCCCATTTGGAGTTATCCGGTGTCTGAGAAATCAGATTCCGTCCTTTGTCATCTACAAAGTCAGCCATTTCGGTATTACCGTTCATCAAAGGGCTGGCGGCATACAGGTATGCTTTGGCTCGAATAGCCAGAGCAGCTCCTTTGGTCGGACGTCCTATGTTGATGATATCACGTTTGTAAGGAAGGTCCTGCGCTGCCAGCAGCATTTCTTTGGAGATGAATTCCACGCATTCATCATAAGAATTTCTGGGTAATGACAGATCGTCGTATGATGCGTTATAATCGATGGCGCTTTCCGGCAAAACGGGGACAGGTCCATATTTACGGAGCAACAGCCAATACATATATGCCCTTAAAAAACGACCTTGTGCTTTGACGTCCTTAATTTCTTCCGGTGTGTAGTCTTCGTTGATGTCAACATTGTCTATCAATATAGAGGCCTGGCGGATGCCCGCGTATGATTGCAGCCAGGAACCTTGAAATCTGCTTTCATTGTATTCTCCGTGGATAAATTCTTTGTATTCTTCACCACGGTCTCCATAATACATATCGTCGGCAAAGTTGGTAAGGCAGTGGTCTTTTTCTGCTATGTCCATGTTTTCTCCGGTCAGATAGAGATAGGCTTGTGCCAACCATTGTTCGGTATAATCCCTGCTCTTGAAAATACGTTCTTCATTTTGACGGTCGCCAAAATAACGCTCCACACTCAGATAATCAGAGCAGGAAGAAAATACCAGCCCCATTGCTCCTATAAGTGTTGCAGCTAAAATATGCTTTTTATTCATGTTCATCAAAAGTTTATAAGTTAACAGTTAATCCTAATGTCCACGTTTTAGATAATGGATATTGTTGTCCGTTGGAGCTACCCAGTTCCGGATCCCATAATTTGAAATTAGAGAAGGTCAATAAGTTCGTTCCGATAAGGAAGAAGCGGATGTTATTGAACCGGATTTTATTAGTGATGCTCTTAGGAAGAGTGTAGCCTACTTCCAATGTTTTCAGACGGATGTATGAGCCGTCGCGCAGCCAGTAAGTGGAAGGGCGGTAGTTGTTTACATTGCCTCCGTAGCTCAGACGCGGATATTTGGCATTTACATCTTCGTTCTCACCCAATATCCAACGGTTGGATTCGACTACGTCTTTCAGTACATTTCCCCAGTCTCCGCTGGAGAAAGGATATACCGTGAAACCGTCAATGAAGAAAGATGACTTGCCGGCTCCCTGGAAATGCACGTTGAAATCCAGCCCTTTCCATTGGGCGGATGCACCGAATCCATAAATCAGATTGGGGCGGGTGGTCGCACCGATAGGAACGATGTCATTCTCGTTGATCACTCCGTCGCCGTTGATATCCTTATACCGGATATCTCCGGGCATCACTTTGCTGCCGTCGTCTCTGACATTGTTAACCACGAATTGCTGTTTCGGACTGTTGCGGATTTCTTCATAATCTTTGAACAGACCTAAAGCAACCAGCCCTTTTGCCTGATCGACTCTGAAACCGGCTTGGCGCAGGTATGGGAAATTAGTGTATGCTTCATCAGTTTCCTTAATTTCATTTTTACTGTAGGTTATGTTGCCGCGTAGGGTAAGGTTCACATTTCCTATCTTTTCATGATATCCTACATTGCCGTCGAAACCTTTGGAAAGCACTGAACCAATGTTGGCGTAAGGAGATGATGTTAAACCGACGATTTGCGGAATGTTATTGCGTGACATAAAGATGCCGTCGCGTTGTTCATGGAAATAGTCAATCGATCCGGTTAGTTTGTCATTCCACAAAGAGAAGTCCAGACCAATATCATGTTTCGTTGCAATTTCCCAGGTGACAGCATTGGACGCTACTCTTGAATAGGCTAATATCTGATAAATCATGTTATTTCCAATATCTCCCCAGTTATATGACTGGTCTGCGGGCGGAACCTGATTCTGGATATCTCCTTTTTCCGGGTCCGGTTTCCATGTCGCAAATTCTGCTAAATAGGGGAATCGGGTATTCATATAGTCATTACCTACCTTACCATAAGAATAGCGAAGTTTGAACATATTCATCCAGGGCAAATTCTTTTTGATAAAACTTTCTTCTGCTATATTCCATGCTACGGAATAGGCAGGGAAGAAACCGAACTGATGTCCTTTGGCAAAGTTTTCAGAACCATTGTATCCGAAGTTGAAATCAAAGAAATAGCGATATTTCCATCCGTAAGTAAAGCGACCTGCTACACCTTGATGACGTCTTTCAATCCCTTTGATAATATCGTCGTCGATGTTGGAGGTGTTGATGTTCTTATCTTGCGAATACTTAAGCACTCCGCTTATGCGATGATCTCCGAATGCTCTTTCATAGTGAAGTTCCGCTTCCAGGAATTCTTTGCGTGATCCTGTAGCACTCGATTCCTGAGACATTAAATGTTCTTCGGCAATACGTCTGAATACCACATTCCCGTCCGAATCACGAAGTTTCTCCGCTCTCCATTGTGCCGGCCATTTTACACGGCGGATGTAGTTGTCATTATAGGTATCATAACCGAAGCGGCCGATGAATTTCAGTCCCGGAGTAATGAATTTGAAGTCTTGTTCCAGTGTGATATTCGTTTGGATAGAGTTCTTCCAGTTCTCAATATATCCGGTTTGGGTAGCCAATACCCATGGACTGCTCTGTGATCCTCCTCCGTAGGCGGGAACATAACCGTTTGAATACATGATAGGAATGGAGATCGGATTCTGTCCCATCAGAGATGCCCAGATTTGTCCCGAGTCCGAACCGGGCTGGTTCTGCTTTTCGAGTGAACCGGCTACACCTACTTTCACTAAAGTCGTTTTAGTCAGATCCATATCTACATTCATGCGGTAGTTCCAACGCTTGTAATTGGCGTTCGTATTGTAGTCTTTCATCGTATCATCTACTTTGTACATACCGCCTTCGTCGATGTAGCTTGCAGATACAAAGTAACGTGCGGTGGTACCACCACCATTGATGTTGATAGAAGCCCGTTGAGTCAATGCACCCTCTTTCAATAACTGATCCATCCAGTTTACATTAGGAAAGAGGTCCTGGTCTAATCCGCTGCGAATCAGCATCAAATCTTCATCGCTGTAGAAAGGAGTCTGGTTGCGGGTGCTGCGTGCCTCATTCATCAATTTGGCATAAGTATATCCATCTGCAAATTCGGGCGTGTACGTACGGGAGTTGTAGCTGGCTTCATATTTGGCGTCAATATGTACTTTTCCTGCCTTACCGCGTTTGGTTGTGATTAAAACGACACCGTTGGCACCACGTGAACCATAGATGGCGGTGGCGGAAGCATCCTTTAATACAGAGAATGACTTGATGTCTTCGATACTGATTTCATCCATGCTTCTTTCGAATCCGTCTACTAACACCAATGCACCTGTTCCGGCTCCGAAAGTCGAGATACCGCGAATCCAGAACTCGGAAGTGTTATTTCCCGGTTGTCCGGAAGTCTGTCGGGCAAGTACACCGGCCACATTTCCGGCGAGGGCATTCGTTATGCTTGAGGTAGGAGTTTTTAGTGTTTTCAGGTCTACTGTTGTGACGGCTCCGGTCACTGTCACTTTCTTTTGTATACCGGTACCTGTTACTGTGACTTCATCCAGAATATTGGCTTCGGCCTCTTTCAGCACCACATTGACTATCTTTTCTTCTTTCACCAATACCACTTTCTTTTCGAATCCGATATAGGAGAAAACCAGGCGTTGATAAGGTTCTATTTTGATTTTATATTTACCGTTTATATCAGTGATTGCACCTAAACCCGGCGCATCTTGTACGGTCACATTCACACCGATCATGGGCTCTTCTTGTGCGTCTGTGACGAGACCGGTCACCTCAATAACTTTCTGCGCATATATGCAGGTTGAGTATCCTATTAATAATAGGGTAAATAATATGATTTTTTTCATCTTCAATGTCTGTTTATATTTTATTCAATGGCTATGAAACGAATACGCTTGTTGCCTCGGTCTGCAATGTAAAAAGTACCATTGTCTTCATCATAGGCAATTCCTGTAGGTTCTAAGAAACGGGCTTCCGTGCGCAAGTCACCGTCAATATATCCATCGACTTTTCCGTCGGCAGATGCAGTACCCCGGCCGGCATAAGTGGATACGACCCCTTCAGGAGTGATTTTGCGGATACAATGATTGCCCGTATCGCAAAGGTAGAAGTCGTAAACGTCGTCTTTTCCTGCATTGACATAGTCCTCATTCTTGACGAATACACCTTGGCTCGGACCACTGAAGCGGGCGTTGCTCCCCATACCGTCTGCGTATCCGCCTGTGAATAATTCCCCGGCCACTTTGTAGGGAGGCTGCAACTCTCCGTTGTTATAGTCGGATCTCAATAAACTTTCGAGTCCTACGATATAGAGGTATTTTCCTTCCGGATGGAATACGATGGAACTTCCCCAACCTTCCCGGTCATTCTCTATCACATTGAAAAGCTGTTTGGATTCCCATTGCTGGCTCTGCTCGTTAAATTGAGCTCTTGCCTTCATGATAGCGGCTTTAAAATAGGTGTTGTAGTAAAGCCCCTTTGCGGTAGGATGTACTGCACAGGAATAACTGCATCGGTCATAAACATAAGGATTGGTACTATTGAAATGTCTGGAACGCAGCAGATAGGCGACGGCCATCATACCTTTGTCACCGCGACCATTGTCATCGGCAATAAAGAGCGTGTCTCCGTCAGGATGGAATGCCAGTCCCTGCATTCTGAAGAAGCCGCCCTGTCCGTTGGTAACTATTGTTGAGACGTCTTCATTATCCAGGCTTATTTTTCGCAATGCAAGTTCCTGCTCTGTCAGATACAGGGCTTTTTCGTCCCCATACTTATCCAAAGCAAGCCAGTACGGTTTGGTAAATTCGGCATCCTTGAAACTTCCGTCCTTCATGGCCGAGTGTCCTAGTTCATCGACCTTTCCGCAGAGCGTGGATACCATGATTTTAGACTGGTAGCTGAACTTCTGTTCAAATGTGTAGTCAACCACCATTTCCCCTTGTTCATTTTCAATCTTGACGTTCACGTCACCATTGAAAGCCCGTCGGGGAACCATACAATGAATGGCATCGCCGTTGGCACCTATTACTTTGGCACTTTGCCCTCCGATACTTACATGGATTTTGGAAACATCTTTTCCAAAATTGCTGCCGTAAATGTAGAGGCGGGTGCGGAGTGCTCCTTCGGTCGGAGTAAATTCTGTGAATACTACAGGCTGCGAAGGATCATAAACTTCTGAGTTTTTCTTGTCATCTTGACAAGAGGTTGAAAAGAAACCCATCAAAGAGCAAATAAGCAGGCAAATCAGACTTTGCCTATTACTTCTAGCTTTTTTCTGTTTCATAAATAAATTAGATTTAATAAATAAATTATAAACATTTCGTTCTGTCACTGTCGTCCAATCTTTACCACTAAAATATACCTTGAAATCCAACTGAAAAACTTTAAAATGGCCATTAATGCATATTATCTCATTATCTGTCTGTTGACAGATAATCATTCATTTGTTATTCTTGTTCTTTTCTGATGTCACGCAGAATGCGTGCCTGTAATTGCCGCCGTTCATCTTCCGGCATTTTATCGTCGTTCAGACGGATGGAAGAGACTATTTCTTTCGTCTGTTCCATCTTTGCTGCCTGATCCGGATTCTCTTCCATCCATATCTGCCAGTGTCTGTCCAACTCCTTGGTCGGATTCAGACACCACAGAATGAATTTCTCGTCATTCAGCATTCTCATGTCTCTATATACAGATCTGTCATTCTTCATCACCTGAACGCTTTTATTTGATAAACGCAGAAAGATTTTTTTTATCCCCATGAAAAAGAAGAAAAAGATGGGGGCAAAAAAAAAACTTTTGCGTTTCTTTTAGTAGGAGCTTTTAGTAAGTTGCTTATATTTATGTTTTAATAATTATCTAATTATTTTTTATGAGAAACAAAACCTCTTTTCATTCAGGCAGGATCTATTTCTTGTTATTATTGGGTATATTAGGGTATCCTCTGATGCCGGCCGGTGCGCAAACGGTGTCGGGGAAAATAGACCGGAAAGCACTTGTGACCAGACATAACCTGTTGATCAAAGACCGTAACCTGTACGGGCCCACCCAGGTCGGCAACGGTGAGTTTGCATTTGGTGCTGATATAACCGGTCTGCAAACTTTTTCCAATGGCGCTAACACAATGTCCAACTGGGGATGGCATCAGTTTCCCACTCCGGACGGACAAAGACCGGAGGACTTCAAAGGGCAGGAATGGGACACGCAAGGCAGAATGGTGAGATATGATGTACAGAACCCCGAACAGCAGAACCTGAGAAACTGGATGGTTCAGAATCCTCAGAGAATCCATTTGGGACGTGTCGGACTCATTCTGAAAAAGAAAAGCGGCTCTCTTGCTTCATTAAATGATTTGCAGAATCCGGAACAGGTGCTGGATCTGTGGAGCGGGATATCGACCAGCACTTTCAGTATATCCAGTGAACCTGTGACGGTGACGACTATCGGTCATCCCACGAAAGACGCAATTGCCGTTCGTATCAAATCAAGAAAGGTAGCAGAAGGTTCTATAGGCATCTTCCTTGATTTCCCTTATGCCAGCTTAAGTGAGTTTGGCAGTGGCGCAGACTGGGGACAGCCGGACAAGCACCAAACGGCAGAAACTGTAAATGGCAAACAGGTTTGTTTTCAGCGTACCATGGATGCTACCCGTTATGATGTGCGAATGTCATGGGATCAGAATGCAGACTTCAAAAAAGTAAAGGCTCACCGATATGAAGTGATGCCTGTGACAGACGCTGATGAAATCTGCTTTATAGTTTGTTTTGATAAGGAAAAAGACAGTTCACCACTTCCTACCTTTGCGCAGACAGAGCAGGCAAGCGTTAGGCATTGGGCGGATTTTTGGCAAAGTGGCGGCGCTATCGACCTGTCGGAAAGCAAAGATCCCCGTTGGAAAGAACTGGAAAGAAGAATTGTACTCTCGCAGTATATAATGGCGGTGAATGAAGCCGGCTCTCTTCCCCCGCAGGAAAGCGGACTGGTGAATAATGGATGGTACGGCAAATACCACCATGAAATGATTTGGTGGCATTGTACACATTATGCTTTGTGGGACCGCTGGCCGCTGATGGATAAGATGATGGAAGTGTATCCGGATAACCTGCAGACTTACAAGAAATCGGCGAAGGCACAGGGATACAAAGGAGTGCGCTGGCCTAAAACGATTGGTGACCGTACTTGGTGGGAATGGCCTAATGAAACGAATCCGCTGCTGATCTGGCAACAGCCGCACGCTATTTTCTTTGCGGAACTGGATTACCGTTCTCATCCTACACAGGAGACACTGGATAAATGGAAGAACATTGTTTTTGAAACAGCCGATTTCATGGCATCCTATGCCTATTATAACAAGAAGGAGAAGCGATATATCTTAGGTTACCCCCTTCAGGTAGTATCCGAAAACTGTGATCCGCGAATCACCTACAATCCGACATTCGAGTTGAGTTACTGGCTGACGGGATTAAGAATCGCGCAGGACTGGGCTAAGCGTTTGAAGGTGAAAGCGAATCCGGAATATGAGAAAGTCAGAGCGAAACTATCCGCATTGCCGGTCAAGGATGGCGTATACGTCTCTTGGGAGAATATCACGGATATGTGGACCAAGTATAACTTTGAACATCCCGCTTTGATAGGTGCATACGGAATGCTCCCCGGAGACGGAGTAGATGTCCCGACCATGCAGCGGACGCTGGATAAGGTAGAACAGGCATGGCAGTTCCACGAGACATGGGGATGGGATTTCCCGATGCTGGCGATGACTGCGGCACGTCTGGGCAAACCGGAAAAGGCATTGGACTATCTGTTGAGTTATGCTACGGAGTTTGCTTTCGAAGATCATGGACTCGTCGGTGGCGGCAGGGCTCCTTTCCCTTACTTCCCGGGCAATGGCGGTTTGCTGTATGCTGTAGCCATGATGGCGGCAGGATGGGACGGTGCGCCTGACGTTCATGCACCCGGCTTCCCGCAGGACGGTTCGTGGACTGTGAAATGGGAAGGATTAAAGAAAGCATTATGATTCAACTTCTGAAATATAGATGTATATTTGCAATATATGAAAAAGAAACTACTATTGATCATTGGTGCTGTCACCCTGTATAGTCATGTCTGGGCATTACACACCCCGGAATGCCACTCAAACAACAGATATCCGCTGGTGCGCAAGCCCTATATGGAACTGCCGTTAGGGAGTATAAAAGCCAGAGGATGGTTGCTGGAAATGTTGCAACGGCAGCGGAACGGTGCTTCCAGTCAGATGGATGTACTGTATCCGGAAGTTATGGGTGCACGAAACGGTTGGCTGGGAGGAGACGGCGACCAGTGGGAGAGAGGTCCTTACTGGATTGACGGACTTTTGCCGCTGGCATATATCCTGGATGATAAAGAGATGAAGGCGAAGATTCAGCCGTGGATTGAATGGAGTCTGGCAAGCCAGCGTGAAGACGGTTTCTTCGGACCTGCCAAAGACTACACCCCTGAGTTCGGTCTTCAGCGTGACAATTCATCCGACTGGTGGCCGAGAATGGTTATCCTGAAAATCATGCAGCAATATTATTCGGCAACCGGAGACGAGCGGGTTGTTGATTTTATGACGAAATACTTTCGCTATCAGTTGGCAACGCTGCCTTCCACCCCTTTGGGGAAATGGACATTCTGGGCGGAATTCCGTGCCTGCGATAACCTGCAGGCCGTTTACTGGCTCTATAATATCACCGGAGATTCTTTCTTGCTCGATTTAGGGAAACTATTGCATCAGCAGAGTTATAACTTTGTCGATATGTTCCTCCATCGGAATGACCTTTCCCGTAAGAACAGCATCCATTGCGTGAATCTGGCTCAGGGAATCAAAGAACCTGTTATTTATTATCAGCAGGATCCCGATAAGAAATACCTGGAGGCAGTGAAGAAAGCCTTTGCCGATCTCCGTCATTATAACGGACAGCCGCAAGGTATGTACGGAGGTGATGAAGGGTTGCACGGCAACGTTCCTACACAAGGCTCCGAGCTTTGTTCGACAGTGGAGATGATGTTTTCGCTGGAGAAGATGATGGAGATTACCGGCGACTTGTCTTTTGCGGATCATCTGGAAAAGATAGCCTTCAATGCGCTTCCCACGCAGATATCGGACGATTTCATGCATAAACAATATTTCCAGCAGGCCAATCAGGTAAAGATAACGCGGGCGGTTCATAACTTCTATGAAGATGCCTTTCATGATGGTACGGATATTATATTTGGTTCGTTGACCGGGTATCCCTGTTGTTTCTCCAATATGCATCAGGGGTGGCCCAAGTTTACGCAGAGCCTTTGGTTTGCTACGCCGGATCAGGGTATTGCCGCTTTGGCTTATTCTCCTTCTGAAGTTACGATGAAAGTGGGAGAGGGCAGCAGGGTGGTCAGAATTGTGGAAGACACATTCTATCCTATGGACGATAAGATACAGTTTACAGTCAGTTTCCCGGACAAGGCGGATAAGAAGAAAACTCTTGAATTTCCATTTCATCTGCGGATACCGGGATGGTGTGATGAGGCTGTTGTCAGTGTGAACGGAGTGCGGCAGATGACTGCAAAAGGAAATACGGTAGCTGTACTGAAACGCGCATGGAAGAATGAAGATCGTGTATTATTGCATCTCCCGATGAAGGTATCTACGAGCAGCTGGTTCGAGAATTCTGTAGCGGTGGAACGCGGTCCGCTGGTTTATGGATTGAAAATGCGGGAAGACTGGCAGAAGAAAGAGTTTCCGGAGGCGGAAGTGCCTCGTTTCGGGAAATATTACTATGAAGTGACTTCTCCTGATAAATGGAATTATGGTATCCTTTCTTTTGACCGGAATAAGACAGCCGAGCACTTCACAGTGACAGTCGATCCGGAAAAGCAGAAAGAGACTTATCCCTGGAATGTAGAGAATGCTCCTGTCCGGATTAAAGAAACTTTATAATGAGATGGCGGGACCCATTCCTTTCTCTACTTGCAGGAGCAACTGCCCCGTAGAAGAGATTACGCTGATTCCGTATGGCTGTACGACATTAAGAATCAGTGAATTCCCGTTGGTGCATTGGTAAATCGAGAAAGATAAACGAAGTGCATACTCAAAAGATAATACTTCCCTATGTTCGCCAAATACTTGATATCTCTGTTGTTAGGTCTCCTTTCGATCTCCTGTCCCGCACAAACGATTCACTGTGGGAAAACCGGTATCGAAGCACCTTATTCACCTGCAAGCGGTAGCTTTACGGGCAGACAAGTGGCCCAGTCACCGGACCCGTTAGTGGCTTTCAGATGGAAAAATCCTGTGTGGACAGACAGTCTGCAGGTCTATGTGCTCGATCCTGTCAGCGTGAAGGCGGACAAGAACGAAAATGTGACTGTAAGGAATGCAACTGATATAAAAGTGAACGGTCCGTGCAATCTGATGTTCGACTTCGGCAGAGTGAGTGCCGCCTGGTTTGAGTTCGAGTCTGCCGATCTGGATGGAGAAGTGGAAATGAGTATCAGTGAGTTTAATGAGCCGGCAGTCTTTAATGTCGGCTCTCAGCATCCCCGGAAAACCGCTTCTCCTGTACGGCATGGAAACACATGGCGTCTGGAGTTGAATGACCAGCTTTATGAAGGAGTCCGTTTTGCATGGATTCATATTCATTCTCTGAATAAGCCGGCACGGATATCTTCGGTTCGGCTGGTTTGTCAGGTGAAGCCTGTCAATTATGAAGGCAGCTTTGCCTGCAGTGATACGCTGCTTTCGCGCATCTGGTATACAGGTGCCTACACGGTCAAGCTGAATTTATTGCAGAACTATTTTGGCGCTATCTTGATGGAACGTAGTGACCGTCATTCATGGACGGGCGATGCGCATACCTCTCAGGCTGCCTCTATGGTTGCTTTCGGCAACTTCGATTTTGTCAGGCAGAACCTCCGCTATACCTCCACTCAATATAATGGCATTGCCAGCTATTCTCTTTATTGGGTATTAAGCCTTATAGACTATTATATGTATACCGGTGACAAGGCCCTGCTGGATGAGATGCTGGAAAATGCCTGCAAGAAACTGGACATTGCCTGGCAACATTACGACAGTGATCCGGCTATTTCCTTTTATGGTTGGGATGAGCGCTTGGGCGGATTTGAGAGTCCGACTACAGAAGCGAAGAACGCTTATAAAATGCTTTCCATACAGGCATGGACTGCGTTTGCCTCCGTTTTGGAGGCTGCCGGTTATAAAGAACCGGCTGCCAGATATAAACAGTATGCCCAAGAAAAGATTCACTCCTTGCGTATGGACCGGAACTGGACAAGCCACTTGGGGGTGCATGCGGCAGCTGATGCCATTAATGCCGGATTTACGAATAAGGAAGAACAAAACCGGCTTTTGGCTGAGGCACTTTCCGACCGTATGCAACGATTGTCTTATTCTCCGTTCAATCAGTATTTTATCATACAGTCGTTGGCTGAAATACAGCAGTATGATAAGGCTTTGGCGACCATTGACGATTGCTGGGGAGGGCAGATCCGTTATGGAGGAACCACTTTTTTTGAAGTGTTCCGTCCTTCCTGGAATACGATATCCGCTCCTAATGATGCTCCGGTCAACAATCAATGCGGCTATACCAGCCTGACCCATCCCTGGAGTGCGGGAGTCACGAAGTGGCTCAGTGAAGAAATACTTGGTGTCAGACCGACCAGCCCGGGATTTGCTACATTTATCATTCAACCCCATCTTTCTTCCCGTGTCACATGGGCGAAGGGTACGGTGCCCACTCCTAATGGAAATATTGAGGTATCGTCTGATCTGAATTCGGGTGAATTCCTCTTTACCGTACCAGCAAATACAAGGGCGGATATTGCCATACCCAAAGCCGGATACAAAATAAGCAAAGTGACATTGGATCGTAAACGGACAGCTTCTGACGGACAGGACGAGAACTTTATTTATTTCAGAGGCATTGCTCCGGGTGAACATCGGATAAAGGTGAATTATTCGGGCAAGATGTCTCCATCGGTGGATGAGCCTTTTATGTATGAGAATGAAACGTTCAGGGAGGATCTTGTCACCAAGGGAAACTGGCGGAATAAATATGGCAATCAAGGCTATGTACTCTGTAGCTATGACAGCCTGTCGGACCGGACCCGGCTACCGGATTTTATCAGAGATCTCAAATTCTCCCGGAATGGGAATGCCCATTGGATTACTTCTACTACCGATATCCGGGCACTGGAATCAGATACAGACGAGCCGGGAAGAAATCTGGGTGCAATACATACACGCGATCCGCAGGTTTGTCTGCAGACCATGACCATTGACCTGCTCAGTGAGAAAGACCGGACCTACCAGCTGGCGCTTTACTTTGTCGACTGGGACAAAAAGGGGCGGCGCTCTGCAATAGAAGTCTTTAATCTGGAGACAAAGAAACTGATCATGCCGGTATATATGGTCAGAGACTATCAAGATGGGAAATACATTGTTTTCAATGTTGACCAGCCCATCCGGATCAGAATAAATCAGGTACGGGGAGATAATGCGGCATTAAGTGCCTTGTTCTTTGATTCTAGAACCGATATCCGAGACTTATAAAAAACGAATGCATATAACGGGATTTGGGCATAGTCAGTTTCTTGCCTTCCACGGTGATGTTGCGTCCGCCGCTATAGATGTCAAAGTCAGAGAAGGTATATCCTGCCGAAATCGTATACTGATCATCCAGGTCAAGGGTAAACATACCTTTGATATGATAGAACACAGGCCTTGCTCCCCGGTTCTTTACATAATCCAACCTTTGTGCTGCCCATACTCCGGGAGCATTCGGGACATAGCTGTAGTTGAATCCCTGATTGGTGGGGAGCGGGATAGTCAGTCCCGGTGAAACGATAAAGGAAAGTCCCATGTCCTTGTCTTTTCCCAGTTTCAGTGCGGGAGTCGCAAACTGGACGGCAGGGCGGAGTGCCAAGAAATGACTGGTCGGATGGTCGTCGGTCGAACTCCATCTCCATTGTTTGTCTATTGAAGTTCCGGAGTAACTTTCGTCTGCAATGGGGTTGCAGAAAAGCAATCCCATCGTAACACCCGCATAAGGGACAGGCTGATAGGTGATGGAAGGTTCTACCTCCCAGGCATCATTGTTGTTTAATGCTCCGGCGAGTTCCACTTTCCATACAGGTCTTTTTTCAGTTTCCTGTGCTTGTACTCCGCCTGCGGATAGCAGGCAAATAAATAACAGTATCGGTTTCATTGCTTATCAAATGTTGGGCGTTTATTTGCAGATAAAGACAAGGGATATGGTTAATCTCCCTACCGATAGAATGTTAATTAGTTAAAAAGAAAACCATTCCTTAAATTCTGCTACCCGTGCTTTGCTTACCAATATCTTCTCCGTCATTCTGGAGTGGCGCAGATTAATGGACAACCGGCTGTTAAACCACAAATCGATATCTTTGATAGCCTCTCTTGAAATCAGAAACTGTCGGTTGACTCTGAAGAAGAGACTAGGATTTAAACAATCGACCAACTCATCCAGCGTAAGAGAAAAGTTGTATTCCACCCCGTCCGTTAAGACAGCTTTTACCTGACAATCTTTGATGTAGAACAGTTGAATCATGTCGATTGAGACAGGGAGCAGCTTATCGCCTTTCATCGGTATGAGGAAATGTGTCTTGTAGTTCTCCTGCTTTTTCAGTGAATGAATGAGGTGAAGCAGTTCCTCTTCTTGGTTTTGCTGTCTGCTTCCGTTCTCGGGGATGGCGTCCTGCAAGTTGTTTAGTTTTTCAAAAGAATGTTCGATGTCTTCCTTGCCGATAGGTTTCAGCAGATAGTCGATACTGTTTACTTTGAAGGCACGCAGAGCATATTCGTCGTAAGCCGTGGTGAAGATAATAGGACAAGTAATGCTAATATGATCGAATATTTCGAAAGCAGAACCGTCTGCCAGATGAATATCCATAAAAACGAGTTCCGGCATCGGGTGGATGCCGAACCATTCGATAGTGGAATTGATACTGTCCAGTATGGCAATGATTTCGGCTTCCGGTTTCACTTCGTTGAGCAGTGAAGTCAGATTACGTACGGCTGCCTTTTCATCTTCAATAATAACTGTTTTCATGGTTCATTGTTCTTAGTTCATTGTACTTCATCAATGAGAGGAATGTAGACGGTGAATTCTTTGTCCTCTGTGATCTGTATGTCCTGTTTGAATAATAGCCGGTAGCGCTTGGCGAGATTGACAAGTCCGATGCCGGTGCCGGAGGCAGCAGTTCGTTTGGGCTGAATGTCGTTGCTGACGGACAGATAACCTTCGCTGTCAGTGGTGATATGGATAGTCAGTGGTTTGCGGTCGCTGATTTCATTGTGCTTCACGGCATTCTCTATCAACACCTGTACCGCCATCGGAGGGAGGCGGTAGTCTTCGAAAGACTTGGCTATCTGTATATCAAACTGCAAGTTGTTCTCAAAACGCATCTTCAGCAGGAAGATATAAGCAGAGGCGAACTCCATCTCTTCCCGGAGGCTGACGCTTTGCGATTCGTTGCTTTGCAGCGTATATCTCAGTACCCGTGAGAGTTCCTGGATATAATCTTGTGCCTTGTCCTGATTTTCGCGCACCAGTGAACGCAGCGTATTCAGCGAATTGAATAACATATGCGGATTGAGTTGATTCTTCAATACTTCATACTGATTGCGGATGTTTTCGGCCTGTAGCTGTTCATTTTCAATCAATACCAGTTGCTGGCGGCGGACAAGGTAGATGATGCAGCAACTGCTGGTGACGAGGCAAGCCATGATGAAGTCCCGCAACGGATGGAGGTAATGGTGTACCATCGCGTCGATGGCAGGAATATCAAATGTCCGGTGCAGGAAGACAAAGACTTGCCCCAGCAGATTGCTGAGTATCCACGTCAGGACGAAAGAAAGCAGAATCTTTGCAGCCGTTATTTTAATGGACGCCTGGTTGAAATGGAACAAGCGTGTATTGACGGCAAAGAGGATGAGTAATGAAACGAAGGTAAACAGAATTTCATTTGCCACATCCATAAACTTCATTCCCGGAAAAAGCGAATGGCTTTCGAAACGGTCGAAGAGAGAGACCGATTCCGGGAAATGAATGAGCACAGCCACCATCAGTGAGATGATGACTGTGGACAGGAAATACTTATCTTTATTGATAGCTTTCAATATCATGTTGCAAAGATAATGGTTAATTACGAATTATGTATGATGAATGGCTACTGGTGAACGGTAGATTATCGTTTTTGGATATGTGCCGTGACGTACATCCCAGGGCGGAATTGCGGATTCACCTCCTTGACGGAAGCGTATACTTCGAGTGAGCGGTTCACTTCGTCCACTTTTTGTCCGATGGAGATGACCGTGCCGTTGAACGTCTGTGTACCCATGCCGTTGACACGGAATTGTACGGGACTGCCTGTTTGCATATCTGCAAGGTCTTTTTCGTAGGTAGTCAGGCAGAGCATCGGTGCGCTTTTATCGATCACTTCGCAGAGAGCTTCTCCCGGATTGATGTACTTTCCCATGTTCATAGCTACATTGACCACATATCCGCTGATAGGAGCTTTTACTTCCAGAAGCGGCTGGATGCCATCCCGAAGCAGTGTTTCCGGATTCACGCCCAAAAGCGAAAGTTGTGCGGCGGCAGCATCCTGACGGCTTTTCATCGAAAGATAATCCGCTTTGCTTTGCTGGAACTTCTTCTGCGAAGCCGCTTGTTCGGCAGAGAGATTCTTTTGCCGTTCGTATTCCATACGCAGATATTCTGTTTGTGCGTGGCTGTCCAGATAAGTCTGTTGGAGGGTGATAAACTCCGGATTCTCCAAAGTGGCGATTACAGAGTTCTTGGTAACGTGTTGTCCGGGGAGTAAGGAAGTGTTTTTGATCACTCCGCCGATAGTCAGTGCGACGGTTGCCTGCCGTTGGGGCGGAAGGACGATCCGGCCGTTGAAGGAAACCTGATTGGGGCGGGAAGTGGCGGAAGTGATTGCATCCACTTCGGGCTGTGCAGTGGCATCGGCGTCGCTTTGACCATTGTTTTTTCCCATTTCCGGATTCACGCTTTCTGTTGCAGGGTCCGCCACAGACTCTGATTCCGCCGTTTGTTGTTGTCCCTTGCAAGCTACTAAGGCGAGCAGAAGGATGGGGTAAAATATCTTTCTCATAACTTTTTTATATTAAGTACTCTTGCAAAATAATCTTCTATATTAACAGGAAAACTGTTCATTAAAACTCTCCACTCTCCACTTATTCAAACAATTCATGTTCCAGAGCGGCAATGTTATACTGATAAACGGTTTCGATATACCCTCGCCGGATGTCCCGTGCCGTCGTCACGGACTGTATGTATTCGGCAATGCCCGTTTCGCTCTGTTGCAGTTGCAGGTTGGCGGCTTTGGTCAGTTCTTCCGCTTCTTTGAGAGCTGAAGTAGTATAATAGCGCAGGCTCTCGTTGTATCTCCGGAGGGAGGCTTCCAGTTCCATCACCTTATTGCGAAGTTCGCGGATGTTGGCATCCGCCTGAATCTGTGCCGAAGCGGCAGCCAGTCTGGCTTGCTTCACCTTGCTTTTCTGGGGCAGGAAGTAAACGGGGAAGGAGACTCCCACCATCCATGCATTCAGATTCTTCAAGGGAAGAATGTCCTGACGGGTATATCCTATGCTGATCTCCGGAAAGAAGTGGCTGCGTTCTACATGAAGCATTGCTTTCGCTTCTTCCGCCTGACTCCGGAAGTATCCGGTATGCGCTTCGGACAGATTACCGTCCGAAAGGGTGGTATAAAAGAGAGATAAGGTCGAATCTGCCGGCACAATCGGGCTGTCGGCATAACAGCACCACTGGAAACGTGCCAGTGCCGTCTTTTCCTCTTCCTGTGCCTGATACCAGCGGTTGTGCAGGTCGGCGGCGGTAGTCGTCATCATGTTCTTTTCGAGCAGGGTGATTTCTCCTTGTTGATAACGTATTTCGCCGATACGTTTCAACTCTTCCGCCATCTTGTCCTGATCACGGTACATGGAGCAGAGGTTAGCGGCATATTGATAGTAAGCCCATGCCCGTTTTACTTCCGCTATCACTTCTTTTTCCACCATTCGGCGGTAATAAGTACTTGTCTTTACCTGTCGGCTGACCAGTGCATTCTTGTAAAACGGAGTCAGCAGCGAACCGAGGCTCTGTTCGAAAGCAAGTTCCTTGTCTTGCTTGTTTTCTCCGTTGAGTTGTCCCCATGAGTAATTGAATGAGGTGGGAGCTGCCTCGACAATCTCTCCGCGAGTGGCTTTTGCCTGACGGATGGCGTTGGCGGCTATTTTCAGTCTCGGATGATTTAGTTTGGCTATCTCGATGGCCTGTTCCAGACTGACCGCTTCCGGTTGCTGCGCTGAGGCGAAAGAAGGAATCAGCAGCAACAACGGCAGGATGACGAAGAACGGCAGATGAAACTTGCTTCCGGGACGTCTCCATACAGCAAATGAGTTGACAATCTTGTAGAATACCGGAATGATAAGCAAAGTCAGCACGGTAGAGATAATCAGTCCGCCGATGACGACCGTAGCCAGCGGGCGTTGTACTTCGGAACCGGCGGAAGTGGCGATTGCCATCGGGACAAATCCCAGCGAGGCGACCAGTCCGGTGAGGAATACGGGACGCAGCAGATGCGGGGTGCCCAGAGTGAGGATTCGGTTGGTAGTCATAGCATATTTATTTCGTTTACGAAGTTCGTTGAAATGGTTCACCATCAGGATACCGTTCAGTACAGCCACACCGAACAAGGCGATGAAACCGACTCCTGCCGAGATGCTGAACGGGAGTCCGCGCAGCCAGAGGGCTACGATACCTCCGATAAGTGACAGCGGGACGGTGGAGAATACCATCAATGTATAAGTAATGTTCTTGAAAGCGAAAAACAAGATCAGCAGAATCAGCATCAGTGCTACCGGAATGACGATCATCAGCGTATTGATGGCGTTTTGCAGGTTCTCAAACTGACCGCCGTATTCGAAGTAGTAGCCCGGTTGCAGTTTGATGTTCTTGTCCAGTGTCTTCTGGATGTTGGCCACTACTTGCTGAATGTCCGCGTCGCGTACGTTCACACCAATCACGATACGGCGTTTGGTAGCGTCGCGGTTGATCTGCAACGGACCGCTGACAAGTTCGATGCTTGCCACCTCGCCGACCGGAATCTGAATGCCTTCGGAAGTACGCACAAAGAGCTTGTCCAGATTTAAGTCTGCCACTTTCTCCTGATCCAGACGTACGACAAGGTCGAACTTCCGTTCGTTTTCGAAAACCACACCGCTGGCTTCTCCGGCATAGGCTGTCCGGATAATCGTGTTGAGTTCTTCGATATTGATGCCATAACGGGCTATCTTGCCGCGGTTGTATTTGACAACCAGCTGAGGCAATCCCATCGTCTGCTCTACGATGACGTCTGCTGCCCCCGGCACTTTCTCTACATACGTGGCGGCTTCCTTTGCCCTCTGATAAAGTTCGTGCGTGTCTTCGCCGTATAACTTGACTGCAATATCGGCTTTCGCACCTGTCATCAGTTCGTTGAACCGGAGCTGTATCGGCTGCGAGAAGTTAAACTCGGCACGTTCCGAGAGGGGTTCGAGCGCTTCTTTCATTTTCTCTACCATTTCCGCACGGCTCGTTGCACTGGTCCATTCCTTGAAAGGTTTCATGATGATCATCACGTCGGCGTCTTCCACTGCCATCGGGTCGGTGGGGACTTCTGCCGTACCGATCTTCGCCACTACGTGCTTGATTTCGGGAAACTGATCCATCAATGTCTTTTCCGCTTCTTCGGAGAGTTTGATACTTTCCGAAAGTGAACTTCCGGCGGGTAAGGTCATCTGCATGGCGAAGTCGCCTTCGTCCAGTGTCGGGATGAACTCGGCACCCAGACGGGTGAAGAGGAAGAGGGACCCGATCAGTGCGGCAAAAGCAATGACGACGGTGCGTGCTTTGTGATGCAGGCACGCATGCAGGCAACGCTGGTAGAGTTTGTTCAGCTGCTCGAAGAATCGGTCGGCAAGTGTCGGCTTCACTACGATGGTATGTTTCAGGAAGAGCGACGCCATCATAGGGACGTATGTCAGCGACAGGATCAAGGCACCGATGATGCAGAACACCAGGGTTTTGGCCATTGGAGTGAAGTATTTTCCTTCGATTCCGTTCAGAGTCAGTATCGGGAAGAACACGATGAGAATAATCAGTACGGCGAATGTAGCCGAGCGGACTACACCGGAAGCGCCTTTTTCCACTTCTTCGTCCATCTCTTTGCGGGTTAGTGTCCGTCCGCGGAACTGCTTGCTGTAGATATGTGCCAGGATACCTTCCAGTATGACAATGGAACCATCTACTACAATACCGAAGTCGATGGCGCCGAGGCTCATCAGATTGGCGGTCACGTTGAAAAGACGCATCATGATGAATGCGAAAAGCATAGCCAGCGGGATGACCGAAGCTACAATCAGCCCGGCACGGACGTTGCCCAGAAAGATAATAAGTACGAGGAAGACGATGATGGCTCCTTCAATAAGGTTGTTGACGACGGTGGAGATGTTCCGGTTGACCAGTTCCGAACGGTTCAGATACGGTTCGATGCTGATGCCTTCGGGCAATAAGTGCTGTATCTTTTCCACCCGCTTTTCCAGTTCCTGCGTCACTACATTGGCGTTGGCGCCTTTCAGCATCATGGCAATTCCGCCTACGCATTCGCCCTTTCCGTCCATCGTCATCGCACCGAAACGTTTGGGGGCGCCGAAGCGGACAGCGCCTACGTCACTGATGTGTACGGGAATCCC
>ERZ857998.842-NODE-842-length-39796-cov-10.255152_pt1 | contig 39796 bp, 36 predicted proteins | sample MGYA00519954_ERZ857998 | MGnify/ENA primary metagenome ERZ857998 (study PRJEB31778, sample SAMEA3449424) | human gut metagenome | biome: human gut; feature: human-associated habitat; material: faeces | place: United Kingdom | collected 2010/2012 ...
TTCTTGGATGGCGACTGCCTGCTGCTGGACGGTGTCTGCCCGCAGTTTATCTCCCACAGCCTGATCTGCCGGTGGTTCCGCCGCGCCGTGCTGCCCCAGCAGCCAAAGCTGGAACAGGCCATCCTCAGCCCGAAAAAACTCCGCCGCTGCAAAGCCTGCGGCACGGGCATTCTCGCCCGCTCCGGCAGGACAAAATACTGCCCCGCCTGCGCCAAGGAGGTTCATCGCCAGCAGAAGGCGAAATCCGCCCGCAAGCGGCGGTCAATGGTAGACAATTCAGGGTCAAAAAGTCCTTGAATTATAAGCCTTGCCGCACCGCCAAAGCCGCGCGGCAATACGATTTCCCTCGCAGCCTTGAAATTGAATTCTATTTGTCTACATAGCAGCCGGAACACACGCATAGATTGAAGCAGAAAACGCTCTGGAAAGGAGGGCAGCCATGGAAGTATTTCTGATCTTCCCGAAATCAAAGCAGGCGCAGCAGGAGCTTGGGCAGGAGCTGGCAAAGTTCCAGTCCGAGCAGGCACTGAAAAATGTCCAGAAGCTGCCCTGCTCCACGGAGCAGAAGCTGGAACTGGTAGACGCCGCCGTGAAGCATCTGAAAGCGCAGCAATAATACATAGCAAACGAGCAGACCGGCCTCAATAGCCGGTCTGCTCGTTTACTGCTATGGTTATGTCTGTTTGAAATACTTCTCCCATGTGGATTTGAAAATCTGCTTACGGTTTTGCTCCCAATGCTTGAGATTTCCAAGGCTGACGCCCAGCTTGTCCGCATATTGTTTTTGTGTCAGCCCCAGTTTCGTTCGGATTGCCTTGATCTGGTTGCCCTGACCATTCCTCAGAAATAGATTGTAGTCATCCAGAAGCGTATTGACCGGCACTTCAAAAAGCTGCGCGATTTTCTCCATGTGCTCCGGCGGATAGAGGTCTTTTCCGTATTCTTCGTAGTGGACATAGGTGCTCCGGTCTATCCCGGCGTAGTCTGCAACATCTCTCTGGCGCAGGCCTTTCTGGTATCGTAGCCAGCGCAGTTTGTCTGCTGTTTCGGTAATTTCTGAGAAGTCTGAGAACTGCAAATTGAACTTTTCCGCGTCCTGAAACTTGTGCGGCAGCACCACCGGAAATTGAAGAATCTGGAGCGGGGCTACTTTTACCGCACCTGATACATTGGAAATCAGAATATAGCAGCGGACTCCCACCCTCGCCAGCAGGCGCCATTTTGCCTCAAAAGACACCCGTTCCGCCACCTCAATCGCCGATTGTTCCGCTGCGATAGTATAGCATTTTCAATACACCTGGACGCATAGGTTGCCAGGCGGATCTTTTTGTCCGGCTGGAAGGTGTTCACGGCCTTGATCAGGCCGATGGTGCCGATGGAGATCAGATCCTCCTGGTTGGCAGCCTGGGTGTAGTACTTCTTGATGATATGGGCCACCAGGCGGAGATTGTGCTCCACCAGGCAGTTGCGGGCAGACAGGTCTCCCCTGCCCCACCGCTCCAGACATTCCCGCTCCTCCTGCCGGGACAGGGGGCGGGGAAACGACCCGGGATTTCCGGACAGGTGCAGCGTCAGAAACAAGCTGTTGGACAGCAGCAGCAAAGCCGCCGATAACATAAACCATCCCTCCTTCACGGCAATCCTATGCCCGGGAGGGATGGTCCTATGTACTGCGGCATACACTGCGTTTGAACCGGCGGTTCTCCGGCTCCCACCGGTATACGCAGCAGCTTACACGTCCTCGGGCTTGGAAATGGCCGCAGAGGGCGTTTTTTCATTTTGTTCATCAGAGGAAAGAATGCGCACCTCCAGACCGGTAATATAATTATCCGGGTGTCCCTCGCAGCACTGATCCACGATGTTGGGGGTGATAACACAGTCATCCACCGGCAGCTTCCGGCGGCGGGCTTCGTCAAACAGGCGGTCGATGGAGTCCTGAATGGTGAGATACGGCCCATAGTGATAGCCGCAGAGATAGTCCCCGGCAGGGATATAGGAAACGGGCTGGTCGGCCATCAGGTCCGGCAGGCGGCGGGCCTCGACGGGAGTATCTTCATAGAGGTAGGCGCCGAACCATTTCCGCTGCCCCTGATAAAAGCCCACGGTGGGATAGAAGTAAAACAGCTCATGGGTAAAGAGGTTGATTTCCTCGCCGATGTGCAGAAAGGCCCGGCGCGGGAAGGAGCGGACATAGAATTTATCCCGTTGGCTGGCGGCCTGCTCCCGCTCGATAAACTCCACCTTCTGCTGGATGATCTGGATGGTGGCATTCAGCTCATCACATTGACGACGCAGCTGCTGCGCCTGCTGGGAGAGCATTTGCAGGTTATCACGCAGGCCGTTGCTGTGGAGAAAGGCCTTGATCTGGGCAAGGGAGTAGTCCAGTCGTCGCAGGTATCGGATTGTGGCCAAGGGATAGACCTGATCGAAGTGGTAAAAGCGGCGGTTATTTTCGCTGTTGCGCACCTGCGGCACCAGCAGGCCCTTGGCGTCATAATGGCGCAGCAGCTGGACATCCATGTTGAAAATGTCAGCAAGCTCCCCGATGGTCAAAAATTCTTTCATAAAAAACCTCCCATTTTCTCGGTGTGAAGAAGCAAGATTTTGTGAGAACACCAGAAAATCCGGAAAAATCAAAATTAGGGCTTGAACCTATAACCGTTATAGGTTGTAGGGTGAGTATATCATTTATGAAACAGCTTGACAAGTATCTGGATGGAGGAATCTCATGCAAACCTATTTGAAGAATGGCTACATCGTCTCCATGGATCAGCAGGACACCGTTTTTGACGGCGGCGGCGTGCTGGTGGAGGATGACCGCATTACGGCGGTCGGTAAGGTTGACCCCAGGCTGGTGAAGCCCGACGCGGAGGTCATTGACCTGCAGGGCAGGTATGTGCTGCCCGGGTTTGTGAATACCCATGTGCACACCTCCCAGCAGATTTCCCGGGGCGTAGGCGATGATGTGGATTTCATCTGCTGGCTCCACGACCGGATGTGGCCCTTTGAGAGCAGCATGACGGAGGAGGACTCCTATGTATCCACGCTGATGACCAGCCTGGAGCTGATCCGCTCCGGCGTAACCTCCTTTGCTGAGCCCGGCGGACAGTTCGTCTCCGGCATGGCCCGGGGCACGGCGGAGTCCGGTCTGCGCGGCAAACTGGCCAAATCCGTGATGGACTGCGGCGACGGCCTGCCGGAAATCTGGCAGCGCACCATGGAGCAGGAGCTGGAGCAACAGGTGGTGGATCTGGAGAAATTCCACAACACCGCCGACGGAAGGGTTCAGGTATGGTTCGGCCTGCGCACCATTTTCAACAACACCGATGAACTGTGCGTCCGCACCAAGGAGCTGGCGGACAAATACGGCGTCGGCATCCACATGCATGTGGCCGAGGCCAAGGAGGAAAAGGAATATACCTACGCCCGCTGGGGCGAGGGCACGGTGAAGCATCTGGAGCGGCTGGGCGTGCTGGATAAGAATTTGCTGGCCGTTCACACAGTATGGCTGACGGATGAGGAGCTGGAGTTGTTCAAGAAGCGGGAAGTGAAGATTTCCCACAACCCGGCTTCCGCCATGCGCGTGCTGGGCTTTGCGCGGATCCCGAAGATGCTGGCGATGGGGCTGCGGCCCTCCATTGGGACAGACGGTGCGTCCTCCTCCAATCACATGGACATGGTGGACGAGATGTGGCTGACCAGCCTGATCCACAAGGGCTGGCGTCTGGACCCCACGGTGGTTCCCTCGCAGGATATTCTGCGGATGGCCACCAAGTGGGGCGCCCGCGCACTGCTGGACGAGGACCTGTACGGCAGTCTGGAATGCGGCAAGAAGGCGGACCTGATCGTCATTGACCCCCACGGTCCGTCGATGATGCCGGTGAACGACAAAATCGCCGCCCTGGTAACGGCCATGCATTCGGCCAATATCCAATCCACCATGTGCGACGGCAAGTGGCTTATGCGGGACCGGAAGATCCTGACCCTGGACGAGGAGGCCATCCTGAAGGAGGCCTGCGACCGGGCCAAGGCCATCTATAAGCGGGCGGGCATTGAGCTGCCGGACCGCTTCCCGGTGGTGAAGGTTTAAAGGGTTTTCAACGGTGCGGGGCACCAGAACATAGAAGCAGCAAGCGGAATTATGCGTTTAGTATGGAGGTACAGCATGAATCAGAAATTACTGTCCGTTGCGAAGGGTGAGACTCCGGCCGATCTGGTGATCCGGAACGGCAAGGTGGTCAATGTCTATTCCGGTGAGATCTATGACGGCGGCGTGGCCATCTGCGGCGACACCATCGCTGCCGTGGGCGATGTGGAATACTGCATCGGCGAGGGCACCCGGGTGGTGGACGCGGAGGGAAAGTATCTGACCCCCGGCTTCCTGGACGGACATATCCATCCGGAAAGCTCCTCGCTGGCCATCCGGCCCTTTGCCGAGGCGGTGCTGGCACACGGCACCACCGGCATTATGACGGACCTGCACGAAGTGGGCGTGGTGTCCGGGCTGGAGGGCATCGAGGCCATCCTGAAGGAGGCCGAGGCCACAGACCTGAAAATTTATTTCGTGGTTCCGTCCCACGTGCCGTTTTCCCCCAATCTGGAGACCAGCGGCGGGCGCTTTAATCCGGAGATCATCCGCAAGGCCCTGAAGCGTCCGGACGCGGTGGGCCTGTCCGAGTGTGTCGGCCCCTATATCACAGCCGGGTTCCCCGATCTGCTGGAGTCCTTTGACACCACGCTGTCCATGCCCGGCAAGACCCTGCAGGGCCATCTGCCGGATATGTACGGCCCGGCCATGAGCGCCTGCATTGCCGCCGGTGTGTCCACCGACCATGAGTCCTTCTGCGAAAAGGATGTGTTCGAGCGGCTGCGCAACGGCTGCCACCTGATGATGCGCGAGGGCAGCGCCGCCCGGAATATGCCGGTGCTGCTGAAGACCGTGATGGAAAATCATCTGGACACCGCCATGGTCAGCATCGTCACCGACGACCTGCACACGGTGGACCTGCAGGAGCGGGGCCATCTGGACGACTCGCTGCGCACGGCCCTGGGCATGGGTCTGGACTTTGTCAAGGCCATTCAGATGGTCACCGTCAACTGCGCACGAGCCTTTAATCTGGACCGGGAAATCGGCGGACTGGCGCCCGGACGTCGAGCGGACATCAACATCACCACCGGTCCGCAGGATTTCCGTGTGCTGACCACCTTCGCCGGCGGCCGCCAGATCACAGACAACGGCAAGCTGTTGGTACACTATGAGACGGCAGAGCACGAGCCCTGTGTGCTGAACACCATGCACCTGAAAAACCCCATCACGGCGGACAGCTTCAAGATCCATGCCCCTGCAGGCGCCAAGAAGGTGAAGGCGCTGGTGATGGATACGCTGCCCTACATGCCCTTCACCAATCGCCGGGATGTGGAGCTGCCGGTGGTAGACGGCGTGGTGCAGTGCGATGTGGAGCAGGATGTGCTGTATATTGCCCAGGTAGAGCGTCACGGCAAGAACGGCAATGTGGGCAAGGCCTTTATGGGCGGCTTCCACATCCGGGGCGGCGCCATGGCTTCCTCCGTGGGCCACGACAATCACAACATCATTGTCATGGGCGACAGCTTCGAGGACATGGCGCTGGCGGTGAACCGCTGCGTGGAGCTGGGCGGCGGACAGGTGATCGTCCGCAGCGGCAAGGTGGCCGCCGAGGTGGCATATCCCATCTGTGGTCTGCTGAGCGACCTGCCTCTGGATGAGCTGGCGGAAAAGAAGAAGGAGCTGAACCGGGTGGCCCATGAAATGGGCACGGAAATCGCCATTCCCTTCATGTTCCTCAGCTTTATCTGTCTGGCGGCGATCCCCGCTTACGCCATCACCGACTGCGGATTCATTGATGTGGTGCAGCAGAAGGTCATCGACCCCATTCTGGAGGTCGTGGAATAAAACCGAATCCCCCAAAACCCAACTTGCAAAAGAGCACAGAGAGGAGCAACATGAAAAACGATTTTTTTAAGCTGAAGGATCACGGTACCACCGTCCGGCGGGAAGTGCTGGCAGGTATCACCACCTTTATGACCATGGCCTATGTGCTGGCAGTGCAGCCCTCCGCCATCTGTGGCTTCGGCCCCGATCCCTACATCACGGATATAAACGGCGTTGTGATCAGCAAGTCAGCGCTGCTGGTGATGTGCGCACTGGTCAGCGGCATCATTACCCTGTTCATGGGTCTGTATGCCAATCTGCCGCTGGCGCTGTCCACCGCCATGGGCAGCAACTTCATTCTCGGCGGGCTGGTCAACAGCGGCACGGTGTCCTTCGGTTGGGCCATGGCGCTTCTGCTGTGCTCCGGTATCCTGTTTATCCTGGTAACGGTGCTGGGCGTGCGGAAAATGGTGGTGGATCTGCTGCCGAAGAACCTGAAGATCGCCATACCGACCGCTGTGGGCTTCTTCATTGCCTATCTGGGCTTTAAAAACACCGGCCTTGCCGCCTTCAGCGACAGCGGTCTGGCCTTGGGTGATTTTACCCAGCCCGCGGTGCTGCTGGCCTTGATTACCCTGGCAGTGATGGGCGTGCTGACGGCCTACAAGGTGCGCGGCGCTATTCTGATCGGCATCATTGTCGGCACCATCATCAGCATTCCTATGGGCGTGTCTACGCTGCCCACCACGCTGGTGTCCCTGCCGGATATGAGTGAAATCGGCAATCTGGTGCTGTGCTACGACTTCAAGTCCGTGTTAGCTGACATCCCCGGCGCACTGGTGTGGATCTTCATCCTGTTTACCAGCGACTTCTTTGCTACCTTCGGCGCACTGATCGCCGTGGGCGCCCAGACCAATATGCTGGATGAGAATGGCAACTTCCCCCAGATCGAAAAGCCCTTCCTGGTGGATGCCGTTGGCACGGTGGTGGGCTCCGGCACCGGATGCACCACTATCTCCACCTTCATTGAATCCACCATCGGCGTGGAAGCAGGCGGCCGCACGGGTTTGACGGCGATCGTCAGCGGCGGGCTGTTCCTGGTGTGCATTTTCCTGTCCCCGCTGTTTCTGATGATCCCCACTGCCGTGACCGGCGTGGCGCTGATCTTCGTGGGCTTCTCCATGCTGTCGGGCTTTACGAAGCTGGACTTCTCCGACTTCAAGAGCTGCTTCGGTCCCTTCGTGATGATCCTGTTCGGCACCTTCACCGGCGACATCGCCGCGGCAATCTGCCTGGGCGTGCTGACGGACGTGCTGATCAAGGTGCTGACGGGCGATGCAAAGAAGGTCCACCCGGTGCTGTATGTGCTGTGCATCCCGCTGGTGCTGTACTTCATCGTGTAAATAATCGGATAACAAGGCTCCCGGCGTACCGGGATGAATAGTCCGGATTGTGCAGAATGGCGCAGCTTACGCTGCGCCATTCTGATTTTTTGCCGCGCTTGAGTCGGCCGATCAAAGCGGTTCTTTTTCGTCCGGCTGCCGCCGGTACACGCAGCAGCCCTCCGCCATGCCGCAGAAGCGGAAGCCGGACTTTTCCGCGATGTGCCGGGTCACCGTCTGCTCCGGGACGCACTCAATGACCACGCCCCGACCCTGACGCCGGGCGCGGTCCGTCAGCAGCCGGGTCAGCTCCCCGGCGTATCCCCGGCCCCAGCGGCTGCGGTCCAGGACCCAGCCCAGCTCCATGGACACATCGTCATAGGGGTGCCAGATCACATACCCCGCAAAGCCGCCGTCATCCACCGCCAGGATCAGCGGCTCCGGCGTCAGCCCCGCCCGTTCCAGAAAGGCCCGGGTCTGCTCCCGGGAAAAGGGCGGCTCCAGATACCGCATGACCTCCGGGTCCGACAGCAGCCGGTGCAGAGGCTCCAGGTCCGCCTCCGTCATTCGGCGGGCCCGCAGTCCGGCAGACTTACGCTCCATGCCCGCCTCCCTTACCGCAGCCAATCCGGCAGGGAGTGGCTCTGGACGCTGCTGACCATGCCCATGGCGGCAAACAGGGTCACGATGGACGAGCCGCCATAGCTGAAAAACGGCAGCGTCAGGCCGATCACCGGCAGCACAAACAGGCACATACCCACGTTACTGATGGTCTGGAAGATCAGCACCGCTGCCACCCCCACGCAGACGTAGGACTCCGTGGTGTTCCGGGCCTTCCGCGCCACCATCAGGCACCGCACGATGATGGCCGCCAGCAGCAGCAACACCGCCAGGCACCCCAGCATCCCCAGCTCCTCGCCGATGGCGGAGAAGATGAAGTCCGTGTACCGGAACGGCAGACTGCCGGAGTATTCGCCCTGGGTCTGTATCCCATGGAACAGCCCCTGGCCGGTGAGCTTACCGCCGCCCAGGGCCAGCAGGCTCCGGGTCTGCTGCCATCCGGCCCCCAGGGGGTCCAGGTCGTGGTCAAACACCACCATGAACCGCTCCTTCATATAGTCCGGGATCTTGTCCAGCTCCCACAGCAGGTAAAACGCCGCGCCGCCGCCCAGCAGGGCGACGATGAACCACCGGGCCGCCACTCCGGCCACAAAGGCCATGGCCGCGAAGATGAAGACATACACCAGGGCGCTGCCCATGTCCGAGGAGATGACGTAGTAAAGCCCCACCATCAGCAGCACATGCCCCGCCAGAAACGCAATGGAACGCAGGGATTTCAGCCCCCAGTTCTCCTTGACCCACACCAGCTGCCGGCTGAGCACCAGGATGAACGTCAGCTTCACGATCTCCGCTGGCTGGATGTTGGCCGGGAAGCCCTGGATCCCCAGCCAGGCCCGGTTGCCGTTGTTCTCGATGCCCAGCGGCGTTTTCAGCAGCAGGAACATGACGATGCCGAAGCCCAGCAGCCATTTCCAGCGCTTGGCGGCCTCGGTCAGGTCGATCTGGGACATGAGAAAATAGATGCCCACTCCCAGCATAATGGCGCAGGCCTGGACGATGACCATCTTCCAGGAATTCAGAAAGTTCGTGGCGCTGGCGATCATCACCAGCCCGAACAGGGCCGCGCCGCAGCAAAGACACAGCAAAAGCCAGTCGGCCTGCCGCAAAATATCGAAAATGCTATCCTTGATTCGTTTCAGCATGAAAGGCTCCTCTTGTAAAACCGGTTGCATGGAACATGATATCAATTTAGTATAGCATACGAAACTTTTTCTGTAAACCGAATTTTCTCTTTTCAAGTGAGAATTCCTGTGATATAATCAGTTGATTTTACGGAGAGGAGGCCACCTATGGAGTATATCACCCACAGTCCCGCGGAAACGGAGGAGTTGGGCTGCCGTCTGGGACGGACCCTGGGTCCCGGTGCGGTGGTGGCCTACTTCGGCGGCCTGGGGATGGGCAAAACCGCCTTCACCCGGGGCCTGGCCCGGGGCTTGGGCTGCCGGGGCCGGGTCACCAGCCCCACCTTCACCATCGTCAACGAATACGACGGCCCCACGCCCCTGTTCCACTTCGACATGTACCGCCTGGCGGACGCTGACGCCCTGTTTGACATCGGCTGGGAGGACTATCTGGACCGGGGCGGCGTGTGCGCCGTGGAGTGGAGCGAAAACGTCCGGGAGGCCCTGCCGCCGGACGCCGTTACCGTCACCATCGCCCGCTGTCCGGAAAACGACGGCTGGCGCAGCATTACCATTGAGGGAGGGGAGCCGCTTTGAAAATACTTGCCATCGAGACCTCGGCCAAAAGCGTCTCCGCCGCCGTGGTAGAGGGCGGCGTTCCCCTGGCCAGCGCCTATCAGAACATGGGCCTGACCCACAGCCGCACCCTGATGCCCCTGGTGGACGGTATGCTGTCCGCCGCCGGACTGCGGGTCCGGGATATGGACCTGCTGGCGGCCGCCAACGGGCCGGGCAGCTTCACCGGCCTGCGCATCGGCGTGTCCGCCCTGAAGGGCCTGGCCTGGGCCCTGGAAAAGCCCTGCTGCGGCGTGTCCACCCTGGCCGCCATGGCCCGGAACCTGGCCCATATGGAGGGCCTCATCATCTGCGCCATGGACGCCCGGCGGCAGCAGGTCTACAACGCCCTGTTCGAGGTGCGGGGCGGCGCGCTGCTGCGCCGGTGCCCCGACCGGGCCGTGAGCGTCGAACAACTGGCAGCCGAGCTGGAGGTGCGGAAAAAACCGCATATTTTGGTTGGAGACGGGACGAAGCTGTGCTATAATGAGCTCACGAAGCGCGGTCTTCCTATGGAGCCCGCACCGCCTCACCTGGTGTTTCAGAGCGCCTGGGGGGTTGCCCTGGCGGCGGCGGAGCTGGCTGGCCGGGGCGGACTGGTGACGGCCGCCGGGCTGGAGCCGGTCTACCACCGGCTCTCCCAGGCGGAGCGGGAGCGGCTTGCGAGACAAGGAAAAGCTGAAAAATGTAAAGGGGACAACTGACATGGACGAAATGGTACACATTTTTGATCACCCGCTGATCCAGCATAAACTGGCCATCCTCCGGGATGAGCGCACCGGCGTAAAGGAGTTCCGGGAGATCGTCTCCGAGATCGCCTCCCTCATGTGCTACGAGGCGACCCGGGACCTGCCCACCGAGGAGGTCACCATCAAGACCCCCGTGGCCACCGGCAAATTCAAGACCCTGGCGGGCAAAAAGCTGGCCATTGTCCCCATCCTGCGGGCCGGACTGGGCATGGTGGACGGCATTCTCACCCTCATTCCCTCCGCCAAGGTGGGCCACATCGGTCTGTACCGGGACCCCGACACCCTGGAGCCTGTGGAATACTACTGCAAGATGCCCTCCGACATCGCCGAGCGGGACGTGATCGTCCTGGACCCCATGCTGGCCACCGGCGGCTCGGCCTCCGCGGCTATCCAGTTCATCAAGAACTATGAGGTCAAGCACATCAAGCTGATGAACATCATCGCCGCTCCCGAGGGTGTGGAGCGCATCCGCAAGGACCATCCCGACGTGGCCATCTACTGCGCCGCGCTGGACGAGAAGCTCAATGACCACGGCTACATCGTCCCCGGCCTGGGTGACGCCGGCGACCGCATCTTCGGCACGAAGTAAGCCGGTGCAGCCAGTCTATGAGACGCGGCGGCTGCGCCTGATGCCGGCCGGACCGGAGTTGGCCGGGGCAGCGGCGGATTACTATCGCCGGAACCGGACCTTTCTGGCCGCTTTCGAGCCGGCGCGGGAGGAGAGCTTCTTCACGCAGGAGGGGCAGCGCTCCCTGCTGACGGAAGAGGCGCGGCTGGCGGAGGAGGACCGTTCCTACCGCTTCTACCTCGCCCTGCGGGAGGCGCCGGAGCGGATTGTGGGCCTGGTGGGACTCAACAATCTGGTCCGGGGGGCCTTTCAGTCTTGTTTTCTGGGCTACAAGCTGGACGGCGGGCTGCTGCGCCGGGGCTATATGACCGAGGCGGTGGAGGAAGCCGTCCGCATCGCCTTCACCGTGCTGGGGCTCCACCGGATTGAGGCCAACATTATGCCCCGGAACACGGCCTCCCTGGGCGTGGCCCGAAAGGCTGGCTTCCAAGAGGAGGGGCTGGCCGTCCGGTACCTGCGGATCAACGGGGTGTGGGAGGACCACATCCACATGGTCCGGCGTAACGAGTGAGCCCTCCATGCACCCCAAAGAGCGCCGGGCCGGAGCTTTGCCTCCGGCCCGGCGTTTGTTGCGGTTAGGATTGAGATTCTTTTCCGGCTGTGGTAAAATAAAAAATCAGGCGTACAATGGTAATATCTCTCTTGATAAAGGAGTTTCCTATGAAAATTGTTGTTTTGGCCGGGGGACTGAGCCCGGAGCGCAATGTCTCCCTCTCCTCCGGCACCATGATCGCCGAGGCCCTGCGGAGCCGGGGACACCGGGCGGCGCTGGTGGATCTGTACTTCGGCCTGGAGGACTACAATGGCCCAACAGAGGCCTATTTTGACGCGCCCCTGTCCGGCGCGGGCAGACGGGTACAGCGGGAGGCTCCCGATCTGGAGCAGGTAAAGGCTGCCCGGAAGTGGAAGGGCAAGAGCCAGTTCGGCCCCGGCGTGCTGGAGCTGTGCGCGTTGGCCGACGTGGTGTTCCTGGCCCTGCACGGCCAGTGCGGCGAGGACGGCCGGGTCCAGGCCGCCTTCGATCTGATGGGCATCCCATATACCGGCGCGGGCTATCTGGGCTCCGCTTTGGCCATGGACAAGGACCTGACCAAGCGGCTCATCTCCGGCCTGGGGGTGGATACCCCCAAGTGGCGGACCGTTCGCTACACCGAGGCTGATGTGGACCGCCTGACCAGCACCACCCCGGCGCCCTGCGTGGTCAAGCCGGTGGACAGCGGTTCCTCCATCGGGGTCTCCATCGCCCACGACAAGAAGGAGCTCCACGCCGCCCTGCTGGAGGGCCTGCGCTTCGGCGGCCACTGTGTGCTGGAGCAGTACGTCCGGGGCCGGGAGGTCCAGGTGGGCGTCCTGGAGGACCGGGGCCTGCCCTCCATCGAGATCATCCCCAAGCAGGGCTTTTACGATTATGCCAACAAGTACCAGCCCGGCGCGGCGGTGGAGGTCTGTCCGGCCCCCATTCCGGCGGAGGTCGAGGAAAAGCTGCGCCAGGCCACTCTGACGGTCTACCACGCCCTGGGCCTGAGCGTCTACTCCCGGGCCGACTTCATTCTGGACGAGGGCGGCACGCCCTGGTTTTTGGAGATCAACACCCTGCCCGGCATGACCCCCACCAGCCTGCTGCCCCAGGAGGCCGCCGCCGTGGGCATCGGCTATCCGGAGCTGTGCGAGCGCATCATCACCGCCTCCCTGGAGGCCAGAAAACAGGGAAAGTAGGGACTGTTATGGAGCCCATTACCGTTCGAGAGATCGCTGAGGCCGTGGGAGGCAAGCTCCTGGGGGCGTTCGACGACCTGGACCGGACCGTCACCCATGTGTTTACCGACAGCCGGGAGCCCGACCCCGGCGCGCTGTTCATCCCCCTGGTGGGGGAGCGGTTCGACGGACACGCCTTCATCCACGACGCCCTCACCGGCGGGGCGGCGGGCTGCTTCACCCAGCGGGAGCGGGAGAGCTATCTGCCCGGCAAGTTCTACATCAAGGTGTCCTCCACCCAGAAGGCCCTGCGGGATCTGGCCCGGCATTACAAGCAGAAGTTCAAGATCCCCTTCGTAGGCGTCACCGGCAGCGTGGGCAAGACCACCACGAAGGACATGGTGGCCGCCGTGCTGGGGGAGAAATTTAAGGTCCTCAAGACCGAGGGCAACTTCAACAACGAGGTGGGCCTCCCCCTGACCCTGCTGCGGCTCAACCGCCAGCATGAGCTCTGTGTGCTGGAGATGGGGATGAACCATTTTGGAGAGATCGAGTACCTCAGCGGCATCGTGGAGCCCGACGTGGCCCTCATCACCAACATCGGGGACGCCCACATCGAGAACCTGGGCTCGAGGGAGAACATCCTCAAGGCCAAATGCGAGATCTTCTCCCACATGAAGCCGGGGGGGCTGGCGGTGCTCAACGGAGACGACGAGCTGCTGACCACCCTGCGGGGCGGGCTGCCCTTCCAGACCGTGTTCTGCGGTACGGCGGAGGGCCTGGAATACCGGGCCAGCCAGGTGTGGAGCGACGGGGAGCACAAGGTGGACTGCCGGGTGGACACCCCGGAGGGGGGCTTTCCGGTGGAGATCCCCGCTCTGGGCAACCACATGCTCTACCCCACCCTGATGGCCGCGGCGGTGGGGCAGCACTTCGGTATGACCGGCGAGGAGATCGCCCGGGGCGTGCTCCGCTTTGCCCCCACCAAGATGCGCATGAACATCCTGCGCCGGGGGGACGGCATCACCATCTTGGACGACGCCTACAACGCCAATCCCCAGTCCATGCGGGCGGCGGTGGAGGTCCTGTCCAAGACCGGCGGGACCTATAAGATCGCCGTTTTGGGCGATATGTTCGAGCTGGGGCCCCTGGCCCCCACCCTCCACGCCGGTGTGGGCGCCTATCTGGGCAGGGCGGGCATCGACTGTCTGGTGGCCGTCGGCCCCCTGGCCCGGCACATCTATACTGCCGCCAAGGAGGCCCTGGTCCCCGGGGTATACTGGTTTGAGACGAAAGAGGAGGCCCGGGCCGCACTGCAGCAGGAGCTTCAGCCCCATACGACCGTGCTGGTCAAGGCCTCCCGTGGGATGGCGTTTGAAGAGATCGTATCCTATCTGAAGAGCATTACGCCCGAGCCGTAGCGGCTCAGCCGAACCGCTCGGCGAGCTGCTCAGCAAAGGGCGGATGGATGACCCCCTTCTCGGTGATGATGCCGGTAAGCAGCCGGTGGGGCGTCACGTCGAAGGCGGGGTTATAGACCCCCACGCCCTCCGGCGCCGTCCGCACCCCGGCAAAGTGGGTGACCTCCGAGGCTTCCCGCTGTTCGATGGGGATGTGGCTGCCGTCGGGGATGGACAGGTCGATGGTGCTGGAGGGCAGCACCGAATAGAAGGGGATGCCGTGATAGTGGGCCAGCACCGCCACGCCGTAGGTGCCGATCTTATTGGCAAAGTCCCCGTTGGCCGCCATCCGGTCGCAGCCCAGGAGCACCAGGTCGATCTTCCCCTGGGCCATCAGGCTGGCGGCCATGTTGTCGGTGATGAGGGTGGCGGGGATGCCGTCCTTCACCAGCTCCCAGGCGGTGAGCCGGGCCCCCTGTAAAAGCGGCCGGGTCTCGTCGCAGTAGACCATCTCCACCTTGCCCTGGGTAAAGGCCGAGCGCACCACCCCTAGGGCGGTGCCGTAGCCCCCGGTGGCGATGGCCCCGGCGTTGCAGTGGGTGAGGATGCGGGCCCCGTGGGGGACGATCGCCGCCCCGGCCGCGCCGATGGCCCGGTTCATGGCCACGTCCTCCCGGTGGATGGCCTCGGCCTCCCGGATCAGGATGGGCAGGGCCTCTGCACCGCACCCCGCCGCCCCCAGGGCCAGGCCCATCCGGTCCAGGGCCCAGAACAGATTGACGGCGGTGGGGCGGCTGGCGGCCAGCTCCGCCGAGGCTGCCGCCATGCTCTTCTGGAATTCCTCCGGGTTTTGGCCCTTATATTCCATGGCGGCCAGGCACAGCGCATAGGCCGCCGCCACGCCGATGGCGGGCGCGCCCCGTACCACCAGACGGCGGATGGCGTCCGCCACCTTCCGGTAATCGGTATAGGTGTTCCAGACCTCCTCCACCGGGAGCCGGGTCTGGTCCAGCAGCGCAAGGGAATTCCCCTGCCAGCGAATGGCATCCATCGTAGAAACCCTCCAATCAAAGATATCGGTCTGTTGTTATCATACCACAACAGACGGCGGGAGTAAACGAATGATAGACATCTCCGTGTCAAGCCTCAGGAAAGAGTTTGAGGTTGGCAACAAAATATTGGACGGCCTCTCCTTCCAGGTGGACACCGGGGAGCGGGTGGGCCTTCTGGGCAAGAACGGGGCGGGCAAGACCACCCTGTTCAAGATCCTCACCGGGGAGCTGGACCACGACGGAGGCCAGGTCTCCATCGCCCCGGGCAAGCGGTTGGGCCTCATCTCTCAGATCCCCGTCTACCCGGCGGGCCACACCGTGGACATGGTGCTCCGCTCCGCCTTCGACCGGCTGGGGGACATGGAGCGCGAGATGGCGGGCCTCACCCGCCGCATGGAGGCCGGGGAGGACGACCCGGCCCTGCTGCGGCGCTACGACAACCTGGTGGCCGCCTTCGAGGCGGGAGGCGGCTACGACGTGGAGACCCCCCTCAACAAGGTGTGCAACGGCCTGCAGATCTCCCGGGACATGCGGGAGCAGCTTTTTTCCAGCCTGTCCGGCGGGGAGAAGACCCGGGTGAACCTGGGCCGTCTCATTTTGGAGGACACCGACATCCTCCTGCTGGACGAGCCCACCAACCACCTGGACCTGCGGGCCACCGAGTGGCTGGAGGACTACCTGGCCCGGTTCAAGGGCACCGTGCTGGCCATCTCCCACGACCGCTGGTTCCTGGACCGGGTGGTCACACGGGTCATTGAGCTGGTGGACGGAAAGGCGGAATTCTATTCCGGCAACTACAGCTTTTATGTGGAGGAGAAGGAGCGCCGCTACGAGGAGCGCAGAAAGCAGTATGAAAAGGAGCAGGCCAAGATCGAGCAGCTCCAGGAGGCGGCGGACAAGTTGCACCTGTGGGCCTTCATGGGGGCGGACAAGCTCCACAAGCGGGCCTTCTCCATGGAAAAGCGCATCGAGCGCCTGCGCCAGACCGACCGGCCCAGGAAGGAGCGGAAGCTGGACATCCGCTTTGGGGAGCGGGAGTTCCGGGGGGACGAGGTCCTGGTGGTGAAAGACCTCAGCAAGTCCTTCGATGGGCGGCGGCTCTTCTCGGACGTGAACCTGCTGGTGGAGGGGGGCGAGCGCATCGCCCTGCTGGGGGACAACGGCACGGGTAAGTCCACCCTTTTGAAGATCCTTCTGGGGGAGGAGGAGGCCGACACCGGCAAGGTCCGCATGGGCCCCACCGTCCGGCTGGGCTACCTGCCCCAAATCATCCATTTCCACCACCCGGAGCGCAGCCTGGTGGATACCATGCTCTACGACCTGGGCTGCTCCACCCAGGAGGCCCGGGACCGGCTGGCCGCCTTCAACTTCCGGGGGGAGGACGTGTTCAAGCCCGTCTCCGCCCTGTCCGGCGGGGAGCAGTCCCGGCTGCGGCTGTGTATGCTTATGGATGAGAAGATCAACCTGCTCATCCTGGACGAGCCCACCAACCATCTGGACCTCAGCTCCCGGGAGTGGATCGAAGAGGCGGTGGCCGACTACGGCGGCAACCTGCTCTTCGTCTCCCACGACCGCTACTTCATCCACCAGTTCGCCAACCGCATCTGGATGCTAGAGGACGGGCACATCACGGATTTCGTGGGCACCTTTGCCGAGTACAACGAGTTTCAGGAGCGGCGGACCAGGGGTCTGTCCCCCACCGCGCCGGGAAAGGAGGAGCCGCCGAAAAAGGAGAAGCCCAGGCGCACCGGCGGCACCAAGAATCTGGAAAAAGAGGTCAACGCCGCCGAGCGGGCCGTCACCCGGGCGGAGGAGCAGATGTACGATCTGACCTGTGAGATCGAAGAGGCTGCCAGCGACTATCTCCGGCTCACCGAGCTCTACGCCCGGCGGGATGCACTGGAGGACGAGATCGCCCACCTCTATGCGGTCTGGGAGGGCCTGGCGGCGGAGCTGGAGGAGGCGAAGACGGAATGAGACGAAAAGGGGTATACCGTCCCTACGGCGGGCGGCGGAGGCGCTGGCTGCCCAGAGTGCTATTGTGCCTGCTCCTGGCCGGCGCTTTGGTCTTCGGCGCTTTGGAGGCGCTGATCTTATCCGGCAGCCGGGACCAACTCCAGGGGGAACCACAGGTGATGGTGGTTTTTGGCTGCCAGGTGAAGCCCTGGGGACCGTCGGTGCTGCTGCAGGACCGACTGGACACCGCTCTGGCCTATCTGGAGGAGCATCCTGAGATGACGGTGGTGGTCACCGGCGGCCAGGGGGACGACGAGCCGGTCTCCGAGGCCCAATGCATGTACGACTACCTGACGGAGCACGGGGTGGACGGCTCCCGGATCGTAAAGGAAGACCGGTCCCGGAATACCTGGCAGAACATCAACTATACCCTGACGCTGTTTCAGGACGGGACAGTAGCGCCCGCAGAACGGATTCTGCTGGTGTCCAGCGGCTTCCACCTGACCCGCATCCGGATGCTATGGGAGCGGGTGTGGCCGGGGACCTATACCCTGTCCGTTCTGGCCGCGCCGGTGAGCCACGCGCCGTCGGCGGTGCAGATGTTTTTCCGGGAGCCGCTGGCCCTGGTGAAATCCTGGCTGCTGGACCGGCCGGGCTGAGGAGGAACGTATGTTAGAAGAGAAGCTGAAGGCCCTGGACCGGCAGTATGCCGAGCTGGAGGCCCGTCTGGCCGTGCCGGAGACCTACGACGATCCGGCCCGGGTAGCCCGGCTCAACAAGGAGCAGCGGGATCTGGAGCCGGTGGTCACCGCCTACCGGACCTACGTCCGGCGGCAGAAGGACCTGGCCGACGCCCAGGCCCTGATGAGCGACCCGGACATGAAGGAGCTGGCTCAGGAGGAGTACCAGGCGGCCAAGGCTGACCTGGAGCGGCTGGTGGAGGAGATTCGGATTCTGCTGCTGCCCCGGGACCCCAACGACGCCAAGAACGTCATTGTGGAGATCCGGGCCGGGGTGGGCGGCGAGGAGGCCGCCCTCTTTGCCAACTCCCTCTATCGCATGTACTGCATGTACGCCGAATCCCGCCGCTGGCAGGTGGAGGTGGACAGCGTCAGTGAGACCGAGCTGGGCGGCGTGAAGGAGATCTGTTTCACCATCCAGGGGGACGGGGCCTACAGCCGCCTGAAATTCGAAAGCGGCGTCCACCGGGTCCAGCGGGTGCCCGAGACCGAGTCCGGCGGGCGCATTCACACCTCCACCGTCACGGTGGCGGTGCTGCCCGAGGTGGACGAGGTGGACTTTGCCCTCAACCCCGCCGACATCGAGATGCAGGTCTTCCGCTCCTCCGGCGCGGGGGGCCAGCACGTCAACAAGACCTCCTCCGCCGTGCGCCTGATCCACAAGCCCACCGGCACGGTGGTGGAGTGCCAGCAGGAGCGCAGCCAGTTCCAGAACCGGGACCGGGCCATGCAGATTCTGCGCTCCCGGCTCTATGAGGAGAAGGTGCGGGAGCAGGCCGATGCCGTCACCAGCCAGCGCCGCAGCCAGGTGGGCACCGGCATGCGCAACGAGCGCATCCGCACCTATAATTTTCCCCAGGGACGGCTCACCGACCACCGGGTGGGGCTGACCCTCTACCGGCTGGACAGCGTGATGAATGGAGACATTGACGAGATCATCGACGCCCTCATTACGGCGGATCAGGCGGAGCGCCTGAAGCACCAGGAACAGGGCGGTTAAGGAGGAAACACCCATGGAACTGCGGATTCACTTCCAGTCTCTGCCCACGGACATGACCCTGGAGAGCCTGAAGGCCGGGCTGGACGACATTCTGGAGGACGACGGCTGGCTCACCGGCTCCGGCGCGGACTACGTGGAGCTGGAGCTGGAGGACGAGCGCATGAACCCCAAATATGGCATCATGGCCGTCAAGAGCTACCTCCAGCGGGCCCGGTTCGCCCCGGACACCACCATCGAGCTGGCGGGCGTGCCCGTGGGCATCTACGAATAACGCGGAAATCAGGTGAACCGGATTGGAGACAAGGCGCTTCACGGCGGAGGAGATCGGACCCGCCGCCGACATCATACGCCGGGGCGGCCTGCTGGGAATCCCCACCGAGACGGTCTACGGCCTGGGGGCCAACGGCCTGGACCCGGCGGCGGTCCGGCGCATTTTTGAGGCCAAGGGCCGGCCACAGGACAACCCCCTCATCCTGCACGTCCCCGCGATGGATTGGCTGGAGCGGTACTGCAAACATATCCCGGCCGCCGCCTATACGCTTGCGGAGCGGTTCTGGCCGGGTCCGTTGACCATGATCCTGGAGCGGCGGGAGATGGTGCCCGACGTGACCACCGCCGGCCTGGAGACGGTGGGGATGCGCTGCCCCGACCACCCGGTGACCCGGGCCATCCTTACCGCGGCGGACCTGCCGGTGGCGGCCCCCTCGGGGAACACCTCGGGGCGGCCCAGCCCCACCAGCGCCGCCGATATGCTGGAGGATATGGACGGTAAAATCGACGGTATCGTAGACGGCGGGCCCTGCTCCGTGGGGGTGGAGTCCACCATCGTGGACCTGACCGTGACGCCGCCACGGCTTCTGCGCCCCGGCGGCGTCACCCTGGAGCAGCTCCGGGCGGCGCTGGGGGAGGTGGCGGTGGACCCGGCGGTGACCCGGCTCATGGGGGCGGGAGAGCAGCCCCGGGCTCCCGGCATGAAGTACCGCCACTACGCCCCCAAGGCCCCCGTCACGGTGGTGAAGGGGGAGCCCTCCGCCGGGGCGATCTTCATCGCCAGGCACGTCCGGGAGGGCGAGGGGATGATCTGCTTCGACGAGTACGCCCCTCTGTTTGAGGGACTGCCGGTGGAGCGGCTCGGCCCCGTGGCCGACAAGGCCGAGCAGGCGAGGAGGGTCTTTGACGCCCTGCGCCGCTTTGACCATACCGACGTGACCGGAATCTGGGCCCAGTGCCCCGACGACCACGGCATCGGTCTGGCCATCACCAACCGGCTCAACAAGGCGGCGGGCTTTCACATCATCGACCTGGACCGGGACGGGCCCACCGCCTCCGCCCCGATTTGCGGCAGGGCGCCGGATTATCGGGAGCAGGACGCCTTTCTGGACCGGGCGGCTGGGCGGGTCACACCCAACGCCCGCCCCCTGGCGGAGGTGATGGCGTGTCTGGAGCGGGACCGGGGCCTGACGCCCTATCAGCCCACGGCGGCCGAGCGGGTCCGCTTTCGGGGCCAGGTGCTGGAGTGGCTGAACCTGGACGGCCGCCCGGCGGACGCCCCCTTCCCGGAGATGGACCTGCGGTGCTGGCGGGTGCCGGGACAGCCCGAAGAGGGCAGACTTTGGCAGGATATGATCAGCGGCAAGGGCCTGGGAAGGGGTGCGGCCTGCCGGGGTCTGCTGGAGGAACTTGCCCTGCTGGAGGGTGTGACGGAAGAGGACATCCGAACCCGCAGCCCCCGCTTCCTCAACTATGCCTATATTTTGAAGCGCAGAGGTGCAATATGCTAGACAACGTCAGGCAAAAGGTTTATGATACGCTGGAGGCTGCCGGCATACCCTATCAGGTGTGGGAGCATCCGGCGGTGTTCACCATCGAGGAGATGGATGCGCTGCACCTGCCCCGGCCGGAGATCATCGCCAAGAATCTCTTCCTCCGGGACGCCAAGGGGAAGAAGTTTTTTCTGGCGGTGCTGCCCAAGGACAAAAAGGCGGATCTGAAGGCCCTGGGCGGCCGCCTGGGGGTCAGGCTAAGCTTTGCCTCTGAAGAGCGACTGGAGGAGCATCTGGGTCTCACCAGGGGTTCCGTCACCCCCTTCGGCGTACTCAACGACGAGGCGCGGGCGGTGACGGTGCTGCTGGACGCCGGGCTGTGGGAGCTGCCCCTGGTGGGAGTCCACCCCAATGAAAACACCGCCACCGTGGTGCTCTCGCCCGACGATTTGGAGCGGGTGGTGCGGGAGCACGGCGGACCCGTGGAGCGGATCGAGCTGTAGCAAAGGAGAGGGGGACCTGCCATGTGGATTCTGGCTATGGCGCCGGGGCTGGTCGTCTGGCTGCGGGACCCCGCCGGACAAACGGAGGCGTTTGTATGAAGATCCTCGGCATCACCGGCCCCACCGGGGCGGGCAAGACCACGGCGCTCAACGTGCTCACCAGCCTGGGAGCCTGCATCCTGGACGCGGACGCGGTGTATCACGACCTGCTGGAGCAGAGCCGTGCGCTGCGGGAGGCTTTGACCGGCCGATTTGGGGATATCTGCGATGAAACGGGCAAAATAGACCGCAAGAAGCTGGGCGGCGTGGTGTTCACCGACCCTGCGGCTTTGACGGACCTGAACGGCATAACCCACCGCTTTATGGAGGCGGAGTTGGACCGCAGGCTGCGGGAGGCGGAGCAGGAGGGCCGTCCGGCGGCGGCCATCGACGCCATTGCCCTGCTGGAGAGCGGTTTCGGGGCCAAGTGCGACGCCACCGTGGCGGTGGTGGCCCCGGCGGAGCTGCGGGTGCGGCGCATCATGGCCCGGGAGGGCATCCCGGAGGACTACGCCCGCAAGCGGGTGAACGCCCAGAAACCGGAGTCCTTCTTCCGGGAGAGCTGCGACTATGTACTGGAAAACAACGAGGACGACACGCCCGAGACCTTCGGGGCCCGGGCGCTGGCCCTTTTTCTCACCATATTAGAATGAAACTGGAGGGTTAACCCATGGAAGACAAGAAAAAGACCCCCGGCGAGCTGCGCCGGGAAGCCCTGTGCTGCAGCCCCAAGAACGGCTATGACCGTCTGACCCCCGCCGACGAGGCCGCCATGAAGGGCTACTGCGACGACTACAAGAAGTTCCTGGATAACGGCAAGACCGAACGCGAGGTGGTAGATACGGTGGTGGCCCTGGCCGAGAGCAAGGGCTTCCGGGCCTTTGCCCGCGGGATGGAGATCAAGCCCGGCGACAAGCTCTACCGGGTCAACCGGGGCAAGGCGATCATGCTGGCCGTGGTGGGGACCGCCTCCCTGGCCGAGGGCGTCAACATCGGCGCCGCCCACATCGACTCCCCCCGTCTGGACCTGAAGCAGAACCCTCTGTACGAGGACGCCGAGCTGGCCTTCCTCAAGACCCACTACTACGGCGGCATCCGCAAGTACCAGTGGGTGACCATCCCCCTGGAGCTCCACGGCGTCATCGCCCTCAAGGACGGCTCCAGCGTCAAGGTGGCTATCGGCGCCGGGGCAGGGGACCCCCTGTTTACCATCGACGACCTGCTGCCCCACCTGGGGGCGGAGCAGTCCAAAAAGCCCCTGGGCGAGGCCATCCCCGGCGAGAGCCTCAACCTCCTGGTGGGCAGCCGTCCCTTCAAGGACGACGAGGGCGCCGAACGGGTGAAGCTGGCCGTTCTGGACCTCCTCAATCAGAAGTACGGCATCACGGAGACCGATTTTATTTCCGCCGAGCTGTGCGCTGTGCCGGCCTTCCACGCCTGCGACATCGGCTTCGACCGCTCTCTCATCGGAGCCTACGGCCACGATGACCGGGTGTGTGCCTACGCCTCCCTGGCCGCCCTGCTGGACTTGACGGGCGCCCCCCGCAGGACCGCCGTGTGCATGCTGGCCGACAAGGAGGAGATCGGCTCCGAGGGCGTGTCCGGCATGAAGTCCGCCGCCTTCGACACCTTTATGTCCGACCTGTGCGACAGCCAGCGGGTGATGCTTAAGACCTGCTATGAGAAGTCCTTCTGCCTGTCCGCCGATGTGACCGCCGCCTTCGACCCCAACTTCCCCGAGGTCTATGAAAAGCGCAACAGCGCCCGCATCAATTACGGCATGGGCCTGTGCAAGTACACCGGCGCCCGGGGCAAGTCCGGCGCGTCCGACGCCTCCGCGGAGGTGGTGGCCTATGCCAGACGGGTGCTGGACGACTACGGCGTGATGTGGCAGATGGCCGAGCTGGGCAAGGTGGACGCCGGCGGCGGCGGCACCGTGGCCTGCTATATGGCCGAGCGGGACATCGACACGCTGGACGCCGGCGTACCGGTGCTCAGTATGCACGCCCCCTTCGAGACGGTGTCCAAGCTGGACTGCTACATGACCTATAAGGGCATGAAGGCGGTCTATGAGGCGAAATAAATAAGACGATCCCAGCGGGAGGGGGGCGGCGGAAGCCGCTCCCCGTTTTTTCACTGTTTACAAAATATTTGTAGTTTTCCGGGGAAACATTTGATATCCTGGGAACGTCTATAAAGACATACACCCGGCGAAAGGAGGGTCTGCATGGACCCCAAGGAGGACAAAGAGCGGGAGCGGTCCCCGAAAAACCCCCTGTCCCGGCGGGACAGGGCCCTGCGCATCCTGCTGATCGTACTGGCGGCCCTGGCTGTCGCCGCCGTGGCGGCTGTGGCCGTCTGGAACCTGGTGGTGGTCAAGCCCAGCGTGGCGCCCAAGCCCACCGCCCGGCCGGATACGCCTGCCGAGACCGACGGGGCGGACTATGAGGACCTGTGGATGCCCTATATCCCCGAGGGCGGGCGGAAGGACGATTTTTACACCTTTCTGATCGTGGGACGGGACACCGGCGGCGGCGGAAACACCGACACCATCCTGCTGGCGGCCTACGATCTGGCCAACCAGAAGCTGGCCGCCATGAGCCTGCTGCGGGACACCATGGTCAACGTATCCTGGGACATTAAGAAGATCAACTCGGTCTACAATGTCTATGGCGGCGGCGTAGACGGCATCGAGGCCCTCAAGCAGGAGGTGGGGCAGCTGGTGGGCTTCGTCCCCGACTTCCACGTGGTGGTGGAGTGGGAGGCCGTGGGCGAGCTGGTGGACGCCGTCGGCGGCGTGACCTTCGACGTGCCGCTGGACATGAGCTACGACGACCCCACCCAGGACCTGCACATCCACGTGGACAAGGGGGAACAGAAGCTGGACGGCGACAAGGCCATGCAGCTTCTCCGCTGGCGCAAGAACAACAAGCTGGTCAACGGCCATGTGGTGAACTACGACGCCGAGGGCGGAGACGTCCGCCGCATCCAGATCCAGCAGGACTTTTTGAAGTCCACCCTCCAGCAGTGCCTGGAGAAGGTGCGGGACCTGCCCACCATTCTCCGGCTGGGCCGCATTTTTCTGGGGAATGTAGAGACCGATCTGCCGCTGAACAGCGTGGCCTACCTGGCCCAGAGCGCCGTGCTGGGCGGGCTGTCCATGGAGGACGTGACCTTTCTGACGATGCCTTACCAGGGCGGGATGGTGTGGAGCCGCTCTCTCCGGGGAATGCAGGACTATGTGGCCCCCAGGGCGGACGAACTGCTCAAGCTGGTCAACCAATATCTCAACCCCTATAACGCCGATCTGACCAGGGACAGTCTGGACGTCATGTCCATCCAGGCCGACGGCACCATCGCCTCCTCCACCGGTCGGTTGGCCGACACCAAGCACAACGCCCTGTGGCTGGAATATCAGGCGGCACAGAACGCACCCCCGGAGGAGACCGAGCCTCCGGCGCCGGAGGAGACGCCGCCGGAGGAAAGCGGCGGGCCGGAGACGCCGGAAGAGACGGCTCCGCCGGAGACGCCGGCACCCGGGGATACGTCCCCCACCGTCACGCTGCCCGTGGAGCCGGCGCCGACGGAGGCGCCGGCGGTCCAGACTCTTCCGGTGGAGTCCCGGCCGCTGCCCGACGGCATCCCCATTGCGTAGAGCAGAATGAAGCAGCCGCCCGGCGCTCCGGGCGGCTGCTTTGCCGGAAGAGTGAGAATGGGCCGGGGGATTTCTGCGCATGCTAACCCAAAGCAACATGGGGAGGCAGTTTCATATGGCAGAGGAAAAGCGGGAGACTCTGGAGACCGGAAACGAGGACAACAGCAATCCGTCGGAGCGGCAGCAGCAGATCGTGGACATGGGGTCGGCCACCATCAAGACCGACAAGGGGACCATCCACACCCTGACCATCGTGGGGCAGATCGAGGGCCACCAGATCCTGCCCCCCACCAGCAAATCCACCAAATACGAGCACGTTATGCCCCTGTTGGCGGCGGTGGAGGAGAGCGACGATGTGGACGGTCTGCTGGTGCTGCTCAATACCGTGGGGGGCGATATCGAGGCAGGACTGGGCATCGCCGAGCTCATCTCCAGCATGTCCAAGCCTACCGTCTCCCTGGTCCTGGGGGGCGGGCATTCCATCGGCGTGCCCCTGGCAGTGTCGGCCAAGACCTCCTTCATCGCCCCATCCGCCGCCATGACCATCCATCCGGTGCGGCTGTCCGGCACGGTGATCGGCGTGTCGCAGACCTTCCACTACTTTACCCGCATCCAGGACCGCATCACCTCCTTCGTCACCCGCAACAGCCACGTCGCCCGGGAGACCTTTACCAAGCTCATGCTCCAGACGGGGGAGCTGGCCGCCGACGTGGGCAGCGTCATCTACGGGGAAGAGGCGGTGAAGATCGGCCTCATCGACCATATCGGGGGGCTGGCGGATGCGCTGGAGTGTCTGCACGGCATGATGGAGGAGCGCAAGCGGGAAAAGACCCAATAGCGGAAGCGGCGGGGAGAGGCCCCGCCGCTTTGTTTTACATAAAACAATGGAAATATCATGCGGCTTGTGTTAATATAATATTCGTATCTTTCTGCGTATAGGAGGGCTTTTCTTGACCTATCTCTTTTCCGTCCTGATGGGGGTGCTACAGGGGGTCGCCGAGTTCCTGCCCATCTCCAGTTCCGGACATCTGGCCCTGTTCCAGCACTTTTTCGGCGTGGAGAACTACGAGGAGACCCAGATGTTTTTCACGGTGCTGCTCCATCTCGGCACGCTGATCTCCGTGTGCGTCTATTACTGGCGGGATGTCATCGACATGATCCGGGAGTTCTTCCTGGGCATCCGGGACCTGACCGTCCGGCGGGGCGGGGGCGCTCCGCCGCCCCCCACCCGGCGGCTGGTAATGATGATCATCGTGGCCACGCTGCCGCTGTTCGCCATCCTGCCGGTGAAGGGCCTGGTGGAGGACGCCATGAGCAACGTGACTTTTGTCTCCGTCGCCCTGCTGGCCACCGGCTTCATCCTCTTTTTCTCCGACCGGATGGCCAGGGGCCGCAAAAACGCCCGGAACGCCACCGTGGCGGACGCCCTGCTGGTGGGCTGCGCCCAGGCGGTGGGCACGCTGCCGGGCATCTCCCGGTCGGGCATCACCATCTCCGCCGGACTGCTCCGGGGCTTTGACCGCACCTTTGCCGTGCGCTTCTCCTTCCTCATGTCCCTGCCCGCCGTGCTGGGAGCCAACATCCTCAGCCTGAAGGACGCCCTGGAGGCGGGGGTCGACCTGGAGATGCTGCCCATCTACCTGGTGGGCATGGTGGTCTCCGGCGTGGTGGGCTATTTTGCCATCCGGCTGGTAAACCTGCTGGCCGACAAGGGCAAGTTCGGTAATTTCGCCTACTATTGCTGGGTGGTGGGCCTGGGCTCCCTCATCGCCAGCTTCGTGGTGAAGTAAGACTTCTGAAAGGATGGACCTACATGGCATCGACACAAAAGAAATCCACCGGAGGAAAGCGGACGGCCCCGTCCTCCTCCGGTAAGCGGGCCGGCGCTTCCGCATCCCGGAGCGGCGGGAGCCGGAAGGCCGCCCCGGCGCCCAAGCCCATCCGGCGGGAGGTGGGGGCGGGGGTGTGCATCCTCCTGGCCTTCCTCACTGCCCTGGGCTGCTTCCATGTGGACGCCTGGCTGATCGACCTGTTCTGCAACCTGCTGCGGGGCCTGCTGGGCTACGGCTTTTGGGCCGTGCCCGTCATGCTGGCGGTCGCCGGAGGCATCCTGGCCTTCCACCGTGGCCGCCCGGTCCGGCTGCGGGTGTGGTGCGCCCTGCTGACCCCGGTGCTCTTCGGCTGCCTGCTCCACCTGTTCCTGGCCTCCGGCGAAGCCCCCGCCTGGGGCTGGTCCCTGTTCCCGGAGCTGTGGAAGAGCGGCGTGGCCATGACCAGCGGCGGCGCAGTCAGCGGCCTGCTGGCCCAGCTCTGCATCGCGGGCATCAGCAAATACGGGGCCGGCGCGGTTTTCATCGTGGGCACCGCCCTGCTGCTGCTGGCCGCCTTCAACCTGACGGTCGTGGATGTGGTGGACTACATCCGCAGCCGCCCCCACCCGGAATATGAGGAAGAGGAGCTCCCCGAGCCACCGCGCTCCCGCAGGACCCAGCGGCCGGAGCCCACCCCACAGGCCCAGTCCGCAGCCCGGCGGGCCGACATCGATATCCCGGTGGACGACGGGCCCCTGGCCGGGGAGGCCAGACCCCAGCCGGAGGAGGTCCTTACCCCCCGGAAGGAGCGGCTGTTCAACCGCAAGCCCTCGGTGCGCACTCCCGACCAGGTTCTCACTGGGGCGCGGCCCATGGAGGCCCCGCCTTCCGCGCCAGCGGCCCCGGCGGAGCCGGCCGTTTCTCCGGAAGTTCCGGACGCCCCCGCCCCCGTGCCGGCACCCTTTGCCCCGGCTCCCACGGCCCCGGCCGCCCCGGTTCCCGACCCAACTCCCATGCCGGAGATCCAGCGGGAACCGGCTGTGGAGAAGGTGAAAAAGTCCGACGCCGCCCAGGCTGCCGCCGAGGTGGCTCAGGAGGTGGAGAAGAAGCTGGAGGAGGGTCGGGCGGCCTATCAGTACCCGCCGGTCTCCCTGCTGCTGGAGGGGGGCGGCGATGTGGGCGTGGGGGCGGCCAAGGAGCTGCAGGCCAACCAGGCCCGCCTGGCCGACACCATCCAGTCCTTCGGCGTGGAGGCCCGCATGGTCAACGTGGTGCGGGGCCCCTCGGTGACCCGGTACGAAATGGAGTTGGAGCAGGGGGTCAAGCTCAACAAGATCACCAATCTGGCCGACGACATTGCCCTGGCCTTGGGGGCTACCGGCGTGCGCATCGCCCCCATCCCCGATAAAATTTCCACCGTGGGTATCGAGGTGCCCAACAAGCTGGTGAGTCCCGTCCACATCCACGAGGTCATCGACTCCAAGGAGTTCCGGGACCACCCCTCCAAGGTGGCCTTCGCCGTGGGCAAGGACATCGGCGGCAACTGCATCGTGGGCAACATCGCCAAGCTGCCCCACCTGCTCATCGCCGGCACCACCGGCTCCGGCAAGTCGGTGTGCACCAACTCCCTCATCATCTCCCTGCTCTACAAGGCCACCCCCGAGGAAGTCCGCCTCATCATGGTGGACCCCAAGATGGTGGAACTGGGCATCTACAACGGCATCCCCCACCTGCTCATCCCCGTGGTCACCGACCCCAAGAAGGCCGCCGGGGCTCTCCAATGGGCGGTGACCGAGATGATGAAGCGCTACCGGGCCTTTTCCGAGGTGGGGGTCCGGGACCTGGCTTCTTACAACGCCCACGCCGCCCGGACCGAGGGGATGGACAAGATGCCCCAGGTGGTGGTGGTGATCGACGAGCTGGCCGACCTGATGCTGGTGGCCGCCAAGGAAGTGGAGGAGTCCATCTGCCGGGTGGCCCAGATGGGCCGCGCCGCCGGAATGCACCTCATCATCGCCACCCAGCGGCCCTCCGCCGACGTGATCACCGGCCTGATGAAGGCCAACATCCCCAGCCGCATCGCCTTTGCCGTGGCCTCCTCGCTGGAGTCCCGCATCATTCTGGACACCACCGGTGCGGAGAAGCTGGTGGGCAAGGGCGACATGCTCTACTTCCCCCTGGGCTCCGGCAAGCCGCAGCGGGTCCAGGGCTGCCTCATCTCGGACGAGGAGGTGGCCGCTGTGGTGGAGTTCATCAAGAAGCAGTCCACCGCCGAGTACGACGAGGAGGTGCTCCACGAGATCGAGCAGCACGCCGCCGAGAAGGAGAAGGGCGCCAAGGGCGTGGGCGGCTCCGCCCCCGAAGAGGTGGGGGACGAGTACGACGAGCTGCTCCCCGCTGCTATCGAGGTGGTGGTGGACACCGGCATGGCCTCAGTATCCATGCTCCAGCGGCGGCTGAAGCTGGGCTATTCCCGGGCCGCCCGGCTGGTGGACCAGATGGAGGAGAAGGGCGTGGTGGGCCCCTTCGAGGGCTCCAAGCCCCGGCAGGTCCTCATCACCAAAGAGCAGTGGCAGGAGATGCAGTTCCGCCAGGGCATGGTGGACAAGGCCCCCGACCTGCCACCCGGGATGCCCCCCCTCTCTGAGCCGGTGCCCGACGAGCTGGAATTTGAGGGGGATGCCATGCCCCAGAGCCGGGAGGCTCCCCCCTTCGACCTGTGAGGAGGAGGAACGACATGGAACCCTATGCGATCCTGCCTGCCACGGAGGAGGAGGTGGAGGCGGTCCACGCCGGACTGCGGGCCTATAACCGGAACTACTGTCCCGACGCAGAGGACCTGTCCCGGGCGGTCCGGGACGAGGCGGGCCGGGTCGTGGCCGGGACAGACTGCTTCCGCATGGGCACCCTGGTGCTGGTGGACGTCCTCTGGGTGGACGAGTCCTGCCGCGGCCAGGGACTGGGGGCGCGGCTGCTGGCCGCCGCCGAGACCGACGGGCGCCGCCGGGGGGCCAGAAGGGTGGAGCTGAACACCTTCGGCTTTCAGGCCCCCGGCTTCTATGAGAAGCTGGGATACCGGCTCGTCGGCAGTGTGGAGCCCTCCGTGGGGGACTACGGACACTATTATTATGCAAAAGAGCTGACATAACGGCAAATGTCCCCCGGAGGCAGCGCCTCCGGGGGACATTTGCGGCAGGGGACAAAAAGGAAGAACGAAACCGGGTTCAGGAGCGGCCTTTTGGGGGGGAGGCGTGGCAGCCGCCGCAGCAACTGGAACAGCTTCCGCCGCAGGCAGAACAGCCGCCGCCTCCGGCTTTGTGCCGACGGACCATGTGGCGTACGAGAAGGGTCACGCCGGCCAACAGAAGCAGACCGACGATGATGGTAGCAGGGGTCATGGAAAAAGCTCCTTTCTAGAGGGAAGACTCAGGCGTGGACGGCGTCCACCGCCCGCAGCCGTTCGCCCTCGCCGCGGTAGCCCTTGCGGAAGAGCAGCCAGAGGTAGACAGCCAGCACGACCAGGGCGGCCGCCGTTCCGGCACGGAAGCCGCCGCCGGTGAAGGCCAGGCCAAACTGGTACACCATCAGGGCGATGGTATAGGCGAATACGCACTGATAGCCTACGGCGAAGAGCGTCCATTTGGGGTTGTTCATCTCCCGCTTGATGGCGCCGATGGCGGCGAAGCAGGGCGCGCACAGCAGGTTGAAGATCAGGAAGGAATAGGCGGACAGGGTGGTGAAATGGGCGGCGATGGGGGCCAGTCCGGCAAAGTCGCCCTCCTCCACCATGCCGAGGGCGTCGCCCGCCACGCCGTAGAGGGAGCCGAACACACCCACGACCTCTTCCTTGGCCACCAGACCCATGACGGTGGCCACGACGGGCTGCCAGGTCTCAAAGCCCAGGGGGCGGAAGAGGAACAGGACGGCGGAGCCGATGACGGCCAGCAGGGAGTGGTCCATATCCTCCACCAGGCCGAAGGAGCCGTCCACGAAGCCCAGATTGGAGGTGACCCAGATGAAGATGGAGGCCAGAACGATGACGGTGCCGGCACGTTTGATAAAGGACCAGCCCCGCTCCCAGGTGCCGCGCAGGATGTTGACGGCCTTGGGGGCGTGATAGGGGGGCAGCTCCATGACGAAGGGGGCGGGGTCGCCGGCAAACGGCTTGGTTTTCTTCAGGATGATGCCGGAGAGAACAATGGCGGCCATCCCGATGAAGTAGGCGGAGGGGGCCACCCAGGAGGCCCCGCCGAAGATGGCGCCCGCGATCAGGCCCACGATGGGCATCTTGGCGCCGCAGGGGATAAAGGTGGTGGTCATGATGGTCATCTTACGGTCGCGGTCCTGCTCAATGGTACGGGAGGCCATGATGCCGGGCACGCCGCAGCCGGAGCCGATGAGCATGGGGATGAAGGATTTGCCGGACAGGCCGAAGCGGCGGAAGATGCGGTCCATGATGAAGGCGACGCGGGCCATATAGCCGCAGTCCTCCAGGATGCACAGCATAAGGAAGAGCACCAGCATCTGCGGCACAAAGCCCAGCACGGAGCCCACGCCGCCCACGATGCCGTCCACAATCAGGCTGATGAGCCAGTCGGCGGTGCCGATGCCGGCCAAGAAGCCGCCCAGGGGGGCTTGAATCCACTCGGCCACGAAGGTGTCGTTGGTCCAGTTGGTGAGGATGTCGCCTACGGTGCTGATGGAGATGTAATAGACCACGTACATCACCACAGCGAAGATGGGCAGGGCCAGCCAGCGGTTGGTGACGATGCGGTCGATCTGGTCCGAGAGGGACAGGCCCGAGCGGCCCTTTCTGACGCAGCGGGCCACCAGCTTGGAGATGTATTCGTAGCGCTCGTTGGTGATGATGGACTCCCTATCGTCGTCCATGGCGGTCTCACAGGTCTTGACGACGGCGGCCACCTGATCCGCGGTCTCGGCGTTCAGGGGCAGGGAGGCGAGCACCTTCTCATCCTGCTCGAAGAGCTTGACTGCGTACCAGCGGACGCTTTCCGCAGGCACCAGGCCGGAAATGTGGCCCTCGATCTCACCCAGCGCGTCCTCCACCACCGGGGCGAAGGTGTGCTTGGGGGTGAAAGGCCCGCCGGCGGTGGCCACCTGAGCGGCCTTCTCGGCCGCGGCGATGCAGCCCTCTCCCTTGATGGCGGAGGTCTCTACCACCGGACAGCCCAGAGCGGCGGACAGCTTGGCCCCGTCAATTTGGTCTCCGTTTTTCCGCACCACGTCCATCATGTTCAGGGCGATGACCACGGGGATGCCCAGCTCCAGAAGCTGGGTGGTGAGGTACAGGTTGCGCTCGATGTTGGAGGCGTCCACCAGGTTCAGGATGACGTCGGGCTTCTCCTGGATGAGGTAATTCCGGGCCACCACCTCCTCCAGGGTATAGGGGGACAGGGAGTAAATGCCGGGCAGGTCCATAATGGACACGTCCTTGCGGCCCTTCAGCCTGCCCTCTTTCTTCTCCACCGTCACGCCCGGCCAGTTGCCCACGAATTGGTTGGCGCCGGTTAGGGCGTTGAACATGGTGGTTTTGCCGCAGTTGGGATTGCCCGCCAGGGCAATGGTAATCGACATGTTCGGATTCCTCCTCCTTAGTTAGTTTTGACTAACCGAATCTGAAATACATGGGGCGGTTTCGGACCGCCCCGTTACTCCACCTGGATGCTCTCGGCGTCGCCTTTTCGGATGGACAGCTCGTAGCCGCGGACGGTGACCTCCACCGGGTCGCCCAGGGGGGCTACCTTGCGGACATACACCGACGTGCCCTTGGTGATGCCCATGTCCATGATGCGCCGCCGGAGAGCGCCCTCGCCGCCCAGTCGGACCACCTTGACGGTCTGACCGGGCTTTACGCTTTTTAAGGTCTGCATTTCCAATCCTCCTGTACTCACACAAAAATACGGTTGGCCATACTTTTGCTCAGGGCCACCCGGGTGTTCTTCACGTTGACGATCAGGTTGCCGCCCAGCTCAGAGATCACGGTTACCGACCCGCCCTCCACAAAGCCCAGACTGGCCAGAAATCGCCGGGTCTCGTCCCTTCCGCTGATTTTCCGGACGGTGGTTTCGGCGCCCGGTACCGCCATAGACAACGGCATGATACAGATCACCTCCTGAATTTAGTCAAGCCTAACTCTCGGGGAAAGGCGTGGAGGTTAGAAGGCGCTAACCTCCGGGAACGTGGATAGTTTACCATCGCTAACCACAGATGTCAATCCCTATTTTGGAAAATTGTTTGGAAGCGGCGGATGGTTGACAGAGGAGGGCGTATATGATAAAGTAAAGGCGGTTAGCTACCTCTAACTTTTGAAAGGAGTGAACTTTATGACGCAATCGCTGCTCTGGGCGGCCGGGGGCACGGGGTTTACCTTCCTGATGACCTCTCTGGGCGCCGCAGTGGTGTTCTTTTTTCGCAGGCAGGTGACGGCCTCGGCCCAACGGATCTTTCTGGGATTCGCCGCCGGGGTGATGATCGCCGCCTCGGTCTGGTCTCTGCTTATCCCCGCCATTGAGGAGGCCGAGGGGGCCGGGCAGGTGGGGTGGGTCCCAGCGGCGGGCGGGTTTGTTTTGGGTGTGGCCTTCCTGATGGCGCTGGACGGCATCCTGCCCCACCTCCACCCCGGCGCACGGGAGCCGGAGGGAGCCAGGAGCAAGCTGCACCGGACCACCCTGCTCATCTTCGCCGTCACTCTGCACAACATTCCGGAGGGTATGGCGGTGGGCCTGTCCTTTGCCCTGGCGGCCCAGCACAATGACCCGGCTCTCTACGCCGGAGCCATGGCGCTGGCAGTGGGCATGGGCATCCAGAACTTTCCCGAAGGGGCGGCCATCGCGCTACCCCTGCGGCAGGAGGGCGTGGGCCGGACGAGAGCCTTCCTGTGGGGCAGCCTGTCCGGGCTGGTAGAGCCGGTGTTCGGCCTCCTCACCGTCCTCCTCGCCGGGAGCATCCAGCCCCTGATGCCCTGGTTGCTCTCCTTTGCGGCGGGGGCCATGCTCTATGTGGTGGTAGAGGAGCTGATTCCCGAGGCCCACCTGGGGGAGCACTCCAAGGTGGGCACCCTAGGGGTCATGGGAGGCTTTTTGGTGATGATGATTCTGGACGTGGCCCTGGGATAGATGTCTGCGTGCGCCGTCCGAGCCGGGCGGCGCGCTTGCATCTGGACGCCTTGGGCGGTATGATAAGGACAAGAAACCGGCGGGAGGGACGCGCCATGCTCATTGCGGATCTGCATATCCACTCCAAGTATTCCCGGGCCACCAGCAGGGACTGCGGGCCGGAGGCCCTGGACCTGTGGGCCCGGAAGAAGGGCATTGGTCTGGTGGGTACCGGGGACTTCACGCACCCGGCCTCTCCTGGCCACCCTGACCTTGGGCGAAAAGGGAGACGTGCGCCGCAGCGGCCGGCACAGGCCGGAGAACAGGCAGCTCAGCCTGTTCGACCTGCGGTAGGATTTTTTACACAAGCCGCGTTGTATCCGGCGGTGCCCCGTGCTATAATCAAACCATAAATTGGAACTCAAAGGGGAGGTCACGGTATGAAAAAAACGGAGGCGTACAGCCCGTCCGACTTGCGCTATCTCCAGCTCCTGGCTCGCCAATATCCCACCGTGCAGGCGGCCAGCACCGAGATCATCAATTTGCAGGCCATTATGAATCTGCCCAAGGGGACCGAGCACTTCATCTCCGACATCCACGGGGAGTACGAAGCCTTCCTCCACATCCTAAACTCCGCCTCCGGCGTGGTGCGGGAGAAGATCGACGAACTGTTTGAGTCCACCGTTTCCCGGGCGGACCGGGACCAGCTTGCCACCCTCATCTACTATCCGGCGGAGAAGCTGGAAGAGCTGCGGGACGAGATTGACGACATGGGCGAATGGTACCGCATCACCCTCCACCGGCTCATCGAGGTGTGCCGCCTGGCCACCTCCAAGTACACCCGTTCCAAGGTCCGCAAGGCCCTGCCGCCGGAATACGCCTACATCATTGACGAGCTGCTCAACACCAACTACGAGGTTCACGATAAAAAGGACTACTACGAGAATATCATCAACACCATCATCGACATCGACCGGGCCGAAGACTTCATCGAGGCAGTGTGCGGGGTCATCAAGCGCATGGTGGTGGACCAGCTCCACGTGGTGGGGGACCTGTTCGACCGGGGGCCCCGGGCGGACATCATTCTGGACGCCCTGATGGAGCACCCCAATGTGGACATCCAGTGGGGCAACCACGATGTGCTGTGGATGGGGGCTGCCACCGGCAGCCGCACGGCGGTGGCCACCGTGCTGGCCAACTCCATCCATTACAACAACCTGGAGGTCATCGAGACGGGCTACGGCATCTCCCTGCGGCCCCTGGCCCTCTTCGCCAACGAGGTGTATAAGGACTGCGACTGCTCCTGCTTCCAGGCCAAGTTTGCCGGGGACGACGCCGAGCACTACACCGAGAAGGACAAGGCCCTGGCCGCCCGGATGCACAAGGCCGTCACCGTCATCCTCTTCAAGCTGGAGGGGCAGAAGACCCTGCGCAACCCCGGCTTCGGCATGGAGGACCGGCTGCTGCTGGACAAGATCGACTACGACAGCCAGACCATCGCCATCGGCGGCCACACCTACGCGCTGGCGGATACCGATTTCCCCACGGTGGACCGGGAGCACCCCTATGAGCTGTCCGGGGAGGAGTCAGAGCTCATCGCTCAGCTCACCGCCTCCTTCCAGCGCAGCGAGAAGCTCCAGCGCCATGTCCGGTTCCTGTACTCCAAGGGCGGGCTGTATAAGGTGTGCAACGGCAACCTGCTGCTCCACGGCTGCGTCCCCCTCACCGCCGACGGCAAGCTCCAGACCTTCTCCATCGGCTGCAGGGACCTGGGGGGCAGGGCCTTTCTGGACCACGCCGAGCGGGTGGCCCGTCAGGGCTACTATGCCAAACCGGGCTCGCCCGAGCGCATTCTGGGCCAGGATTTTCTGTGGTTCCTTTGGGCCGGGCGCAACGCGCCCACCTTCGGGCGGGACCGGATGACCACCTTTGAACGGCGGCTCATCAAGGACGAGTCGGCCTGGACCGAGCCCAAAAACGCCTACTATACCTACTACAACGACCCGGAGGTCTGCGACCGGCTGCTGCGGGAGTTCGGCCTGCAAGGGCCCCACTGCCACATCATCAACGGCCACATCCCAGTAAAGTCCAAAAAGGGGGAGAGCCCCATCAAGGGGGGCGGCAAGCTCATCGTCATTGACGGCGGCTTCTGCCGGGCCTACCAGCCCACCACCGGCATCGCCGGGTACACGCTGATCTATAACTCCAACTGCATCCGCATCGTCTCGCACCAGCCCTTCGCCGGCCGGCGGAACGCCATCCGGGAGAATGTGGATATCGCATCCTCCTCCGAGGTTTTTGAGCGGATGGAGAAGCGCATCAAGATTGCCGAGACCGACGTGGGCGCCCAGCTCCAGAAGCAGGTGGACGACCTGAAGGCCCTGCTGCGGGCCTACAGGATGGGCGCGGTCACCGAGGACCACAAGAGCTGACGCGGAAAATGAAAAACCGCCCGGAACGGCTTGCCGTTCCGGGCGGGCTTTTTGCCTCTTACAGCGCGAAGGTGAACAGGGGGATATCCCTGGCGTCGCCGGGATAGGCGGTGTAGGTGGCGGCCATCAGGTCCATGGTGGCGTCGTATACGTCGGTACACCATACCGACATGCTGTCGGCGCCATCCAGAAAGCGGGAAGCCGACTGGAGGAAGTCGTATTGGGGCAGGTTGATAAAGACCTTCAGGAACCTGGGCTCCAGGCCGGGCTGAATGCGCAGATAGTCAAAGACAAAGTGGGAACGCAGGTAGTCCAGGGTGGGGGTGATGTCGTCAATGAGGGAGCAGGGGATGTAGGTGTAATCCAGCGACTCGTTGCGCTCGCCGTCCTTGTTGGCCAGGATGATCTCGTAAAAGGGGGTGCCCTCCGCCACCTTGACCCGCTCGGCCAGCTCGGGATAGGCCCCCATCACACGAAACTGGAGGAGCTGATGGTGACGGCTGCCGGTGACATCCAGCTTGACCGCGGAGGCGAAGGCCTTGGCGCTGGTGGATAGATGGGGGTGGGCGCACACGAAGGTGCCCCGGCCCCGGACCCGCTCCAGCAGGCCCATGAGGGCCATCTCCTTGATGGCCTTGTTGGCGGTGATGCGGGAGACGGAGAATTGCTCGGCCAGCTCCGTCTCCGAGGGAATCTTGCCGCCCACCGGGTATTCTCCGCTGCGGATCTTTTCCGAGACATAATGCTGGATTTTCATATAACCGGGGGTGGCGTTCTCCTGGCTGTGCATACCAATGATCTCCCTTTGGGTTCTGTCTCCGATGTGGAGGCAAAAATGGTAGGACCATTCTCTCACAAATATTATATGGCTTCCACGGAATTTGTCAACACAGGCGGCGCCAATTTGTATATATTTTTGCAGATATGTATAGAGTTTATAGGGCTAAGGAGAGAAAGTGGAGGGAAAGGTTTCCTTTCAGGTGGCTTCGTGTTACAATACATAGCAACGATTTGACCGGAGAAGGGAGGACGAGCATGGACAGACGGCAGATCGCGGCACGGGCGCTCCAGTTCCCGCTGACCATCCTGTGGCTGGAAGGCGTGATCCGGCTGACTTGTGTGGGCGCTCTGGCCGGGCGCGGGTTGGCCTACACCCTCCTGTTCGGCCTGTCCGGCGGGCTGGCCTGCGGGGTTTTGGCCTGCCTGTGGGGTCCCAGGGGCAACCGGCGGGCTGCCTTTTTCCTCACCGGGCTGCTGACGGCGTGGTATATGGCCCAGGCGGCCTACTTCCGGGTGTTCAAGACCTTTTTGACGCTGGATACCGTCACCCTGGCGCGAAGCGCCATGACCGACTACTGGCCGGTGGCCCTCTCGGGCATTCTGGGGGCGCTGCCCATCCTGGCCCTGCTGGCCGTGCCGCTGCTGCTGCTGTGCCTATGGGAGCGGCGGGGCCGCCGGAAGGGGCGCAGGGAGCGGTCCACCCGCCCGTCCTGTTTTGCTCATACCCCCCGGGCCCTGGCGGCCTGCCTGCTGGTGGGGGCGGCGGTAGTCCAACTCACCGCCGTGCTGGCCGTGGCGGCTGACGACCGGGGCATCCAGTCCCCCAGCGAGCTCTACCGAGGGCCGGTGGAGCCCGAGCTCTCGGTGTCGCACTTCGGCGTGCTGACCACCCTGCGCCTGGACGCCCAGCAGCTCCTGGCGGGGGAGCTGCCGGAGCTGGAGCTTGAGCCTCCGGTGGGGTGGCCCGCCGCGCCGATGCCCGTCCGCCCGGAGCTGCTGGCCTGGCCGGAGCCCCCGTCGGAGTCCCGGAAGCCCGCCTATGCGCCCAATGTGCTGGACATCGACTTTGCCGGGCTGCTGGCGGAGGAGACCGACCCCGCGGTGGCGGAGCTGCACCAGTATTTCAGCCAGCGGCCCCCCACTTTGAAAAATGAGTATACCGGCCGGTTTGCGGGGAAAAACCTGCTGTTCATCACCGCCGAGGGCTTTTGGAAATATGCGGTGAATGAGACCTACACCCCCACGCTTTGGAAGCTGGCCCACGAGGGCTTTGTCTTTAAAAATTTCTACACCCCCCTGTGGTGGAAGTCCACCACCGACGGAGAGTATACGGTGTGCACCTCGCTGATCCCCACCAGCGCCCGGCGGTCCTTCCAGGCCTCGGCCGGGAACGACATGCCCTTCTGCATGGGCTGGATGCTGCGGGACCAGGGCTATCCTACCGCCGCCTATCACGACCATACCTGGACCTATTACGACCGGAATCTCTCCCACCCCAATATGGGCTACGATTTTTACGCCCTGGGCCACGGGCTGGAGGTGACGGAGAGCTGGCCGGAGTCCGACCTGGAGATGATGCAGCGCACCATCCCCAAGGCCCTGGCGGGGGAGAAGCCGTTCCATAACTACTACATGACGGTCAGCGGCCACATGAACTACAACTTCACCGGCAACGCCATGTCCATCAAGCACCAGGCCGAGGTGGCGGAACTGGACATGAGCGAGGAGGCCGCCGCCTACCTCGCCTGCAACATGGAGCTGGACCAGGCCCTGGCCTATACGCTGGAGGAGCTGGAAAAGGCGGGGGAGCTGGAGAACACGGTGATCTGCCTGTCCGGCGACCATTACCCCTACGGCATGGACCCGGCCACCTGGGACGAGTTCTATGGCGGGCCTATGGATACCGATTTTGAGGTCTACCACAGTACGCTGATCCTCTGGTCGGGCGATATGACCGAGCCCGTGGTGATCGAAAAGCCCTGCGAGAGCCTGGACATTCTGCCCACCCTGCTCAACCTGTTCGGGCTGGAGTACGACTCCCGGTTGCTGGCGGGGCGGGACATCCTGGCCGACGAGCCGGGCCTGGTGATCTTCTCCAACAGGAGCTTTCTCACCGACCTGGGGCGATACAATGCCCGCACCGATACCTTTGCGCCCAACGAGGGGGCGGTGGTGCCGGATGGATACGCCGTGGAGGTCTATCAGCAGGTAAGGGACCTGTTTGCCTACTCGGTGGCCGTTTTGGACGAGGACTATTACAGCCGGCTGGACCTGTATCCCGGGCGGGCGCGGGTCAGCCGGAGCGATATGGGAGGAATGTAAGAATGCAGACGTTGGACCGACTGATGACCTATCTGGAACACAGCCCCAGTCCCTTCCACGCGGCGGCCAGCGCCGCCGCGCTGCTGAAGGAGGGCGGATTTGTCCGGCTGGAGGAGGGAGATGCCTGGGCCCTGAAGCCCGGGGGACAGTATTATGTCACCCGCAACCAGTCCAGCCTCATCGCCTTCCGGCTGCCCGCCGGCCCTTTGACCGGCTGGCGCATGACCGCCGCCCACAGCGACTCCCCCACCTTCCGGGTAAAGAACGACGGCATGGGCGGGGACAAGCGCTATGCCAGGCTGGAGGTGGAGGGTTACGGCGGCATGAACTGCGCTTCCTGGCTGGACCGGCCTCTGACGGTGGCGGGCCGGGTGGTGGTGCGCACCCCGGAGGGGGTGGAGAGCCGCCTGGTGTATCTGGACCGGGACCTGCTCACCATCCCCAGCCTGGCTGTAAATTTCGGAGTCCAAGCCGCAGGTGCACGGACTTTTAGCCGCACCATCTCG